>Ga0068857_100002331_pt1 | contig 15435 bp, 12 predicted proteins | sample KBSCornC72_FD_66591 | JGI IMG/M metagenome (GOLD analysis project Ga0068857, IMG submission 66591) | Corn rhizosphere microbial communities from Kellogg Biological Station, Michigan, USA - KBS Corn C7-2 | ecosystem: Host-associated > Plants > Roots > Rhizosphere > Soil ...
CCGCAGTGCCCGCATGAGATCAGGCCCGAAAACGCGAACTGGTGGCGATACTTCCGGTCAAGCTTCTCGAAGCGTTGGTCAAGGATGGCCTGCACCCGGTCCCACAGATCCTTCGTGACGATGGAGACGTACACACCGCGATGAGTCTTGCCATTCCAGTCGAAGTCGCCGGTGTAGCGCCGAATCCGGAGAATCTTGTAGAGGGTTGCCTGCGGCACCGGTGCCAGGCTCTTTCGGGAAACGAGGCCGCCGGTGATAGCCAGGCGGGCCGTCGCGGAGGTCAAGCGCATCTTCCTGGGCGACGTCGCGCTCTGATCTCCTCCGGGCGCATTCCGCGCTTCCGATCGCACGTCGCTAAGCCGATTGGCCTAAGATCTTGGTCGATGTGCTACCTGGGGGCACGTGCATGAAGCGACGGGGGTTCATCGGCATGCTGGCGGTCGGTCTCCTCGCCGCGCCCCTCCCTGCCGAGGCGCAGAAGTCAGAGAAGATGGCTCGCGTCGGAATTCTTGGCATCGGTTCAGTTCCGAGCCCACAGGATCTGGCGATGTCCGTCTCGACAAACCTGTTCTGGCTGTCGATGAGACAGCTCGGCTGGGTCGATGGCCAAAATATGGTCGTCGAGCGACGGTTCGGCGAATCAGCTGATCAACTTCGCGCAGGCGCCGCTGACTTGGTACGGCTCAAGGTCGATGTGCTGTTCGTTTCAAGCGCAGGCCTGGCAAAGTTCCTCCAACTGGAAACGCAAACCATCCCCATCGTGGTCGGTCGCGCCGAAATTGATCTCGTTGCCGCAGGACTCGTCGAAAGCCTCGCAAGGCCGGGAGGCAATATCACAGGTTTACAGATCCTTAGCGCTGATCTTGCCCCAAAGCGCCTCGAGCTGCTTAAAGCGCTCGTACCGAATCTTTCAAAGGTCGCGTTCCTTCATGACGACGTCACACTCGCGGCACTCCCCCAGATGCGCGCTCGGCACGATCAGCAGGCCGTTATCGCGGCTCGGACCCTCGCCATAGAGCTTCATACCGTCATCGTGCACCGGGCGGGGGAATTCGCCGCCGCTTTCGTCGGCATGAAGAAGAATCGCGACCAGGGTGTATTGGTGTTGTCGTCGGCCTTTATGTTCGTACATAGAAAGGCCATCGTCGATCTTGCCGACGCGCATCGGATCGCCGCAGTCTATGAACATCAGCTGTTTGTTGAGCCAGGTGGCCTCATGTCCTATGGAGTAAATGTTCCCGAGATGCAGCGACGTGCTGCGGTCTACGTGGACAAAATCCTGAAGGGTGCCAAGCCCGCCGACCTGCCCGTCGAGCAGCCGACGAAGTTCGATCTCGTCATCAACCTCAAGACGGCGAAGGCGCTCGGCCTCACGGTCCCGCAGTCGCTGCTGCTGGGGGCGGACAAGGTGATTCAGTAGGAACCCGACCGGGTTGTGCCCAGGGTGTGCCTGATGCAAGGGCACGCAGGGACATTCCTGCGGCCCGGACAGGATCGGCGCGATGCCACGGATCATCCGCGCGGGGACACGGGCATCCAGGGCCGCCGGGTCCGAGAATGGGGTGGTGTTATGTTATCGATGCTCCACTTGTGATACAGGATCGCCGTGCGTCACCGGGGCCGGCACAAATGAAAACGACGACGACGTCAGGAGGGCCGGCCCGGCGCACCCGTCAGGTGCTTGCGCTGGCCCTCGGCGCGATCTTGCTGGCCGGCTGCTCCGGGCTCAGTCGAGCCGCCGAGCTCCCGGTCGATCCCGACATCCTGCAGCAACTGCGCAGCTTCGCCACGTTGGGCAGCGTGCTGTACATCGCGGCGCATCCGGACGACGAGAACACGCGGGTCATCACCTACCTGGCGCGCGGTCGTGGATACCGGACGGCCTATCTGTCGCTCACGCGCGGCGACGGCGGCCAGAACCTGCTCGGTCCCCAGTTCCGCGAGCAATTGGGCGTAGCGCGCACCCAGGAACTGCTCGCTGCGCGGCGTCTGGATGGGGGACGGCAATACTTCACACGCGCGAAAGACTTCGGGTTTTCGAAGGATTACCAGGACACTCTGCGGATCTGGGATCGGCAGGCAGTCCTGGCTGACATTGTCCGCGTTATCCGCTCCTTTCGGCCGGACGTGATCGTCACGCGTTTCTCTCCGCAGCCGGGGAACACTCACGGCCATCACACCGCGTCCGCCGTCCTTGCCGTTGAAGCCTTCACGCTCGCCGGCGACCCGCGAGCATTTTCCGAACAGCTCGGCGAGCTGACCCCGTGGCAACCCAAACGCATTCTCTACAACGTCGGCGTTAGCGGCGCGGGAGCCGGCGCGGCCGGGGGCAACGGGACAGGCGTCGTGAAGATGGATACCGGCGGCAACGACCCGGTGCTGGGCGAATCCTTTGCCTCGATTGCCGCCCGCAGTCGGGCCATGCACAAGACGCAGGGCTTCGGCGTGGGAGACTTCGCGGGCGAGGGCGTGATGGTTGGCAGGTCGAGGACCGAGTCCTTTTTGCCGCTCGGTGGTGAACCCGCAACGCAGGACATCCTCGATGGAGTGGACACGACGTGGAGCCGCGTGCCGGGTGGCGCGGAGGTCGGACGATTGACCGAGGAAGCGATCGCACGGTTCAAACCGGAAGACCCGGTGGCGAGCCTGCCCGCCTTGTTGGCGATCCGCCGCCGAGTGTCCGCCTTGCCCGCGGACTCCGTCGTCGGCGACAAACGCCAGCAACTGGACCGGATCACCCAGGCCTCCATCGGTCTCGAGGTGGAGACCCTGGTGGATCAACCCGAGGCCGTGCCCGGCGAAACGTTGAAGATGCGCCACTCGGCGGTCACGCGATCTCGTCTTCCTGTTCGCTGGTCGGCGGTGCGGTACCCTAGTATCCAGCGCGCGGTCACCAAGGTTCTCGAGCTGCGCGTCGACCAACCAGTCGTCCGAGACGACACCCAGATCCTGCCCGTCACCACGCCCCTCAGCCAGCCGTATTGGCTGCGCAAAGCAGGCACCGCCGCCATGTTTCACGTCGATGATCCTTCTCTCATCGGTCGTCCGGAGAACCCGGCCGCATTCCCGATCGAATACGTCTTCGAAGTTGGCGGTCAGACCCTGGTGATTTCGGGTGAGCCGGTGCAGGCGTCGGCGGATCCCGCGAACGCAACCATGCGCCGCCGATTGGACGTGATCCCGCCGGTCTCCCTTCGGTTCGTGTCGGATGTGCAGCTGTTCGCGCCCGGTGCCCCGCGCCCGGTGACGGTTGAGCTTGCCGCCGCGCGCGCGGGCGTCGCCGGCACCGTGCAGTTGAAGGGGCCGGCCGGTTGGAGGATCACCGCCGCCTCACAACCATTTCATCTGACCGGGGCAGGGGAGCGCGCCCGATTCACCTTCACCGTCACGGCACCGGCCCAGCTCGCCACGGCAATACTCGAGAGCAGCGTGGAGGTCAATGGCGCGCGGTTCAATACTCAGCGGATCGAGCTTCGTTACGACCACATTCCGTTTCAGCTCCTCCAACCCGTGGCGCGTCTGAAAGCGGTTTCCCTTGACCTGGCGATTCGAGGCCGTCACATCGGCTATCTGCCCGGCGCGGGTGACGACGTGGCCCGATGCTTGGAGCGCATGGGCTATGTGGTCACGCAGTTGACCGGCGCTGATTTGATCCCGGACAAACTGCGACCTCTGGATGCCGTCGTCATCGGTATTCGGGCCTTCAACACCCGGAAGGATCTCGCTGGCCATTTACCGGGGTTGTTCGAGTATGTCGAAGCAGGCGGAAATGTCATCGCCCAGTACAACCTCTCCGACGGCCTGGGCGCAAACTGGCTGGCGCCCTTCCACCTGCGCATTTCGCGAGACCGCGTCACGGACGAACATGCCCCGGTGACGTTTCTGGCGCCCGATCATCCCGTGTTGACCGGGCCGAATCGCATCACCAGAGCAGATTTTGACGGGTGGGTGCAGGAGCGTGGGCTGTATTTCCCGGACCAATGGGACGAACGCTTCACGGCGATCCTAGCGTCAGGCGATCCGGGCGAGATGCCGCTCCGAGGCGGCCTGCTCGTGGCACGGCACGGAATGGGGTATTTCGTGTACACCAGTCTGGCGTGGTTTCGGCAACTTCCTGAAGGAGTGCCCGGAGCGTATCGGCTGTTTGCGAATCTCGCCTCCTTGGGCAAGTGACCCGAGCGCCGCGGCCTGACCAGCGGTCCGATGCCGAGCCGCCCGGCCTGCCTGGATTCCGCACGTGGCGCGGCGTGTACCTGTTCGTGTTTGGGTGGTTTGTCCTCGTGGTGGCCCTGCTGGCAGTGTTCACCTGGACCTTCTCATGAACCTCGCCGATTGGGTGGTGTTGCTCGGCACCATGGTCGGCATCGCCGCCTACGGTTCGTGGCGCACGCGCCACATTCGGAGCCTCAACACGTACCTGAAGGGCAGCCAGTCCACCGGCTGGGGCACGATTGGCCTGTCCGTGATGGCTACGCAGGCGAGCGCGATCACCTTCATCTCGATCCCGGGACAGGGCTTCGAGAGCGGCATCGGATTCGTGCAGAACTATTTTGGGTTGCCGCTGGCGCTCATCATCGTGAGCGCAGTGTTTCTGCCCATGTACCGGCGGTTCGGTGTGTATACCGCCTACGAGTTCTTGGGCCGGCGCTTTGACCGGAAGACCCGTCTGCTCGGCGCGGGACTGTTTCTCCTGCAACGTGGTCTCGCCGCGGGAGTGACCATCTACGCGCCCGCCATCATTCTCTCCACGGTGCTGGGCTGGCGGCTGGATCTCATCATCGTGTTTACCGGGCTCCTCGTCATCGTGTACACCGTCACGGGCGGCAGTGAAGCGGTCAGCCTGACGCAGAAGTGGCAGATGGCGGTGATCTTCAGCGGCATGGCGACCGCCTTCGTCGTCTTGCTGGTCAAGCTGCCCGAGGGGCTCGGGTTCAGTGGTGCCGCGCACGTTGCCGGTGCCCTGGGCAAACTACAGGCGGTGGATCTTTCGTTCGATCCGAGCCGGCGCTACACGCTTTGGACCGGCCTCCTGGGCGGGTTGTTTCTCTCGCTCTCGTATTTCGGCACCGACCAATCGCAGGTGCAGCGCTACATCGGCGGCGGCTCGTTGCGCGAAGGCCGCCTCGGTCTGATGTTCAATGCGCTCCTGAAGATTCCGATGCAGTTCCTCATCCTCTTGCTCGGCGCGCTCTTGTTCGTCTTCTACCAGTTCGAGCGTCCGCCCCTGTTCTTCAACCAGCCCGAGTGGCAGCGTCACGCGCAAGGTCCGGAAGGCGGCACATTCCTCGTCCTCGAAGAGCGACATGCGGTCGCCGTCGCTGAGACCGAGAAGGCGATTCGCGCCTGGCTCGGTGCCCGCACGTCCCAGGCCGCCGGGGTGGAGGCGATCGCCCGCGCCACCATGCTCGAGGCCTACGGCCGGACCGCTGCCGTTCGCTCCGAGGCCAAGGCCACGCTCCTGGCGGCCAATCCTCGTGCCAAGACGAAGGACTCCGATTACGTCTTCATCACGTTCATCCTTGCCGAGCTTCCGCACGGTGCGGTCGGTCTGCTCATCGCGGTGATGTTCGCCGCGGCGCTGTCTTCCAAAGCGGCGGAGCTTAATGCGCTCGGCACGACGACGACGATTGACTTCTGGCGGCATTTCCGTCCGCTCGCCGCCGCCGATGAGGCGCGCAACGTGCGAGTGGCGAAGCGCTTCACCGCCCTGTGGGGCGTCTTCGCGGTGGGGTTCGCGCTGTTCGCCGGCTTCGCGGAGAACCTCATCGAGGCGATCAATATCCTTGGCTCCATCTTCTACGGTGTCATGCTCGGGATCTTTCTGGTGGCGTTTTTCTTCCGGCGAGTGGGCGGCAGTGCGGTTTTCTTCGCGGCCCTGACGGCCCAGGCCCTCGTGATCCTCATGTTCTTGTCCCTCAACATCGGCTATCTCTGGTACAACCTCATCGGCTGCGCGGCGTGCATCGCCCTCAGTCTGCTGCTGCAGATGGTCCTGGGGCCTCGAGCTCCCACTGATGAAGGCGGCGCGGCATGAGCGTCGAGCCGATCATTGCGTTCGGCCAGCAGCCCTGCGGGTTCTTCCCTCGGCGCTTTCTCGTCGCCAAGATCCGGACCGCCCGGCGGATGCAGGCCGAGATGGGGGGGCGCGTTGTGTTCTTTTACCATGACAGCGACCACGACCCACGCGAGACACGCACCATTCTGCGCCATCGAGCGACCGGTGAACCCGCGCAGCTCAACTTCGCGGTCGTCACGAAGCTTCAGCGAAAGTTCTCGCCGCTGTACGTGAAACGCATTGCGCCGGACTGGCACGGCAAAACCGCGCGTCAGTTGCCGAATTACGTGGCGGGCCGGGTGATCGACCTGTTCCGGAAGACGTCTGCGGAAACGGTGGCGGACTTCTGTCTCGAGATGTATCGCCGCATGGCTTTACTCGACGGGATTCAGGTCGCGCGCTCGAGCGATCCGGCGTTGCGGCGCCGCGCATGCGAGGTGAACGAATTCTTCGTGGACGTGCCGTACAAAGATGAGGTCGTCCGCGCGCGCGTACGCGACGGCGCGCTCCATCTGCACGCGGGCGGAGAGTCCTTCATCACTCTGCCGGCGACCGCCTTCACCAAGGAACAGATCAGTCCCACACGGGACACTCGGCTCCGCTGGATGCAGTCGGTCATCGGGTGTACCCATTACGTATCCGGCGCGAGCGAGCAAGCCTATCTTCGCCAAGATGAAGCTCCGCAGGTCACTTTTGTCCGCCGGGACGAGATCGATCGAGCCGATGAAGCTTACACCGAGCTCCCGTTCTGACATGCCGGCGGTACTATCCTTCGGCGCGCGCGGTGTTTGACGCGGCTGCCGGCGAGGCTCTTCGAATCGGCATCACCTGCTATCCGTCTGTTGGAGGGAGTGGCATTCTGGCGGCCGCGCTGGGCGAGGAGCTGGCCGGCCGGGGACACGAGGTGCATTTCATTAGCTACGAGCGGCCGTTTCGTCTGCCGGCGGACGAGCCACGGCTGTATTTCCATCCCGTCGTGATCAACGACTACGGGCTGTTCAGATTTCCCGACTACACCTTGCCGCTCTCGGTGCGCATGGCCGAAGTGAGCCGCGATCATCGATTGGACGTGCTCCATGTGCACTATGCCGTGCCGCACGCCACGGCCGCGATCCTCGCCCGATCGATGCTCCCGCGTGAACAACAGCCTCGCGTGGTCACAACGTTGCACGGCACGGACACGACGCTGCTTGGGCATGATGCAGGTTACGCCCCGGCCATCAGGCACGCCCTGATCTCTTCGGACGCGGTCACGGCGGTGTCCGAGTCCCTGAAGCGGGAGACCCATCGGGTGTTCGACTTCGGTGGTTCGATCGAGGTCATCCACAATTTCTTCGCCCCGCGCCCGCCACGCCGCTCGCGCGAGGAGATGCGCCGCGAGCTCGGCCTGCGGGAGGAAGTCGTCGTGTTCCACTCCTCCAATCTCCGCCCGGGGAAGCGCATCGATCTCTTGCTGGAGACCGTCGCCCGCGTCCGCCCGCGCGACGCTTTCAGGCTCCTCATCCTCGGAGGAGAGCCGTTCGCGCCGTTCGCCGAACACGTTCGGCGGCTCGGCCTGGGTGACCGCGTGATCGTCCGCGAGAAGGTCACCGACATCGAGGACTACCTTCAGGTCGCCGACGTCGGGCTGTTCACCTCTGAAACGGAGAGTTTTTGTCTGAGCATCCTCGAAGCCATGTGTTTCGGATGCCCGAGCGTGTCGACCCGCGTTGGTGGGATCCCAGAGGTGGTCGAAGACAATCGGAGCGGCCTGCTGGTTCCGTTCGGCGACGTCGCTGCGCTTGCCGGCGCGCTTGAGGGCTTGATCCACGATAAAAGACGCCGGGGCGCTCTCGGCCGGGGCGCACAGACGCGCGCGCGTGAACGGTTCTCCGCCGAGATCATCGTGCCGCGCTACGAAGCACTCTACCGGCGCCTGTGTCGATGACGGCTCACGCGGCCCCTTGACGACGGCCCTGGCGCAGGAGCAGGATCACCGGGACGGATGGCGTCTCGGGCTTGCGCAAGGGACGATCGGGCCCTGGATGCCCGCCGTACGGCCCGCGTGGTAGGGACCGCAGCTAATGTTTCTGGATGAATCGATGGGGAGACGAACATGAAAAACGTCATCTACGGTTGCCTGTTGCTCTGCGGCGCCATGGCCACTGTCGCGGCCGCGGCGCCTCCGGTCTTTGCGCAAGGCACGTCACCGAGCGTGGTCAAGGAGCTCGTGGCGGGCTGGCAGCGGGCCGCGACCGACATCATCGACATCGCCGAAGCGATGCCCGAGGAGAAGTATGGGTACAAACCGACGCCGGAGATCTACACGTTTCGTGAGCAGCTGGTGCATCTCGCAGGCGCCACGCAACGCTTTATCGACACCGCAAAGGGAACCAAGAGCGAGGCAGGGCACCCGAACGTGGCCATGAAGAAAGCGGAAGTCATCACCCTGCTGAAGCAAACGCTTCAGACGGGACAGGACATGCTGGGCTCGCTGACCGATGCCCAGCTGCTCGAGCAAGTAAAATTTCCCTTCGGAGACCGCATGGTGACCCGCTTCACGTTCTGGCAGGGGCCGCTCTATCAGGTTCGCAATCACCACGGACAGCTCGTCGTCTATCTCCGCCTGAACGGCATCGTTCCCCCCACCACCGCCCGGCGGCCTGCGTAGGCCGGCGGAGCCTGTCAATAGAAGGAGGGCGCTCTCTTGCTGGCACCGGAGGCACCTCATTCGCGCGACGCCTCCTCACCATCGCCGGATCCCGAACGTGCCCAAACCAGACGCGCTCGACCGAAAGTGTCACGATTGTCTGGTTGCGCGAGGAGGCTCCACATGGCCGACCAGATTGCGACTCAAGACGTCCACCATCTGCGACTCACCGTGAGCGACGTCAATCGCGCGGTGGCGTTCTACGTCGGGGCCTCGGCTTCAAGAAGCTGATGGATCTCAACCCGGGCGCCTTTCTCAGCAATGGGAAGGTCGGGCTTGGGGATCGGCCCCCATCCGCATCCCGACCGCGCTCTTCCTGATCTTCCGCGACCCGGACAATGTCCAGCTCGAGCTCAGCGCGCCGCACGCCCAGTGACGGGGCCAGCCACTCGGTCGCCGCGTTTCGTTCCCTCGGCATCCTGAGATTTGACTGAGCTCCGCGAGGCGACCGAGCTCCGCACCGGCGGCCAGTGGGTGGTGGACGCGCTCGCCGCCGAGGGCGTGCGCCACGTCTTCGGCATCCCCGGTGTCCACAACCTCGCCATCTACGACGCGCTCATCCGCCAGTCCGCGATCCGGCACATCCTCGCCCGCCACGAGCAGGGCGCCGCCTTCATGGCCGACGGCTATGCGCGCGCCTCCGGCCGGCCCGGCGTGCTGGCGGTCACCACCGGCCCCGGCGCGACGAACGCGCTCACGCCGCTGGTGGAGTCCTTCGCGACGTCGCAGCCGGTGCTCGCCGTCATGTCCGATATCCCGTCCGCGCTCATCGGGCGGCACCTGGGCGCGCTCCACGAGGTGTCGAACCAGATCGACTGCTTCCGCCCCGTCACGCGCTGGGCCGAGACCGTGCGCGAGGGCCCGGCCATCGCGCCGGCCGTCCAGCGCGCGTTCGAGCTCTTCCGCAGCGCGCGGCCGGGCCCGGTGGCGCTGTCCATCCCCACCGATCTCCTCATGGCGCCCACGGCGGGCGCGCTCCACGCGCCGCGCGGCGCCCGCCCGTGCTGCGATGCCGCGCTGATCACGCGCGCGGCCGATCTCCTCCGCGGCGCGCGGCGGCCGCTCCTCATCGCGGGTGGCGGCGTGGTCGCGGCGGGCGCGGGCGATCACGTCCGCGCGCTGTCGCGCCGGCTTCACGCGCCCGTCCTGACCACGGTCATGGGTCGGGGGACGCTGCCGGAGACGGATCCGCTGTGGCTGGGCGTGCTCCCGAACCGCCTCGCGAGCCAGGCGGCCCTGGAGGCGGCCGACGTGATCCTCGCGGTGGGCTGCCGCTTCGCCCACCGCTCGACCAAGGGCCTCCTGCTCAACCTGAACTTCCGGCCCGAGCAGGCGCTGATCCACCTGGACCTGGACCCCGAGGAGATCGGCCGCCAGCACGCGGCCGCAATCGGCATCGTGGGCGACGCGCGGGACGGGCTGGCGGGGCTGCTCGCCGCGCTCGGCAAGGAGGCGGCCGCCTCCCAGTGGGACTGGGCGGCACTGGCGCGCGAGCGCGCCGCGCGCTGGCCGCGCTGGACGGAGACGGACGACCGCCTCATCCACATCCTCCGCGACGCGCTGGCGCCGGACGCCATCATGGTGAACGACCAGACCGGGCTGAACTACTGGATGGAGTGGCACTACCCGGTGCTGGCGCCGCGGACCTTTCTCTATCCGGTGGGCTCGGCCACGCTGGGTTATGCCGTGCCCGCGGCCATCGGCGCGGCGGTGGCCGAGCCGGGGCGCCAGGTGGTGGCGGTGGTGGGTGACGGTGGCTTCCTCTTCTCGGTGAACGAGCTGGCCACCGCCGCCAAGTACTCGCTGCCCATCGTCTTCCTCGTCCTCAACGACAACCGCTACGGCGCGATCAAGTATCTCCAGGAGGAGATGTTCGCGGGCCGCTGGGGCGAGACGGAGCTGGCCAACCCGGACTTCCCCGCGCTGGCCCGGGCCTTCGGCCTGGAGGGCCGGCGGGTGGAAACCGTTGGCGATTTGCGGGGCGCGCTCGAGAAGGCCCTCACCCACGGGGGGCCCACGGTGCTGGAGCTGCCCGTCGCCATCACCCCTCCGTGGGAGCTATAATCGGCGCATGCCCCCGCTGACCGACGCGCGGAAGCAGGCCCTGCGCCGGGAGATGGAAACCCTCCTCGGCAAGGGGGCGGTGCTCTCCGACCCCGAGGAACTGCTGTCCTACGAGTCCGACGGGCTCACCCTTTTCCGCGCGCTGGCCGACTTCGTCGTCTTCCCGCAGAGCGCCGAGCACGTCTCCGCCCTGGTCAAGCTGGCCCAGCGGGAGCAGATCCCCTTCGTGGCGCGCGGCGCCGGCACCGGGCTCTCGGGCGGCTGCCTCCCCGCCGAGGGCGGCCTCGTCATCTCGCTGATGCGGATGAACCGCGTGCTGGAAGTGGACTACGCGAACCAGATCGCGGTGGTGGAGCCGGGCCTGGTCAACCTGCACCTGTCCTGGGCGGTCGGCCCGCAGGGCTTCTACTACGCGCCGGATCCCTCCAGCCAGCAGGCGTGCACCATCGGCGGGAACATCGCCAATAACTCCGGCGGCCCGCACACGCTCAAGTACGGCGTCACCACCAATCACGTGCTGGGGCTGGAGGTGGTGCTGCCCGACGGCGAGCTGATCTGGATCGGCGGCAAGACGCGTGATCCGCAGGGTTATGACCTCACCGGCCTCTTCGTCGGCTCCGAGGGCACCTTCGGCATCGCCACCAAGATCGTCGTGCGCCTCATGAAGAAGCCCCAGGCGGTGAAGACCGTGCTGGCGGTCTTCGACGAGGTGGACCAGGCCTCGGAGGCGGTGTCCGCCATCATCGGCCGCGGGCTGGTGCCCGCCGCGATGGAGATGATCGACCAGCTCACCATCCAGGCGGTGGAGGACGCCTTCGGCTGCGGCTACCCGCGCGATGCCGCCGCCGCCCTCCTCATCGAGGTGGACGGGCTCGCCGCGGGCATGGACGAGCAGGCGGAGCGCATCTCCCAGGCCTGCCGCGAGGCGGGCGCGCGCGACGTCCGCGTGGCCCGGGACACGGCGGAGCGCGAGCTGCTCTGGAAGGGCCGCAAGTCCGCCTTCGGCGCCTATGGCCGCATCTCGCCCGCCTACATGGTGATGGACGGCGTCATCCCGCGCACCAAGCTGCCCTATGTGTTGCGCCGGGTGAACGAGATCGTGGCCGCGCACGGCCTCCGCGTCGGCAATGTCTTCCACGCCGGCGACGGCAATCTTCACCCGAATCTCCTCTACGATCCCCGCGAGCCGGGGGCGGAGGCGCGGGTGGTCGCGGCGGGCGGCGAGATCCTCAAGGTCTGCGCCGAGGTGGGCGGCTCCATCTCCGGCGAGCACGGCATCGGGCTCGAGAAGGCGGACTACATGCCGCTGATCTTCTCCGAGGCCGATCTCGACTGCATGTACCGGCTCCGGCGCGCCTTCAACCCCACCGGGCTCTGCAATCCCGGCAAGATCTTTCCCAGCCGCAAGGCCTGCGGCGAGGCCGGCATCGCGTATCGTCCGCACCCCATCGAAGAGAAAGGCCTCGCCCAGCGCTTCTAGCGCGGGGCGTGGCGAACTCCCCTCGTGGATTCCAACCTCGCGCGACGGCTGGCCGCCATCGTCGGCGAGCGTCACGTGCTCACCGGCATCGAATGCTCGCCCTATGTGCTCGAGGGCCGCACGCCCGAGGCGGTGGTCTTTCCCGGCGCCCGGGAAGAGGTCGCCGCGCTCCTCGTCCTCGCCGGCGAGGACGGGATGCCCGTCACCCCCTGGGGCGGCGGCACGCGGATGTCGGTGGGCCTGCCGCCCGCGCGCCCGGGCCTCGTGCTGTCGCTCAAGCGCCTCGACCGGCTGATCGAGCACGAGCCGGGCGATCTCACCGCCACCGCCGAGGCGGGCCTCACCCTGGGCGCCTTCCAGGAGGCGCTGGGCCGTCGCGGCCAGTGGCTCTCCCTGGATCCCCCCAATCCGCGCGAGGGCACCCTGGGCGGCATCGTCGCCAGCAATGCGTCCGGGCCCCGCCGGCATCTCTACGGCACCATGCGGGACCTGCTCATCGGGCTCACCGTGATCCTGGCCGACGGCTCCATCGTGCGAGGCGGCGGCAAGGTCGTGAAGAACGTGGCGGGCTACGACCTTCCCAAGCTCGTCATCGGCTCCTTCGGCACGCTCGGCGTCGTCGTCGAGGCCACCTTCAAGCTGCGCCCGCGCCCCGACACGGACCGGCTCGTCCTCGCGCGCTTCGAGCGGGTCAAGGACGCGGGCGCGGCGGTGCGGGCCCTGATGGCGTCGGACCTCATTCCCTCCGCGCTGGACCTCGTGGACACCGAGGCGCTGCGGGCGCTCGATCCCGGCGGGCGCGAGGGCGCCGCGCTCCTCCTTGGCTTCGACGGCATCGCGGAGCAGGTGGAGTGGCAATGCGCCGAGCTGCCGAAGATCCTGGGCGCCGGCGCCCGTGTGGACACGCGCGTGCTGGACGGCGCCGAGCGCGACGCGCTCTGGCAGGCCGTCGGGGCGCTGCCGCGCGCGGCGCTCCCCGGCGTCACCGGCGTGATGAAGTGGGGCGTGCTGCCCAGCCAGGTGGCGGAGGTGATCGACTCGGGCGGCGACGTGGCGCGGCGCCACGGCCTCACCGCCGCCTTCACTGCGCACGCCGGCATGGGCATTGTGACGGCCATTCTTGGGTCGAGCAGCGGGGGCTCGACTCCCGGAGGGTCGAGCGGCGGGAGCCCGGGCGGCGGCGCGGCGGTGGCGGCCACCTCGGTGGCGGCCGCGCTGGGCGACTGGCGCGCGCTGGTGCACGCGGCGGGCGGGCATGCGATGCTCGAGTGGGCGCCGCTCGCGGTGAAGGAGCGGGTGCCGGTCTGGGACCCGCCCGGCGCCCCGCAGCGGATCATGGCCCGGCTCAAGGCCGAGCTGGATCCGCGCGGCACTCTCAACCCGGGCCGCTTCGTGGGAGGGATCTGAGCGCATGGCGCATGGAACGGAGACGGCGCCCGTCGCGGGGCCGCTCCGGCTGCACGGGCACGACGTCGAGGGCGTGAACCAGTGCGTGCACTGCGGCCTCTGCCTCGCGTACTGCCCCACCTTTTCCATTCTCGGCACCGAGATGGATTCCCCGCGCGGGCGCATCTTCCTCATCAAGTCCATGGCGGAGGGGCGCATCGGCCTCACCGACTCCGCCGCCGCGCACCTGGATCTCTGCCTCGGCTGCCGCGCCTGCGAGACGGTCTGCCCCTCGGGCGTCCCCTATGGCCAGCTCATCGAGGCCGCGCGCGCGGACATCGAGCGGCAGCGCCCCGGGGGCCCGCTGCGCCGGCTCTTCCGCTGGGTGAACTTCTCCGTGCTCCTTCCGCATCCGCGCCTGCTCTCGCTGGCGGCGGCGGGATTGCGCTTCTATCAGGTGAGCGGGCTGCAGCGGCTGGTGCGCGCCTCCGGGGTCCTGCGCCTGCTGCCGGGCCCGCTGGCGAGCTGGGAGCCGCTGCTTCCCAGCATTCCGGCCGCCGCCGACCGCGCGCCCCTCCCCGAGGTCACGCCGGCGGACGGCGTGAAGCGCGCGACGGTGGGTCTCCTCACCGGGTGCGTCCAGCAGGTCGCCTTCGGCCCGCAGAATCGCGCGACGGCGCGCGTGCTGGCCCGGAACGGCGTCGAGGTCATCGCCCCGCGCACCCAGACCTGCTGCGGCGCGCTGCATGCCCATGGCGGCGAGCACGACACCGCGCTCGAGCTGGCCCGGAAGACCATCATCGCCTTCGAGTCCGCGGGAGTGGAGCAGGTGGTGGTGAACACCTCGGGCTGCGGCGCCCACATGAAGGCGTACGGGACGCTCCTGGCTGACGACCCCAAGTGGGCCGAGCGCGCCCGGCGCTTCGCGGGGCGGGTGAGCGATATCTCCGAGTTCCTGGCGCGCGAGCCGCTGCGCGGCCCGCTCCGGCCGCTCGCCCGCACCGTCACCTATCACGACCCCTGCCACGTGGCGCATGGCCAGAAGATCCGCAAGGAGCCGCGCGCGCTGCTCCACCAGATTCCCGGGCTCACCGTGAAGGAGCTGCACGAGGCCGACTGGTGCTGCGGCTCCGCGGGCACCTACAACCTGACCCAGCCGGAGATGGCGGGCCAGCTCCAGCGGCGGAAGATCGAGAACATCCGCGCCACGGGGGCGGAGGCGGTGATCACCGCCAATCCCGGCTGCATCATCCAGATCCAGCAGGGCCTCGCGGGCGGCGCCCGGCCCATCCGCGTGCTCCACATCGTCGAGCTGCTGGACGAGGCCTATCGAGACCGGTGAAGACCAAGGTGCTCGACGTCGCCGCGCTGCCGCTCCTCACGCCGACTTTGGTCACGGTGGACGGCGAGGACGTGGTCCTCTACCGCCGCGGCAGCGAGATCTTCGCCCTGGGCAACGAGTGCCCGCACCAGGGCGGCAACCTCTGCGATGGCTGGATCGAGGGCGATATCCTGAGCTGCCCGCTCCATGGCTGGGAGTTCGACCTGCGCACGGGCGTCTGCATGACCATCCCCGGCGAGCGCGCGGCCCGCTACGCGGTGAGCGTGGACGAGGGCGCCATCTACCTCGAGCGCGCGGAGTGAGGGGGATGGCATGGCCGACGTGAAGCCCGATCAGGTCGCGCAGGAGCATCGGAGCACCGGCCGTCAGACGGCGGGCTGCTTCGTCCTCACCGTCTCCGACTCCAAGACGCCCCAGGA
>Ga0068857_100002343_pt1 | contig 15415 bp, 15 predicted proteins | sample KBSCornC72_FD_66591 | JGI IMG/M metagenome (GOLD analysis project Ga0068857, IMG submission 66591) | Corn rhizosphere microbial communities from Kellogg Biological Station, Michigan, USA - KBS Corn C7-2 | ecosystem: Host-associated > Plants > Roots > Rhizosphere > Soil ...
GGACAGCCCCCTCCCCGGATGCGACTGACCTGCACCGCGCGCCTATATAAGTTGCATAACGAAACTTTTTAAGCCATGATCCCGCCCATGGCAGCCCGTTCCTCCTCGCTTCGCCCCGGCCGCTTCTGCGACGCGCATGACGGCCCCGTCACCGTTTTCCTGATCGGAATGCGGATCAACCAGTTCCACCGGCCCGACAAATGGCTCCCGGTGTCGCGGGCCATGCCCCGGATGCTGAAGGAACTGGGCCAGCGGCCCGACCTCGGCCTGCTCGGCTTCGAGATCATGATGGCCCCGCTCCGCACCCTGATAACGCTGCAATATTGGCGCGATTTCGATGCGCTCCACGCCTATGCCCATGCCAGCGAAGCCGAACATCTCCCCGCCTGGCGCGCCTTCAACCGCGCGTCAAAGGGCAATGCCGCGGTCGGCATCTTCCACGAAACCTATGTCGTGCGAGCCGGCGCGCACGAAAGCATCTATGCCGCCATGCCGCCGTTCGGACTGGGCAAGGCATCGGGCGTGCGCGAGGCGATCGGCAGGCGGAACACGGCTCGGGAGCGGATGGGGTAGATGCGGCCCGCTACCGAAGATCGAAAACAACCGGGCGTACATACCTTCCCGTGATAAATTTTCCCTGTCAGACGGCCTGAATGGAGATTAGCCGCCCAGTAATCGTCGCTGGAGGAGGCTTTGCATGTCCCTGCGGCCATCCGCGACCAGCAGAACATGGACGACCTGCCCGGTCACCCGGTAGATCAGGCGATACGGTGGCAGCAGGATCTGGCGAAATTCGGTCAGGCCCAGCGCCTCCAGCTCCCTGGGCACGACGCCGCGCATTGGAAAATATTCCAGCGTTTCCACCCGTTCGAGAAAGCTGTCGAGCAAGGCTGCGGCATCCTCCGAACGGCGGTTCTCGGCGAGATAGCCATATATCTCCTCCAGGTCGCGCGCCGCGCCCTGGGTAAGCTCGACCGCGAAACTCTCCATCGTCACGGTTGCGCGGTGCGCTTGGCCTTCAGTCGCTCCACCAACGCGCGCGCCGATACGGTCCGCCCCGCCTGCACGTCCTGCTGACCCAGGGCGAGAAGCTTCAGCAAGGCCATGGTCTCCTGAGTCTGTTCGAACGATGCAACGTCCTGCAGCACCGCCTTCGCCTCGCCATTCTGGGTGATGACCATCGGCTCGCGCCGCTCGGCAAGGTCCAGCAGCACTTCGGCCGCATTCGCCTTTAAATAGCTGATCGGCTTGATCTGGGCGGAGTAGCGCATCTATATGGCCTCGGACTATATTAAAACCATATATAGTCCATTCGTGGAAGCGCGCAACGGTAAAGTCCAATGTTACGGCGCATCATGCTTCTGCTGCCCGCGCCAAAATGCGCTGCGCCTGCTTCAGATGTGGCGCATCTATCATCCGGCCATCAATCTGAAGTACCCCGGCGCCGGGTTGCGCGGCGAAGGCGGCCACGATCTCGCGTGCATTCGCCAGACTTGCCTCCGACGGCGTGAAGGCGGTGTTGATGACGGTCACTTGCGATGGATGGATCGCCATCATCCCCGTGAAGCCATCGCGCGCGGCGCGCGTGGCGTAATCCACCAGTCCGTCCAGATCGCGAAAGTCCGGATAGACGGTTTCGATCGGCGCCACGTCGGCGGCGGCGGCGGCGAACAATGTCAGCGATCGAGCGAGTTCGTAGGGCGGCGTGTACCGTCCGTTCGCTTCGCGTGCGGTGGCGGCTCCAACCGCCGCGGACAGATCCTCCGCCCCCCATGTCACGCCGTGCAGGTGACCGGCGACGGCGGTGTAGCTTCCCAGTTGGAAGACCGCCGCAGGCGTCTCGGTCGCAATGGGCAGGATGCGAATGTCGCCAAGTCCCGCTTGGGCGAGGCGACCCGCCAGATCGGAAATCGACGCCGCGCCCTCCGCCTTGGGAAGCATGATGCCGTCGATGCGCTCGTTCCCGAGCGCCTTCAAATCGGCCTCGATGTGGGCGCTGACCAGGGGATTGACCCGGACGAACAGCGCGACATCGGTTTCGGCCGCGCGAAGAAACGTGGCGACGGCCTCGCGCGCGACTGGCTTGTTCTCCAGCGAGACGGAATCCTCCAGGTCGAGAATGAGCGCATCCGCGCCGGAACGAAGCGCCTTGTCCATCCGCTCCGGCCGGTCGCCGGGTACGAACAACAGCGAGCGCAGCCTCATGCTGCCACTGGCCGCTTGTTGAGCAGGGCGCTGCGCAGGCACTGGCAGACGATCTCGTCACGCTGGTTGAACAGGCGGTGTTCGAACGTGACGATCCCGGCGTCGGGCCGCGAGCGACTTTCACGCAATGCCTTGACCTCCGAAAAAGCCCGCATCGTATCGCCGATGAACACGGGGCTGGGCGTTACGACCTTGTCGAAGCCAAGGTTGGCCACCAACGTGCCCAATGTCGTCTCGCCCACCGACAGGCCGACCATCAGGGCGAAGGTGAAGGTGGAGTTGACGAGGATCTGGCCGAACCCGCTGGCCTTCGCGGCTTCGATGTCGATGTGCAACGGCTGCGGATTATGCGTCATCGTCGAGAACAGGAGATTGTCCGTTTCCGTGACGGTTCGCCTGATCGGATGTTCGATCACGTCGCCGACCTGCCATTCGTCGAACCAGCGTCCCGCCATCACTCGCCCTCCTGCTCGATCGTCGCCAGTATCGTGCCTTCGGCAACCTGCCCGCCAGCCTCCGCCTTCAGGGACGAGACCGTCCCGTCGAACGGCGCCAGCAGCGCCTGTTCCATCTTCATCGCCTCCAAAACCATGAGCCGCTGCCCCTTCGTCACAGCCTCGCCCTCGGCGATGTCGACCGAAACGACGCGACCGGGCATCGGCGCCACGATGCTGCCGTCGCCTGCGGCAGCGCCGCCGCCGTCTCCAGAACGGGGCGCGGCGAACTCCCAGGCCTCCCCGTTGAGGAAGAGAATGCGCCGGTCGCCGATGCATGCCTCGCGTGCACGCGGATCAGAGATCGCTTCCGTCAAAAACTTCGCGCCGGCAATGTCGACAAGGACGCGATTATCCGCGGCGGCGTTGCTGCGGAAGCCGGTCAGCGCGCGCCAGGGGCCGGAGCCGTTCCGTTCGATCAGCAACGCGGCGCCGGCCGCGGCCACCGCATCGGTCGGCCCGGCACCGGGAACCAGCGTGTCGGCATGCCGCTCGATGAAACCGGTATCGACGCGTCCGGCGACGAAATCCGGGTGCGCGGCCGCGCGAGCGAGAAAGCCGGCATTGGTTCGGACCGGCCATATCTCGACCTCCCCGCAGGCTTTCGCGAGCGCGGAAGCCGCCGCTGTCCGCGTCCGCCCCGTCACGATCAATTTGGCGATCATCGGGTCGTAGAAGGGCGTGACCTCGCCCCCTTCCTCCACACCGCTGTCGATGCGGACGCCGGAGGGAAAGCGGAGATGGTCCAGCGGCCCCGTCGAGGGCAGGAAGCCGGTCGCCGGGTTCTCCGCGTAAAGCCGGGCTTCCATCGCCCAGCCCGAGATGCGCAGCGCATCCTGCATCAGGGGCAGCCGCTCGCCCGCCGCGACGCGCAGTTGCCACTCCACCAGATCCTGCCCGGTGATGGCTTCGGTCACCGGGTGCTCGACCTGAAGCCGCGTGTTCATTTCCATGAACCAGATGCGATCGGCGCGCAGCCCTTCGCTGCCGTCGGCGATGAACTCGATGGTGCCGGCCCCAACATAATCGACCGCTTGCGCCGCCTTTACCGCAGCCGCGCAAACCGCCTGGCGCGTGGCCGTGTCCATGCCGGGGGCTGGCGCCTCCTCGATCACCTTCTGGTGGCGGCGCTGCAACGAGCAGTCGCGCTCGAACAGGTGGACGACGTTGCCGTGCATATCGCCGAATATCTGCACCTCGATATGGCGGGGCGAGAGGATATATTTCTCGATCAGGACATGATCGTCACCGAAGGATGCTGCCGCCTCGCGTTGGCACGATCCGAGCGCGTCGAGGAAATCGTCGGCCGCATCGACCCGCCGCATGCCCTTGCCGCCACCGCCGGCGACCGCCTTGATGAGGACAGGATAGCCGATCGCGTCGGCCTCGCTCTTCAGGCGATCGGGTGACTGGTCCTCGCCTAGATAGCCCGGGGTCGTGGGAACGCCGGCGTCCTGCATCAATTTTTTGGCCGCATCCTTCAGCCCCATCGCGAGGATGCTTGCCGGCTTCGGCCCGATCCAGGCGATGCCGGCGTCGGCCACGGCCTGCGCGAACACGGCATTCTCGGAGAGGAAGCCATAGCCTGGATGGATCGCCTGCACGCCCGTAGCCCTGGCGGCGTCCAGAATGCGGTCCTGACGTAGATAGGAGTCCTTCGCGGTGGCGGGGCCGATACACACCGCCTCGTCCGCCTCGATCACGAACGGCATCCGCGCGTCCACATCCGAATGGACGGCGACCACCTCTATCCCCATCGCGTGGGCGGTGCGCAGGATGCGCCTGGCGATTTCGCCCCGATTGGCGATCAGGATTTTGGTAAACATATCTCTACTCTCCTGACGCGGTCATTCGGCGGCGATAGCGGTCGGGCCCGCTCACATCCGGAACACGCCGAACGCCGGACGCTCGGGGATCGGCGCGTTGAGGCAGGCGGCGAGCGCCAGACCCAGCACGTCGCGAGTCTGGACGGGGTCGATGATCCCGTCGTCCCACAGCCGGGCCGATGCGTTCCAGGGATTGCCTTCCTCGTCATAGCGCTCACGCACCGGGGCCTTGAACGCCTCGACTTCCTCGGGCGTCCACCTGGCGGCATCGCGGTGGACGGTGGCGAGCACCGACGCGGCCTGTTCGCCCCCCATCACCGAGATGCGGCTGTTCGGCCAGGTGAACAGGAAACGCGGGCCGTAGGCGCGACCGCACATGCCGTAATTGCCCGCGCCGAAGCTGCCGCCGATCAGGACGGTGATCTTGGGCACGGTGGCGGTGGCGACGGCGGTGACAAGCTTGGCGCCATGCTTCGCGATCCCCTCGGCTTCATACCTGCCGCCGACGATGAAGCCCGAGATATTTTGCAGGAACAGCAGCGGGATGCGCCGCTGGCACGCAAGCTCGATGAAGTGGGCGCCCTTCAGCGCCGCTTCCGAGAACAGCACGCCATTGTTCGCAACGATTCCGACCGGCATGCCCCAGATGCGCGAGAAGCCGGTGACCAGCGTTGTGCCGTAGAGCGGCTTGAACTCCTGGAAATCCGATCCGTCCACGATCCGCGCGATGACCTCGTGAACATCGTAGGACGCGCGGATATCCTGTGGCACGATGCCGTATAATTCGTCCGGATCGAACCTGGGTGACTGCGGTTCCTTGATCTCGATATCAACGTCCGAAACGCTGTTGAGCGCCGCCACGATTTCGCGGACTTTCAGCAGTGCGTCCAGATCATTAGCGGCGAGATGATCGACCACGCCCGATTTGCGAGCATGCATGTCCCCCCCGCCGAGGGCTTCCGCGCTAATTTCCTCCCCGGTCGCCGCCTTGACGAGCGGGGGGCCTGCCAGAAAGATCGTACCCTGCTCGCGGACGATGACCGTCTCGTCCGACATGGCCGGCACATAGGCCCCGCCGGCGGTGCAGCTCCCCAGGACGCAGGCGATCTGGGGGATGCCCTTGGCCGACATGGTCGCCTGATTATAGAAGATGCGTCCGAAATGCTGCGCGTCCGGGAATATCTCGGACTGGTGCGGCAGGTTCGCACCGCCCGAGTCGACCAGATAGATGCACGGCAGCCGGTTCTGCTCCGCTATCTCCTGCGCGCGCAGATGCTTCTTGACCGTCATCGGATAATAGGTGCCGCCCTTGATCGTGGCGTCGTTGCACACGATCATGCACATGCGGCCCGACACGCGCCCGATGCCGGTGACGATGCCCGCTCCGGGGGCTTCATCATCGTACATGCCCCAGGCCGCGAGCTGGCCAAGCTCCAGAAACGGCGACCCCGGATCAAGCAGCCGATGGACACGGTCTCGCGGCAGCAGCTTGCCGCGTGCGACATGGCGTTCGCGGGACTTTTCCGATCCGCCCAGCGCCACCGCCGCGACATCCGCCCGCAGCTTCTCGGCAAGCCCCCGGTTATGCGCCCGGTTGGCCGCAAAGGCCTCGCCTGTGGTGTCGATGGAAGTGGAGAGCAGGGTCATCGCGCCACCTTATTGCGCGCTAGGCGCGTCGTGGCCGATCAACTCGCGCCCGATCAACATGCGGCGGACCTCGTTGGTGCCCGCCCCGATGTCCAGGAGCTTGGCGTCCCGCCAATAGCGCTCCACCGGCCAATCCTTCGTATAGCCCGCGCCGCCGAGCGCCTGAATTGCCTCTCCGGCGACCTTCACCGCGTTCTCGGACGACAGCAGGATGGCGCCCGCCGCATCGAAGCGTGTCGTCCGCCCGGCATCGGCCGCCCGCGCGACGGCGTAGGTGTAGGCGCGCGAGGAATTGAGCGCGACATACATGTCGGCGATCTTCGCCTGCATCAACTGGAAGCTGCCGATCGGCTTTCCGAACTGCCTACGCTCACGAACATAGGGCAGCACGGTATCGATGCACGCCTGCATGATGCCGAGTTGCAGGCCCGAGAGAACCACGCGCTCATAATCGAGTCCGCTCATCAACAGCTTCACGCCCTCATTGACGGCCCCGACGACATTCTCGTCAGGTACGAAGCAATCATCGAACACCAGCTCCGCGGTCGGCGAACCGCGCATGCCGACCTTGTCGATCTTCTGGCCGATGGAGAAGCCTGGAAAGTCCTTCTCGATCAGGAAGACGGATATTCCGCGCGATCCCGCGCTCGGAGCAGTCTTTGCGTAGACGATCAACGTATCGGCATAGGGTGCGTTGGTGATCCAGAACTTCGTCCCGTTCAGCCGCCAGCCGCCGTCGACCCGGTCGGCCCTCAACTTCATCGAAACGACGTCTGAACCCGAGCCCGCTTCCGACATCGCCAGGCTGCCGACATGCTCGCCTGACACAAGCTTCGGGAGATATTTGGCTTTCTGGTCGGAATTGCCCCAGCGATGAAGCTGGTTGATGCACAGGTTCGAATGCGCGCCGTAGCTGAGCGACACCGACGCGGAAGCGCGACCCACTTCCTCGACCGCGACGACATGTTCGAGATAGCCGAGCCCCAGCCCGCCATATGCCTCGTCGACCGTGATACCGTGCAGGCCCAGCGCGCCCATCTCCGGCCAGAGTTCGCGGGGGAAGCGATCCTCCGCGTCGATTGCGGCGGCGATGGGTGCGATCCGGTCTGCGGCGAACCGGCGGCTACTCTCCCGGATCGCGTCGGCCATCTCGCCCAGTCGGAAATCCAGTTCCACGCGCACTCTCCAATCACCTGTTCTCCCGAAGGGATTTATCGGATTGCGCAAGCAAAGAAAAATTGAAAACGATATGGGTTCATCATAGATAATTTCTATGATTGATCGTTACCTTCTGCGCTATTTCCTGGCAGTCATAGAGCGGGGAAATTTTTCCAAGGCGGCAACGGCCTGCAACGTGTCCCAACCGACTTTGTCGGTGGGCATCAGCAAGCTCGAAGGGGTTTTGGGTCGGACGCTGTTCAACCGGACCAACCGGCGCGTGGAATTGACCGAAGCCGGCGTCCGGCTCGCTGAACATGCGCGAAAAATCGAAGCCGAATTTGCTTTGGCCGAGCGAGAAATCCAGGGGATAACGCCGGTGACCACCCTCCGCCTGGGGATACTCGCCAGCATCCCGCCCGAATGGATCGCACGGTTCCTCGCCGCCGCAGCGCCTGCTCGTCCAGATCACCGCGTCGAACTGGTCGAGGGACGGGAGCGTGATCTGGCTGATCAGCTGGCGCGCGGAAGGATCGACGTCGCGCTGACGATCTTGCGACAGGAAAACGAACGGCTGCCGCGCGAACATCTCCTGACGGAAGGCTATTCGCTCGCCGTCGCCATGGACCACCCGCTCGCGTTGAGACATGTGATCGAGGCCGGCGAACTCGCGGACAATGCGATGATTGTCAGGAAGTCGTGCGAGCTCCTAGCGGAAACCAGCCGTTTTTTCACGTTGAGGGGCGTCCGCCCATCCTTCCTTGCGCGCACCAGCGACGAAAGCAGAGCGCTTGATTATGTCCGCGCCGGGTTGGGCGTCACAGTCATGCCAGACTGCTTCAAGGCGCATGGCGTCGCCCGTCCCCGGCTGGCCGACTTCGACTTCGAACGCGAAATAGGACTCATTTACGCAGCGCATGCCGATCAATCACGGCTGCAGGATCAGCCACTGTTGCGGATATTGAAGGCCACTATCGGCGATTCTCGTCGATCGATCGCGCAATGAATTCATCATGTCGTCGAATTTCCACGATCCGCAAGTGACACGGGTGGATGGTGGATCGGGCCATCACCCCCATTGCCGGACCAGTTCCTAGAGCGCGGGTCGCAGGCAGAGCGCCTCCAGCATCGCCATACCCTCGTTCAGGAAGGTTTCCTCCGGCTCGACTGCAACGCCGCTGGCGATCGCCGCGTCCCGCTCGGAGATCATGTCAAAGAACATGCAGCATCCATGGCGCAGCCGATAGTCCAGCAGGTCGGGTGGAACATCCGGACGAAGGGCGTGGAAGAGCGCGACCGCTTCGCTGCTCGCCGGTGTCAGATAGAGCGCGTCCTGGCGAATGGCCGCACCCTGCTGCCAACGAATGGCATGACGGAAGAAAGAGGCGTAGCGATGCATGCCCGCCGCGTCCTTCAATTCATAATTGGGCAAGATGAGGGCGCGCAGGATGGCTTGCGGATCGGCCAAGGTTCCCTCTTCCGCCATTCGGTCGAGCAGCGCGCGCCGCATCTTCTCAAGTTCGGGCAGGCGCCATTCCCAGATGGCGCGAACCAGCTTTGCCCGATCGTTGAAATGATAGCTGATCGCGGAGTTGTTCCCCGCACAGGCCTCCAGACGGATCTGGCGCAGCGAAACACTCTCTATCCCGAATTCACCGAACAGGCGTTCGGCCGCTTCCACGATCGCCAGCGGCGTCCCTTTCAGCCGCGCGGGTAAGATCTTTGTCATTCTGTCTGGCTCGTTCCGTCAACTCGAAGCGGTCCCCGGCGCACGGTCGGCACCTGCGGGGTGTATAGCCCTGCGAATGGGATGGGAAGGGTCGCCATCCTACTTTATGTGCAGAACCGAAACAGACAGGCGTCCCGCGCTTGCGGTTAAGACATATATCTTATATCCTGACGTAAAGGGCGCGAGAGGAGAGCATGTGGCGGCGGATCCCGTCTGACCTCTATCGTGGTGCCTATCTCCCTGTCGAGCATGGACGGCAGGCTCTACGGCAATCCGCTGGAGATCGATTTCGATCGCGATCCGGTGCACAACATTTTTGGCATCGGCCCGCATAAATGCGTGGCAAATTCGCTGGTGCGCGGAAATCCACGTGTTCCTGGAGGAGTGGCTGAAGGCGATCCCCGACTTCCGCCTCGACCCGACCCCGACCCCGACCGGCCGGCGCATAACCCATTCAGAGCCGTGAAGGATATGGATTCGCTTCACCTCATCTGGGATCCCGCCGGCATGCGCTGCCCCCTTCCCCGCAATCTCAAGGAATCATAATGACCCAGCCGTCCGCCCTTTCCGTCTTTGGCCTCGAAGGCAGGACGGCCATCGTCACGGGCGCGGGGTCGGGCATCGGCCGCGCCACGGCGACCCTGTTCACGCAGGTAGGCGCTCGCGTCCTGTTCGTCGATGTGGTCGAGGAGGCGGTGCGGGAAGCGGCCGAGACGACAGGATCGGATTTCGCGGTATGCGACATCGCTGACGAGGATCAGGTCAAGGCCCTGTTCGACCGGGCAAGGAGTCTGTTCCAACGGCTCGACGTGCTGGCTAACGTCGCGGCCTATCGCCGCAAGGCCGACACCATGGCGATGCCCGCGTCCGAATGGGACATCATGCACGCCGTCACCACGCGCGGCACCTTCCTGATGATGCGCGAGGCGATCAAGATCATGCGGGATCAGGCCGGCGGTGGCTCCATCGTCAACGTCTCGTCAGTCAGCGCGGCGCATCCCACGATCTTCAACAACACCCATTATGACTCGGCGAAAGCGGGTGTCGATGCGATGACGCGCGCCGCGGCGGTCGAGTTTGCGGAACATGGCATCCGCGTGAACTCGGTCCAGCCGGGCGGCACCGCCAGCGGCGGCGCAACGGCGATGGGCAATGACATCGTGATGCGCGGTCCAATGATGGCGCCGGGCAGAATCCCGCTCGCCCGCATCTCGCAGCCGGTCGAGCAGGCCCGCGCCATCCTGTTCCTCGCCAGCGAGGCGTCCAGCTATATCACCGGCCATCACCTCACCGTCGATGGGGGCTACGCTATATCCTGAATTGGGTTCTCAGCCTGCGCCCAAAGCACGGCGCGCGTCGTCGGACAGGGTATAGACCGCCTCGCGCTGCGCGCCGCGATTGGGATGGTCGACCCGATAGCCCTGATAGTGACGCCGCAGCAGGCCGGCACGGACGAGGTCGGATACGGCGCGGCTGACGTTGCACCGGCCCGATCGCCGCACCCGTTCGCGCACCTCGCTCTCGATCACGCGCTCCGCCGCTATATTGTCGGCGGGCAAGAGGCCGTCCCGCTCCAGGTCGCGCTTCACCTGCCGAACTATGGCAATGCGGCGGGCGTCCCGTTGCGCCATGGGGACGAGCGCATCGCAGAGCCAGTCGCGAACCGGCACCTGTCGCCCCTCCTCCTGCACATAGGGTCCGGCGCTGCCGGTCCGTCCCGCCGCGCGCGCGATGAGGTTCAGCACCATGAAGGTGTAGCGAGGCCGGGGCGACACGTCCGCAATCCGCTCGATCAGCGCAGGCAGGTCGAAAGCGCGCGGCGCAGCCACTGGCTGTGCCAGCTTTTCCGGCGCGGCGAACAGATCGGGCTGGTGGAACATAGCAGGAATCTAGCAGCCGCCCGACTCCATGGGAATCCTCCATTTCCGGCTGGTCAGGTTTTTTCAGCCCTGACACTTTACCGCGATTTTCGGGTAAAGTGTCACGATTGGCAGCGGTAAAGTGTCTCGGGCGAAAGCATGGCCACTCATCCCGGAAAGAAGTCGAGACACATCGCGCAATGGCTTCTCGACTTCGCTCGAAGTGAACGGAGGGGACATGACTCCGTCTGATGTCATCTCACTCCCAGCGCCGAAGTGGGCAGGACACTCGCCCTCCCCTCATACCACCAGCGCCCGCTCCATCGCCGCGCCCCGCTCCGGCGTCAGCCCAGCCGCGTCGGCGAGATAGGCGTCGATGGAGCCATGCGCTTCACGGGCCGCTCCCAGGCTCGCCGCCAGATAGTCCGGCCTGACCCCGGCAAGCGCCTCCAGCACCGCCTCGTCGACAGCGATACCCAGCCCCTCCTCCATGATCGCCCGCGTCGCGGCGACGACGGCCGGATTGCGCCGCTCGCCGCTCGCCAGATAGTCGGCCATGATGTCATCCTCCGCCACGCCCAGCGCATGCAGGATCATGGCGGCGAAGAAGCCGGTCCGGTCCTTGCCCGCCGTACAGTGAATCACCGCCGGATGATCGCCGTCCGCCAACCGCCCGAACAATCTATCCAGATGCTCGGCGCAGGCGGCTGGCAGCGCGCGATTGGTGGCGATCATCAACCGCTCGACGGCGGCAGGCGTGGGGTCGTCGCGCATCGCGGCGAGGGGATCGGCCGTCGCGCGGATATCGGCCACGATATCCATCTCCAGCACCTCCGCCCCGGCCCCGGCCCGCGCCCAATGGCTGACCGCTGTCTCCCGCTCCCGCCCGCTGCGCAGATCGCAGACGAGGCGGATGCCGAGTGCTTCCAGCCGCCGGGCATCCTCTACTCCCGGCATGCAGATCGCCTCCGACCGGAACAGCTGCCCGTGCCGGACATGACCGCCGTCCGCGACCGGCCATCCGCCCATGTCCCGGAAATTCGGCGCGCACGCTATGTCCCACGCACTGTTCATCGTCTCGATCCTTCCCTCTGTGCCCGCCGACTTCGGAAAGGCTCTAGCCAAAGCCGACGCCCGCGCATCGCCACCGATATTCACAACAGTTGCGCCAAGGATCACAGGCATGATCCCGTCGGACTCGTGTAGGAGTTCGGTCATATTCTATGATGCCGATACCGGACATAGGGGAAGAGGATGGCGATGCAGAGACTGACGGGCAAGGTGGCGCTGGTGACGGGCGCGGGCCGCAACATCGGCAGGGCTGAAGCGATGTTGCTCGCTGCGCAGGGCGCAAAGGTCGTCGTCAATGATCTGGGTGGCGGGTCCTACGGAACCGAAGCGGGCGACAGCAGCCTCGCCGACGCCGTGGCGCAGGAAATCCGCGATGCGGGCGGCGAGGCCGTCGCGCAATATTCCACCGTCGCCACGCGCGAAGGCGCGGAGGCCGCGGTGCAGCAAGCCATCGACAGCTTCGGCCGGATCGACATCCTCGTGAACAACGCGGGCATCGTGCGCCCCGCGCGGATCGACAAGATGACGGACCAGGACTGGAACCTGTGCATGGACGTCAGCCTGACCGCCAGCTTCCATACCTGCCGCGCCGCCGCCACGCACATGATCGCGCAGCGCGGCGGGGTCATCGTCAACACCGGTTCGCCATCGGGCTTCGGCCATTGGGGCATGGGCAATTATTCAGCGGCAAAGGAAGGCCTGCTGGGCTTCACCCGTTCCATCGCGCGCGATCTGGGCGAATTTGGCGTTCGCGCCAACCTGATCCGGCCTGTCTCGCACCTGACCGGCACCTTCACACCGGAAATTCAAGAAACGATCAACGAGACGGCGCGGCTGGGCATTCCCCTGCTCTGGAACCGTCCGATGGCGGCTCCGCGCATGACGGCCCTGCCGGAGCATGTCGCCGCGCTGGTCGTCTGGCTGTGCACCGACGCGGCGGGGCATATCAGCGGCCGGGATTTCTATATCCAGGGCGACGAAGTGGCCGTCCTGCCCGAACCGGAGGCGATCCGCACCAGCATCCATCCCGGCGGCTGGACGCTCGACGCCTTCGATGACGAGGCGAACAGCAGCTATATCTTCGGCGATATCAAGAATCGCTTCGTCAGGGCGAATTGATGGCCACCGCCCCCTCGCACACGGTCCACACTTCGTGCCGCATCTGCGCGGGGCAGTGCGGACTGGTGCTGGATGTCGAGGCGGGGGGCGCCATCGCGCGCATCCGGGGCGATCATGACAATGTGCTGACGCGCGGCTATGCCTGCATCAAGGGCCTGACCCTGGGCGAGGCGCACGCTCACCCCGACCGCATCCTGCACCCACTCAAGCGGCAGGCGGACGGCAGCTTCGCGCCCATTCCGCTCGACGACGCGCTGGACGAGATAGCGGAGCGGGTTTCCGCGATCCTCGCCAGCGACGGGCCGGACGCGGTGGCCGGCTTTCGGGGCACGATGAGCTATACCAACAGCCTCGCCAACCGCATGCTGCCCGACTGGCTGGCGGCGATGGGCTCGCACAGCTTCTTCTCGACCATGACCATCGACCAATCGGCCAAATGGATCACCGCCCGGCGACTGGGCGTGTGGGAGGCGGGCAAGGATCCCTATGACAGCGCGGAGGTGCTGCTCCTCATCGGCGCCAACCCGCTGGTGTCGCTCTCCACCTTCACCATGGTCATGCAAAATCCGGTCAAGGCGCTGAAAGAGGCGAAGGCGCGTGGCGTCCAGTTGCTGGTTATCGACCCGCGCCGGACGGAAACCGCCGCCTTCGCCGACCGCCACCTCCAGCCGCTGCCGGGCGAGGATGCGGCGCTGGTCGCGGGCATGCTGCGCCTGATCCTCGAACGGGGATGGGCCGACGCCGATTTCTGCGCGCGGCATGTCGAGGGGGTGGAAGCGCTCGCCCGCGCCGTCGATCCCTTCACGCCGGAAGAGGTCGCGCGCCGGTGCGACGTGGCGGCCGACGACATCATCGAACTGACCCGCGCCTTCGCCGAGCCGCATGCCGACGGCCGCCGCAAGCGCGGCGCGGCGGCGTCGGGCACGGGGCCGGACATGGGGCCTTTCTCGAACCTCGCAGAACATCTCATCGAATGCCTCAACGTCCTGTGCGGCCGTTTCGCGCGGGAAGGCGACCGGGTCGGCAACCCCGGCGTGCTGGGCGCCCGCTGGCCGCGCCGTGCCCAGGCGGTCGGGCCGATGCGCGAGTGGGAAAGCGGCTGGCGCGACGCCTTCGGCCATGGCCGCATCATGGGCGAGCGGATGAGCGGCATCCTGCCGGAATCGATATTGGGCGACGGGCCGGGCGCGGTGCGCGCGCTGTTCGTGGACGGCGGCAATCCGGTCAACGCGCTCGCGCAGACCGGACTGGCGGCGGAGGCTTTTGCGCAACTGCCCCTCCTCGTCTCGATCAACCCCTTCTTCAACGAGACGTCGCGACTGTCGCACTATATCCTGCCACCCCCGATGATGCTGGAGCGCGCCGACATCATGAGCCGGGATTGGGAGACCTTCACCCTGCAACAACCCTATGCGCGCTTCTCGACCCCCGCGATCCCGCGCCCCGATGGCAGCGCGCTGATCGACGACTGGCGCGTCTTCTGGGAACTGGCGCGGCGGACCGGGCACGCGATCCACTTCGATGGCGTGCCGATTTCGATGGACGAGGCGCCCGGCGAGGACAGCCTGTTCCGCATCCTTCTGCGCCATTCCGCGCTGCCCGCCGACGATCTCCTCGCCGAGACGCGCGGACGGCTGTTCGCGGTGGAGCCGATGATGGTCGGCCCTGCCGAGGCGGACCCGCCGCGCTTCGCGGTCGCCCCGCCCGACATCGTGGCGGACCTGTCGGACCTGGCGGCGGCGCACCGGCCCACTACTGCGCTGCGGCTGGCGACCAGCCGGGTGCGCGATGTCCAGAACAGCATGTATCGCGACCTGCCCTCCATCGCGCGGCGCATGCCGCATAACCCGTTGCGAATGACTCCCGACGACATGGCCGCGCGGGGCCTTGCCCCCGGTGACGCCGCGATGGCGATTTCGACCCACGGCGAGGTTGCGGTCATCATATCCCCCGATCAGGCCCTCCGCCCCGGCGTCGTGACGCTCACCCATGGGTGGGGAGATGGACGCGGCGCGAACGTCAACGCGCTCACCAGCCTCAGTGAAGGACGCCAGCCGATCAACGCAATGCCGGTGCTCAGCGGTTTCGACATCGACATTCGACCACTCGAGCGTTCCGGGGGCGCCTGAAACGCCGATGCTCCATCACCCCAAATATTTGCAAACTGGTTAGGGAATTTTAGGTGGTCCGGCGTACATCTCCCATAGGATACAAGGGAGAGGCTCTATGTCATCGCCAGGCGGTCATGCCGGCCAAGGGCCGGAGGTACTCTATACCATCAAGCTGGATGCCGCGACACGCAGCGTC
>Ga0068857_100002355_pt1 | contig 15391 bp, 14 predicted proteins | sample KBSCornC72_FD_66591 | JGI IMG/M metagenome (GOLD analysis project Ga0068857, IMG submission 66591) | Corn rhizosphere microbial communities from Kellogg Biological Station, Michigan, USA - KBS Corn C7-2 | ecosystem: Host-associated > Plants > Roots > Rhizosphere > Soil ...
GCGGAGGCGGGGCTGCTGCAGTAGAAGCCACAACTCTGGCGACAGGTTTTGGCGCGGATGGCGCAGGCGCAACTGGAGCCGGTGCCGGAGCAGCGTTTTCCGTGGAAGGCAAAACAATTCTCGCAACAGGCTTCGGCCCGGTTGAAGTTGGTGCAGGCGTGCTGCCAGGTTGTGGCGGGGGAGCGATTGCAGTTGGCGGGGGCGCAATTGCGGCAGGTTGTTCAGCATGGGCTGACGGGACGGTCGGCATTACCGATTTAGGCGGGATAACAATGGGTGTCGGTGCTGGTGCAGCCGAAGGAATTTTCGGAATGAATATGGCAGGTTGAGATGCCGACTGGGCAGCAACGGGTTCCGGGGCTGGCGCGGCAGATTGCGCGGGCGAAGCCGGTGCGGCTGCAGCAACGCGAACGGAACCAATCGGAGCCAATACAGGGGCTTTAGGAGCAGGCGGTGCTGCAGTTGCTGGCGCAGCAATCGCCGTACTTACCGGCGATGGCGCGGTGTATCCGGCAGGAGGTGGCGCAATGTATCCAGGTGGCGGCGGAGCGATGGCCGCCGCGGTGCCGAGTTCCTCTTTGACGAGATTAGTGACAAATTCCGAGTAATCCATTCCGCAAGCCGGGCACGAGAAATGGACCGGCTGATTGGCCATCTCTGGGGTCACTTCGAAGGAATACTTCGCGCCGCACGAACACTGCAATTTCATGAGTCAAATCCGGGGTTCAGGGATTGAGTAGCACGATCCCCTGAGTCACGACAAGGGAAAAGGAGGAGCGAGGATCGCTGTGATCGGCATGTCCGTCGCAAAACAAAATGTTGCCGCCGTATTGCCTGTGATTGTTGCCGGGCGGTTTGCCGTCACCGGAAAAAAGAGCCTGGTTTTGCGATTTGGATTGAGTGTCCACCTGGCGGTCGCTCATGAGGGCTTCGGAGGCGCCATCGTTCGCGGTCCGGCCCATATAATAGGCGTAACTGATTTTGCGTTTGGCAATCGATTCGCCCCCGGGCAATTCGGAATCTTTGCTGCCCGGACAAATGAAAGACGCGGTATCCGAGGTGTAATGGGGAACCAGCCGGTCGAGCGCCTCTTCGGAGAGCTTCGCGCCGGTCTTGGCAGGGAATTTTGCCGATTGCTCGTTGGCGTAAAGCTGCATTGCGATAAAGATCTTCTGAAGATTCCGCTGGCAGTTGCCAAGTCGAGCTTTTTGCCGATTGGCGGAATTGCCGCCCCAATACATCGTCGTCAGGACAAGGATGATCAAAACAGTGACCAACAATTCGATGAGAGAAAAAGCATCGACTTTGCGGGGTCGGGTTTGCAAAACCTCGAACCTTCGCGGTCCCTGCGAAAGGTGAATTGGAACGCGTAGCTCGATCTGAAATCGGTTGGATTCAGCCTTGGGACAGCGCACATACCTGAGCTCGCGCTTCATACCGTTTCTATATCGCAAAAGAGCGGCGAAGGCAATGATTTTTGGGCCATCCAGAAACGCGTCGTGAGGGAAACGTGCCTACCGACGTGTGAACGGAGAGAAGGAAATATGGCTAATTGCGTCCTACGGCACAGTGCATTGCCAGAAGGGAACAGGCCCATTGGAGATTGTTTTCCATTTGCACCCAGAGTTCCTTGTAATCCGAATTGGGGTCGCCTGGCACGAGACGGTAGCGGACTTCGCATGGGCAGCCAGCGAGTGCAAGGCGCTTGCCTATTTCATCAACCAATCCCCGATGGGAGGAGGAGAACAGAAGCCTCATAGATGGAGAACAACGGATTAACGAGTTACCTGCACCAGGCGAGGATCAGAGCGAAGACCGCGATGACACGGTAAAGATTGCGATCGTTGATGATCTGGCCAAGAGTTTTGCTCGGGTTGATTTGAGCATACAGCAAAGCTTTCATATACTTGCTGTAGAATTCCATAATGAGCAGACGGAGACAAGATGGGGTAAATCTGAAAATTTGCCCGGGGAATTTCCGGGCAAGCATCTCGCGCTTGGCAAGTGTCTGTTTATCCAACCACGAATAAACACCAATGAACACGAATGAATCAGGTGACTGAGCGATTGCAATTCACGTGCAATCCGCGTTTCATGGCCTGAGTCAATGAACAGTGGCAATGAAGGTGAAATTTGCGGAAAGCATTACGCGACGGGAGAACCTGTCCGACTAAGGTGGGAGAATGGGAAATTCACAGAAGTCGAGCGGTTCGGAACGGCTCAAAGCGCAGACGCTTCCACATCCAGTCCAATTGACGCTGCGTCAGACGTTTGGCTTGCGCCTGGACTATTCGACGCGCAGGTGAATGGATACGGCGGCGTGGATTTTCAGCAAGACGATCTCCGCGTCGGTGATTTGATTTCAGCCGCGCGGCAACTTCGCAACGCGGGATGCACTCGGTTTCTGCTGACGTTGATTACGGATGAATGGGGGAAGTTGACGGCGCGCTTGCGGCATTTGCGGCAATTGAGGGAGCAGTCAGCAGAATTGCAGTCCGCGATCGCCGGCTGGCACATCGAAGGTCCATTTCTATCGACTGAACCTGGGTTTCATGGCGCGCATGATCCAAAGCTGATGTGCGACCCGACGCCGGAACGCATTCGTGAATTGCGCTGGATTACCGGCGACGATCCGTTGTTGCTGACGCTGTCGCCTGAACGGCAAGGCGCGATTGAGGCAATCGAGTTGGCCGTTTCGCGTGGAATCAAAATCAGTTTGGGTCATACAAACGCCTCGTTGGTGATTTTGCAAAAAGCCGCTAAGGCGGGGGCCACAAGTTTTACGCATTTGGGAAATGGATGTCCGCGTGAACTGGATCGGCATGACAATGTTATTTGGCGAATTTTCGAAACGCCGGACCTGAACGTCAGTTTGATACCGGATCGAATTCACGTTTCTCCAGGTCTTTTCCGAATTCTGCACCGAAATCTCGTGCCGGAATGGATTTATTACGTCTCGGACGCGATGTCGGCGGCAGGAAAGCAGCCGGGGAGATACAAATTGGGAAAGTTGGAATTGGAAGTCGGCGCGGACCAGATCGTGCGCCAGCCAGGAAAACCCCTCTTTGCTGGTTCTGCCTTACAACCGATCGATGGAGTATTTCGTGCCGCTGAGATGCTCAGCTGCTCCTGGTGGCAGACGTGGCCGCGCTTTTCCGAAATTCCAGCGAGAATGATGGGGCTGAGAAATGAATTGGTTGTTGGTGGAAGGGCAGACTTTTGCATGTTGAAGATGGAGGGCGATAATCTTCTGAGAGAATTAACGACTCATGCGGCCGGTCAGCCTGCGATTTGACTCCAGATTAATCGATTTTGACCAACTTCGGAAAATCCGGACAGAGTCCAGAATGCTCAATCGGGCCGGCAGGATCGAAAAAAGACATTTGCCCACTCATGCTGCAAAGCCAAAATTCGGAAGCACCCTTTTCGAAGTAAAGACGCTTGCGCTCGTTCAGCTCGTCATCCGTGTTGGACGGAGGAACTATCTCGACGCAAATTTCCGGAGCGATCACGTAAACAGGATCGTTAGGACGAGAAGAGCGACGCTCGTTTGAAACCCAGGCGACATCGACAGCTTTAACTCCTTCTGTGGTTTGAATCGGGCATTCGGGCAAGCTTCTGCCGCCGTGCATCTTTTCCCGCAACAGCACGGTAATTTCTCCCTGGTATTCCCCATGCCGGCTTCGTGGAGGTGGACTCATAACGATATTTCCCCAGCGGTCGCTTTCGATACGATATGGCAATGTGGCGAGCAATTTGTCCTCGCAAATCTCTTCCCACGTCATAATGAGTACATACTTCCTGGTTCCCCTGTTCGCAAGGCATTATCGCGATCAAGGACCATCGAAGTGTGATGTCTATTTAGCAGCTTTGCCGTTGAAGGGACCGGCGACCATTCGTATCGTGCCGGAAATGACCATCGCCGAGCCCACGCAAAATGTTTCTCCTTTGCGCCGTCCCGTCACCAGCCTGTTTGGCGTCGGACGGGAACGGGCCGCGCAGTTGGGGCGTCTGCAGATTTTCACGGTGGAAGATTTGCTGCTGCACCGGCCGAACCGTTATGAAGACCGTCGTCATCTCAGTCCCATTGCGAACCTGCAGCCGCATCAAGCATCGGCAGCGCGAGGCAAAGTCGTCGCCCTCGGTGTGAAATGGTTTAATCGCCATACCAAATCGATATTCGAACTCGTGCTGGACGATGGCACAGCGCGGCTTCATTGCCGATGGTGGAATCTGCCGTTCATGGAAAAAAACTTTTCCAAAGGCGATGAAGTTTTCGTTTTCGGAAAAGTGCTCCAGGTGAGGCCGCGCACGATCGATCATCCGGAAACAGAGATAATCGAGGGCGGCGAAGAAAGTTCGATTCACTTGAACCGTGTCGTGCCGATTTACCCGCTCACAGAAGGTCTGCCGCAGCGATGGTTGCGTTCGCTGATTTGGCGCACACTCGAACAGTTTGAATCGAAACTCCAAGAACCGTGGCCCAGGGAATCTTTTGCTCTTTTTTTGCCAAGCCGTGCGGAGGCTATTCGAATGCTCCACTTCCCACAGGCGATCGAGGACACAGACAAGGCTCGACGCCGATTGGCGCTGGATGAATTTGTCGAACTCCAGCGCCAGATTCAGGCGCGAAGGAGGAATTTCGAAACTAAAGCGCGGGCTTTGCCCTGCCACGGCGATAATCACTTAATGAAGCCATTTCTCGCGAAACTCGGCTTCAAGTTAACGGAACCTCAAACGAAAGTATTGCGTGAATTGCGCCAGGACATGAGCGGCGAACATCCGATGCGGCGTTTGCTCCAGGGAGACGTTGGTTCGGGCAAAACGGTTGTCGCTGCATGCTGCGCGTTGATGGCGATTGAAAGCGGTTACGATGTTGCGTTGATGGCGCCGACCGAAATCTTGGCTGAGCAACACTTTCAGAATTTCAACAAATGGTTTGAACCACTCGGAATCAAAGTCGTCCTCCAAACCGGCAGTCATAAAACACGAACCGGTGGGGCGAGCGTCCCCGCGAGCCGCATAAGCGCGAAGTCGTTCGGAAGCTTGCCAGCTCGCGGGGGCGCTCGCTCCACCCAGGATCCGGTGATTTCTTCTCACGCATCACGTCCCGCGTCCGCGGGACATCACGCTTCTCTTACCATCGGCACGCACGCTCTGATTGAATCCGGCTATACCCCCGAACATCTCGGCCTCGTCATCATCGACGAGCAGCATCGTTTCGGCGTGGCGCAACGGGAGAAGTTGCTGCGCAAAGGGCATTACCCGCATTTGTTGGTAATGACCGCTACTCCCATTCCCCGAACCCTCGGTTTAACCGTATACGGAGAATTGGATGTATCGGTAATGACGGGATTTCCTCCCGGCCGAGGCAAGATCAAAACGTTCGTTCGAACTGCGGAAAAGCTGCCAGAGGTTTGGGATTTCATCCGCGGAAAACTTAAGGCAGGAAGGCAGGCTTACGTCGTTTATCCGCGAGTTGAGGAAAGTGGACCAAACGGGGTCAAGGCGGTTACCACTGAGTTCCAAAATTTGGGGAAGACCTTTCACCCGTATCGGGTCGGTCTCGTTCATGGCAATCTTGGCGGCAAAGATAAAGAAGAAGTCATGAATGCATTTCGGACGAAACAGATTCAAGTGCTCCTGGCGACCTCTTTGATTGAGATCGGCGTCGATGTGCCGAATGCGACAATCATGCTGATTGAAAACGCAGAGCAGTTCGGTTTGGCCCAGCTTCATCAACTGCGCGGACGTATCGGACGAGGCGCGCGCGATGCGTTCTGCATTTTGATTGCCGTCGCGAAAAGCAAACAATCGCGTGAACGATTAAGAGTGCTGGAGCAAACGACCGATGGCTTCGAAATCGCGGAGGCGGATCTGAAAATGCGCGGACCCGGAGAATTGCTCGGCCAACAACAAAGCGGTCTGCCAAAATTCCGCTTTGGCGATCTAGCCGCCGATGGGGAGTTGATTCAACAGGCAAAGAGTGTGGCGAATGTTCTATTTAGGACTTCCTAATCGGGGGCCGAAACTCGCCTTGAGCAAAGGCCGGACCGGCGACAAGAAGAATCCACTCGAGTTCCAACTGACCAACGCATTCGAGTTTTCACGAATGGTAGGTAAATACCCCAGAAAATCCTGTAAAAATAAGGCAAAATTTTTGCTTGTCCTTTTTTCCGAATTCGTCAAGGTTACGCCTACTATGAAACGGTTATTCACCCTTATCATACTATTGGGCCTCGTAATTGGAGCAGTCACCGGCTGCGAAAAGCAAGATAGTACCAGCACGCCGCCAGCTAGCACTAACGCGCCAGCGACACCTCCTGCGACGAACAAGTAGTAGGACATCCAATTCAATTTGGGAATGTCATCTTCAAGCCGGGCATAGGGTTTTTGCCCGGCTCTTTTACTTTTTTGCGCGATTACCTTCAGAGATCGCGCCTATTTCCTTGTCACAGTTAAGCTTGGAGTCGGCACGCGACGAGCTATACTCGGCACCATGAAAACGCTGATTCTGGTTTCGTTGGCAATTGAATTATTTGTCGTTGGCTGCGGCGACAACTCCAGCAAATCCGCTTCCAGTACCAACAGCGCAACAGGTGGCAGTCTGGTAACAGCGCCGGTTGATTACCTGGATACGGTTGCTAAAGCAAAACAGAGAGCGGTCAAGACGATCGATACCGCCTCACTCGACAAGGCCATTCAAATGTTCAATGTGCAAAAGGGACGCAATCCCAAAGACCTCAATGAGTTGGTCACCGAAAAATACATTAGCGAGATTCCCCCCGCGCCTTACGGACAGAAAATTGAATACGATGCAAATTCGGGAACGGTAAGCGTCGTTAAGCAGTGAGCGGGAAGGGACGACTTCCACGTCGTCCGAATTAGATTCCTTGTAAATGCGAAAACGTCCAAGTTGCCCCTGCCGCTCGCTTTTAGTCACTCCTCCGAATATTCTTGCCCGGATTTACGTCTTTCATTCAGTCACTTGAACCGTTAGAGTTGTTACTGCAATGAAAACCTTCCTGGCCGCATTATCGTTATCCTTGTGTCTTTGCGCACAAGGACAAGTCGCCATCTACAAATATACTGAAACCGGCACTATAACCGGGGACTTTCAGACATTCCGCGCACTATACACGGGATATATCATCCTGGATTTGCAAACCGGGGCACTTTCCGGAATTCAAACCCTTCCGAGCAGCAGGCAATATACGGATCTTGATTTGAGCACCTTAATTCTGAGCACAGTTCATTCAAGATCTGTAGATTACAGCCTTTTCCACGATGCCTTTACCAGCACTAACTCTGATGTAGTCTTCTCATGGTTCAAAGGGGTCAACTCGCGGCTGAATATCGGTGATTCGACCCCGTGGTTGATTCCAAGATCACTGTCAATGACCGAACGCTGGGTCTATTCGGCAGACGATGGCGAGCCACAATTCGAAGAGGACTCGGGCACGATGATTCTTGATTTCACGCGTTCAATCATCTCCAACCAGGCCGGAGATGATTCGGGTGCGGCGGTCGATCGCCTGAAAGCATATCTCCAAAGCAGGGGCTATACTGAATCTCCTTGATTCACCTCAAACCGTCCCTGGTTGTGTGTGCCCATATTCATGCCCGTGCGGGTCAACGGGTGCGGACTGAAAATACCACGACGATCATCAATGCCGGTCCGGTCGGCGTGATGGTCGATCTGTAGAGAAGAACCGGGTCGTGGTTCCTTCGCGCGCGTAAGAAGTATCGCGGCAACGGCTGAAGCAGTAGCCATAATGATCGCAAACAAGACCGTGCGCCGGTTTCTCAAGGTGAACCCTCGGGTTGAGCCCATTCAAAGTCAAAAACCGTGGCAAGAAAATAGTTTCGCAACAACGGATTGCGACTTCGGTTGTACCCTCGCCCGAAAGTTATTTCCAGGTAGCGCTGCTCGCGCTGCGAGCAGCGTTTCGACAACCGGAAATTATTTTTGGCAACCGCTCTAAATTGCTTCCCAACCTTCGCGAAAACTTGGGTATTTGAATTGATACCCGAGCTCGGATTTCAACCTGGCATTCGAGATTCTTTTGTTCGTCCATCCGCGCTTGCGCTCGGCCTGCTCGCCACCTTCGACAAATGGAGGCATCTCCTTTCCCGAATGATTCGATAGCCATTGAAAAAAGTCCAATTGCCTCACCGGTTCATCATCAACGACATTGTAAATTTTACCCACATCGCCTTTTTCAAGCGCCGCGATAACTGCTCCAACGACATCCTCCCGATGAACCATATTTAAGTATCGTTCGCCCTTGCCTTCAATTTTCGCTTCACCCTTCAAGAACTGTTTGAACCAATACCCGCGTCCAGGTCCGTAGATTCCTCCCACTCGCAATATCACTGCCGGATATTTTCGTTCAGTGGCTTGCAGAAGGAGTCGTTCGGTTTTCACTAGGATTCGAGCGGTCTCCGCAGTGGGGTCAGCCGGACTGAGTTCGGTCACGATCGATCCGTCTGTTTGCGCATACGCACTTGTGCTGCTCGTATAAACGAACTTCTTCAGCGGCGAGCCGGAAAGCCACTCAAGTAAATTGCGCGTTCCCTCCAAATAGACCGCGCGATAATCGTCCGCATCACCTCGTGAAGAGGAAACGCAATTCAGGACCCAGTCATATTCCGCCGGCAACTTCTCCAAATCCGCTCGCTTGGTGACATCCCCTTTCAGCGGCACAATCCCGACGGATTTCAATTCCTTTTGATCATCGTCGGTTCGCTTCAACCCGAATACTTTGTGCCCTTGCCGCGCGAGTTGCTCCCCCAACGCTTTGCCTACATAACCGCAGCCAACGATCAACGTTTGCATCCCATTCAACTAATTTAACTCATTTAACCCATTCAACTCCCGACTTCTAACGCTCCATCTTCCGCAACTCAGCTTTAATTTTCTGCCAATGCGTTCCTTTCCAAAACAATTTTCCACATCGATTGCACACATAATATTCATCGAGCCACTTAAACGTCTTTGGCGGAATCCGCTCGCGCAAGGCTTCTTTGCTTTCGCGCCGCAATTCGCCGCCGCAACTCATGCATCGCGGCTCTCGCGTTTTCAATCCAAACTCGTGAAAAACGAATGCCAGCGCTTCTGGTATGCTCAGGGTCGGCGGAAGCCACAGCGCTGGTATGATGTGGTCGCGTACAACAGTTCGTTCCATCAGCAGACTGTCGGTGGTGAGAACCGTTGCTGAAAGTTTTTGCGCCTTTTGGAGTAATTCATAATCGTCAATGCTCGGTTCCCAAAGCGCTTCGTAGCCAGAGCCTCGTAGCCATCGCGCCAGGCCGCCGAGACCGGAATCGCAGAAGAACCGAATCTGGTCGCCGTTACTCGCGAGTGGATGGCGCGTCTTCAGACTCTTCGCCGCGAGTTCCCGAGCCACCTGTGTTAGTGAATCAGCCAAAGAAGCCTTCTCCTTCGCTCTCAAACACTCCGCCCGCTGCACAAGCCAATTCACGCCCTGATCAGCGCGTCGAGCGCCAAACCGCAGCAGCAGTTCACGAAAGCGATGCTCATAGGCCTTTTGAATGCGGCTCATCCCGAAGGATTATAGCACGGCGAATTCAGGGCCGGGGCTTTAAGAGCGATTACCTCAGGCAACTTCTACTTCGAAGGTAGGGCGCGGTGTCCTCACCGCGCCGTTCCGGAAAGTGTATTTTGGCAAGTCGTGCGACCGGGCCGGTGGGATTTTTCGAACATCAAACCAGGAAGGTACGGCTTTGCTAAATTCGCTCTGCGCCCTTTTAGCTCAGCAACCGCTTTATTTCGCTCCCTTCGCTCAAGGCGATTGGACGCCCGATTGGCGTCATTATTTCCTTTTCAGGATTGATTCCTAAAGCCCGCAATATGGTAGCGTGGATGTCTTCAACTCGCACCGGATTTTCGGGTTTTTCTTTCGCGCCGCCAGGATCGGTCTCGCCGACGACGCGGCCAGCTTGAATTCCTCCGCCCGCGATTGCGACGGAGAATCCGTGCGGCCAATGGTCGCGACCGCCAAGAGGATTCAGTTTGGGCGTCCGGCCAAATTCGCCGCCACAGAGAACGATTGTGCGCTCCAGCAAATCGCGCCGCTTGAGATCAGATACGAGAGCGGAAAGTGCCGGATCCAGGACTTTAGCAAGAGCAGCATGCCCCTGATGGTTGTTTGTATGCGTATCCCACCCGCTCAATGTGACCTCGACGCAGCGCACACCCCTTTGCACCAACCGAGCGGCAGCCAAACAGCCGCGTCCAAACGGGGTGTCGCCGTATGCCAAACGTTCAGCATTTGGCACCTGCTTCACGTCAAAGGCCTTTACCTGGTCCGAAGTCATCATGCGCGTCGCTTTTTCCATCGTGACATCGTGAAGAGTTTTGGTGCCGTCGAGGTCAGGTTGACGTCCTTGCCGAAATGCCTCTTCCATTACGGCTAAATTCTTGCGTCGTTGCTCCCGCCGTTTTGAATCGAGGTTGGACGACAAATCAGGAATGGGCTTGGCCGGATCGCCGGTTTTAAACGCATCGTAAGCCGCGCCGAAATAACCGCCACGCGAAGGCCATTGGCCAGGCAGAATCGAAATGTGCGTCGGAATCTCGATTTTTTGATCGGGTAATTCGTGGCTGATAATCGAACCGATGGACGGATGAACCACAGTTGGGTTCGGACGATAACCCGTTTGTATATTATAGGTTGCCCTCTCGTGATCGCCTTCGAGGCTGGTTACCGATCGAATCAGCGACATATTGGAAAGAATGTCCGCGGTTCGTTCGAAGCCTGCCGCTAATTGAACTCCCTTGATTGATGTATTGATAGCGCGAGTGCCATAAGCGATTGACGAATTGGGATGAGGATCGAACGTTTCGAGCTGACTTGGACCGCCGGCGAGCCAAAGAATAATGACCGATTTTGCGCGCGGGTCTTTGCTCTTTTCAGCTTCGAGCGCGAGGAGTTGGCCCAGTGGTGTGAGCCAGGTCAAACCAGCCATGCCCGCCATTTTGAGAAGAGTGCGACGCGAGAAGTGTTCCGGGCCGCAACAGGAGCAGTTAGAGTCAAAACCTTTCATAAAAATCCTCCATCATATTGTAGCAGCCGACGTAAGGAGGCTCTAACTGATCTTGACAATACGCGGCAAAGAAGAAGCGGAGCCTCCTTACGTCGGCTGCTACGAAATGTGATTAATGGTTCCATGAGAATTCCGTGGTGTTGAACAGCGTCCAATAAAGATCTTCCATCGCCTTCGAGCGCTCTTTGCCTTTCGTTCCTTTCAGTAAGTTCGCAAAGTAATCGCGCTCCTTCTGCGTCGGCCTTCGCGTAAGCGTGCACAGGTACGCCGTCTCGACTGCTGCATTATCCGTTGGCGCAAGCATTCCGATGCGCGTCGACGCATTGAACACCGCGTCTTCCTTCGAACGATTTTTCACCAGTTCACCGTTCATCAAAAGCAGTTGCTGCGGAATCGTTCCGCTGCGCTGGTTGAATTCATCCTCGCCGATATCGCCGTAGCGTTTAACAAATTCGCTCGTTTGAAAGAATCGCGTGATGCGGAAAATCACATGCGACTCGGCATTGATCGTATGCATTGACGAGCTTTGAATCACACTGCCCGCAACCTGTTCTGGACGCAATCGGGTCATCGGAAACGCAGCCCACAATTTTTCCTGTTGGCTGCTTACCGCGTGGGATTCATCATGCGAGGCGCTGTCAACTTGGAACACTTTCGTCGCTGCGATCAAACGAATCAATCGCTGCAGATCGAAACCGTGCGTAACAAAATCATCAGCGAGAATTTCGAAGCCGGGCGGATACGGCCCTTCAAGCGGAATGTCATCAACCGGCTCGACCAGTGACCGATTAAAAAGCAGAGCCCAAACACGATTCACTGTCGCGTGTGCGAAGGCCCGATTTTGCGGATTCGTGACCCATTTAGCCAAACGTTCGCGCAGAGGACCGCCTGCAGGTAGCAATTCGGGTTCGAACGGCACTTTCGGCTGAACCAGTTCCTTTTCAGATTTGCCGTGGAACTTTACCTCGTATTTCCGCTTCGGGTTGTCCTGCACGCCCGTGAGCGTCAAATCGGCAGGAGTGAAGAACGCTGCCAAACTATGAAAGTCCTCCTGTTTCCACTTATGATTGAGGAAATCGTTATGACATTGGACGCAATTCAATCGCACCCCAAGGAACGCCCGAGAGACACGGCCTGCTAGCTTGGTTTCATCGGGAAACTGCGGCTTTTGATTTTGGTCAACTGTGACCGTCACAAAATTGACCTCGGGTTGCGTTGTCCAGATACCGCGAGAATTGATCAAGCTGCGAACGAGTTGGTCGTAAGGACGATTTTGATGCAGTTGTTCTCCCAGCCAATCGACCAAACGATGCCGCCGATAAATGAGGAAAGGACCGTCTTCGGTTCCGACGTAAGTGCGAGCGAGCCTTTCCGCAACGTAACTGCTGTAACGTCGATCTTCGAAGAGATGCGCGAGCCACCATTGAACTGCCTCGTCGGGCGGCTGCTTTTCAAGCTGACGGATCTCTTCTAGAGAAGGAAGTGTCCCGGTAAGGCCAAGGGAAAGACGGCGGGTCATGGTGAGGATAGGAGCGGAAGGAGCAGGGGATAGTTGCGCTTCTTGCCAGGAATTTTCGAAAACCATGTCAATGCGTTTAACGACCGATGCGAACTCGGGATCGTTTTCGATTTGTGGAGCAGCTTTCTTTGCGGCCAATGCGGAGTTGAGCCAGAAACCCACGCTGATTATCAGGGCGATTACGCAAAAGATGCAGAAAAAGCGGCGGAGGACGGCCGCATTCCAAGACGCCGGCGGGTTTTCTGTCGCGCCGCTTCCTCCGCGAGGTTTTGGAGTGCGGCTGTCCTCTGCCGCTTTTCCAACTGCGTTGTGATCGCCTTCGTTCATTACAAGCTCAGCAATGGTGACGGCACTAAAAACGCGTGCTGTTCAATAAGACTGAACGCGCCATGCCAGGATAAATATTGCGTCAGATAAACAATCAAAACATAGAAACCGGCTACGGGGATGACGCTGAATCGCGCCAGCCAGCGGAAAATGAAATGGCGCGGCAATTCGCGCTTCAATGCGCGGCCCACGGCCCAGCCGGTCAGCAGTCGCGCGGGAAAAATAAACGCGACAAAAAACAGACTCGGCAGCCACGCGATCTCGCGCGGCGGAAATTCGATCTTTAACAGATACAACGGTAACGAAAAGAGCAGCGTGATGAATAACGCTGTCCAAAACGCGATCGGCGCCTGGCGAAACAATTGCCGGACTCGATTAAGCTCGAACATCGCGGCGAACCGATTTTCGACAGCATAGTGCGTTTGAATAAAAGGCAGATAAAGCGCGACGAGAAAAAGCAATCCCCCTCCGAGCAAGGCCAGCAAGAAGCCGCCGCCCGGCGGCAGGAAGGCGCCAACAACTAGTAACGCAACAGGGATCGCGAGCCACATGACTCCACCGACAAAGCCCAACGCCCCAAGACGGAAGTAATGTCCAATCCGCAGTCCAGCGACGTAATCGACGATTCCATTGCGAATCGTTTCCAGTTTGTCCGAGGTGCGAAGCCATTTAATAAATCGAATCGGTGCAGGCCAAAGAAAATGCCGCAATTTGCCGCCGCGCAAACAGACCCAAATGATGTGCCCAATGCTGAGTGTGGCAAAAATGAAAAACGCAATTCTCCATCCGCGAACGACGCTGCTGCCATCGGCAATCAACTTCGCATCCTTCTCCATACTCAAAATGAATCGAGCCGGCCAAAGGATCAACCAAGCCCCGACAACTATACGTCCAAACACTGCAGCTTTCCGCACACCGATGAAACCATTCCGAAGACGTTTCGTTTTCGCGACCCGACCACTTGCCTCCAAAAGATAACCAAGACTTAGAAAATTGAGGATCGGGATGACGGAAAGCACCGCCAACGTAACCGTCAACGTCAAAGCCCCACAAAGCCATTCAAAAACCGACCCAATCCACGCGAACAGCCGGCTTAACCAGTTTCGGGCTTTTGGCACTGGCACGATTGAAGGATTGGCTCGCAATTCCGTCTCGTTTTCGGGCAAAACGACGGCTTCCAATGCTGGCGCCTCAATGCTCATAAGGCAGTTCTATTGCATATTACGCACCAGAACGGGCTGTTGTTTCAATTAAATCGCCGGGAATTGGGCTTTCCAATCGATTTTGCACAAATCGCAAGCCGCAGGAACCTGTTACCTGATCGCCTGGTCGATTAGCGTTACGCCATCGCTGGCGCATTCTCAACCGGGCCGTTCACAGCTTTGCGCAATCCCTGACCCTCGATCTCCCATCCGGTTGCATTCAAACGGTCGTCGGGATAATGCGTTTTGCTCTTCCAGGGATCGTTTGGGCTGCTGCGAACCAATACGACTTTGGCATAAGGAACCATTAATGCGCCGGCACCGCTGCGATCCGTTTTGATCTGAACGTCCAACTTCTTGAGCAGGTCGTCGATTCCGTACTTCCCATCTTCAAATTCGGCCAGCCACGCCTCGGCCTGGGCTACAGATTTTTTCTGTACTCCTTGGATTTTGGATATAGAATAGCCCCAGCCCGGCGCTGACTTTGGCTTAACGGCGATCCCCAATTCAAGCAACGGTTGATTATTCGCTTTATATTTCCAAACACATTGCTTTGCTTTGTCGAGCGCGGTATCAACAGCTTCCTTTTCCAGCACTGGATTGAGGAACATGGAAGTCGTCCCAACTTCGTTTTGACCCGGGTAAACTTCAGCGAGCATCGTCTGTGGAATTAACTTCCTGTTAATCAGTTTCTTTTTTCCATTTGGAAGCGTCTCCCATTCCAATTCAACTTTGTTCCAGCTTCGCGTGTCACGCGTGATGCCGTCAGGATTTTGTGGACTGTCCGGGCGAAAAGCGTTTTTCGTTCCGGCACGAGCAGCCCCGCGGTCCAGACCAGTCTGCGCCCCGTGACGTCCGCTGCCATGAGCATCGTCACCCGCCGCAACGCGATTATGTTCCTCTTTAAGCCATTGTGACGCCTCAGCCATCTTTTTGACATCGCCTTCGATCGCTTTGGCCGACGCGGAAAGCGCGGGATTGTCGGCAAGCTTGCCAACTGGCGGATTCTGCGCAGCTTTCGCAAGGTCTTCCGCGCGTTTGGCCAGGCCGAGAAATTTCGTCAGCAGATCTTTGAGTTCCGCCTGCTTCGAAGCCTCCGTCGATTTCAATTGGGCCGCCAAAGTCGCTTTCTTCTCCGCGAATTTATTTTTTTCTTCCTCAATACGCTTTGTAAGATTGGCCAGCCGCGTCTGATACTTATCGTATTTTTCGCCGTCTCTTTGGTTTTTGTTATCCTTCCATTCTTTGTCTAGCGCGGCGAGGCGTTTGTCGG
>Ga0068857_100002356_pt1 | contig 15390 bp, 12 predicted proteins | sample KBSCornC72_FD_66591 | JGI IMG/M metagenome (GOLD analysis project Ga0068857, IMG submission 66591) | Corn rhizosphere microbial communities from Kellogg Biological Station, Michigan, USA - KBS Corn C7-2 | ecosystem: Host-associated > Plants > Roots > Rhizosphere > Soil ...
CCATATATCACGCCCAACACTACGACAACTGCGATAATGGCAAGACCCAGCAGTGTACGTGTAAGCGGCGACATGGAGGCCAGCCAGCCTCGTTTTGGTGCTTGTGACATGCTCTTTACTTCTCTATGTTTGCCTAAACGGGATTAATCTTTTTCGTATTATAGAGCATGCGCGCCGCTCTTGGCCATAAACAGGACCTTACAAAAAACAGATAGACCTCTCAAAAGCCTGATGAAAGCGCGAGGTTTTTGAGAGGTCAAGCAGTTTTGTCACCGCAACCCTCTATCTCACCAGGCGCACCAGCACTTCAACAATCAGCAGGAAGAGCAGGTCGAGAGCAAGCAGCACGAGCAGCACAAAATTGAGGGCGGCTGAGAAATTTGAGATACTGGTAAGAAGTTGCGTGTTGAAGACCAGCAGACCGCTGATCCAGGTCAAGATAGCGGCGAGGCACAATAGCACCAGCAAGCCAGCAAGGAGCCAGCGCGCACCTCGCCAGTCCTGGCGGCTCGGCCAGAGTTCTGAGGTTACGGTCAGGATCAAATAAGGGGTAAAGGTGAGGGTCCACCAGGGCCAGCCGGGGAGTAAAATATGTTGCGGGCTGGCGCATTGCCAGGCACTTTGCAGCGTGGTTCCGGCGTCTGGACTGGCACACTGCCACGCCTCCCAGAGCGTATGCCCGGTGCCCACCCAATAGAGGAAAAAGAAGGCAGCGATACCACCGAAAAGCGGTGCGACCGCGCTCAGCCCATCGCCGATATAGCTCATCACCTTGCCCTGTGGCCGCACATACTGCACCTCGCCGAGTTGGAGCGAGGTGCGCCCGCCGCTGCGCATAAGACGCCCATTGGCATCCTGCTGCACTTTCGGCTTGATCCTGAAAAACGTAATGCTGGTAATGCGAAAACCACAGGGGTAGAAGAGCAGCACAATCAGCGCATGGCTCAATTCGTGCAGGATCACGCCGGGCGCGTTGAACCAGAACCAGATCAACAGCCCACGCTCACCAAAGAGGCGATAGCCAACCTCGTCCACGCGCCGCCGCAAGAGCTTGCGAGTGACACGCACGAGCGCGAAGAGGACAAAGACAGCGGCGATCACGAACCAGGGTCCGTACAGGGCCAGTTGTTTACTCGTATTCGGGTCCATAGCGTCTCTCCCCATGCTCGTTATACATCAGCAATCAGCGCGTTCCTCCCATATTGTAGACGCCAGCCGAGGCAGAGTCAATGCACTTTCCTATCGGCCAGATAAACTCGCAAAAATCATTATACACCTATTTTATGTTGCCTTAATGCATTTTCACTTGATCTTTGCGGTAAACAAGAGTATCCTTTCTCGCGTGGCAGGCAGCTTCGGTCAACTGTTTTATCGATCCGCTTCAGGATACTGAAATCAGGATACTGAAATTAAATTCTCTGTGCCTCTCGCTCTTCCCGAAGCTGCTGCTCCGGCTCGATTTCGTGGGCACGTGGATGCGGTTTGTGTTCGTAGAAGAGGCTCCAACCGCCGAAGATGGCGACGCCAATAGCCAGCAAATACATGGCGACGGAGAGATTCAGGGCATCACCGATCCAGCCAACCAGCAGGATTACGGGGATCGACGCGCCGTTAAACAACGCCAGTTGCAGCGCCAGCACACGCCCCTTGATCCAATCGGGCGTGTGCTCCTGCATCGATGTATTGGCTGGGATATTGATGAAATCCAGCGCAATTCCGGCCAGAAACATTAGCAGACAGGTGATGCCGATGTGCCACGCGCTGACCGCGAAACCCTGGTATTCCAGATCGTGCGCAATGAACGCCGTGAACGGAATGAGCGCGACCAGAATAGCCAGGGCGATGCAACCAAGCAAAATAGTGCGCGGCTTCCCAAGCACTTTGGTGATACGCGGCATAAAGATCGAGCCGAGAACCAGCCCGACGCCAGCGGGCGCAAAGATAAAGGCCATGAACGTCGGGTCGAGATCGAGCAGCCTTTTGACCAGGGTTGGAGCGAGCTGACCAATCACCGAAAAGAGGACTCCGGCGAACGAGAGCTGGATCACCGAGGCAAAGAGCATCGGGCGACGCCGAATAAAGGTCCACGCCTGCACCATTTCGCGCCAGACCGTTTGCCAGACGTTCAATGATTCCGCAGTGAGTTCGGCGGCGCTCTCCTGGCGCGCCTGGATATGCGATTCAACAAAGCTGCGCTGAGGAATCAGCAGTACCAGCACCGCGCACACGGCATAGAGGATGGCCATCATGACGTAGAGCGATTCGACCGAAGTAAATGTCAGGCCGCCGATATGGAGATCGGGTATGAGTAGGAGCAGGACTGGCCCCAGCACGAGAAAACCGAGCGCATTGGAGAGCATCGAGGTAATCTGAAAGAGCGAGAGCGCGGGCATAAGTTCGTCATCGCTGACCAGCATGGGAATGGTTGAGCCTTCTGCTGGCGCAAAAAACTGGCCGATGCCCGAAATCAGGAGAGTAATCAAATATACAATGACGAGCTGGCCGCTATCAGCAATCAGCGAGACCACAAAGCCGATCATGGCAATTACGCGCAGACAATTGCTATAGAAGAGGACGCGCCGCTTATTGCGCCGATCCACGAAGACACCCGCCGGCGCACCGATAATTACAGCGGGCAGGCTGGCACAGATAATCGCCAGGCCAACCAGAGTCGTTGACGTGGTTTGTTTGGTAATTAAGACGATCAGACCGTAATTGGCAGCCCAGAAAGCCGTCATCGAAATAAGCTGAGCCAGCCATAAGAGTAAAAAATTTCTCTTACGTAATAGGGTCAGGAAACCTTCCCCGCGAGGGGTAGCTGATGCCATGACAACAACTCCTCGATCTATTTTTGCTCCGTTGTCCGTTCACACCAGCGGCGGAAAAGTCCCGCTATCGGAGGCGTGCGAGAGTATTTTGCTGGTACGCCGTTCGACCTCTGAACGCGGCAGAAGCACGCGCCGTCCACATTGGACACAACGCAAGCCAATATCAGCCCCCAGGCGAATGACCAGCCATTCATAGCTGCCGCAGGGGTGTGGTTTGCGCAGGCGTAAGCGATCGCCTAATTCAAATTGCATGGGCGGCATGAGTATCTTCCTGTCGTTCTGCTCTCCGTCCGGCCTGACGATACAGGCCATGCCGGAGAATATACTCTTCAACAACCTCTGGCGTCTGATATTTGATCGGTCGCCCTTCGGCCACACGCTGGCGCAAATCGGTCGCGGAAATCGCCAGCAACGGACCCTCCAGCAAGATGAGACGATCCTTCAGAGCTGGCAGGCGTTCCAGCAGGCCCGCGCGCACATCCACATAACCAGGACGGGTCAGCGCGACGATCGTAGCCTGAGCGAGAATTCCCTCTGGATCGTACCAGGAAGGCAAATCTTTCAGGCTATCGCTGCCAATCACGAAAAAGAGTTCGGCGCGCGGTCCCCACTCCTGGCGCAACAGGCGCAGCGTCTCGACCGTATAGGATGGTCCAGCGCGCTGCACATCGACCAGCGAGAGTGTGAAATGCGGATTCGTGGCGATGGCGCATTCCAGCATGGTCACACGTTGCTGCACCGGTGTGATCCCAGCTGCCGGCTTATGCGGCGGCAGCCCGGCTGGCACAAAGACCATGCGCGTCAATTGAAGCGCGCAATAGACCTCTTCAGCAATCGCCAGGTGGCCATAGTGGACCGGGTCAAACGTTCCGCCCAGAATGCCAACGCGCTCGCCCCCACCCGGCTCTCTTTCTCGCTCAAACACAAAAAACCTCGCTTGTCCAGCTTTACCGGAAGCCAATCCTCTTCTCATTATAAGGCATAGATTTAGATATCGCCCGCGCTCTCTTTCACGGACAGATCGGCACTGGGCAAAAGCGTACGCAAAGTATACGCTACATCGGTCACGGTGGCAAGTTGCCCGTTATTGATCCAGAAACGCACCAGCAATTCGACCTTCTCTCCCGCGATCCCGCTGAGCGCGACGGTTGGCTCAGGCTTGGCCAGCACTTCATCCAGAGCCAGAATGTTTTCGATGATCTGCGCGGGCGTCGTCTCGCGATTGAAATCTTCCAGCGGCAGCGTAACCACAATGGTTGCTCGGCGTTCAGCATAGTGTGAGTTATTGACGACCACCCCACCAAAGATCAGCCCGTTGGGGATCGTTACATCTTCGCCACTGAGTAGCCGCAAGCGCGTAGCACGCAGTTCAACCGCAACAACTTTGCCTGTATAATCGCCTGTACAAATCTGATCTCCGATCAGAAAGGGATGTTCCAGCAGAATATACAAACCCGCGACCAGGTTCTTGAGAACCTCCTGGATGGAGAAGGTAATCGCGACGGTTAAGGTACCAATCACCGCAACCGGTAACGTAATGGCGACCTGCCAGACAGATAAAGCCCAGAAGGCCGCGATCAGCATGATGAGGATAAAGGTGATACGGTTAAGCAGCACACGCACGTTGAGACTAAGCCGATGGCTGTTAATGCCATGCATAATCAACTTTGAGAATGTACGTGCAACCCCGACGGCGAGTAGGATAATCAAGAGGGTCCAGAAAATATTTTTGCCTCCGTAGATAAGATCCTCTTGGCCAATCCCTGTAAGTCGGGATACCGTGTGCCAGAGTTGGAGCAGCAGATTGAGGCCATTTGTCACGATAGAGGTCGAGCCTGCCGCCGCGATACACAATGGTGGCAGCACGACAATGATACCCAGTGTTTCAGCCAACCATCCATCCAACACGGTCTTCCGCAGACGACGCAGTAGCAGACGGCGCAACAACAGGCCAATCATCAGACCTGCCAGGCCAACCAGGATAGAAAGGGTCAGGCGGATAATAAATTCAGTCGACATAGTAGTTATGGTTCCAATCGCGATGCGGCGCGCACAAAGTGCTGCCCCATTCACAGGCTGTCTCGTTAATTATACCTACTGTTTGCTCAATTTAGTTCGCATTATATCACAGCGGCTTCCGGCATAGCGTTGCATGAGTTTGAGCGCGTCGATGGCCTCACCGGGTTCGCTCAGGCCACAGGAAGCGGCAAGCTGACCAATGACTTCTCCTGGCGTCAGACCGGCAGCTCGTAGGGGCGCGAGTCCTTCACTCTGAATACGTTTGGAGAGGCGGTGTCCGTTTCGATCTAGCCATAAAGGAACATGGGCAAATGTGGGTACGGGCAGGCCGAGCAGCTCAAACAGGAGAATCTGGCGCGCGGTCGAAGAGAGCAGATCGACGCCGCGCACAACCTGGTTGATGCGCATGAGTCCATCATCGACGACGACGGCGAATTGATAGGCGAAAATACCGTCAGAACGCCGCACGATAAAGTCGCCCACGGCCTCCTGGACATGCTGACTGAGCGGACCGACAATCTCATCGGTGAAGCTCACTACGCGCTCGTCGGGAACGCGCAGCCGCAGCGAGGGACGCCGCCCCTCGGCCTCGTATTGTCTCCGTCGCGCCGCGCTCAGTTCGCGACAGGTGCCGGGATAGCGTGGCCCCTCGTCTCCATGCGGGGCGCTGGCCGCGCGCGCGATCTCGGCCCGGCTGCAATAGCAAGGATAGATCAAGCCAGCATCTTGCAATCGCCGCAGGTACTCTTCATACACGACTTGCCGCTCGCTCTGCACGTAGGGCGCGTATGGTCCGCCGCAATCCGGCCCCTCGTCCCAGTCCAGACCAGGCCAGCGCAGATCGGCCAGCATCTCCTCGCTCGTGCCTGGACGCACGCGCGGGCGATCAAGGTCTTCGACGCGCAGGACAAATTGCCCGCCAGCACAGCGCGCAAAGAGCCAGGCCAGCAGCGCGGTGCGTAAATTGCCCAGGTGCAACGTGCCGGTGGGACTGGGCGCGTAGCGGCCTCGGATCAGATCAGGCATTTTTCCGACCAGGGACAATCTGTGTCGGCGCGCAGATGCTTGCGCGAAGGATAGACGCCAAATTCGGCCAGCAGATCGATGACCGTACAGATTGGCAGTCCCACCACGTTGAAATAGCAGCCGTCGATGCGCTCGGTGGGCTGAAAGGCTGGATTTTGAATGCCATACGCCCCGGCCTTGTCCATCGGATCGCCAGTAGCTACATACTCTGCTATCTCTCTATCGCTATAATTGCGCATCAATACAGGAGTAGCGCAACTGGCGCTCTGCATAACGGTCTTGCCTTCGCGGACTGCACAGACCACGACGCCGGTAATCACATGATGCCAGCGTCCACGCAGCGCGCGCAGCAACTCAAAAGCCTGCTCGACGTCGCGCGGCTTGCCCAGAATCTCGTTCTCCAACAATACGGTGGTATCAGCCGTGATGACCAGCCGTCCCGCTGCCTCCGGCAACTTGAGCGCGGCACCGGCCTTGTGTTTAGCCAGCCAGACCGCCAGCTGCTCATTCGGCCCGCGATAACGCGCCTCAGCCTCCTCTTCGCCGTCCGAAGCGACCGCGACCGTATAGGACAGACCGAGCAAGTTGATAATCTGCCTTCGCCTGGGTGAAGCAGAGGCCAGCAAGAGTTCCACAGGTGTTTGTATGGTATTCATCTATGTATTTCGCTCCAAAATTGCCACGTTTTCGATATGGGCCGTTTGCGGGAACATGTCCAGCGGCTGCACCGAGCGCAGGCGATAGCTCGCGTGTTCGTGGCAGAGAATGTCCAGGTCGCGGGCCAGCGTCGCGGGATCGCAGGAGACGTAGACGATGCGCCCGACCGGATTGCGCGCCAGCGCATCGAGCACCGGGCGTTGACAGCCAGCGCGCGGGGGATCGATGACCAGCCCATCAACCTGCTCAGCCAGCGCGGGCAGCAACTCCTCGACCTTGCCCTGCATGATCTCGACGTTCTCCACCTCGCGCAAATTCCAGCGCGCGTCTTTGATCGAACTGGCCGATTCCTCGATGGCGATGACCCTCCCGGCCCGCCTGGCGAGCATCAGGGCAAACGTTCCTACACCACAATAGGCGTCGATGACTGTGCTGGTGTGCATCGCCTGCTCTGGCGGAAAGAGACCATCCAGCACCATCTGAGCCATCTTCTCGGCCTGAGCTGTGTTGGTCTGGAAGAACGAGCTGGGCCGAATGCGGAACGTTTCGCCGCGCAACTGCTCCTCCATCGTCTCCTCGCGCACCTCCAGACCAATAGCCGCGAGCTTCGCAATCGTCTCGGCGGACTGTTGGGGCTGCACGAGCATCTGGCGCGTCGCCGTGCCGCAGCGCGCAAGCACTTGAGGTCGCGGATTGACCTGCTCGGCGAAGATGGGCAGCGCGGCGTTGATATATTCGTGCGCGATCGGACAATGGGTCAGCGGCAGCACGCGATGGGTGCCACGCGCGGTCAGGCCCGGTTGACCCTCGCGATTGACCGAGAAACGCATCTGGTTACGATATTGCCAGGGCTGGTCACACGCGACAGTCTCCAACAGAGGCGGCTGCTCAAACTTGCCGATCTCTTGCAGGAGACCGCGCACGACCTCGCGTTTCCAGATCAGTTGCGCACTATATTCCAGGTGTTGAAGCTGGCAGCCGCCGCAGACGCCGAAGACAGGACAACGCGCCTGCACACGTTGAGGGGACGACTCGTGAATCTCAGTGATCGTCACGCGGCGCGGGTAGGGCTTCCAGTGACGTTTGCGACGTTTCGGCGGTAGAGATGGCGGCTCGACCTCGATAGTCACGCGCTCACCCGGCAAACCGGCGGGCACATGCAGCGTGGTCGTGCGCGGCTCGCCATCTGGTCCAGGCTCGACGATTCCGGCCAGCGCCAGTCCGTCGCGGGTCAGTTCGCCGAGCGTCACGGTGTAGGAAGAAGGTGGGCGTTCGTCTCGCATTATTTCTTCTTTGCTGCTATCGCCTCGCTGATCGCGGGCAGGATCTCCATCTCGGGATCGAGCGCCTCCGCCGAGTTGAGATATTCTCGGGCGCGGCGCAAATCACCTTTCTCGACATAGACAATCGCCATTAGCGCGTGCAGGGTAGCAAATTGAGGTGCAAGCCGCAGACCCTGCCCAAGAATATCGATGGCTTTCTCAAGTTCGCGTTGATCCAGGTAGAGCGAGGCGAGTTCTCCATAGGCGCGGATCTCGTTCGGTTCTTCCGCCAGTGAGCGATGCAAGGAAGCCTCGGCTTCGGCCAGATTGTTCTGCTGACGCTGCACAGAACCCAGCAGATACCAGAGGCCCGGCTCGTTGGGCGTGAGCGCGGCCACCCGCTCAAGATACTGCTGTGCCTCCGGATAATGTTTGAGCGTAATCGCCAGGTGGGCAAGATCGGACTCAATCTGCACCTTGACCTGCTCTTCCTGAGCCACTTCGCGCGCATCCAACAGAAGCCGCTCGGCCTCTTCATATTTTTGCTGGCCGATCAACAGTTCGGACACCAGCAGATAGCTCAGCGGGTCGTCTTGCGAGAGCGTCGCGCGCAAGGTGGTCTCACCCTGCTCTCTGAACTGGCCCGCCTGCTCAGGCAGATGTAATGCGGCGAAGCGCTCAGAGAGCGCGATCAGTACCGCACCCAATTGTTGTTGCAAAAGCTTATGGTCAGGATCATCCGGGAAACGTTTGACCAGGGCGTCGGCATAGACCGCCGCGCGCTCAACGGCCCGCAGGCTCATGGCGCGACCATACGCGCTCTCGTAAAGCGCTTTCTCCTGGGGCTTTTTGACGAGCAGCGCGTCGGCAAGTGAAAGACTTTTCCAGGAACGCCAGAGGATTTCCTCGTAATACTGCTGACCATCAGCCTCGTTGGGCCGATGCTCGCGCATAATCTTCTGGATAGCCTCGTCATGCTCCTGGATACGCTTCTCCAGCTCCTCAACGGGTAGCGCCTGGATGGCCGCGCCCTCGTCCTTGATACGCGCAATCCGCCACTCACCCTGCACCTGTTCCAGCGTAAAAACCGTCCAGAACCAGTAGCGACCCGTCTCTTTATAGACCGCCGTCCCCATCTGCATCTCTGGCAGGGTGCCGCTCAGTTGTGTCTCGCGCAAAGCCAGCGACCAGCCAAGCGCTATCTCTTTCGAGGCATTCCGCGTGCGGGTACTGAGCACCGACGTGGGCAGCCAGAGCGCGGATTGCTGACTCTGTGGCTCGTGTTCGCGCAAGAAATACATCTCGAAACGCGCTGGTTGTGCCTCGTCAGCCCAGGCGCGGCGCGTCGTCAACCACTCGTCGCGGCTCTGACCCTCAAGCACAGGATTCTCGCGGCTCAACAAATCGTAACACAGGCTGTAGTCGCCCATCGACCAGGCCCCAGCGAAATTGGCCGCCACCATATCGGCTTCCAGATCACGACTGATAAAGGTCGTGCCGCGATCCTCACCAACTTCGGTCGCGTGCAAGATCAGGCGTTGTACCAGCGGGAGCGCCTGGCGAAAATCCTTGTGCGGCTCCGTCTTGCGCCAGCGATTGACGTCCAGCGCCTCGTCGAGCAGGCGACGGCCCTCCGCGAGCGTGCAATCAACGAAGGAGGTCGGCGTTTCACTCTCTTCAGCATCGGCCACATGCATCATCTGCACCCGCTCTTTGATGCGCCGTTCAATATAGGTGCGCGTGCCGGTCTCGGTGAAGAAGTCTTTCACGCCCTCGCGCCAGAAATCGAGCAGAAACGAGAGCATGCGCACATCGTTATACTCCACACCCTGTTCCCAGCAGAGAATCATCTCCATCTCGCCGGTCTCGCGAATCTCCGCGACCTGCCCTTTCCAGAAACGCGGCGGCTGTTCGACGGCCACGCCAACGACGTTGGTCGCTTCCGGCTCTGGCGTCCAGCTCGGATAAACCTTCGCGCCCGCGAGCTGGATCAACGTCCGCCGCGCCTCTTTACGCACCGTTTTCGCGGGAGCCAGTTCGTGCATGGCCAGCATGAGATCGGCGGCATCGCTATCGCGCACGCGCACCAGGCCCTTGAGCAACGCCATCTGGGTTGCTTCATCCAGAGCAAAGATGGGAGCAAAAATGCCCTCGGCCTCGGCGCGACTGGTGCAAAGGTGCAGCTCCTCAGCCATCGCCTGACGACGCGCCAACAAAAGCTGAACCTGCTCCTCATCGCCCTGGACCAGATCAGCGGGTGTCTTTTTCTGTGCAGTCATGATCGTTTTTGCCTCTATCGTAGCATCATCCCCGCCTAACACGCGGGTCAATGGAGAAAGACGTGGTATCGGTATACGCTCAGGATTGTACCATGTCGCGCAAGCCACGTCGAGGGGAGGAGCACGAAGAGACGAACAGGGATCAAACCCATCCACCGCCTATGCAGTCGGTGTTTCCGCTGGCATTTCAGGCGTATCCACGATCTTTTGCACATCGACGAAGAGCAGGCGCATATCGAAAAGGGCGTGCACGACCATGGGCAGGAAGAGGCTGCCGGTGAAGAAGTAGAGCAGGCCGAAGACCAGGCCCATCACGCCGGTCCCAAGTACGCCGGTCAGCTTCTGATAGATATGTCCGATCCCGAAAAGCACCGCCGCGATCACGATGGCGACCAGAAATGGAATGGCCGTGCCGGGTAGCAGATGTGCTAGACTGGGAAAGAGATAGAGCAGATACGCAGGCATAAAGCCGCGATAGAGCAGTTCTTCGCAAAAGCCAGCGGTCAGTGAGAGCAGAATCCAGAGTGCGCGCTCTTTTGAAGTGCGCGGCAACATATGCAACGGTCCCGACATGCTCTGGCGCAGCTGCCCACGTCCCTCCGCGTCGCGCGCAACCCGGCGAATGTACCAGACCTGAGCATAGACAGCCAGGACCAGGATCACTGCAAAGATGGCAGCCAGCCACATATTCGCGGGACTCTGCAAGCCGAGCAGCGAGCCGGACCAGCCAAGGCCAAACACGATCACGACCAGCGGCACCAGCATCAACCATTGCGCAAGCATTCCCTGCACATAGAATTTCACCCGCATCTCAGGATGTCGCTCAATACGCCGCATCAGCACGCGGTAGCGCGTGGCCCCGCGAATAGGCACGACAATAATCAGAAAAAGGATCAGCAGATGGGCGAGCAACGTCGCAAACCATACCATAGCCGCCTCCTGGCTCTTCTTGAGAATAAATCTGGTTCAATAAAATTTTGTTGAGTTCGTTAAGGGAATTATATCTTATTCTCTAGAAAAATGTCACACAACATCGATTCTTCGAAACCAGATTTTCGCCTGATCCTTCAGTTTATACAGCACCGTTTGCCTGCTCCTCTATGCTGTTAATGATGAATACATTCAGGCATGTTCGTACGTGTAGCTAGTAGACGTGCAAAAAGCGAACATATCGACAAAGTAGAAGCGCATTATCTGTGTTCCCACGTGGAGAGGAGAGGTCTGTCAATGCTTACCCAACAACGCCCGCCGACGCTGCCCGATCAACAGGAACTCGCCTTGCTGCACCGCTACTGGTGCGCGGCCAATTATCTGACAGTCGGACAAATCTACCTGCAAGCCAACCCCTTACTCAAAGAGCCTCTGAAGCCAGAGCATATCAAGCCGCGCCTGCTGGGCCACTGGGGAACGTCGCCCGGCCTGAGCTTCATTTATCTCCATCTCAACTGGCTGATCCAGCACCAGCAGGTCAACGCGATCTATCTGACGGGACCGGGGCACGGCGGACCCGCGATTCTGGCCAATGTCTATCTTGAAGGAACATATAGCGAATTTTATCCACAGATCGCGCAAAACGCAGAAGGCATGCTCCACTTCTTTCGCCAGTTCTCCACGCCCGGCGGCGTCCCCAGCCATGTCAGCGTGCCCACGCCTGGCTCGATCCACGAGGGCGGCGAACTTGGCTACGTCCTTGCCCATGCCTACGGGGCCGCGTTCGATAATCCCGATCTGCTGGTCGTGGCTGTGATTGGCGATGGCGAGGCTGAGACGGGACCACTGGAGGGTTCCTGGAAAGGGCTGAAATTCCTCAACCCGGCGCGCGATGGGGCTGTCCTGCCCATTCTGCATCTCAACGGCTATAAAATCTCTGGCCCGACCGTCCTGGGTCGCTCGCCCGATGATGATATTCGCGAGCTACTGACCGGCCAGGGCTATCAGGTCTACTTTGTCGAAGGCGATGACCCATTGACGATGCATAGCCTCTTCGCGCAAACGCTGGCCACCTGTTACGCCAATATTCGCGCCTTTCAGGAAGAGGCGCGCACCCAGGGCTTCAGCAAGCGTCCACAGTGGCCGGTCATTGTCTTGCGCACGCCCAAAGGCTGGACAGGCCCCGACGTGGTTGATGGCGTGCAAATTGAGGGCACGTTCAGAGCGCACCAGGTTCCTCTGGCTAATGTCAGGGAGAACCCTGAGCACTTGCATTTGCTGGAAAACTGGCTGCACCACTATCTCGACCAGCATATCTTTGACGAGCAGGGGCGGTTGCTCCCCGAACTGGCCGCGCTCGCTCCCAACGGGGAGTATCGTATGAGCGCCAATCCGCATGCCAACGGTGGGAAGTTGCTGGTCGATCTGGATCTGCCCGCGTTCACCGATTATGCGCTGGACATCCCCAAACCAGCCGTCGAGCAGCACGAATCGACACGCCAGCTAGGCTACTTTATGCGCGACATCTTTCAACGCAACGCGCAGCAGCAAAATTTCCGCCTCTTCTGTCCCGATGAAACCAATTCCAATCGGCTTGGGGCCGTCTTCGAGGTCGAAAATCGCTGCCTGGTCGAAAAAACCTTCCCCTACGATGATCATGTGTCACATGATGGGCGCGTCATGGAGGTCCTCAGCGAGCATCTCTGTGAGGGCTGGCTGGAGGGCTACCTGCTCACCGGGCGGCACGGCCTGTTCGCCACCTACGAAGCTTTCGCCATGATCGCCGACTCGATGATCGTGCAGCACTCCAAATGGCTGCAAGAATCGCTGAAACTGCCCTGGCGCGTGCCCATCGCCTCGCTTAATCTTCTCCTGACCTCGACCTGCTGGCGCAACGACCATAACGGCTTCAGCCACCAGGGACCGGGGCTGATCGATACCATCCTGGCACGCAAAGGCGAAATCGCGCGCATCTACCTGCCCCCAGATGCGAACTGCCTGCTCTCCGTCGCCGACCACTGTTTCCGTAGTCGGAATTATGTCAACCTTATCGTGATCGACAAGCAGCCACAGTTGCAATGGCTCACGATGGATCAGGCGATTGAGCACTGTACACGCGGGCTTTCTACCTGGGAGTGGGCCAGTAATACGGGCGAGATCGAGCCAGATGTGGTCCTGGCTTGCGCGGGCGATATCGTGACGATGGAGACAATCGCGGCGGCGTGGTTGTTGCGCCACCATCTCCCTGAGCTAAAAGTGCGCGTGGTGAATGTCGTCGATCTGATGACGCTCTACACGCCCGACGTCCACCCTCACGGAATCGATCAAGCCACCTTCATTGAGCATTTTACCGAGAACAAACCGGTGGTCTTCGCTTTTCACGGCTATCAGCGCGCAGTCCACGAACTGATTCACGGACGCCCCAATGTTGAGCGCTTCCACGTGCGCGGCTTTAACGAGCAAGGTACCACCACCACACCATTCGACATGGTCGTCCTCAATGGCGTGAGCCGTTATCACCTTTGTCAGCTCGCCATGCGGCACGCGCCGCGCGTCCAGGCTTTAACCGCGCCACTGATGCAGAAGTGCGAAGAGATGCTCGCCCGGCATCATACCTACGTGCGCGAACACCTGGAAGACATGCCAGAAGTACGCGATTGGGTCTGGAGCGACTAGCCATGAAGATTCTGGTCCTGAACGCGGGCTCCAGCAGCCAGAAATTGCGCCTGTACGAGCTTGCCGACCATGCTGCTCCCGACCTGGCCGCGTCCGCCCCAATCTGGGCAGCAGATGCCGATTGGGGTGGCAAAGCTGGCCAAATGGCCGTCACTCTGACGGTGAGAGAAAAGCAAGCGACCAGTGAAGAGCCAGCCAGTCAGCGCGAGGAAATTCTGACCCGCTTGCTTCAGTCGCTCTGGCAGGGAGAACGGGCTGTGATCGAACATCCTGCTGAGATTGATGTCATCGGCCATCGCGTGGTGCATGGGGGAACGCACTATGCACAGAGCGTGCGCATCACGCCGCAAGTCCAGGACGATCTACGCCAGCTCGTTCCCTTTGCGCCGCTGCACCAGCCAAGCAACCTCGTCGGGATCACTGTTTGCGAGCAACTGTTTGGCTCGACTCCTCAGATCGCGGTCTTTGACACGGCCTACCATCGCCATTTGCCGCTGGTCGCACAGGTGTATCCCGGCCCGTATGCCTGGTTTGAGCAGGGCATTCGGCGCTACGGCTTTCACGGCATCAGCCACCAGTATTGCGCGCAACGTAGCGCACAGCTCACCGGACAAGAACTCTCACTCTCACGCATCGTGACCTGTCACCTGGGTAACGGCAGTTCACTGGCCGCGACGCTCGGCGGGCAATGCATCGATACCACGATGGGCTTTACACCGCTGGAGGGCCTGATGATGGGCACACGCTCAGGCTCCATCGATCCCGCCATTCTGCTCTACTTGCAACGCGAACAGGGCAGCACGCCCGACGAATTGGACATACTGCTCAATCAGCAATCCGGTCTCAAAGGCATTTCCGGCCTTTCCAGCGATATGCGTGAAATTCTTCAGGCCAGCGAGCAGGGCAACGAGCGAGCTGGACTGGCCCTGGACCTCTACATCTACCGCCTGCGCGCCTGCCTGGGTTCAATGATCGCCGCGCTGGAGGGTCTCGACATCCTGACTTTTACCGCTGGCGTGGGCGAACACACACCCCTGATCCGCGCCCGCGTCTGTCAATCTCTCGGCTTCCTGGGCCTCGCGCTGGACGCAGAGAAAAATACCTGTGCGACCGGCGATCAAGATATCAGCGCCCCAAATTCAACCGCGCGTGTACTGGTCGTGCATACTGAGGAGGATTGGCAGATCGCGCGTGAGTGCTGGCAGATACTTTCTATAACTGGCGGTGATATGCTAAAATAAGTGCAAAGATTAGATATAAAGGGTAGGGATGCTACGTTGAAAGTGCGAGAAGTTATTAAGTTGATCGAAGCAGACGGTTGGCGCTTAGCAAGAACCGTAGGGAGTCACCGACAGTACATACCCCCCATCAAACCAGGTCGTGTCACAGTAGCAGGTCATCCAAACGATGACGTACACCCGAAAACGCTTATCAGTATGCTGAAACAAGCTCAGTTTAAGAAAGCTGAGATGATTTTACGCTGGTACTGAAATCCTTAAATCGGGAACACGATCAAAAGACAAAAAACAACACAACAGTTCGCTTGTTGAGAAATGAGGTATTATGCAGAGATTTCTCGTAATTATCGAGCCGGGCGACCGTAACTATAGCGCGTATGTCCCCGATCTCCCTGGCTGTATCGCCACGGGCAAGACGCTGGAAGAGGTCAAAAAGCATATGCGCGAGGCGATTAGCATGCACCTTGAAGGCATG
>Ga0068857_100002358_pt1 | contig 15388 bp, 15 predicted proteins | sample KBSCornC72_FD_66591 | JGI IMG/M metagenome (GOLD analysis project Ga0068857, IMG submission 66591) | Corn rhizosphere microbial communities from Kellogg Biological Station, Michigan, USA - KBS Corn C7-2 | ecosystem: Host-associated > Plants > Roots > Rhizosphere > Soil ...
ATGCGCATTCATGAGATTGGTCGGCGGCCATATTAGCGTGGCGAGCGTGTGGGGAGATGGAACCACATTCGATCTCTGGTTTCCCTCCATCCAGCCAAGCGAAATTGACGGAGACCGACATGAAGGAACAGGCAGCTACCTGCCGCAGTGAAGGAACTCAGGGTAATCCCCGACTCGTTCTACCATCACTGCCGATTTTCGGTACATACAAGGAGATTGAAAATGAGGAAAACAAACGCACTGCCAGCACTAATTTTTGTCGTCATTCTCGGCGTCGGCCTGGCATTGGCGTATCTCGAATATGCCGTGTCAGCTTTTGGCGAAAGCGCATCAATCGCCATCGTCGCATTCGTCATTGCTATCATCGCATCTTACTCGATCAAGATTGCGGATCAGTGGGAAAAGACTGTGGTCCTGCGGCTGGGTCGCTTTCGCTCTCTTGAGGGACCGGGACTATTTTTTATTATCCCGATCATCGAAACAGTACCCTATTGGATCGACACCCGCGTGATTACCAGATCCTTCAAGGCGGAAAAGACCCTTACCAAAGATACAGTGCCGGTGGACGTCGATGCCGTGCTGTTTTGGAAGGTCATAGATCCGAAAAAAGCGGCGCTCGACGTTGCCGACTACGATAGCGCGATCAGCTGGGCCTCCCAAACCGCTTTGCGCGACGTGATAGGTAAGACAATGCTTTCGGATATGTTGGAGGGTCGGGAAAAAATTAGCGATGAACTGCAGAAGATCATCGACGTACGCACGGAGCCCTGGGGCATCAATGTGATTTCAGTCGAGGTCAAGGATGTCCTTATTCCAGCAGCCCTGGAAGATGCGATGTCGATGCAGGCCCAGGCGGAGAGAGAACGTCAGGCCCGCGTGATTCTGGGAGATTCGGAGCGGCAGGTCGCCGAGAAATTTGGAGACGCAGCGAAGACCTACGTCAATAATCCAATTGCACTGCATCTCAGGGCAATGAACATGCTTTATGAGGGCCTGAAGCAAAATTCCACGATTGTCATTGTTCCGAGTTCGGCTGTGGAAACGATGCAGCTCGGCGGCTTAGCCGGACTAACAGCGCTCACCATGGGATTGGACCAACAGTACGCAAATCAAGAGAAAGGAGACAGGCAGCCAGGGCCGTGGTCTGAGCCTAGTCCTGCAAAGGCCTAGTTGGGCGATGAAGCAACCGGAGCCAAAAGCAATTCGAAGGAACGATCGGATCGCCGCGTGGAGATAGCTCTAGAGGACTCGCAACCTCGAAAAGCCTTAAGCACTCGAATCCAATTTCAGCAAAGCTCTGCAGTCCAAGTTTCGAGCTGAGTACCGCTTCAAGGATTCTCAAGTGAAGCTCAATGTATCCGTGGCCTGTGCGCGATCTAATCTGCCGCAGTCGAAGACGGGCCAATTTGTCGCATCCAACACGCGACACCCCGTCAACGCTTGCGGCGCGCATTCTATAGTCATAGCTGATGACTGGCGCTCTGCTGTGAGGCACCACGTGCAGCGTGAGATGACGTTAAGTCGGCTGGAGATAGATCGTGACCAACTTTGATCCGCACGAATTTGAAAGACCACCTATCGTGCTTACCGGAGCGGACCGGGCGCGTCTCGCGGCATTGGCGGATGCGGCAACACAAGATAACCCGGGCGTTGCTCGCTTTCTGCGCGAGGAGCTTGCGCGGGCCGACATCGTTCCCGAGGGCGCAGCGGGCGCGGTGATCATGGGTTCAGAGGTGAAGTTTGTCGATCATCGGTCGCCCAGGGTCCGACGATGCAAACTGGCTTATCCGGATGAAACGAATGACAGTCACTCCATTTCTGTGTTGACCTCCATCGGAAGTGCGCTTCTCGGGCTTGGGCCGGGGCAGTCGATCCATTGGACCGATGCTGGGATAGAACAACGACTTACGGTGCTGGAGGTTTTTTTCGGTTTGCCCAAGACAACCGGCAGTTAGCCGCGCGATTGCGACAAGGCCGCTCGCTGCTGATACGGTTCGATCGTATGTTGTGTCACACGAGACGGCCGGATCCGATCGACTGTCTCATCCGACATCCCTTGTCGAAAATCGTTCTTTCCAAATATTGCCAGTTGCTTCCTTTTGGCTAGATCGCAACCGCAGCGAGGATCTTAATTTTGTTTTTAAATACAGAAACTTCAACCGCCGACTCCTCTGGTGATAGAAAAGCTTGATCGCTATGATACCTTGTCATTTGCCGTATGTCGGAATGCCGTCAAACTCAAGCATCGGTCATTCAAATCAGTGCATCAAAAGCGCGCAGGCTGGCCCTTGCTGCAAGAGATGGCGAGTGACCCCACAGAATGCCCATTCGCACAGGCGGCCGTTCCCATAGGCCCCCGCCACTATAATGTCGGCTCCATTTTCTACCGCAATCGCATCCAGGTAGTCGCCAGCATCGCCGGCGCATAGCTCCGCGCTCGCGGAAGCCGCAATGTTGTGCTGCCGAAGCCATTTGGCGACATCAACGACGCGTCGAGTCGCGATTTCATTCTCGCGCTCGTCGGAGGTGATCTCGACGATCATCACGTCTTGAGCGCTTTTCAGCAGCGGAAGCGGCCGCGACTGCCTTTTCTGCTTCAGCACTATCCTTCCATGCGATCAGAATGCGGTTCAAGGCCAGAAACGTTTTCCGAGGCGGCACGACCAGCATTGGTCTGCCGGCTCTTATGATTGCATCGCCAATGTCGAGCGATTGGTTCGGTATGAATCTGATTCCCTTCTCGTGCCTGCAGACGATCAGTAAATCGACGGCCCTGGCTTCGGTTGTGAGAAAGTCAGCCGGCGAGGCGGCGTCCGAGCGCCATTCGGATGGGCTGTCGAGACTTTCAAACGTGGTGCGGAAGCTACCTTCGTGGTGGGCGGTCGCTTGATTCACCTGTTGGCAGTCAGCCTCCCGAACGTCTAATGCATCTGTGTCACCGAGATAAATCGGTATGTGTGGAAAGCCGGCTGTGGCACCTGATCACTCTTGATTTGAATCGATCGGCGAGATCACATGCGATCCGCAATGCAGACTCATTGCATTGTCCAAGGTCGAGATACACCATGAGTGATTGGTATTTCACCTTGCTCTCCAGAGCCTCAGTGAGAGATCAGCGCCGGAACTGTAAGAGATTCAAACATACCGCGTGTGACCCCTCCCAAGATGAACTCCCGGAGCCTTGAGTGGCCGTAACCACCCATAACAATCAGATCGGAACTCTTGTCAGCCGCGAGCGACAGAATGGCATTGTGGATATCGGAAGCATCTGCTGTGGGTTGCTGAACACCGGCAGATATATCGTGTCGCGCGAGGTGAACTATCAGCGCAGCCGCTGACACCTCGCTCACCATTGAATCGTCCCCGTTAACGGTTACGACATCGATGACTTTTGCCTTGTGAAGAAAGGGCATGGCGTCGTGAACCGCTCGCGCCGCCGGTCGTCCACCGTCCCAGCATATCAGTACGCGCTCCATTTTGAGGGGACCAACGTGGATATACGGAACCATCAACATTGGCCGTCCAGAGTTAAACAGTACGGCTTCTGGTAACAGGTCGTTAGGACTCGGCCTCGCGCGATTCGGTTGAGCAACCATACTCAGATCGTATAGACGCGAGGTTTCCGCAAGGGTTTGACTGGCGGGATAGGGACTGTTGCAAACGGTTCTGATGCCATGCGAGATTCCCGCGCGCCTGGCCGCGATCTCGAACTGATCGAGCGCGGCTGCAGCCAGCTCCACACCTGTATCGTATTCGGTTGCGCCAGCTACAGCCGCAGCAGAAGCTTCAAAAGCGATCACCGAGTCTAGCGACTGATATACGCAGGCGATACCATCGAGATGCGCATCAAAGGAGCTTGCAACTGAAACGGCGCAGTCAATGATCTGTTCGCTGGACCGGTCGATAGGTATATGGACTACGAAATCACTTGGCATTTTGCATCGCTCTCTTTTGGACAACAGTTTTGTGACTTCGATGAGAACGTCGCAAGTATGCTCGCGTGAGGACAGGTCTCTTTGATCTATCTCATCCTCCTTCTCACTTTTTAACCGGACGCTGGCCAAAGCCGTTTGATCGGGGGTCGTTAGAACGGCAGACTGCATCGAGCCTGGCATTTGAGCGGCTCAACGACGCTTGTTGTTTTGCTAGTGATCTCGTGCAACGGGGCTACCGTGCGATCGCTCGAAGCCATATGCCTCACAGCGATCCCGCTAAACGAGCTTTCGGATTGCGAGATCCCACTTAGCTCAGTAGCGCCACGAAAAAAGAGACCCCGGCAAGATATGCCGGGGCAAGTTTCGCCGGGAGGCGGACGGGAGGGGGTCCGGGGGGCCAACCGACGTCAACTATCCTACGGCTGTCGCGCACGTCTCTCGTTGATTTAAATCAAAACCAGTGAACGCCGGATCGTCTTTACTACGTACTGCAACAGATGGACGCCGGACTCACAACGACGAGGAGATACCAGCTATGAGCAGCAACCATTGTGAAGGCAGCATGATAAACGCAGGCGTATTTCCGCAAGGCATTGCGGGTCGCCGGCGTATGACCACGCGAAGATTCCGATACGCCGGATCGAACGGCGTCTGATCAAATGGTCCCTCCGCAATATGGTGGCGAAGAGACTTGGGAGAACGAGATGAGTTGCAGCGATGCCTTGACGGACGATATTGCCATGAAATGTGGAGTAAAGACCCCATTCGACCCTCGTATATTTCTCTCGAAAGCGGGCAACGCGCGAACCATCTCTCACTATCGCGCAAATGAAGTTGTCTACTCACAGGGCGATCCTGCAGATTCCGTTTTCTATATTCAAGATGGCATGACCAAGGTTACGGTCTTCTCTGAACGTGGGAAGGAAGCGATCGTTGGGCTTCCCGGGGCCGGCGATTTCTTCGGCGAAGGATGCTTAGCCGGGCAGGAGCTGCGCCAAGCGACAGTCTCCACCAGGACGAAATGCGTAATCGTACGCCTGGGAAAGGCGCACCTCATCCGAGTAATTCGCGACGAACCAGCGTTTGCCGAGTTATTCATATCGCATCTTGTGGCTCGGAATATTCGAGTAGAGGAGGATCTGGTCGATCATCTGTTCAATTCGAGCGAGAAACGGTTAGCTCGGGTTCTTCTGTCGCTGACGAATTTCGACAAGGAAGGTCGACTGAAATCGACTCCGATAAAAATTAGCCAGGAGATGCTGGCGGAGATGATTGGTACCACTCGCGCTCGCGTCAGCTTTTTCATGAACAAGTTTCGAAAACTTGGATTTATTGACTACAAAGGTCACATTGAAGTTCACAATTCCCTGCTTAACGTGATTCTAAACGACAATTCGGAAACTCAAACGATACGGAGCAACATGGACAGTCAGCTTTCGCTACAGGCTTCAACGACAGGTCAGCTTACCGGTCGGCACGGTGGTGCGCATTTGCGGCGGCATCGCGATGTGCAGGTTGCTAGGGTCGTTAACACGCGCCGTGCGGGTGGTTGACAATCGATCGTCGCCCATCGTCGGCCCCAGCTTGTAACCTGGGCATCGAGCATGAAGCCGCGACTTGCTGAGGCGCGATAATTAGTTTGCCGAGAGCCCGTGAGCGAAGTGGGGCTCCCTTACATTTCCAGACGAGGAACTGCGGGCGTTTGGTCGTCCGGTCAGCGCCTCGATTGCACTTTGAGAGGAGGTTTCAACACCTCGGCATTGCCACAAGCAGTACATTGATACGTCTGCATCTCTTCGTTCCTGCCAACATAACCCGGAGTGACGAATTTTAGTCTCGTCGCTCCGCCACAGCGAGTACAGACGGTGATGGCCATTTTCGCTTCATCAGAGGACCGTCGCAAGGACACGAATGCTTTCCTATTCAAATGCCGACTTTCAGAATTGACGTTTCGTATTCTTTCAGAATTGACGTTTCGTATTGCACCGCAGCTAAGGTTCGAACACTTTCTGAGTCTGAGCAATCTTGATCAGTCACCAGGCGGAAGCCCCGTTATCGTCTCGCCGAATGCGTGGGGCTCGGCGACACGGGGCGTGATCGAGGCACGACCTTTTCTAGTTCATGCGTGTAGCCTAGCGCCTTGCAGTGGATCGCCAAGACGATCTTGGCCCAGTTACACTGGAGACGTTCCATGTTTGGCAGATTGAGCGCGGAACTCAAAAGCTTTCTGCAGACCGGCCTAAAAGTTTTGCAGGGGCACGAGCAGCACGCCGAGCAGGTCGCTTTCGACCTAAAGCCGTAGACGACGCAATTATGCGGTCGAGACCAACTTTCCCCGCTTATTGCTGTATGCGGTTTCTGGCTGTCTCGGCGCGTGCGGAAACGTTCCAAATCACGCTGGACAATCTGGTCTTTACGCTGGCGGACCAACTATTTCGAGATCCGTGAAGACCAAGCCCTAAGCCGAGAATGCGGCTTGAACGGAGCATAAAGCATGTCGATCACCGCAAGCCCTGATAGCGCGCACGAAGACACGCACAGTCGTCCCGTCGGATGGCGACGCTATCTTTACTCAACCAACCACAAGGACATCGGCACGATGTACTTCGTGTTCGCGATGTGCGCGGGACTGATCGGCGGGATCCTCTCAATCGTGATCCGGATGGAATTGCAGCACCCAGGACTGCAGATTTTCACCAATACCCATACCTATAATGTGTTCGTAACCAGCCATGGGCTGATCATGATTTTTTTCACGCTCATGCCGGCGATGATGGGAGGATTTGGCAACTGGATGGTGCCGCTCATGATCGGCGCGCCGGACATGGCGTTCCCGCGCATGAACAACATTTCGTTCTGGCTGCTGCCTGCGTCGTTTGCACTGCTCATCATCTCGATGTTCGTGGAAGGCGAGCCGGGCTCGAATGGCGCCGGCACCGGCTGGACGCTTTACGCGCCGCTGTCGACGTCGGGTCATCCGGGGCCGGCGGTCGATTTCGTGATTCTGTCGATGCATATCGCAGGTGCGTCTTCGATCCTTGGCTCGATCAATTTCATTACCACCATTTTCAATATGCGCGCCCCAGGCATGACCATGCATAAGATGCCGCTGTTCGCATGGTCGGTCCTGGTGACGGCATTTCTGCTGTTGTTGTCGCTACCCGTGCTTGCCGGCGCGATTACCATGCTTCTCACCGATCGTAATTTTGGAACGACGTTCTTCGGGGCGGAAGGTGGCGGAGATCCGGTTTTGTATCAACATTTGTTCTGGTTCTTCGGTCACCCCGAGGTTTACATCATGATACTACCGGGCTTCGGTATGGTCAGTCATGTGGTTTCCACATTCAGCCGCAAGCCGATCTTCGGTTATCTCGGAATGGTCTATGCGCTGGTCGCAATCGGATTCATCGGCTTCGTGGTCTGGGCTCATCACATGTACACCGTCGGCATGTCGAGCAGCGCCCAGGCCTATTTTGCGTTCGCCAGCATGGTGATTGCGGTTCCAACCGGTATCAAAATCTTTTCGTGGGTCGCCACGATGTGGGGTGGTTCAATCACGTTTCGAACGCCGATGTTGTGGGCGGTCGGGTTCATTTTCGTGTTCACGGTCGGCGGTGTAACCGGGGTGGTGCTCGCCAATCCAGGCGTCGACCGGACGTTGCAGGACACCTACTACGTGGTCGCGCATTTCCATTATGTGCTGTCCCTCGGCGCCGTGTTCGCTATCTTCGCAGGCTGGTACTATTGGTTCCCGAAAATGACCGGATACATGTATTCGGAAACTCTAGGCAAGCTGCACTTCTGGCTGACCTTCGCCGGCGTCAACCTGGCGTTTTTTCCGATGCATTTCCTCGGACTGTCGGGAATGCCGCGGCGCGTCGTCGATTATCCGGACGCATTTGCTGGCCTGAACCAGATTGCGTCCTTCGGGTCCTATATCTCTGCCACAGGCCTGATCGTTTTTTTTGTAGGCCTCGTTTACGCGTTCGTCCGCAAGGAAAGGGCTGCGGGCAACCCGTGGGGGCCCGGCGCAACTACGCTTGAATGGACGCTGCCCTCGCCGCCGCCGTTTCATCAATTCGAGGTGCTGCCGCGGATCGAGTAATCCGCATGGCATGCAAATCGATCCAAGATGGTGCCTGTGAACGATTGACCTGAAGTAGGCAAGACTTGGGTATCCCCGTGATAGCAAGTGCATCGCAAATCAACTAGAGGACACGCCGTGTCAAAAAGACGCTCAAACAACGGAACAAACGGAAACAAACGCATCAGGCTGGACGGCTGTCGTTGCACTCCGTGCTGGTGACAGGATTCACAAAGATGATTTCGTGATAAACGAATTCCAACCGGTGCGGATGTCGTGAAATGCTACCGAGTTATTGACCTGGCATGGTTGAGTAGTCCGCTTTGTATGAGATGACGCTGTTCGAGGCCGCGCGGCGGCTCGTTTCACCGTTTGTCGCAGCAGACGTGAAGCTTTCATGTTCGCCTGTTTTTCATCCCATTGTTACCCACACTTTGGCGCCTAGCCTAGACGATCCATAAAAAGACCGTAATATAGTCGCATTTGTAATCGGTGGGTACAGATGGCCGATACGGACCGCGGAGAGAACCTCAACCGAAGTAGTGGCGAGGGCACCGAGCTCGAGCGCCAGGGTGAAGAACATTTGCGAATGGTGGTTGAGGATGCCGGGATTGGCACTTGGGAAGTGAACTTATTGACGGGCGCAATCAGCTGCTCTGCCGCTACTGCACGCTTGTTCGGGGTGGCCTGCGAGGCTTTAGCCACCTATGAAGACGTTCTTGCCTTGCTACACCCGGAGGATCGTCAAAGCACGGCAAAAGCGATGAAGCGTTGCATCGAGGAGTACGGAGACAGCGAGTTCGACTACCGGGTGCTACGGCCGGATGGGACAGTGTGCTGGCTTCGTCAACGAAGCCAAGTCCATTCGGATAACGCTAACGTCCCGATGCGCATGCGCAGCGTCATCCTGGACATAAGCAAACAGAAGAAGGTCGAAGACGAATTCAAGACCCGCGAAGAGCATCTCCATTCAATCCTCGCAATCGTGCCGGATGCGATGATTGTCATCGACGATAGAGGGATCATAAAGTCCTTCAGCGTAGCGGCTAATCGACTGTTCGGATTTGCGGCATCGGAGGCTGTCGGCCAGAACGTTTCGATGCTGATGCCGGAACCAGATCGCAGCCGTCACGATAGTTACATCGCCCGATACTGCGACACGGGGGAGGCTCATGTTATCGGGGTCGGGAGAGTCGTTACTGGCCGGCGCCAGGACGGCTCAACCTTTCCTATGCATCTGTCGCTCGTCGAAACACACTCGGGCGAGGGTCGTCATTTCACCGGTTTCGTGCGCGATTTGACGGAACGTCAGGAGACGCAGGCTAAACTGCAAAAGCTGCAATCCGAACTCGCACACATGTCGCGCCTTACGGCGATGGGTGAAATGGCCTCGACACTCGCGCACGAACTCAACCAACCGCTTGCCGCCGTCGGTAACTTTCTCAACGGCTGCCGCCAGCTCCTCGAGGGTAGTCGGGATCCGGTCACGTCGAAGGTCCAGGACGCCTTGGGCATGGCGGCCGAGCAGATTGTGCGTGCGGGTCAGATCATCAGACACTTGCGAGATTTTGTCGCGCGGGGCGAAACCGAGAAGCGGATCGAGCGCGTCGCACATTTAATCGAAGAGGCGAGCGCCCTCGCGCTCGTGGGAGCGCGCGAACAAGGCATCAAAATTCACTTTGCGGTCGACCCCGGCGTCAACAATGTCGTCGCCGACAAGGTACAAGTGCAACAGGTGCTGATCAACCTGCTCCTCAATGCCATTGATGCGATGCAGCACTCGACACGGCGCGAGTTGACGCTCTTTGTCGCACCCGCCAAAGACAACATGGTAGCGTTTTCGGTGTCAGACACTGGAACAGGCGTACCCGATGACATAGCGCCCAGGCTGTTCGAACCATTCATGACCACGAAGCTTCAGGGGATGGGAGTTGGGTTATCGATCAGTCGGACGATTGTCGAGTCTCATGGCGGCAGGATATGGGCTGAGCCTAACGAAGGGGGAGGTTCTATCTTTCATTTTACGCTCCAAGCCGCGCCGGAGAGCCGGACCGATGCCGGCTAACCCCCTTATTAGCATCATTGACGACGATGAATCCGTGCGCAAGTCGCTCGCGTTCCGTCTCGAAGCCGCAGGGTATCGAGTGGCGACCTATGAGTCGGCAATGGCGTTTCTGGACGCTCTGCCGCCTATTGGTGACGGTTGCGTCGTGACCGATATACGAATGCCCCAAATGGACGGAATGGAACTGTTGCGTCGGATCAAAAGCAGCGGTCGAAACCTACAAGTCGTCGTGATGACCGGGCATGGAGACATATCGCTGGCGGTCGAAGCAATGAAGCTCGGCGCGTCGGATTTTATCGAGAAACCATTTGACGACGAAACATTGCTGACAATGATCCGCGCCGCTCTGAATAACGCAGAGGCAAGTTCTCAACGCCAAGGGATAGCGCTCGAGATTGTCGAACTGATCGCGAGTTTGACCACACGTGAGCGAGAGGTGCTAGATGGCCTGGTGGCGGGCCAACCCAACAAGATCATCGGACGCAATCTCGACATCAGTCCTCGCACCGTCGAAATCTATCGTGCCAATGTCATGAAAAAAATGCGAGCTACTAGCCTCTCCGAACTCGTCCGGATCGCCATCAAGGCCGGTCTTTCCTGATTTGAGGTATATCAACGGATCGAGTCTCGATTCGCGCTAACCAAGGGATCCTGCCGAGGAGATTCCCGCGCAGATCTGATCGATCGGTCGAAATGATGTCGCGGACAGATCCCCTCATTCTGATTATCGAGGACGATTCAGCCGTCCTGGCTTCGTTGAATTTCATCCTTGAAGTCGAGGGTTTCAAGACATGCCCATTTGATAAGGTCATTAGTCTCCTCGAAGCTGAGCGGTTGCCCGAAATAGCTTGTCTTGTGGTGGATTATCGCATGCCCACCATGAATGGAATTGAACTGCTCAAGCATTTGCGCGGTCGTCAAATACTGGCGCCGGCCGTCCTTATGATCGAGCACTCGGATAAGACGGTCCGTGAACGCGCCCTGGCCGCCGGCTTCGCCGGAGTCGTCGATAAGACTATTCTCCACGTCAATCTGGTCGACGAAATCCGACGGGCGTTAGCTACCGCCTAGAGGCTGCCGCCTGTTCGCCCGGCCACTACGTAGAATCCCTTAAGGAAGGCCACATAAGGAATGACGCGGAATTTCCGAAGCGTCCGACGTGCGATATGCATGACGAGCAAACCAACGGAAGGTGGCTCCCATGTTCGTTCAAACCGCAAATACGGCGATGACAAGACCAACTCAGCGATTTGCGGCGGAGCCATCTTGTCGAGATCTTTGCCTGATTTCAAGCCATCCTGAACTCTCTGGCGCGAGCTGCAATTATGGACACGATACGGAGATCTACGGAGAAGGCGAGAGGGTGGAGTCTTTCTATAAGGTTGTGAGTGGTGCGGTACGAACCTACAAGCTTCTGAGCGACGGACGCCGACAGATCGGGGCATTTCACTTTGCAGGCGACTTGTTCGGATTTGAAGCTGGCGATGTACACCGGTTCACCGCGGAAGCGGTCACTGAAGCGACGGTAATTGTGTTCAAACGGCGGGCGCTCGAACAGCTTGCCGCCCGCGATCTTGATGTAGCCCGCTGGCTCTGGGCTTTGACGGCCCGCAATCTCGATCATGCACAGGAGCACATGATGCTCCTCGGACGCAAGACGGCTACCGAGCGGGTCGCGGCATTCCTCCTGGAAATGGACGAATGCATGCAGCCTGCCGGCGCGATCACGCTGCCCATGTCGCGGCGAGATATCGCAGATTATCTCGGCCTCACCCTCGAGACGGTTTCGCGGACAATGTCCCAACTTCAAGGCGAAGGGGCTGTTGAACTGTCGGGCGCGCGACAGGTCACATTGCATAGTCGGACGAAACTCCGAACGCTTGGTTCGGAAGAAAGCTGGCAATGAATACGGCGTCGCCACCCGCATGAGATTTGGCGCCAGCGACCTCCCCACAGCGCAGGCGCGCGGAGTAAATTCGATAGCGAGCAAGGTCAATCTGAAAGGAATCGTGGATCATGACCGCACGCCAACGTGCCCAGTTTGCCAACAGTGCTAACGTCGTGGCTGAGATATTCACCGAAGCCAAAATCGACGCTCTCAACACAAAATTGATGGAACGGAACGTTTCCGCCGATCAGGTGATCGCCATTCTGCCGGTGGAAGCGAAGATTATGGTCGATCCGACGCCACCGCAGTTCCGAGTGCTTTACCGGACGGTCTGATCGATCCGTGTTGAGAACGCTTATAGTTGGCTGTTGCCTGCAACGATCTCGCCAGCTGGTACTTCCGGGGCGTCGATCGCCACCCCCGGAAGATGACACCCGAAGAACGCGTTGCTGAAGGCTGCATTTGACATGTTTTCTGGCGCGTTCTTGCGAGCGAGGTCGGTATCACCCTGGAAGAATCGAGAGCCCATTCGCCAGGAGCTATTCAGCGTCGAGCGCCTCGAGCAACACGCACGGAGCCTCGCGGTTGCGCAGAAGGCGACGTCCAAGTCGAGCAAAGGCCTTCCGTTGGCGGGTCAACTGGCCGGCAACGCAAGGGTACTGCTCAACGCGTATCGCTCCATCGCCGAGGAGGTTGCCGATGGGCGCGCTATCACCCCTGCAGCGGAATGGCTGATCGATAACTATCATCTTGTCGAGAAGCAGATCTATGAGATCCGAACCGATTTGCCGCCTGGCTACTACCGGCAGCTTCCGAAGCTCGCCGAGGGGCCCTTCACAGGCTATCCGAGAGTGTTCGGCGTGGCCTGGGCCTTCATCGCTCACACCGACAGTTGCTTCGAGCCGGAGCTGCTGCGCCGCTTCGTTCGGGCCTACCAAGAAATCCAACCGCTGACGATCGGCGAATTGTGGGCGGTGGCGATCACGTTGAAAATCGTGCTGATCGAGAACCTCACGCGCCTCGCCGAACAGATCATGCGCTATACCACTGCACGGCAGGCGGCGGACACCCTCGCGGATCGATTGTTAGGAGCGGGAGAACGCACCGCCGAGCCGATATCGGTGGTGCTAGCGAAAGACGAGCAGACGCCGATATCGGGAGGGCTCGCAGTCCAACTGATCCACAGATTACGCGACCAGGATCCGAGGATTGTCCCTGCCCTGGTCTGGCTCGAAGAACGTCTAGTGGAACAGAAAACGACTACCGAGGCGGTGGTCCGCGACGAACATCAAAGGCAAGGCGCCGCGAACGTCACGGTACGCAATATCATCACCAGTATGCGCCTGATCTCCGACATCGATTGGTCAGAATTGGTCGAGCGCATCAGCCTTGTCGACGATGTGCTCGCGGCCGGTAGCGCCTTCAAAGATATGGATTTCCCGACGCGCAATCTATACCGCAGCGCGATCGAAGAGTTAGCGCGCGGCTCACGTTTCACGGAACTCGACGTTGCCCGCAGTGCCATCCTAGCAACAAAGCACTCCCCAACTTCGTGCTCAGGCGTTATGAAAGGGCGTCAAGGCGACCCGGGCTATCATCTCCTAGCCGGAGGACGCGATGCACTCGAATTGGCGATTGACTACCGGCTGCCGCTGCGGATGTGGCCAGCGCGACTGAACCGGGCTTTCGGGATCGGTGGCTACGTGGCTGCCATCGCGGTTATGGCCACCGTTCTCGTAGCGTTCCCGCTGTTTGCTCTGGTTGCAGGGGGGTTCGACGGAGCATGGTGGCTAGGCTTGCTCGGCGTCCTGGGTGCGATCCCCGCTATCGATGCTGCGGTCGCGCTCGTGAATCGCGGCGTCACCTGGGGTTTTGGCGCAACGCTTCTGCCTGCTTTGGAACTTGGGGATGGCGTTCCCCCCGACCTGTGCACGCTTGTCGCGGTGCCAACGCTTCTCACCACAGCGCATGCAGTCGAGGAGCAGATCGAGCAACTGGAAATTCATCACCTGGCGAGCCCCGACGGCGATCTTCATTTCGCTCTGCTGTCCGACTGGACCGATGCAGCGACCGAGCACGCCGAAGGCGACGAGGCGCTCCTTGCGGTTGCGGTCGAGGGTGTCTGCCGCCTCAATCAGCGCTATGGCCGCGCACCCGGCGGTCCCCGCTTCCTGCTGCTCCATCGCCGACGGGTCTGGAATGAAAGCGAAGGACGCTGGATCGGCTGGGAGCGAAAGCGAGGCAAGCTTCACGAGTTGAATCGGTTCCTGCGCGGCGCGACCGACACGACTTTCGTCCCAACCGAAGGGATGTCATCGCTTCCGCCGGTCAATATTCGCTACGTTGTCACGCTCGACGTCGACACTAGGTTGCCGCGCGATACGGTCCGCAGGCTAATCGGCAAGATGGCACATCCGCTCAACCGGCCGCGCTTCGACTCTCTCGCAGGCAGGGTTGTTGAAGGCTATGCGGTGTTGCAGCCGAGGGTCACGCCGTCGCTACCGGTTGGCCGGCAAGGTTCAGTGTTTCAGCGTATCTTTTCCAGCGTCAGCGGCATCGATCCCTACGCGTCGGCCGTTTCCGACGTGTATCAGGATCTGTTCGGCGAGGGCTCCTACACCGGAAAAGGCATCTACGACATCGACGCCTTTGAAGAGGCTCTCGCCGGCCGGGTGCCCGACTCGACGCTGCTCAGCCACGATCTATTCGAGGGCGTCTTCGCTCGCGCTGGTCTTGCTTCCGACGTCGAGGTCGTTGAGGAATTCCCCGCTCGTTACGACGCTGGGGCGCTACGCCATCACCGCTGGGCCCGCGGCGACTGGCAACTCTTGCCGTGGATTTTGGGGAGTGGACCGAAGGTTGCAAGCGTAGACAGAACGCGGAAAGCCGTACCAGCGATCGGGCGCTGGAAGATGCTCGACAATCTCCGGCGCACACTGTCTGCACCTGTGGCTGTTCTCGCTTTGTTGATTGGATGGGTGCTGCCATTCCACGCGGCACTTATTTGGACGGCATTCGTGCTCTCGACCATTGTGGTGCCGAACCTGGTCTCCGTGATCTTCGTCGCCGTGCCTCGGCGTCCGGGCATTTCCATGCGCGGCCACATTCGCACGGTCGGCGCCGATGTTCGCCTTGCTCTGACCTTGTCGGCGCTCATCGTGACATTTCTGGCTCATCAAGCGTGGCTGATGGGCGATGCGATCACACGAACCCTATGGCGCCTGTTCGTCTCCCGCCGGCATCTGCTTGAATGGGTTGCAGCGGCGCAAGCGACGACCGGTTCCGTCCCCAGACTTTTTAGCTTCGGTCGTCGGATGGCGGGGGCGCTCGTTATCGGCGTTCTGGCGTTGTTCGTGGTCTGGCTCTCCGGGCAAGGGACGTGGATCCTGGCGGTGCCATTCTCATTGCTTTGGGTC
>Ga0068857_100002361_pt1 | contig 15386 bp, 15 predicted proteins | sample KBSCornC72_FD_66591 | JGI IMG/M metagenome (GOLD analysis project Ga0068857, IMG submission 66591) | Corn rhizosphere microbial communities from Kellogg Biological Station, Michigan, USA - KBS Corn C7-2 | ecosystem: Host-associated > Plants > Roots > Rhizosphere > Soil ...
ACAATCCCGCGATCGGGGTTGCTCGCGCTCAGGCGTTTGGCCAGTACCGTCGTCTCAGCGTAGATCGTATCGCCATGGAAAGTCGGCCCCAGGTGCTTGACATTCTCAAACTCAAGATTGGCGATAGCCTTGCCGCTGACATCTTCGACCGTCATACCCACGACAATACTGAAGATCAGCGGCCCCACTACCAGGCGCTGCTTAAATTGCGTCGTCTCGGCGTAATTGGCATCGATGTGCAACGGATGATGATTCATAGTCAACATGCAGAACAGCGTGTCGTCGTATTCTGTGATGGTACGCCCCGGCCAGTGTTTGTAGATGGCCCCGATCTCAAATTCTTCATAGCAACGCCCAAATTGCATGGTGGTTTTCCCTTTCTCTGGAATGGCTTCACGCGCTTCATAGATCAGCAAAGCATCTTCTCTATTATAGCCGTTCTACCCATCATCAATGGAGAGAAAAAACTGGGCAGGTTGTCCTTGTCATATCGAAGAGATAGAATAATATTCATCACAAACCTGGAGGAGAAACCTATCTTATGAACAGCCATACCGCATTGCTGGTAATCGACATGCAGATTGCCCTGTTTGAAACACCTGGCAATCCGACCTATCGAGAACACGAATTGCTGGCGAATATCCACGCTTTATTGAAGCAGGCGCGTTCAACTGGCACGCCTGTGATATACATTCAACATCAGGATAAGAGCGGGGCTCTGGTTGCCAACGCTCATGGCTGGCAGATTGTGCCGGAGATCGCGCCTTTGGAACACGAACTGGTGGTGTCAAAGCGCGCTGAGGATGCCTTTTATACTACCACGCTTGATGAAAAACTCCGCGCTCGCGAGATCACTCACCTGGTTGTGACTGGTTGCCGTAGCGACTACTGCGTTGATACCACCTGCCGCTCAGCTATCAGCCACGGCTACGACGTCACACTGGTGAGCGACGCACATTCCACCATTAACCGCACAGTGCTGACCGCTGATTTGATCGTCGCTCATCATAACGCCACCCTGAACGGTTTTGGTCCAGAGGAACGCCAAATCGCCGTCAAGCCAACCAGCGAGATCGTTTTCGCGCGATAACACAACGAAAGACTGTAAAAAACCAGGAGCGACCATCAGCCAGGTTAATGGAACTTCTCACAGTTCCACCTCCCACGTAACAACAAAGAACGTCGCGCTCCATATTCATGAGGCGCGACGCTCTCCAGCGTTTTCGCATATTGCAGCAGGCGACCATCCATCGGGATAGCGCACCTGACTTCGCCTTATTTACTGATACGATCGTGTTGAACTAGCCAGCGCATAAAATCCAGGCGGTGCTGTTGCTCTATCATCTCTCGATACTCTATCTGCTCCTCCACGTGTTCTCTCATATACATGATTTTCGCAATCTCGGCCTCCGTGAAACCCTGTTCGCGCAGGCGCTCGCTGTCCGCACTAACGGCCACGAACATGTTTTCTGCCATCTTCTTGCTCCTTCTTTCGTAAAGGAACGCGCTAAGGATAAAGATATCGCATACCGTCAAGTATCTCACTCTCAAGTATCTTACTGCACAGACGCATCTCGACCCTTAACTGTTACATTTTTCTTCTGAAGAGAACTGTGAAGCTGCCTGGAAGAAACACTCATCCACCTGCCTCCTTGCCAGCAAAACCATTTCTCGTTAATTAGAACTTCTTTTTGCCATGACTTATTCCGGTTATCGTTTGAGTTCTGTACCGACCCGGAAGATCCGCAGCATCCGCTCGGTCGTTTCGCTGGCCAGACGCGCGGCCTGCTGCATGGCCTCACCCAGACTCATCGGGCCGGAAGGCAAGACAGCTATACCATCAATGCCAAGCGCATAAATCTCCTGGTACCGATCTCCCAGGCCGCCCGCGATCGCCAGCACCGGCAGGTGGTATTTTTTCGCCAGCGCCGCGACCGCTCCTACGCTCTTACCATAGGCCGTCTGGCTATCGAGACGTCCCTCGGCGGTGATAACCAGGTCGGCGGCTTGCACCTGCTCCTCCAGGCGCACCGCGTCCAGGATAATCTGCGCGCCCGGTCGCAATGTGGCGTGCAAAAAGGCCAGCAAGCCCGCGCCCAGACCGCCAGCCGCGCCCGCGCCAGGCTGCTCGCGCACTGCCAGCCCAAGATCGTGCTCAATAATCTCCGCGTAATGAGCCAGCGCTGCGTCCAATTCGGCGACCATCGCGGGTGTCGCGCCCTTTTGTGGACCATACACGGCAGAGGCACCCGTAGGGCCACAGAGCGGATTCGTCACGTCGCTGGCCACTTCAAAGACGCACCCGTGCAAACGCGGGTCCAGTCCAGCGATTTCAATACGTGCCAGGTGAGCCAGAGCCGCTCCGCCAGCGGGCAGTTCCGCGCCCTGGGCATCAAGCAAACGCGCGCCAAGGGCCTGAGCCATGCCAGCGCCGCCGTCGTTGGTCGCGCTGCCGCCGATGCCGATAATAAAGTGTGTGCGCCCCTCGTTGAGCGCGGCCAGAATCAGTTCTCCAACGCCATACGTGGTGGCCACGCGGGGATCGCGCTGTTCAGGCGGCACCAGCGGCAAACCCGAACTGGCCGCCATCTCAATCACCGCGCTTCGTCCATCGCCCATCAACCCTAAAAATGCCTGCACTGGCTCGCCCAGCGGCCCGGTCACGGTGTACGTAACAAGCTGTCCACTGGTCGCATCAACCAGCGCCTGGGTTGTACCCTCGCCGCCATCAGCCACCGGCACAATCACTATCTCCGCATCTGGATAGACGATACGCGCACCCTCGGCGATCGCCTGCCCGGTCTCTGCCGCGCTCAAGCTGCCCTTCAACGACTGAGGAGCAATCACGATTCTCATGCTTTTTCCAACCTTTCCCGGCAAATTTTTCCGCGCTCTGGGCGCATTATAGCAGATCCGTCAGCTTGAGCGACGATGTGGGCCTTGCTTTGCGAGAATGGGAAGAATGCCCGCCTGTTTGCATCCTGACAGCAAGAGGACTATACTACGACTCAGAAATAATACCGATACACGACCGGAGACCTTTATTTATGACCTACCTCGGACTGCATATTATCTGGCACTGGAGTCCTTTCTCGCTGGCCGCTATCCTGCTCTTCTGCCTCGCCTATGGCTTGACGCTTGGGTTGATGCATCGACACAAGCCACAGGAACGGCCCATCAAAAAGCGTTATATCGCCTGGTTTACGAGCGGTATGCTGATTCTCGCGTTCTTTCTCCTGACGCCGATCGACCAGATTGCTCGCACGCAACTCTTTCTGGCGCACATGTTTCAGGTGGTCTTTATCATCACCTTCGCGGTCCCGTGTATCCTCTTCGCCTGCCCGGACTGGCTCTTTCAGCCGACTTTCAGTAATCCGGTCACGCGCGCCATTTCGAAGCTTCTCACGCAGCCGGTCATCGCTTCGGTTCTTTTCAATCTGACATTTATCGTCTGGCACATGCCAATTGTCTACAATCGCACGCTCGAACCACAACATAGCTATCTCTACCACATTATGCTCTGGAGCCTTTTCCTGGTCTCGTTCGTCAACTGGTGGCCATTGATCGGCAAAGATCGCCAGTTGCACGATCTGAGCCATCCCGCACAGATCGCCTTTGCCTTCCTCGATGGTGAGCCGCTGGCAATTTACGCCTTTATCCTGGTCTTCAGCGGTGTGGTGATCTACCCCTACGCCGTTCCTGCTCAGCTATTCAACGCCTATGCCGATCAGGCAGCGGCAGGAGCATTGCTCCTGATCCCCGGCGTCGTCGACCTGGTCGTGATGTCGCCACTCTTCTTCCGCTGGCTGCACGACATCGACGAGAAGGCCAAAATCAACGATCTCCGTATCCAAGCCATCCTCGAAGCCCGCGAACGCGCGAGACTTGAAGAAGAAGAAGAGGGCGAAATTCAGCCTGGCGTGTCGGGATTGGCTGAATAAAAACGCCCGCGGCGGGACTCGAACCCGCTGCTTCCAATTCGACAGATTGGCGACGATCCCTTTGTCTTCACGGGCAAAATGACGGCGGCGGGACTCGAACCCGCGACTTATTCCACGAGGACATCAATGTGCTTCCTGTCCCTTCGCGCGCCGCCTGTTATCGGTGTGACGCCTGAGTCCAGTGCCTCCGCAATTTACTCGTGGGTCTTCCTTACGCTACCGATTTCCACGGGCCTGGGGAAGTATCCTCCGGTAAGTCCAAACGTTGACCGGCGCTCTACCTTCTGAGCTACACCGTCAAAAAATGGTAGCGGCAGGAGTTGAACCCGCGACGCAGAGCGTATGAAACTCTCGCTCTCCCAACTGTGAGCTACGCTACCAGGGTGGTAGTGACAGGAGTTGAACCTGCAACCTTGTGCTTAAAAGGCACTTGCGCTGCCTATTGCGCCACACTACCATTTTTCTCAACCAGAAAGGCTGAGGATGCCAGCAGATGGAGTCGAACCATCGTCTCAAGGTCTTCACGCTTGCGCTCTGCCGTTGAGCGATACTGGCAAAAATGAGATTTCCACCAAAGGCGACGGGCAGACTTGAACTGCCAACCTTCAGGATCGCGGCCTGATGCTCTATCCAATTGAGCTACGCCACCACAGGGCGACCCGCCGGACTCGAACCCATTGCGGGGGCCACAGTCCCGCGTGCTAACCATTGCACCATAGTCACCCGAAGAACCGAAGACATCGGGCAGATTTGAACTGCCGTGATCGGAGTTGCGGTCCGACGCCTGAACCACTCGGCCACGATGCCAGATGCAGGAGGCAAATAATGGTCTCCTGCGAATAGAGATACACCCTGCCAACCCCCAACGGAAGAGGCACGATTCGAACGTGCGGTGGACGGGGCCGTCCACTGCGGATTAGCAGTCCGCTGCCTTCAACCACTCGGCCACTCTTCCTCAATGGAGCGTAGAGGACTCGAACCCCTGTAGCCTCTCGCGAAGCGTCTGGTCTACAGCCAGGTGCAATTGCCACTCTGCCAACGCTCCAGAGATATAATCATTCCCTACCAACCACTTCCCCAATCTACCGGATACTCTGTGCGAGAATCGAACCCGCGTTCCATCATTGAAAGAGATGTAGCCTACCATTAGCTGAACAGAGCGTATTTTTGGATAAATGGCACAAAAATGCCGAAGCAAAAAGTTAGATCATATACCCTCGCGCACTATGGATCGGTGCAGGCCGTGATTTACACGCGCTATAAGCGTTGTAGATAGCTCGTCAGGGAATGTGACACCAGGGAAACATCAGATGAAAGCACTATCTGTGAAGAGAGCGGCGAGTCTATTTACTCGGTTCCGGTCGATCTTCGTCCCGATCGCGCATGGTACAGCACATCGGACATGGTCGTTGAGAGGGATCAGTAAAACGGTAATGCACAAAGAGCTGAGGAAGAGTTGCCTGGTTGAGCGTGATAATCATGGCTGCCTCCTTGTGCAAATGAATGTCTGGGAGACGATCGTCTCCACATGCTAACGCGAGCCATCGCTGCCCACGCCACTGTCTTTTTTTAATTGCGCCAGGTTCGGCCTGGCTCGTTGTGTCTCTGAGATAAAGAATACCAAAGAGTATGCGATTTGTCAAGTGTTTTTGGAGAGATATTTTTTGCAGAATAGAAAGGGAAATAAAAAGAAGCCGCTTCGTGTGAAGCGGCTTCTCCGTTCGGGTGGGTCGTACAGAACTCGAATCTGTGACCTCCACGATGTCAACGTGGCGCTCTAACCAACTGAGCTAACGACCCGTGTATATGCGTCCTTTGGACGTGGCCTATAATAGCATCTCAGCATGGCGCTGTCAAGTGTTTTGACACGCAATTATCGGGTGCCGTCCAGGGAATTTGGATACACTACACCCAGGCAGTATCTTGTGACGACTCCCTCAGGCCGAGGCCAAGAGCTTCTCAGAGGCGCGTCCTCTGAAGGCTCCGTCCGAGCCTGGTGTTCATTGCAACCACACCGAGCGGCTTGTAGGCTCTAGGACTCAGTGTCTCGGCTGGCACACAACATGGTTAACACAGTAGTGTTTTTACCCCAGGCCCTTCGCCTGGGAACCCGTACACTATTCAGTTAGAAGTGTGCGAAAAGAACACCAAGAATATAGCAGAAATTGGAACGTTCGTCAAGCAGGTAGGGTGCTACCCCACTCTAGCCACCTTAAAAGGACTCGCTTCTATCCCTGGGGCTGAAGCCCAAGGTTTTACGCTCGATTGGATAAAGCGACTTCAGATCATTCGTGGTAGGATGATCTGAAGTCGCCCCGCGTTTCCAGGTCGTTTAGATCACTGTTACGCGGCTCATAGAGTTGCGATCGGCCTGGGTACAAGAGTTTGTCCCAAGTGCGTTGTAGAGATCATCAAAGGCCCCTGATGGGCTGGTGGTGCCACTCACAGCCTCCGCCATAGCTCCCTCGAAGTACATATGTCTGCCGGTCGAACACGCCCATCTGGCTACCGGAGCCCAGTCCTGCGTCGCATCAGCATTGTAGTAGATTTCCGGTAGCGGACGCTCATCACCTGCGCCATAAGAGATATACCAGACATCGTAATCAGTCCAGTATCCTGGCGTGTCATCGCCGTAATCCCATAACCACCGGCCATTTTTGGCGCTGTTATACCCGTTGACAAAGTTACTCGTTGTGGTAAAGCTGTTCCACTCGGTCTCTGCGTCGATCGCACCATCAGCACCTTCTATACCATTGTATTTATTATTGGTGATGTAGCTTTCAACGCTGGCAACCATCTTGCCCCAGGCCACGCCCGCGCCATTGGAGACGTGGCTTCCATAGTTGCTCGTGCCAATCGCGATGGTGATAAAGTGAGAACCTCTGCAATCCCAGACGCCCAGCGCGAAGTTGGCCGCCGCGTGCAAAATGTCGCTGTCTGAGATGGTGGTACTGCCAAAATCGTAGGTGCCATAGACACCATTACCCAGATACTCGGGTTCGCCGAAATCCAGCACGACCACGCCTGCCGGTCCTTTCGCGGCATTGCATCCCTGATTCTGCAAAACCGAAGCGCTGGTCGTACTCTCATAATGCGAGGTCGTCGCACCTGGCGCTGTAACATCGGGCTGAGCACTGGCCGCGTGGACAGTGAGAAAAGTTGCCGTTGTTCCGGCTATACCCAGAACCAGAAACGCGCAGAGCATTCTCACAAGGAGCCACCTGCGGCCTGATAACCATTGGAAACGAGTTTGTGTCATTTTTCACCTCAATCCTTAAAGGTAGCCGCTCACGTTCGCCTTCCTGCGTTTCGGCGGTTGCTCGATCGTGCGAGCGCGTAGTGTCAAGACTTCTGCGCGGAGGTAGGCAAGCGTGCGCGTCTTCAACAGCGCGGAGAGATGGCCGCGCCAGACAACCCGGAGCACCAGCAAGCCTGGCTGGCGTTATTTTTCTCCCTCCGGGCCTTTGCCAAGTCTGCCAGAATAGAACTGGTCCAAAAGACTTGTAGTATAACAACAACTATACATGGTTCTCCTGCAATGAAACTTCACTATCAATTTCTGTTACTTTATAAGACATTTTTTGAAGGATTTGATCTCAAATTTACCACAAGATAAGGGGAAACAGGTTGTCTTATAAAAGGCGAGAAAAGGGCAAGGAAAATCAGCAGATGTGCTCTTTTTACATAGGACAACGTAATCGGCCAGTAAGCGTCAGATGAGGATTAATCGCTCAACTGCCGGAAGCTAGCTATCTTTTGAAAATGTTCCCGCTGTGGCTTTATTTCTCTGACCCCTGCTTCTTCTGCCTGACAGACGTTTGTACCGGACGAAGGTGGCGGGTGTGCAGGTTGATGAAAGTGTGATATGATAGCCCAGGAAAATTTTGCTTTGCTCAGTCCATCTGGGCAACAACTCTCCAGGAAGACGCTCTCCCGCGCTGGCCGCAAGGGGCTGCGAGGTGGGATGTGAGAGCGGTGAGCGAAGGGCAATTGAGAAGATGACGCTGCATATCCTTGTAATCAATGGACCAAACCTGAATACGCTGGGCACACGCGAGCCAGCAATTTATGGCACAACTACGCTTGCACAGATTGTCGAGATGCTGCGCGCACGCGGTGAAGAGCTGGGAGCCAGCATCACGGCCTTTCAGTCGAACCACGAAGGCGCGCTGATCGACTTTGTGCAGGAACAGGCCGGACAGGCCGATGGGATTATTATTAATCCCGGCGCGCTGACCCACTATTCGGTCGCGCTGCGCGACGCGCTGGCCGGCACGAAACTGCCCGCCATTGAGGTCCACTTGAGCAATATTTATGCCCGCGAAGAATTTCGCCATCAGTCGATGATCGCTGCGATCGCACGCGGCCACATCGTCGGCGTTGGCTGGCGCGGCTACTTGCTGGCCCTGGAGGTCCTGGTTGAACTGATCCGCGAAGAACACGCGAAGGGGACAGTATGAGTCAAGAAAATGTACAAAAAGTGCGCGCCTGGCTAGCCGAGCAGGGGCTGGATGCTTTTCTGGTCACACAGCCACAGAATCGCTCCTACCTGAGCGGCTGGCTGAACGATGATGATGAGGGATCTGGCTCACTCCTGGTAAGCCAGGAGAAGCAGATTTTGGTCACCAATCCACTCTACCAGGAGGTCGCGGCTCGCGAAGCAACCGGTTGGGAGGTTGTAGTGCCAGAGGGCCGCAATTACAGTACGGCGCTGGCCGAGATCGCACGCACGGCTCATCTGGCGCGCATCGGTTTCGAGTCATCTGCCCTCACCTACGCGGAGTATGCACGCCTGAATACCGCGCTGGCTGGTGTGGCCGAGCTGGTGCCTTTCGAGCAGAGCTATATCGAGACGCTGCGGCTGGTGAAGAGTCCAGAAGAGATTGAATTGCTGCGGCGCGCGGTCGCGATCACAGATCAGACGTTTACACATCTGTGCAACTGGATTCAGCCTGGTATGACCGAAAAAGAGATCCAGTGGGAGATTACGCGCAAGATGCTGGAGCTGGGTGCCGATGGACTGGCCTTCGAGAGTATTGTCGCCTCCGGCCCCAATGGCTCGATGCCACACGCGCATCCGAGCCAGCGGCGTGTAGAACGCGGCGAACTGATTACGATTGACATGGGCGCGCGCTACAAAGGCTACTGCGCCGACATGACCCGCACGATCTGCCTGGGCGAGCCGAAAGAGACGCGCATGGTCGAGCTGTATGAGACGGTCCTGCTGGCGATGAAAACCTGCGAAGCGGGCCTGCACGACGGGATCACCGGAAGGGCAGCCGATGCCCTGGCTCGCGATGTGCTGGCCGCGCACGATCTCGGCGAATATTACATCCACGGCACCGGGCATGGCATCGGTCTCCAGATCCACGAGGGTCCGGGCCTCGGGTCGCGCGCACCTGAAGAGATGGTCCTGCCCGCTGGTTCGGTCGTCACGGTTGAGCCTGGCGTCTATATCCCTGGCTGGAGCGGTCTGCGCATCGAAGATAGTGGCGTCGTCACTGAAAATGGTTTTGAAGTCTTAACCCAATCACCAACAACCCTGGTCATTCCACGGTAGCCAGGGCACGATAAACATGTCGCGCTCAGCTCACAGGCTGGGCGCGGATGGAAACAAGGAGTTTTTTTCTTATGATTTCGACTGGTGACCTGAAAAAAGGGGCAACCTTTGAATTTGAAGGCCAGCCGTGTTCTCTGCTCGAATGGCAGCATGTGAAGATGGGACGCGGCGGCGCGATTGTGCGTATGAAACTTCGCAACTTGCGCACAGGCGCGACCTTTGACCGCACGTGCGACGCCGCCGCCAAATTCCCGCGCATCGTCTTAGAGCGCAGCACCGTGACGTATCAGTACCAGGATGGCGATCAGTATCACTTTATGGATATGCGAACATACGACGACGTGGTGTTGACCTCTGAGAAGCTTGGCGATACGAAAAACTACCTGATCGATAACCTGGAACTCGATCTTGTCCTGCTGGATGACGAACCGATTTCAGTCGATCCGCCAGAAAAACTTGTTCTGCGCGTTGAGTACACAGAACCAGGCTTTAAGGGCGATACTGCGACCGGGGGCACAAAACCGGCGACTATGGAGACCGGTCTGGTCGTACAGGTGCCGCTCTTTGTCTCAACTGGTGACATGATCCGTGTGAATACCACGACCGGCGCGTATGTAGAGCGCGCCTGAGCGACAGTATAACCAGACCACGCGATGGCGAGATTGTGCAGACGCGACGGGTGCGCCCAGGAAGTTTAGAGCTTCTCTGACCCGCACGCCTGCTCTACCAGGAGAAAAGAACAATATGGAGAGGAAAAGCAAGGCCACTGCCGTACAGGCTAAAGCCACTGCCGTACAGGCTTCAGAAGAGCTAACCACGAGCGCAGCCACCAATGGTAAGATCGAGGTGATGAGCGTAGCCCAGATCCAGGGACTGGTACAGTTGTTGGATCGGAGCGATGTCTCGGAACTCGAAGTCAAACAGCCTGTCGAGGGCGTGCATCTGGTGTTGCGCAAGGTGAAGGCTCTGGATGGGGCAACGGTGAGCGGCGATGTAGCAAACATTATCTCTGGTGACGGCGCGACGCCTGCCAGCACCGACGAAGCCGCTACCCCGGAGAATCAATATACCGTTGTGGCCACACTGGTCGGGATCTTCCACCCCTGGCTCAAACCCAAAGGCGGCACGCTGGTCGCGGTTGGCGAGCAGGTCAAGGTCGGCCAGGTGTTGGGGACAATCGAATCGTTGAACGTCTTTAACGAGGTCGAGACGACGAAAGCCGGGCGCGTCGTCAAGATACATGTCGAGGATGGCCAGCCAGTCGAGTACGGCCAGGCGCTCGTCACGCTCGATTGCACTCCGGCAGAGGAAGAGTAGATGTTGTTCTCAGAGGCTTCCCAGATACTCAGCGTCTTCCAACTTGCTACCTATCTCAAGGACAAGTTGGAAGAGGATGATCTGTTGCAAGCGGTCAGCGTGCGCGGTGAAATCTCCGGCTGCAAAACCTACGCCTCTGGTCACTGCTACTTCACGCTCAAGGACGCTGAGGCTCAGATTCCGTGCGTCTTCTTTAAGCACGCGCGCCTGCGTGCTGCGGCTCCCGATCTGCACGACGGCATGGCGGTGAATGTCTACGGCCACATCTCCTTCTACGAGCGCGACGGCAAGATGCAACTCTACGTCGAGCAGGTGAAGCTGTTGGGCGAGGGCGCGCTTTTCCTGCGCTTCGAGGAACTCAAGGCGCGGCTGGCCGCCGAGGGGCTATTTGACGAGGAGCGCAAACGTGCGCTTCCATTAGCCCCGACAACCATCGGGATCGTCACCTCGCTTCAGGCGGCGGCACTGCGCGATATGTTGCGCGTCTTGCGCACACGCTATCCATTCGGGCGCGTGATCGTCTCGCCGAGCCTGGTGCAGGGAGCTGAGGCACCTGCCGCCATCGTTCAGGCGTTGGACCTGTTGAACGAGCATGGCGAGGCCGATGTTATTATTGTAGCGCGTGGCGGAGGTTCACTCGAAGATCTCTGGGCCTTTAACGAAGAGAGCGTGGCGCGGGCGATCGCGCGTTCGCGTATCCCGGTCATCAGCGGGGTTGGTCACGAAACCGACTTCACGATTGCCGATTTCGTCGCGGACCAGCGCGCCTCAACGCCGACTGCGGCAGCCAATACAGCAGTTCCGGCGCTCTCCGACTGGATAGAAACGGTTGAGTCGCACCAACAGGAGTTGGGCGTTCTGCTGGAAGACATTGTCTTGCGCGCACGGGACGGGTTAGATCAAGCTTCACACGAACTCAGTCGCCAGAATCCGCGCGCGCGGCTGGAGCGGTTGCAACAACAACTCGACGATACCATCGAAACACTCCAGGGCGAGATGCAACATAAGCTGGCTTTGCAAGGCGTACGAGTTAAAGGAGCAGACTTAAGCCTGCGTTCACTTAGCCCGTTGCAAACCATCGCGCGCGGCTTCTCGGTAGTGCGTCGCGTCGCGGATCAGCATGTCGTGACCAGCGTGGGACAGGTTCAGCCGGGCGACGAGTTGGATATTCAGGTGGCCGATGGGCGCATTGTGGCGCGTGTCAAATCAGAGTAAGTTGAGGCAAGCAGCATACACTTGCCCGGGGGGATATTTCGTATGGATGCAGTAATTTCCACGCTCTCTTACGAAGAGGCTTTTGAAAAACTGGAACAGACCCTTGTCACATTGCAGGACGGTCGTCTCTCGCTGGAGAAGGCCCTGGAATGCTATGAAGAGGGGATGAAGCTGGCACAACATTGCCATGATTTGCTGCAAAAGGCTGAGCTGCGCGTGCAGCAATTGCGTGTAGCGACAGACGGGGAGATAGAGATAGAGTCTCTGGACGTCGTTTAACGAGGAGAACACCGAAAAATTCATGCATGATTTGTTCTATAACCGTATCCTGGTTGCGGCCTTGATCGCCTGGGCAGCGGCTCAGATCTCGAAGACCATCTATGAGTGCATCAAGTATCGCAATCTCAAGCTCAGCAGATTGGTCTCATCTGGCGGGATGCCCAGTTCCCACTCGGCGCTTGTCACCGGCCTGGCCACGGCTACGGGTCGCCTGACCGGTCTCGGCTCGCCTGCGTTTGCCATCGCGCTTGTCCTGGCAGGCATCGTCATGTACGACGCCGCCGGAGTACGCCGCGCGGTAAGTATTCAGGCGCGCATCCTCAACCAGATGATCGACGACGCTTTTCAAGGCAAGCCCTTCGCCGAAAAACGCCTGCGCGAGCTGATCGGTCACACCCCGATTCAGGTGCTGGTCGGCGCTCTCCTGGGCATTGGCATAGCGCTGATCGTCACCGGCTGAGTCAACCCCAGTTCTCTCCTCTTGCTTCCCGCAAAAAAACTGGCCTTGTGGTAGGGATAACGCGCTCAACAGCTTGGCGAACTATACTATGTTGGTTGCAGATAGAAGTGTGTGAACAGCAAAGGCCAGTTGTGCCATGAAAAAAGCTCCAGCCTCGTTACGTCATCTCAAAATAGCGCTCCTGCTGGTACTCTGCGTCTTTGTCCTGGGCACGATTGGCTACATTTTCGTTGAACATCTCTCGATCATTGACGCGATCTACACAACCATTAATATCATGTCCACGATTGGTAGCGTGGTGCATCCATTGACCGCCTGGGGCCGTGTTTTTACTATCTTCATCATCCTCTTTGGTGTTGGAGCACTCCTCTATACGCTGGGCACATCAATGGAGTTCATGATTGAGGGGCATTTTAGCCAGATCGTCAGAGGGTATATGATGGATAACAAAATTGCGCGTTTGCGCGGGCACGCGGTCATCTGTGGCTTCGGGCGCGTTGGCTCAAAGATTGCTGAGGATTGCGCGGCTGCGCAAGTAACTTTTGTGGTGATCGATGAAAAAGAGGCCAATGTGCAGGAGTGCCTGCAACATGGCTACCTGGTTGTACAGGGAGATGCGACGAGCGATGAAGTGTTACGCGAGGCCGGAGTGTTGCGCGCGCAGTGCGTGCTGGTCGCCACGGAGAGCGACGCCTTCAATATTTCTATCACCCTCTCCGCGCGTTTTCTCAATAATAACCTCTTTATTGTCGCGCGCGCCAATCAGGACGAAACGGAAGCCAAGCTCAAACGCGCCGGAGCTGATCGCGTACTCCCTCTCTACGCGCTCGGCGGTCACCACATGGCCAACCTGGCTATCCAGCCGGGCGTGGTTGAATTTTTCGAGGTCGTGACCAACGCGGGCAATATGGAGCTGGCTGTACGAGAAATCTCGCCCCGCCCCGCGTCTCCACTGATCGGCAGAACCATCGCGGACATCCAGCATACTGTTGAGGATGGCATCACCATCGTGGCGCTCAAAAAATGGAATGGCCTGCTCGTTCCGCCCAAACGCTCAACCGTGATCGAAGCCAACGATACGCTGCTTGTGATAGGTTTGCCCGAACAACTGGCCAGTTTGCGCCCCGATCTCACATAGAATTGTAAATATATGGGCTGTTCGTCGTGCACGACGAACAGCCCATATATTTACAATTCCGAATAAGCATTATTGGCCGATAACGCTGCGCAGATCATTAACAACCTGCTCAAGCTGCGAGGCCGCTTCGGTCGCGGAGATTGCGCCGTCAGCGAGCTGCTCGTTCACCTGCGTCGTGACCTTGATGGCGGTACTCAGCTTCTGGCTGCTATCGCCCTGGTAGTTCGTGGCCTTCTCAATATACCCGGCGGCGGTAATCATCTGCTGCAAACTCTGTTTGACGGTCTCGATGTTCTGCCTGCGCCAGTTATTTTCCAGTTCCGTACCGACCTCGCCCATCTTGTGCGCGGCGATGCGCGTGGCGTCGGTATAATACTGCACTGATTGCAGGCCAACCTGGATCGAATCAACCACCCAGAGCTGCTCGGAAGACGCGCTCTGCTGTTTCTTTGACAGCACATTCAGCGCTTCACTGTTCTCGCGCAACTGCTCAACCGCGCGCATGATCGGGCGCGAGATCAGGCCCGACACCCAGAGACCGATCAAGGCGGCAAGGACAGCCACAATGGCCGCGACGGCAATCGTATCCTGGAGCTGCTGGTCCGCGACATGCGTGACGGCGCTACTTGGGCTGATAACAACGTAGGTCCAGGGAACTACCGCTGGCGTGGACACTGTAGCTACCTTACTCGCTGATGCCTGCGCTGCCTGATACTCTTGAGTCTGTCCGTCTGGTGTGTAGGTAAAGGTACCACTTTTACCATCGATAGCTTTGCTCAGATCGGTATTCGCCTGCACCTTAAAAGCGTTTGGATTGTACAGCTTCTGGCCGATACCGTCCTGCTTCTGCGCTGCGGTAAGCGGAGCAATCGCGGTCCAGAGATCTTTCCCATAGGTAGCGGCGATGCTGACGCCGCTCTGGTCGAGAATGAACGCGCTACCACTATTATTGTAGCCCTTATCCTGCTGCACAACGCCCCAGATATAGTCCAGGTCGAGTTTGGCACGCATGAAACCAAGATACGGACTGGCCGGTGTTGGTCCGTCATAGATCGGTACATCGATGTGTACAAATGCTTTCTGCGTGGAAGAATCGTAGTAGACCTGCGAGATCTGCGGCTGTCCGGCCTTAGCCTGCTGCTGGAGATTCTGCGCGTACTGTGCTGGCACAGCGGTCAACTGTTGTGGAAGAAAAGTCGTCTTTGGCAACTGGAAGCCGAGCGCGGGCTGACCATTGGCATAATAAAGCTGCCAGGTCACGTAGCGCGTATCACGAACGGTCCCGGCGGCCAGGCCCGCGACTGCGTGCGGGAGATCCGCCTGGTAGGTTTCAGCTGCCTGGACTTCCGCCAACGTGGTTGGGTTTGGTACAGGCAAGGCATCAGTGAGAAACTTCTGAACAGCAGGAACCTGGCTCAACGTGTAAGCGTCCAGTAGGCGCTCGTGCATGTACGTATTGATCGACTCCATACGTGT
>Ga0068857_100002371_pt1 | contig 15349 bp, 7 predicted proteins | sample KBSCornC72_FD_66591 | JGI IMG/M metagenome (GOLD analysis project Ga0068857, IMG submission 66591) | Corn rhizosphere microbial communities from Kellogg Biological Station, Michigan, USA - KBS Corn C7-2 | ecosystem: Host-associated > Plants > Roots > Rhizosphere > Soil ...
GGACGGACGAGTACGCCGCCCAGGTTGATGGGGCGATTTACCGATTCGATTTCATTTCGGCCCGGACGGAATCCGCGCCCTTTTCGCTTGTGATACGCTGGCACTTTGTGTGCGATGATCTCGTCGCTGTCTGCCAGGCCGCCGCTAGTGATAACCCCGAGCATTCCCAGCTTTTGCCACTCTAAAATATTGGATGAGCCGATGCTGCGAGTGTCTCCGTCACCCTCGGCATCAATCACGAGTACGCAACCCGGGAAAAGTGCGTCCATGAACGGTTCTCCGGTGATGTTGTCATACCAGTTCTCGACTTCCTCCGGTGGGGTTTTGGCCAAACGCTTGTTCGTGGGAACGTATCGTGCTGTCACTGCAATACCCACGATGCGGTGAGTGAAATTTTGCGTGTCGCGCCAAAGCGGCTGAATACCTTCGTCGGCGATGCCAATGCCCTGCAAACCAACCACATCCATTCCATCCGAGACATCGGAAACGCGTAACGGTGCATAGAGCTTCAGAATGCCCTGATTGTCTTCGCGGGAGTATCGCTTATATGGAATGAAGAGCTGCACCTCGTTCGGTACAGTCTTCGGAGCTAATTGTGCCGGAGGTGGCTGCGGCTTGGTCTGTTGGTTCTGGGCAAGCGTCGATGCGTTGAAGAACCCCGCCAGAAAGAGGATGGACAACTTTCGGAAAGTGCTCATGAATCCTCCGAACGCAAGGAAACCCTGCAGGTAGCTACATGCGTTCACTTTTCAAGGTTGAAATACAGCTTTGCGCTATTTTTCCCGTTTTCATGTTCCATTGAATAAAACGAAGCATCGATCGCACCCAGCGGCTTGATGGCAATGCCCAGAGTCTTTCCGTCAATCAATCGTTGCAAAACTGGGTGACCAATCGTCAAATAGGTCTTTCCCCCATCTCCCTCAGTAATCGGCCAATCGATGATCATCTGCGTGTTGAGTACCCGATTGAGCGGCTGATAATGGCAAAAGCTATCGGTAGTCACAGTTGTTTGGTCCCATTTGGGATCGCCACCCAAGATTTCAACAACCCTCACCAACCCGAAGTCCTTGATGCGCTCCGCTTTTTGCTCGACCGAGTAGGTCGTCAATTCCAGCAATCCGTGACCCGCCACTTTTTTCCCAGCAAATTCCTTCAGATCCCAGCGCAAGATCACATAATGGGTACCATCAACCGTGAGCAGGTTGATTTTCTTGCCCGATGCGTCCTGGACGTACCAATCATGGGCACCGACATCAGTGTTTTCAATGTCAATCGAACTGTCCGCCGCGACCTGAACTTTTTGACTGAAACTTCGCGGATCCGCTATGGGTGGATGGTAAGGAACTGCCTCCCCTTTGTCGGGTCCAACTGCGGCGGCATCAACGAGGTCCACTTTTATGTAATCAATATCCAGCCGGTATTTTTCCAGCCCCCAATCCATAAGCGCCAAGTGACCAAAAACTGTGTCTCCTGGTTTGGCGTCGAAGCCATGGGTGGTCATGGTGAACGTGTGCCATTGGTCGGTGTCTGGGATGTCATACTCCATCAGTTGAGACTCATAGTCCGTGGTTCGCTGCGTCAAAACCTGCAGATTGATCCGGCGAGGCGCATGGCTCGATCGAACTCGCGCTTCAATGCGAAATTCATGGCCGGGCTTTTGCATTAGCGTGAGATCCATATTGTCGGAGACTTTTCGCTCAATCAGTGCCCACCAGATTCCCCGCCGGTCGGTTGTTCCATCTACGAAAATCGACGCGTAGCCCGGTCCTTCCTGGCGGAAGTCCATGGTGGCAGTACCGTCGCCAGCTTTAAAAAACCAGCCATTTTCCGGATCAAGTTTTAGATTGTCAAATCCATCAAAGAACTGTGCCGAAACCAGCCTAGAGTGACCGAGAGCGATCAGCACAAGCACAGCGTAATGTACTAGCTGCCAATTCATTGCGAAGGCGACTTCTTCGCCAGCATGGCGCAGAGGTGCGGAATCACGATTGAAGAGCGCCCGGATAATATGTCATCGCATTTGTCGTGTCAATTGGCTCGATCCGTTCGGCGGGTTTGAAACAACTTAAATATGGCGAAGGGTGAGATTCGAAGCGCTCCGGCCTTGTGTTTTCCTCCTTGATTGCGATCTTATGGTCGCCGTGATCGAGGAAAGCAGGTGTCCGCTAATGGACAGCCAATTCCACGCTCGGACATTCTGCGCTCCCGCTAAGGACCCTTCCGCCTCCGCCCGCCAAAAGTTTCAATCAAATAACCGGCTTCCGCATTTGGCCGAGCGGTTGCACCATTCTGGCCGGAATGGTGTTAGGTCAAAGCTTGCGCACGGTCCTCATTGGCGTCGTAATTGGCGGTGCGGGACTCCCGTCGCGCGCGCTTGCTCTTTGGGGGTTACGGCACTCGATCCGCCCAATGCTTGGCTCAATGATTCTGCTTCTGACTTCGGCCGCCATGCTCGCCTGCTACATCCCGACCCACCTCGCGGCGATCCGAGGTGGCGCTAAGCTACAACTGAGAGGAGAAGAAGAATGACCGGATTGCTTCACGATGTTCGTTTCGCGTTTAGGCAATTGAGAAGAACGCCGGGATTCACCGTGACGGCCGTGCTCACGCTGGCACTGGGCATCGGGGCAAACACGGCAATTTTCACGCTGGTGAATGCAGTTCTCATGAAAAACCTGCCGGTGGCGGATCCGAAGTCCCTGCTGCTGTTTGCTGACCGGAACTTCTGCTGCATTGGTTCCGGAACTCCCCCTGACGACGACTACGGCCTTTTCTCGACGGATGCCTACGAACAAATGAAGAAGAACGCACCGGAATTCGAAGAGCTGGCGGCGATGCAGGCTGGTTTTGAATACCGGCCGATTGTTGCGCGTCGCGGTGGAACACCGGACACCGCGCGATCCGTGATGGGCGAATTTATCTCCGGCAATTATTTCCGAACCTTCGGCCTGAGGCCAGCCGCAGGGCGGTTGTTTTCCGATCCCGACGATGCTCAAGACGCACCGATGGTCGCGGTGATGAGTTATGAGAAATGGAAAAACGATTACGCCAACGATCCATCGATTGTCGGCAGCACGTTTTTCGTGAACACGAAGCCGGTCACAATCGCGGGAATTGCGCCGGAAGGTTTCTATGGTGACCGCCTATCGACAGCGCCGCCGGATTTTTATTTGCCAATCGACTCCATGCCGGTCATAGCTAACGTGCCCTACGTACACGACGCGGACACAAACTGGCTCTACATAGTCGGTCGCGTAAAGACCGGCTATTCAATTGCACAGATCCAGGCAAAAATGACTGGCCTACTGCAGCAGGCGCTGGCGCCCACTCGCACCTACTCGACAGAGAGCGGCAAAGCAAAATTGCCGAAGGTTCACGTCGTGCTTTCGCCTGGAGGCGCGGGCATCCAGCACCTGCAGGAAGGATATGCGTCGCAGTTGAAGTTGCTGATGTGGACGTCCGCGCTGGTAATGCTGATCGCCTGTGCCAATGTCGCAAATCTCCTTCTGGTGCGCGGAATGGCGCGGAAGGCGGAGATGTCTGTGAGAACTGCGCTGGGAGCGAGGCGTAGAAGAATCCTTTTGCAATTGCTTACGGAAAGCGTGCTGCTCTCTGGACTGGGAGGGATCGCCGGGCTTTTTGTGGCATATGCCGGAACGCGGATGCTGCTCACGCTCGCATTCCCCGGAGCGGCGACTCCGATTCTTGCCGGCCCTTCGCCTGTGGTGCTGGGTTTTGCCTGCGGACTGATGTTGCTGACCGGCATCCTGTTTGGTATCGCGCCAGCCTGGATTGCAACTCGAATCGAGCCCGCGGATGCCTTGCGCAGCGGATCACGGACAACAGTAGGAGGAGCCAGCTTACTTCAGCGCGGATTGGTCGTCGCGCAAGCAGGAGTGTCGCTTGTGCTGCTCGTAGGAGCGGGACTGTTTTCCCAAAGCTTGACCCGGCTTGAGCACATTGATCTGAAACTCGACTCGAGAAACCGCTACATCGTTCATTTCAATCCTCAGGCTCCCGGTTATACCCAGCGCCAGGTCGGGGATTTGTACCAGATGCTCGAACAACGATTCCATGCAATCCCAGGCGTGGAGAAAGTAGGCATTTCGACCTTCACGCCGATGGAGGATAACAACGACGGCTTTAGCGTGCGCGTGCAGGGAGAGCCAGACCCGCACCTCAGCGCCTCTTTTGTGAAGGCGAATTCCGATTATTTTGATTCTGTCGGGACACGCGTGATTGCTGGACGAAGCATTCAGGAACAAGACACGCCAGCGTCCACAATCATTGCGGTCGTGAATGAATCCTTTGTGAAGAAACTGTTCAAGCCGGGAGAAAATCCGATTGGGCAGCATTTTGGCGCGCCGGACAGACCCGGCGATTACGAAATTGCAGGTGTTGTCGAAGATACTGCTTACACCAACGCAACTTGGACGAATCACGCGATGTACTTTGTGCCGCTGTTGCAGAGACCCACGGGCATCAAGAAGCCGATCGAGAACGACGAAATGATGTATGCGAGTGCGCTTGTGTTGAAGACGGCACGCCCGATGAACGACATGGAAACGCTGGTTCGCCGTACGTTTTCCGAAATCAATCCCAACCTGGCCATAATGAAGTTCCAAAGCTTTGATCGACAGATCGCCGACCGCTTTGGCGATGAACGCATGCTCGCGCAGTTGACCGCGCTGTTTGGCGGTCTGGCTCTGCTGCTTACGATTGTCGGACTCTACGGCGTGACCGCGTACGCCGTGGCGCGTCGAACTCCGGAAATCGGTATTCGCGTGGCGCTTGGGGCGGAACGCTTCGGCGTGACAGCCATGGTGCTGCGTGGCGCGCTGATTCAGGTGGTTGTGGGGCTCGCGTTCGGCATTCCCGCTGCATTCTTCTGCGTTCGACTGGTTTCATCGCAGCTTTATCAGATCAAGCAGGTTAGCCTCACAGCAGTCGTCGGAGCGGTTCTTGTGTTGCTCGCCTCGGGAGTCCTGGCTGGCCTAATCCCCGCCCGTCGCGCGGCGAAGGTCGATCCCATGGTGGCGCTGAGGTACGAGTAAGGAAAGCTGAAGCATGGGTTCGTCCGAAGGTGCCGGTGTGCGCTTCGCAATGGCGAAAACTGCGGGTTTACTTGCGTTGTTGTGCTAACACTCGCGCTCGGGATTAAGTCCCACCCCATTTGTTCAGTGTCGAGTGGTTGTTGGTTAAGCCTGTACGCGTGCAACGCGAAATCGAATCATCTCCATCCGCATATGACCGTTTTGAAATGCTGACTCGAATTGCAAACGGGTGTGGCCTCCTCGTGCAGGAAATGGGGTTGGTCGGCAATCTCAAGAGAGCTCTCGGACCATGGTTACCAACGTAACCTACCCTAGTGGTTCCGCAAATCGCCTTTCTTGCCTTGACTGGGCGTAGCGCTGGGCATAATGTCTGTGGCGTCAGGGATTTGTTCCTCGATGTGTTGCCCTGCACGGTAGCACCTTCCTACTACGTACCCGCTCGGAGGCCGCCAGCCTTTCCAGGAGAGAGCTGCCATGCGGCAATTGCTAGCTTTTAGCCGGGACCAGGTTGGGCAAGCCGAGACTGTGGACTTGAATAAGGTCATTCAAGGCGTTAGCAAGATGTTAAAGCGCCTGATGCGCGAGGACATCGAACTATGCATTCGCCTAGCGAGCGATTTACCGTTGATTACCGCGGATGCTGCTCAGACCGAACAGATAATTGTGAACCTCGCCATCAACGCGCGTGATGCAATGTCTGAGGGTGGCCGACTGACGATTGAGACCGCGCGATCGGACCTCGACACTGCACATGCTCGTTCCCTCGGTCTCACAGCAGGACCCCATGCTTTACTGACGGTTTCTGACAACGGTCATGGCATGACCGCCGAAACCCAGGCGCATATCTTTCAACCTTTTTTCAGCACGAAGGAGCCCGGACGGGGGACAGGACTGGGTCTGGCTTCGGTACATGCGAACGTGGCCCAAAGCCGAGGTCATATCTCAGTCGACAGCCGGTTGGGAGCAGGAACGACATTCAGGATTCATTTTCGGGCGAGCAGTGCCAGTGGAGCTACTATGAAACCGCTTCCTGCGGCTCGCCCAACCGTGGCGGCAGTAGAGACCATCCTTCTGGTGGAAGATGAGCAGGGTCTGCGAAAGTTAATGAAGGAACTCCTAACGGCTGAAGGTTATACAGTTATTGAAAGCGCTGACGGTCCCGCCCTCGAGATTTCAAAAATGTATCGGGGAGCAATACACCTCCTGCTGACCGATGTGATCATGCCGAAGATGCATGGTCGCAGTCTGACCATGCAGCTCAGACACAAACGCCCTGGACTCAAGGTCCTCTATATCACGGGCCACAATGATCCCGGAACATTGGCGGGCGCAAGAGTGCTGGAAAAACCGTTTCTGCCGGAGACGTTGTTGTTCGAAATTCGGCAAGTGCTTAGCACTCCTGACATAGCCATAACTGCCCAGACCGGATGATTTTTGGTCTGGAAGGAATGCGCGACAGGAATCTTTAGTAATCTCCTTTACCGTCAGTGCTCAGGCTGAAGCTCCGTCGAAATCGGCACGGCGAAACTGGCTCATGATCATCGGTCAAGGTTCGGCGAACCGGACCGCTGGATGGCCGTGTGTTACGGGTTTACCACATAGACTACTGATCTTACCCAGCTAGATTTCGTGCTGTCGTAGGATTGCACCGTCACTCGGTGCACTCCAACTCCAGACAGCGTAACCGCTGCCCCGGTCGGTAAAGCACTCACGTTCCAGTAATCCGCGTGCAAGGCCCCATCCACGAATACTTGCATGCGGTTCACCGCGTCCGGGCCCGATGCCTTGGCTGAAATACCAAAGGTCGGGGGAACGTGATTCCCGTCGAGCGGAGCCGTAATATTCGTAATCTCTTTGGCTGGTCCGCCAAAGGTATTGGGAAAGTTGAGTGTGAAGTGGTTATAGGCGTCCACCTTATACGCCGGAATATTCGCTGGAAAATTCGCAGGGCTATTCGTAATTGACGGGGAATGGGTGAAGACCAAAACTGTTTTGTTGGACGGGCTCACGGTCAAAATACGAAGATAGCCATAGCCGAAGTAGCCGCCATTGCCCTGGCCCTGAAAGTCCGAGAGCATTTGGATGGGACGGTTAGGGTTCGAGCAAAGCGTCGTCCAGGACTGCACATTGCAGTCCACCCGACCAACGCCGTTGTAGTTGGGAACGGATGGATAGTTGCCGGCGTTGGGAGTACGAACATGGCCGCTCAAAACCATGAAGATGTTTGGATGTTTTGCGATCAGCTGGTACCAGAGTCCGATGCCGTCGGTTCCCCCGCCCGCAGGCTTATAGTTCGCTAGTGAATCGGAAGTGCAGCTATAAATACTGGTTGGGAATCCGGAGCACAGGGGGTAAGCCGATCCTGCCAGGAAAGTCGAGCCAAAGGTCGGGCCGGAGCCATCGTATGACAGATACGCGTGAGTAACGACAATCACCGGTCCAGCGAAATTCGAAATCAGACTGTTGGCAGCTGCGATAACCCAGGTCCGAGGGAACAATTCGAGTGACAAGATCATGTAGTGGGTCGAGCCGATCTGCATGACCTTGTAGAAGTTCGGGGTGCGGTTCCCGTTTGAATCCAAGATGTAGGCGGTCGGTCCGAGCGCCAGGTTGCCAAAATAGTGGAAGTAGTTGCTTGCGCTCCGCGGCTGTGGCCGGTCCGCCTGGCAATCGTAGTCGTGGTTGCCGATCGTTGGCTGATAGTAGATTCCGTGACTTGTCAGAATCCCTATCGCTGCTTTTGCCTGTTGCCACTGGGTCTGCCAGTTGCCCGAAGGAGGATTGGTACAAGCGCCATTTACGTTGCCGTTGGCGTCGATCGGAGAACCTCCTCCGTCAACGATGTCGCCCAATCCGATCACTATTTTTATTTTGAGGGCGGACTGATTACTTACGACCCAGTTCGCCTGGTCTTTGAACACATAGGCGTTGTTCGAGTTGTAGTACTGAGTGTCTGGAAACAGCACGATAGAGAAATCAGGATCGGTGGATGGGATCGACACACTGCTGGCTGAGGGTCCCAATAGGCAGCTCAGGAATGCGGCAATGACAGCGAGACAAGGTGAGGGAGTTTTCTTGGTGGGCATAGCGACCTCCTGTTTCGGTTCGGGACCGAACGAGGCCAGCGATCTACCCAAACAGGCCTATTTCGGCATCAACTCCCATGGCCACTTTTGCCGCGATGGCATCACGTTTGTACTCAAAGTGGAATCGAGCTAGAATGACGGGGCGCTCAGGTTGCTAGACCCTTATTCGGTCTTCACTTTGTTAAAGTGAAATCGGGCGGAAAACGGGATCATCGGAGCTACGTTCTCTCGCCGCAACCGTGAGCTGGCCCTTGCGGGCAGAGTGGATGTGAGTTTGTGTTGCGGTCTTCCTCAGGCGTTGTAACCGACCTCTTGGCGAAATGGAGAGCGGGAGATCAGGAGGCACTCGATGCTTTGGTGCCTTTGGTTTACAGCGAACTACGCAAGGCAGCCCACCGGTATTTACGCAATGAGCGCCCCGCTCACACCTTGCAGAGCACAGCTTTAGTGCATGAAGCCTATCTGCGCCTGCGTCGGCAGGAAGTGCAGGAGTTTGAGAACCATGCGCACTTCCTGGCGGTCTCCGCACAGCTCATGCGACAAGTTCTCGTCGAGTATGCCCGCGGGCGGAATGCAGCCAAGCGGAACGCGGGGTACAGAGTTATGCTGGATGATACGGTTAACCTATTCAAGGCTCGCAGCGTAGATTTAATCTCCCTCGACGACGCTCTGAAGGAGTTGGCTTGCCTTGATCCGCGGCAAAGTCGAGTGGTGGAATTGCGTTTCTTCGGAGGACTTTCGACGGAGGAAACTGCAGCTGTGCTCGGAATATCATCCGCTACCGTCAAGAGAGATTGGTCCACTGCGCGCATTTGGCTTCGTCACCAAATGGCCAGGAGCGGAAGCCATGACCCCGGAGCGCTGGCAGCAGGTTAGAGATGTCCTAGAGGGTGCGCTAGGTCTCGCGCCCGAGCAGCGTGCTGCCTTCCTCGACGACGCCTGCTTTAACGATCCTTCCCTGCGTAGGGATGTTGAGTCCATTTTGGCTTCGCCTGGCCAAGCCGAGTCCAGCTTGCTGCCATCCTCCATCATCCGTGTAATGCTGCCCAAGGGCACTCGTGTGGGACATTACGAAGTGCAGTCATTGATCGGTTCTGGCGGTATGGGCCAAGTCTATCGCGCACACGATTTAAAACTGGATCGGGACGTGGCGGTCAAAGTTTTGCGTGCTTTGTTCTTGCCCGATCGCGATCGGCTGCGGCGTTTCGAACAAGAAGCGCGAGCGGCCGCCGCATTGAACCACCCCAACATTGTGGCGGTGTTTCAGATGGGGACTTACGAAGGAGCTCCCTATCTGGTGTCCGAGCTCCTGGAAGGGCTGACACTGCGCGAGCACGTTCGACGGGGGCCATTGACAATACGGAAGGCTGTGGATTACGCAATCCAGATCTCCCAAGGACTCGCAGCCGCCCATGGTAAAGGCATCGTACACCGCGATCTTAAGCCGGAAAACCTGTTTGTCACGAAGGACGGCCGAGTCAAGATCCTTGACTTTGGTTTGGCTAAACTCACCCGGCCAAAGATAGAGGCAACAGTTACAACTCGTCGTAAGGCGACGAATATCACCGACGGCGGGACGGTCATGGGCACCGTGGGCTATATGCCGCCCGAGCAAGTGCGCGGAGAAACGGCCGACCATCGCGCCGATATTTTCGCGTTCGGCGCGATTCTTTACGAGATGGTCTCCGGCAAGCGCGCTTTCATGGGACCGACCGCGGTTGAGACGATGGGCGCTATCCTGAATGAGGAGCCGCTTACCCTCTCCCGCCTCATTCCTGGGATTCCCCCACAACTGGAGCGCGTCGTTAACCGCTGCTTGGAAAAGAATCCAGAACAGCGGTTTCACTCCGCGTATGATCTTGGCTTTGCTCTACTGTCCGTGGCCGACGTCCCTTCTGAGCTCGCACGTCTGGACCCGTTATCACAGGAACGGGCCAGGCCCATGATCGACCCGTCCAAGTCGAGCAGTCCCCGGTCCAAGATAGTTTTGCTATACCGCCGTAATGTCCAACCTGACGACTACATCGCGCAATTGCTCGAAACTCATTTGGCAAAGGAAGAATGCAGTGTTTTCGTGGATCGGCATCTCAACATCGGAGTGGAATGGGCCCACGAAATAGAAAGTCGGATCGCGAACGCCGATGCGGTTGTCGCTCTCTTATCTTCTGCATCTCTGCAAAGTGAAATGATGGTTTACGAGATTGAGCTTGCCCACAAATATGCTCAGCGACAAGGAGGAAGGCCACGGTTGCTGCCTCTGCGCGTTAACTTTGATGGCAGTCTACCGGACCCGATAAGCGGAATTTTAGAGGAGAGACAGTATGCAACTTGGAGAAGCTGCAATGATGATGCATTGATCGTTTCGGAAATTGTGGCGTCGCTCCGAACTCCGTCTAGGAAATTCATGCCTCCTGTCAAATTAGAACCGGTTGGCGGTGCGCTGCCTCTCAGTTCTCAGTTTTATGTCGTAAGGCCTACCGACGAGGAATTTCATTCCGCTATCTCACGCAAAGACAGCATCGTGCTTCTGAAGGGGGCACGGCAGATGGGTAAAACGTCTCTGATGGGACGTGGTCTGAACGAGGCGCGCAAGCTATCCTGCCAAGTGGCAATCACCGACTTTCAAAAGCTCAGCTCTGGCGATCTGCAGTCGGCCGAAACACTGTTGTTCAGGCTCGCGGAAGCGCTAACGCAACAGCTCAGGCTGGATATCGACCCGGGAGCAAGTTGGAACTCGCGCAAAGGGCCAAGTACGAATTTCGAACGTTTTTTGGCCTCTGCGGTTTTTCCAAAGATTCCCACACACCTGGTATGGGCGATGGACGAGGTGGATCGCCTCTTTAACTGCAAGTTTGCAAGCGAGGTGTTCGGCTTGATGCGTTCATGGCACAACGAACGATGCCTTGATCCTGAGGGAGCTTGGCAGAAACTTACCCTGTGCATCGCTTATGCGACCGAGGCCCATCTCTTCATTACGGATATGAATCAATCTCCCTTCAATGTTGGCACTCAATTGTCCTTGGCAGATTTCACACTTGAAGAGGTAGGAGAGCTCAATCAGCGATATGGCGAACCGTTAAAAAGCCGAGACGAACTCTACCAGTTCTTCGATTTGCTTTCCGGGCAACCTTATCTCACGCAGGGAGGCCTGTACGCATTGGCCTCGCGTCAGCTTGATATCGAATCGTTTGCCGCGAGTGCAGCGAAAGACGAAGGCCCTTACGGTGACCATTTGCGCCGTATTCTCATGTGCATAAGCCAGGATGCTGTGCTCGCTGAGCTAGTGCGCTCGGTGTTGACTGGCCGATGCTGCTCCAGCATAGAAGGTTTTTACAGACTGCGGAGTTCCGGAATCATGGCGGGTGAGTCGGCACGAGATATGAGGCCCCGCTGTCGCCTTTACTCCACTTACTTGAAGCGGCATTTGTTATGAGTGAATTGGCGTGCCAATCAGATCATTCGTTCTATGTGGTGGGTGGTACGCTTAAGCGAGACGCTGCATCCTACATAGAGCGAGACGCCGACCGACAACTTTTTCTTGCCTTGGAAAATCATGAAGTCTGTTATGTCCTTACTCCGCGACAGATGGGCAAGTCTTCGCTCATGGTCCGTACCGCTGCACGACTGCGAGAGACGAAAGTAGCGGTCGCGGCCCTCGATTTGACCGCATTCGGACAGAACCTGACTAGAGAGCAATGGTACTACGGGCTCATCGACAGAGTTGGGCGTCAACTGCATTGTGAAGACGAGGTGGAGGATGCGTGGTTAGAGTGGGAGAATGTCAGTCCTCTGCAGAGATGGATACGCACCTTGCGTGACGTTGTTCTCATGCATTGCCGAGGTGCTGTGGTGATTTTTATTGACGAGATTGATACAATCCGCAGCCTTCCATTCAGCACTGACGAGTTCTTTGCGGGTATTCGCGAGCTCTACAACCGGCGTAGCGAGGAAACTGACCTCGATAGGCTTACATTTTGCCTTCTGGGTGTGGCTACTCCCTCGGACCTCATTCGCGATACCAGAACAACTCCCTTCAACGTCGGCCGGCGTATAGAACTGACCGACTTTTCGGAAGACGAGGCTGCTCCGCTAGCCCGGGGCCTTCCCGGCGAGGATAGCCATCGTCAGAAACTTTTGAAACGAATCCTTCACTGGACTGGGGGGCATCCCTACCTGACTCAGCGGTTTTGCCATGCCGTCGCCGAAGCCAAAGAGTTCCACTCCCCCACGAGTGTGGACCAGATTTGCAGTGATCTCTTCCTGGCTTATCGCGCTCGCCAGCGTGACGATAACCTTCTGTTCGTACGAGAACGCCTGCTGCGCAGCGAGGTGGAAACTGCCGGTCTCCTGACTCTTTATGGCAAAATTCGAAACAACAAACGGGTCAACGATGACGAGACCAATCCCCTGATCACGGTGCTACGCCTTTCCGGGATCACCAGAGTAGATCAGGGTGTACTTAAGGTACGCAACCGGGTCTACTACCACGTCTTCGATGATGCATGGGTTACTTCTAACCTGCCCGACGCCGAACTGCAACGTCAGCGGATCGCCTACCGGCAAGGAATGAAGCGTGCGGCAGCGATTGCTGCCCCGGTCTTGGCCCTCGTGGTCGCCGGCGTCGGATGGGAAAAGCTGTATCGTGCAGAAGGCATGCCCGACGTACCATTCACGCCTCCAGAGCCGCCGGCGTTTTGGCTGTCCGGGGCTCTCCGGAGCTCGCAGCAAGCTGGAATGGGCACCTTGCTGGTAAACGCAGGGGACAGAAACGTGACCATTTTTGTAAATGATCAGCAGTACGGTCTGACTACAAAGACAGGCCAAATGCAAGTACCTGGGCTCCTCCCCGGAACTTACAGAATTCGCGTAGAGAAACCCGGATATCAGGCGCTGACGCAGCAAGCGAAAATCATAAAGGATAGTGAGACCCAGATCAGGTTCAAATTGCAGCCCGCAATCATTATCGGTAAGTTGCTCATACAAAGTGCTCCCCCAGGAACTGGCGTGCGAGTCGACGAGCGCTATGTGGGTAATACAGGGGAAGATGGCACCTTCTCCATGAATGTAGCTCCAGGAGAACACACTATCGAGTTGGCGAAAGAGGGCTTCCTGACCACGAGGACCAAGGAGCAACTCAAGTTGGGTACGCCTCTTCTAGTTAACGGAAGCCTGCATCAAGATGAGGAACTGCGGGATTGGGCGGCCCTTACCAATAGCAAAGACCCACAGGCCTTCCAGGAATTTTTAAGGCAGCATCCCCATAGCAGGTTTGCTGAAAGGGTAAGGGGCAAGGCCGAGCAACTGGAGTGGCAAATGATAAAGGATCGTGACGATCTCCAGACACTCGACGCCTTGGATGCATTTTTGAAACGTTACCCTGTTGGCCAGTTCCGGGATGCTGCTCGCATCAAAGTTCAGCAGATACAAGCCGAGCAGATGGACTGGAGGATGGCAGCCAATAACAAGGACCCGGTGGCTCTGCAGCAATTTCTGACCAAGTACCCGGCAAGTCCGTATGCGCAAGAAGCACGAGCTGCGCTCAAGGAGGCAATTCGACGCAAAGCAGAAGAGTCAATCCTGACGGTGTTAAAGCAATACGAACAAGCCTATAACAATCAGGATATAGATGCGCTGTCGGCGATGTGGCCGAGTTGGCCTGAGAGCAAGAAGAAAGCAACTCAGATCAAATTTAGAGAGGCCCAAGCGGTCAGTTTGACTTTGCAGGTTGATAGGCATCAGCTTGTCATCGACGAGAGTGGCGAGACCGCTAGTGTCAAAGGTCGAGAACTCTTGAAGTGGACAAAGAAAGACCAGTCAACGAGTGATGACGAGTATCCCTTCCTGATAGAGCTAGCATATGAGGGGGGGCGTTGGGTTATCGTGAAAGGACTCTAGACGAAAGTCATCCATGCTCACCAACTTCACGTGATTACGTGACTAGAACTGCAATTTCAGAGAGAACTGCCATTGCCGCTGAAACGCTCCCGGGGCCAACTGCCGGATCGTTGCCGCGGTGCTGATGCAATCCACACACGGATTGGGATTCCCGAGATTTACTCTATTAAAAGCATTGAACACATCGGCACGGAAGCGGAGCGAAATTCTCTCCGTGAAGGCGATATCTTTCGAGATCCCTATGTCACTCTGGAAAAATCCCGGGCCACGAAGCGAGTTACGTCCGGCATTGCCAAATGTCCCCGGCTTAGGTTCCTGCCATGGTCCCGCCGACGTTCCGACGGTTGCGTCCCCGGTCAATTGGTCGAAACTGCCAGCTTTGAACGGTATGCCGCCTGTCGTAGTGAACCATTCGTTTCGCTTACCGATGATGTGAACAGCTCCTATTACATTCGGCCGACAGGGACCTGTATCACGATCTCCCTCGCAATTGTTGTAGCTGGGAGAAAAAGGTAGACCACTGTACCAAACCGTGACTGCATTGATGGCCCAACCGCCGACTACGTGGTCCACGATGGGCCCGGCGTCAGCGAGCAGAGGCTTGCCCCTGCCCACTGGTAGTGACCACAGGTTTGCGAGCACAAAAGCGTGGGTGCGATCGAAATTGGCAGGCCCGTAACCCAGTTTGGCGATTGCAGGATCCACATTGAAGTAAGAACTCTCGTAATTCAAGCCTTTGCCCCAGGTGTAGTGAGCCAGAAACTCATATCCTTGCCGAAAACTTTTATCTAGTTTCGCCTGCAATGAATTGTAGTTGTTAGAGGCGTCATTGCCGAAATACCGGACGGTACCTTGCCACGGTTTAAAAGGCTGCCGCGAAGCTTTTGTCGAGATGCAAAACGTGCTCGAATATCCCTCTCTGCAATTCGGATTATTGTTGCTGTTCCCGGCGATGATGTAGCCATTTAGAGTCGCCTGATTAAGGTCGTAGTTTGCTGGTTGGAACGCTCCGTCGGGAGGAACGTGTGTCCCCTTGTTTCCTACATACCCGACCTCAAAATATAAGGTTGAGGAAAGTTGATGCTGAACAGTAAAGTTCCAGGCATCGACAGTGGGCAGTCTTATTCTCGCGGGGACTGCATAAACATTCATCGTACCTGTTTGGTAAGGCACTTTACTTTCAAGAATAGTTGTGGCCAATTCAGCGATTGAAAAAGGTGCGGGCGGGAAAAAAAAGGGCGGTGGTGAGTCACCTAGAGTAAACACCGGCTTGGGTTGTTTCGCGACCGACTGAAAAATCATTACCGGCGGGTT
>Ga0068857_100002372_pt1 | contig 15347 bp, 11 predicted proteins | sample KBSCornC72_FD_66591 | JGI IMG/M metagenome (GOLD analysis project Ga0068857, IMG submission 66591) | Corn rhizosphere microbial communities from Kellogg Biological Station, Michigan, USA - KBS Corn C7-2 | ecosystem: Host-associated > Plants > Roots > Rhizosphere > Soil ...
AACTTTCCGGAGCGCAGCCTTATTGGAAGTTATGCCGGAAGGCTACCGTTTTTCTCGAACGAAAGACGTCCGAACCGAAACGGCGAGATTGTTGGCCCAATCATATCGCGAACGCCGCGTGAGTGTAATCGAATGCATCTACAAGAGACCATCCGATCCGATTCAGGATTTTGCCGATGCCTTCCGGCTGCGAAAGGAGAAATGAAGATATGGCGGAACTTGTTTATATCCTATGCGGGCTGACCAGTATTGCCTGTGCCATCCTGCTGTATCGACAATACCGGTTTACCAAGGGGCGGCTCCTGTTTTGGAGCACGTGTTGTTTTCTGAGTCTGGCGGTGACAAATGTGTTGTTGTATCTCGATTTAGTCGTCTTTCCCAACATCGATTTATCAACGGTCCGCAACGCTATTACATTGGCGGGAATGATGATGCTTTTATACGGATTGATCCGGGAATCAACTTGAAAGGCTAAATATGATTAAGGCAATGCTATCTGGAGCAATCATGTTGACCGCGTGGGCGATATCGGTCTTTTTTCTGCGGTTTTGGAAGAAGACTCACGACCCGCTGTTTGCCTGGTTTGCGGTGGCTTTTATTTTATTGGGGATCGAACGGATCAGCATCGTCGCCCTTCCGGGCGAGGCCTATTTCCATGTCTATCTTATCCGGTTGGCGGCCTTTTTGCTGATAATATTTGCTATCGGGCAGAAGAATAAATCCGCTGCTGGCCGGAAATGATGATGTCAGAATAGTGTTACCACTCTCGGCAAATGGCTGCGGCGTGCAATGCCAAATACCCAAACGAGCCGACGCCGAGGGCCTGGCATTTTTCGAAAGTTCGACTCAATCTTTGAATTCGTTCGTCGCGGCTTTCGATCAACAATCGATCGATAGTTTGCAGAAGCAAAGGCACGTCTATCGGTTTTTCCAGCAGTGCGTCGAGGCCGGCGATCTTCTTTGTATCAAGCTGATCGGCGAGACCCGTGATCATGATCACAGGCACGGCACTGTGCTTCTCAATCAAGAAATCGAAAACATCCCAACCATTCCGCCTGGGCATTTCCAAATCCAACAGCAACAAATCCACGGAGTCGGACGCGAGCTGTTGCTCTGCCTCTTCTCCATCGGTGGCCAACGAAACGCTATAGCCACTTTGAGCAAGAACCGCTTTGAGCGATTCGCGGATGGCCGAGTCATCGTCCGCGATTAATACATGTTTTTTCATAAACCCGCGTGCTTGAATCGCTGCAATGCAGGCATGGTTCAAGCTTTGCGATCACTTACCTAGCCGGGTCCGTGCCAAGTGCTAGCAAGGGACGCAAATTGGATTGTTTAAGGGCATTTGGAATGGAAATAATATCAAGCGGAATAAAATGACTGGAACAAATCATTCCACCGGTGGCTTCCGGCGTATCACGCGACGCGGGCCGACAGTCAAAGTTCGTTTGCTGGGATTTATCCTGCTCGTTACGTGCGGCAGCGCAATTCTCTTCTGGGTAACGCGGACGACATGGAAACAGCTTGATCGCTTACAAAGGGAACACGCGGCGATCAAAGGCGAAAGTTTCTATCTCGGAGTGCATTTGCGTGGCGCCATTCGAAGCCTGAATGACAAATTGTTGACGTTCGGATTGGCGCGTGACCCGGAGGCGTTGAATGCCTTTCTGCAGGAATCCAGCGAATTGAAAGGCTGGATCGCGACCAATCGCGCACATCTGGCCCAGCTTAACAATTTGAAATTGTTGCGAACTTTTGAAATTTCGGGCCAATTGCAGCTCCTCAGCCAGGCCGAAACCCGGTATGACCGTTATCTCACCAACGCGGCGGCAATACTTGCACCGGCATCGAAGTCCCACTCTCGCGACTCGTTCGAAACGATTTATAAACAAGTTCGGGAAGCTTCCAGCCCTCTTTATCCTGTGTGCGAAGAGTTAGTGAAAGCACAACGGCTCGGCTTCGGCGAGTTTTTGGGCGAAACACAAAATACGCTGATGGACCATCAAAGACTGCTGGAGCTGACCTCGGCGTTGATTCTTGGTTTGGCTCTTGCATTGGGCATTCAAGTGTATCGCGGCATGATCGCGCCATTGCGTGTCAGTTTGAGCGAAAGCAAGTCGATCATCGAACGCCAGGAAAAGCTCGCATCGCTTGGTGTCCTTGCTTCCGGCGTAGCCCACGAAATTCGAAATCCTCTGACGGCCATCAAGATCCGGCTTTTCAGTCTCAAAAAGTCCGTTCCTGATTTGGCGCAACACGAAGATGCAACAGTCATTGCGAATGAAATAAATCGCCTGGAGCGCATCGTTCGCGATTTCTTGCAATTTGCGCGTCCCTCCGAGCCTAGAATGGCAAGGATCCCCGCTGGGCAAATCCTGACTGATGTGCATGAGCTGCTCCGTCCGCAACTTGAGAGAGCGGCAATTGATTTGAAACTCGATGTTCAGAATGGGGGATTCGTGCATGCCGATGCCCAGCAATTGAAGCAAGTTTTGATCAATCTCATTCAGAATTCGGCCGAGAATATCGGGCGCAATGGCACTGTGGCGCTGCGGCTCCAGCAAGGCGCGGCGGAATTGAACGGACGGACACGACAGGCAACGATTCTGGTGGTTGAAGACACGGGGAAAGGTATTCCGCCAGAGGTTGAAATGCGCCTCTTCGACCCGTTTTTTACGACAAAAGATGGCGGCACGGGACTTGGGCTTGCTATTTCGGCGCGAATTGTCGAAAAGCACGGAGGATTGCTACGATACGAAACAAGATTGAATCACGGGACGACCTTTGAAGTCGTCATGCCGAAAGCCGAAAGTGATGCAGCCGAAAATTCTGCTGATTGAAGATGACCAGAGCACGGCGACGGCCTTGGGAAAGGTCCTCGACGCCGACGGCTATTCCGTGCGAATAGCCCATCGGGGTGACGAGGGCCTCGGGCAGGCGCAGCGCGAACCGTGTGATTTGGTGATAACGGATTTGAAATTGCCCGGTCTTAGCGGCTTCGATCTAATTGCTCAGTTGCACGCCGCGAAACCAAAACTTCCCATCATTATGATGACCGCGCACGGCACAACCGAGACGGCCATCGAGGCAATGAAATTAGGCGCCTGCGATTACCTCGTGAAACCGTTCGAAGCGGATGAGTTGCTTGCGCTAACTGCATCGGCCGTAGCCAGTTCCCGGCTTATGTCTGAGCCGGTTGCGATCGGAGAGGTTCGGCCCGCCCAGCGGTCGATTATCGGCAACAGCCGGGTGATGCAAAATATTTATAAGGAAATTGGCCGCATCGCGGCGACGCCAGTAACGGTGCTGATTCGGGGTGCGACGGGAACGGGCAAGGAACTGATCGCTCGCGCGATTTATCAACACAGCGACCGCAAAGAAAAGCCGTTCATCGCCGTCAATTGCGCCGCGATTCCTGAAACGCTTCTCGAAAGCGAACTGTTTGGACATGAGCGCGGCAGTTTTACTGGAGCGCATGCGCGGCGCATCGGGCGTTTCGAACAGGCAAACACGGGAACGATTTTCCTGGATGAAATTGGCGATCTCGCGCCCAATACCCAGGCCAAGCTGCTTCGCGTGCTGCAGGAAAAATGTTTTCAACGGCTCGGCGGCGACGAATTACTCCCGATCGATGTCCGTGTGCTGGCGGCCACGCATCGCGATTTGGAGGCGGCCATTGCGGAAAAAGAATTCCGGGAGGACCTGCTCTACCGGTTAAGCGTGGTGACAATCAGGTTGCCGGCGTTGAATGAACGCCCGGATGACATTCCCGAACTGGTCAGATTTTTCATGCAGCAACATGCGAAGGAATTGGGTGTCGAGAATCCCTCAATTCAACCGGAAGCAATTTCCTGGCTTCAGACCCAAAGCTGGCCGGGCAATGTGCGCGAGCTGGAGAATTTTGTTCGCCGCGCAATGCTTCTTGCCCGGCCGTTTCCCATTGCATTGGAGCATGTTCAGCAGCTTTTGGCGCGTGACCGCAAATCTGTGTCTATAAGCGCTCAGACGCATAGCGCATACATTTCCGAGTTGTTAGCGCGAGCCCGGCGCGGGGAAATCGAGGACGCCTATGGAAAGATGATTGCCGATCTTGAACCGGAGATTTTCGCTCAAGCCATCCAGGCAGCACAAGGCAACCAGGCGAAAGCAGCCCGCTGGCTGGGAGTAACTCGCCTCAAAATGCGCGAGAAACTAATCGAGCTTGGTCTTCATCGGGTGCGGGATGCGTCCGACGAGAATCCCTGATCCGGCAGAAGGTTGAACCCGACTCAGGCGGCAATAGCGGGAGCTAACTTTCGCGATTCCAGTGTGTGAATCAAACTTTCGAAGATCAAACGACCGTCGGCGGAGCCGAGGATGGTTTCACTCGCACGCTCAGGATGCGGCATCATGCCGACCACATTTCGCGATTCATTGCAAATGCCGGCGATGTTGTCCAACGAGCCATTTGGGTTGGCCGTTTCGGTTGCTTCGCCTTGGGCATTGACGTAGCGCCAAAGAATCTGATTTTTTGATTTTAGCTTCGCCAGGGTTTCTTCGTCGGCGAAATAGCAGCCTTCTCCGTGCGCGATAGGAACGCGCAATAGTTTCCCGGCAGGGATTTGACTAGTGAAGGGTGAATCGTTGGTTTCTGTCCTGATAAAGACGTGCTCGCAGCGGAATTGAAGGGAGCGATTGCGAATCAAGGCGCCTGGCAGTAGGCCGGCCTCGCAAAGGATTTGAAAACCGTTGCAAATACCCAGGACGAGTCCGCCGTTTGCGGCAAAAGTTTGAACTGCAGCCATCACAGGGCTAAAACGGGCAATCGCGCCGGTGCGCAAGTAATCGCCGTAGCTGAATCCACCGGGGATAACCACGGCATCGACGTCGCCGAGCGCGGCTTCTTTGTGCCATACGAAGCGGGCCGAATGGCCGATGACGTTTTTTAAAACGTGGAGTGCATCCTGGTCACAATTCGAAGCTGGAAATTGGAGAACGCCGAAGTTCATTCGCGCGGGTAAATATAAGGCAGGCTCATTCGATTTCAAAACGATAATCCTCGATCACTGGATTGCTCAGAATTTTGTGGCAGGCATCATCGATTTGCTTTCTCGCCGTCTCGCGATCTGTGCCGGTTAATTCCACTTCCAAGTATTTGCCAACATGGACTGCACCGACTTCGGTATAGCCCATGTGAGCGAGGGCGCTCTGAACGGTTTTTCCCTGCGGATCCAATACAGCTTTTTTCGGAGTAATGATAATCTTTGCTTTCATCGCCTGCCGAATGTTGAAGTAGCGTCGTCCTCGAAGCCAGATATTTTTCAGCTCGCTCCTCCTAAGGAGAAAAAGAAAATCTCTCCTCGGCAAAGGACTCCGTTTCCGTTACTGTGTTATCCCAATTTAGGGATAACATGGCTTTTCTGGAAGAAATTGTTGAGCGCAAGCGAGGCGAAGTCGCTGCAGCCAAAAACCTTCGCGATCTCGCTACCCTCAAGCGCATGATTGGCGATGCGGCGGCAATACGCTCATTTAGCGGGGCGTTGAGCAATGGTTTTGGTCTCATTACTGAAATCAAGCGCCGTTCGCCGAGTGGAGGAGATATGCGACAGGAAAACGTTGAACGCGCGCCAGCAGTATATGCGAAAAGTCCCGTCGTGAAATGCGTCTCAGTATTAACCAATTCAACGGATTTCGGCATGTCCATAGAGGACTTGTCGAAGATGAAGCAGCAGATTCCGAAGCCGATTTTGCGCAAGGATTTCATTTTCGAGGAATATCAGGTTTATGAGGCGCGGGCTTTCGGCGCCGATGCTCTCTTGCTAATGGTGAACGTGCTCGAACCGGAAAATATGCGGCGGCTGTTCAATCTTTCGCGGGAATTGGGGATGGATGTTCTGTTTGAAGCGCACACAAAAGAGGAGATTGAGGCGATTCCGGACGGCGCAAAACTTTATGGGATCAACAGCCGCAAATTCAAGGCATCGACCGAGACGTTCGCCAATTCCACCAAGAGTTCAGATTTTACGGTTGAGCTTGGGTCGTTTTCGCTGATTAATCATTTGCCTAAGGATTCGATCAAAATCGCTGAAAGCGGGGTTAAACCTTCGAAGCTCTCAGACGTGATCGAGATGGGCTACGATGCTGTGCTGGTCGGCACTTCGCTGCTGAAAGCCGAGTCCGGGATTGAAAATATGCTCAAAGATTTTGAGCAGACGATTTCGCGTAATAGTCGACCAAAGTCGATTTCGGTCGAAAGATAGGGCACGGTATCGAGCGTTCCGCTGCTGCTTTCAATTATTCATTTTTTCGACGTAGCCCTTCTTGAGCTTCTGCGCTATCAGAGATTCAGCTTCGCGCCTGGCGCTGGCATCATCCTTGAAGGATTTCGTTTGCGATTGCCCGGCCGTACCGATTCGGCCAAAACGGACGGTGAATGAATTGTTTGAGGTTGAGATTTCCCAGAATTTTTGAGATGAGCCGCTAACTAACTCGAACCGACGATTTGCGCCTGCGATTTTAGCCGGCACCACAGCAATCTGCGGTTGAGCCGGAATTGCTGCTGTTTTTGGAATCGCGGCATGTTTCGGTGGAGCACTCGTGGACGGTTTCGGCCCGTTTTCTTCAGCCGCTGAAGCAATTGTTTTGGCGGGTTCTTCTTCTGATTCGGAATCGTCAACAATTTCAATTCCTCGCAGAAGTTTCTCGAGCCGCTCCAAAACATCGTCAGGGTTGTGATACCAATCCTTGGTGAGTACCAATGCAAAGCGCCAGCCAAAGGCGCGCAGGATCCCCGGTTGCATCAAATAGCGGTCGAGTAGATTTGGATTGGAATAGTGGCTCTCAGTGTCCACGAGAATGGCGAGTTGATAGAGATTATCGGATTTGCTGCGGACGGCGAGGTCACAGCGAAATTTCGATTGGCCCACGTTCAAGTCCACCAGGTAACCGCGCGAATGCAGAGCCTGCGCCAAGGCCGCGATCACAGCATCGTCCCTCGTCAATGGTGCGAGCGCTTTGCGCGAGAGCGGATTCAAGTTTTCGAGAACGCGGCGTGCGGTTTCTGCGTCGCCCTTGGAGACTGCCTCGGCATAATGGAGGAAATGTTTGAGGCTATTCGCGCCGTCATTATAATCGTTGGTGATGTCCCCGTGGCGAATGGAACTGACGATCACCATATGGTTTTTGGCTCGTGAAAAAATCACATTCAACCGTTTTTCGCCGCCGCGCTGATTGATCGGGCCGAAATTCATCAGCATTCGTCCGCCGGCATCCCGCCCGTAGCAGACGCTCATGATGATAATGTCCCGCTCGTCGCCCTGCACGTTTTCGAGGTTCTTCACGAACAAGCCGCAAAACACGTCGTTCTCTTCGCGCGCATATTCGGCTTCCAATCGCGCCGAGAAGTCCTGGTCCTCACTGGCCAAGGCGCTCAGACCGTTTTCAATTTCGCCCTGTTGCGCTTCCGAAAATGCCACGATGCCGATGCTGAGGCCGGTGCCCGCGCGCAATAACGCGCGAACAAGTTGCGCGATATAAGCCGCTTCATTTGGGTTCGTGCGGTCTTCATAGACACCGTTCTCCATGAGATGAAAACTGATGCTGCGCCCGAGCAGACCCTGGACGTTTGCTTCGCCTTGGCTGGCTTCGGTCACGCGGATTTCGCCCTGGTTATCTAAAGCTCGTTGGCGATCCGGGATTGTGAAAAGATTGCCGCTGTAGAAAGCCGCGTTAGAGAAACTGATAAGCGATTCGAAACGGCTGCGATAATGCCAGGCCAGCAAAGTTGACGGAAGATTTTGGGCGGATTGTGTCAGGAAACTGTCTGAATCGAGGTCCACTTCAATGCGTTCGCCTTCTTCTTCGACCACCACGCTTTCATCTGCGCTACGCGTCGGCGCGAAAAAGGTCGTTGGCGGCAATTGCATCTCGTCGCCGACAACGATGACTTGGTGTGAGCGATATATGGCGGGGATAGCTTCTTCGAGGGGAATCTGGCTGGCTTCGTCGAAAATGACCACATCGAACAGATCCGGGTCCAGTGGAAGCGTGTCAGAGACGCTGAGCGGGCTCATCAACCAGATTGGCTTCAGATCCTGAATGACCTGTCCCGTATCGCCTGCGGCCAGCTCGCGAATGGATTTGTAGCGCATGGTTTTGCCAAACTCATGCTCGAGGTCGCGCCGGCCTGCGGCGTAAGTTTTCTTGAACGCCTTTTGTTTGGGTTGCAATTGAGACGCCACGAGCGAGGAGATTTTGACGTGTTCCGAAAACTTTTGACGAACCGCGGCGCGAATGCGACGGGCGTTGAGCGCGAGCCATTCGCGGTGGCGCTTCTCGAGTTGGTCCATTTTGCGCGCCAGGATGCGCCCTTCAAAGCGATTCAAAGCGCGGTCAAATCGATAGACCTGATTGAGACTTTTGTGGCCAATGGCGGCTTCGAATTCGTTCAAGGGAATCTCAGTTCGACGCAAGGCGTGGCCGAACGACTCGGGCAACTCAATGAGCTCGCCGAGGATGGGACATAATTCGGGCAGTATGCCGGTTTGTTCGCGGAGTTTTGCGAGTACCTGCGTCAGTTCGGGAAAATCGAATGCCTGATGCTCGGCCAGTAAAGAGTGCAGGGTTGAATCCAGTTCGTTGAAACGCTCGTGAATGCCCGCGAGGTTTTCAACCAGCGTCTCAGCTTCAGTTGATTTCATCAATTGCTGGACCAGGGCTTTCACGGGAGGATGGGCGATGAGCGGATCGGAGCGCAGTTCACCGACCGACGAACGAAATGACTCGACGTCTTCGCTCTGCCATTCCTTGCGAGCTCGTTCGCGCGCGGCGTCGAGCGCGGCCTGTGCTTCGTGTTGAGCGGCGAGTTCCTTCAGAACCTTGCTCCAGGGAGGTGCGACGGCGTGCTGTGCAAAATCATACCGTTTCTCTAAAGTCTTTTTCAGACGCCAGAACGCCGGTTGGAGAAAGCGGAAAATGGACTTTTCAAACGCCTGCGCGCTAGCAAGCGCGTTCTGGGTGTCGTCGTGTGTAAGCGGCTCCTTCCATGCCGCAGTTTTTTTCAGCGTTTGGGAAAGCGCACGGGATTTTTCGTCGAGTTCATTGGCCAGCTTCTCGAATCCGGCTACAGCCGGACCGCCGATCAGAATTCCGAGCATGTTTCGTTGAGCCAGCGGACGGGCGCGCGCAGCGAATTCCAGAATGACCTGAATTTCTTCGAACGTATCCCACAATTCGCCGGGCAGGCCGGATAACTCGAGTGCACTCTCAATGCCGTCCAACAGGTCTTCTGTTTTATCCAGCAAGCTGCACATTGTCTCGAGCGGTCGGTCCGCCTGCAAGACATCGCGGCCGAGCCAGCGAAGAGGATGCTTTCCGAAACAGAGATCTTCGCCGAGATCGGATAAGGCTGACTTCAGCCTCTCAACGACTTCGCGGTGTTGCAGCCAAAGGGAATATTCGGGCAGAATGCCTTCGATCTCGGGCGGTAACTCACGAGCCCGTCCACGCAGTTCGACGAGACGATGCAACAGCGGACGCACTGCGATCCCGGTTTGCGAATGGGATTGTCGCATGGCATCGGAAAATCGTCGAAGGGTTGTAAGGTCCTGTTCAATCGAGCGTAATGTCGTCGAGCAAGACGTTTCCGCCTCGGCATCAAACTCAGGTTGGTTCAAAAATTGTTCATAGGTCTGCTTCAGATTCTGGATGAACGCTTTTTTGTCGGTTTGTGAGTCATGAATAAGGCAACAGAGCTCATCCAGTCCCTGTTGGCGGAGCCTGTGGAAGACAACGTCAATCGCGGCCCGCTTTTCGCAAACGAAAAGGACGCGTTTCCCACGCGCCACGTAATCGGCGATTAGATTCGTGATCGTTTGTGATTTGCCTGTGCCCGGCGGCCCCTGAATGATGTAGCTCGCGCCGGTCCTTGCGCGAGAAATGGCTGAGGCCTGCGCAGCATCGCAGGAAACAATGAGATGTTGGTCGGCAAGTTCGAGCGGAGGCGGGTTCGTTTCGGGCGGTTTCGGGCTAAGCGAGAAGGCTGCGTCAAACGCGCCGCTTGCCATGTCCGTTTCGATGAGGTTGGCAAAATCCCGTACGAGTGTCATTTTGCGATAATTGAAATTGCCTAGTGTCAGACTGCAGAGATCGAAATCCCAAGAGTAAGGGTTTTGGTTGTCTCCATCCCGAAGCGAAAACATTCTACGCTCAGTTTCGAGGACCTTGGCGGAATTGGTGGAGGCGTCCGGCGCGACAATGTGGGGCAATCGCGTTTGCGGCGCGCCACCCATGACATCGCGCAACGGCATCGGCGTGGGCCGCACCTTTTCAAGAAAGAGTTGAAGTCCGAGCGGCCGGAAATTTTCGCGATCATAACTGTATTCTGGTTTGGCCGCTCGACGGGCTTTGCGCGCCTGCAATTTCATTCGACGCCGATACTGGTCGAGGCGCTGGCGGGCTTTCTCGTGAATTAGTTCGATCTGCGGGCGGTCGATTTTGTTGAGTGTAACACCCGGCTCGCTTGCGTGGATTTGCGCTTTTAGCGCTTCATAAAATTGATCGAGCAGGGTTTCCTTCAAATCAACGATTTCAGGCAAATTAAGATTATATAGCTCCTTGAGATGATGGCGCAGCGCGGGATTCACCTCGGCTTCGCTGCTGGTCGGGTCGAGGACGTAGTTGTCGCGCACGCCTTTTTTCTTGGTCAGCTCGACCGGGAGCAACAGCAATGGCGAATGAATGCGTTCATTGGGCGCTTCCTTGAGGTTGTTCCAACGCAGGAAGCATAGTACCAGGCGAAGTTGCGCAAAGCCGTATTCGGCGCGGTCGCGTTTCGCCTCGCTGATGATTTTGTCAAGCACACCCGGAATGTAAGGCGCGTCTTCGAAGCGCAGATATTTTCCGAGTGACATCGGACCGCCTTCGGTAACCGTGGCAGCCAATTCGGGATGCCAGACGAATAGCTGCTCCAATTTGACGTTGCGATAATCCAGCACTAACGGCACCGAAGCGATCGTCAGGTTCAGCGTTTGGAGGGTTGGCTTGAAATAGATCAAACGATTCCGCCGCGAAATTTCGAATAATCGATCGCGCAGATGCGCCTGAATCAGTCGGCGTTTTCCATGAAGATTGGATTCCTTGAACCCGTCGATGCGGTTGAGATTCAAATCCGGCGATTGCTCGCGATAATTCTCGAGCCTTAAAATCATCTGAGCGAGGTCCGGTGCGCGCTTGTGCCGGTTCAATTCGGTCATCTGGACGATGACCGATGCAACGACCGGATTGAGGCGGCGATTGACGGCAAAGAGGTTCCGGCGATTAACCGAGAAAAGCTCCAATTCGCGGCCGTCGGTGAAATCGAGTCCGCAGGCGATGCTGGCGAGAAGCATTCCGAGCGAGAAGATGTCGGTTAATTCATCGTGGTGCCCAACCGCGTGCTCCCAGGAGCGATAGTCTGGGAGATAGACAGGTTTAGTGAGGTCGGCTTCGGAGGTTGCGACTCTGGAATCGGAAATCGTGTGCGACGATTCATCGATGTCAGTCGTGCGGCGCGACTCAGCGACGACTTCGATTGCGCCGCTGACGGGCAACTGCAGCGCCTCGACTTTGGACATGTTTTTCTTGTGCGGGATGGCTTGATCGGCAGCGAAAGTTAGATGTCCTTGTTCGGTGAGAGTCAGATGTTTGATCCCGTTAAGCGGCGCCACGAGGCCGGCTTGGTGCACTGCCTGCACCTGCTTCATCACCGGTAACATTGTCGCCAGCGCGTCGTCTGTTTCGAACCCACCCTTCTCCACGCCTGCGTCGAGAAATTTGAGAAATGGTTCTTCAGGCAATTCGTTCGGCATTTGCCTCCTCTTTGGTCAGAATTTCAGCCGCCTGCTCCTTGATCTTGCGAACGTCGCGGACTCGCATTTTAAGCTCTTTTGCCGCGAGCTTCTCGAACTGCGCATCGAATTCCAATTGCCGGCTTAGTTCCAGCACGGCCGCCAGCGGCAATTCCTCCAGTTCCGGATCGGCTTTGGCGAAATCCAGCAGCACGTAACAAAAGTATTCCCGTAGTTTAGCGTCCGCAGATTTCAGATCACCTATCGAAGGAGCGTCGCCATTGGCAGGCTGAAAATTTTCGAAGAATAATTTCGCGTGGCCGAGCGTGGCGGGTGTCTGGAACCATTTTGGGCGGAGCAAGTTTTCCAACAATCGTCGCGTGGCCGAGGTCAATCGTTTCTGACCCAGCAAATCCAAATCCTCCAGAGCGGATTTGCCTTCAACCATGGCGCTGATGTGCACCATTGCGTCTTCTCGCAATTCCTGCCAAAGCTTGAGGGATCGAACGCGGATAAAATCTTCGGGATGCGAAATCCCTTCGGTGGCAACGTTTCCATTGGCAAAGATTTCTTCGGCCTGCTTCAAGTAACTCGCGGCGCTGACCTGACCGAGGCCGGTTTGGAGTTTCACTAAAGTGGAAACGACTGGATCAATATGGTCAGTTGCACAGAAAGAGCCGCGGTCAGCAAAGATTTCGGTGTAAAGTCGATAACGTCGCGCAGTCTGCTCATGACTCGACGAAGCCCGCGGATCCTGGGCCACGGCGTGAATCAGCCGATCGACAACGTGAAATTCCCCGGAATCTCGCTCCCAAAGGTGATAGTGAGCCAATTCATGTCCGATGACAGATTTCAGTTCTTCGGAATTCAGCAGTGTCAGGATCGGGCCGAAAAATACAATATGGCCCTGGCCGGGAATGTAAAAGAGAAGCGAGTTAAGCTGGGGACTGTTTTGCGCTTGATATAATGTGACGGGGATGTCGAGCTGAAGGCGGTTTTTGACCTCGTCCACGCTTTGATACAATTGGGGATGGGCGTCGGCATCGAGTCGGTAGGTGGACTTGAGCAATTCGAGACGGAGGTTCTCGGTGTAATCCGCTTTTGCCTGCGCGGAAGCGAACCAATTCCATAGTTCGCGTTCCTCTGACTCGAGATACTCCCTCAACTCAAGATGATACGGCAACGGCTCCAGAATGTATTCCGGCTCATCCACGATTGGCATTAGACTGAATTACAGGCGGAAGGTCAAAACAACACATGGCCCGTTCGCGTGTAATTGGAGCACCTTCGATGCCGAATCTTGCCTGCTCAGAGCAATTTCGCCTTAGGTCGGGTAAACCCTAGGAAGTTGAGAGGTGAGCTTCAAAAAATCTCATGATACTGTCTCCATGTTTCAGTATTTTTCTTTCTTTCCAAAAGTCAGGCACTTCCAAGACGTCCCGTTTAGTGTGGCCGAGGATAAACAAGCCACCGTTCGCAAGCAGCCCTGGCAAAACTTGATCATCCAATAATCTTTGAGCGAAAGAGGTCGAACGACGACCTACGTTTTTTTCTCCGTACGGCGGATCGGCCAGCATCAAATCAAATTGCGACTTTGCTTCTGCCAGTTGCGATATGGCTGTGAAGACATCCTGGACGCGCACTTGCAACGTCTGGGGTGGAAATCCGGCGACTTGAAGATTGTGCTTCAACACCGCTGCATGGCGCTCGGATTTCTCAATGCAAACTGCAGAAAGCGCGCCGCGGCTCAAACATTCGAGACTCAATGCGCCAGTGCCTGCAAATAATTCGAGCACGCGCGCTCCTTGGACTCGACTGCCGAGGCTGTTGAATACGGCTTGTTTGACGAGGTCTGGTGTCGGGCGAACGTCGAGACCTTTGGGGACTTTGAGGATACGTCGGGCTTGTTTGCCGCCGGTGATGCGCATGGGGGCAACTTAAGTTGATTAGGTTGTCCTGGGAATGAGAAATTCGAAATCCGAAATTCAAAATTCGAAACAAATTCGAATGACGAATTCCCGAATCTTTTTGATTTTGTGTAGTTTCTTAGCCACTTTTTGCGCCTCGGTTGAAAAGAGCCGAGTAATTTGATGCTTAACGAACTGACGATTTCTGAACTGATTGCGAAGCTTGCGGAAAAAAAGGTCTCTGCGCGCGAGGCAACACAGGCTTGTCTCGATCAGGTTCAACGGGTTGAACCAAAAATTCGCGCGTTCCTGAGTTATGATGCGCAGGATGCGCTGGCTCAGGCGGAGGCTGCAGATAAAGCGCTCGCGAGCGGAATCACTCATGCTGAGCGTCCGTTGCTCGGCGTGCCGATTGCGGTCAAGGACGTGATTGCGGTAAAAGGTCAACCGCTTACTTGCGGATCGAAGATTTTGGGGAAGTTCATCTCGCCATATGACGCGACTGTGATTCAGAAATTGAAGGCGGCAGGAGCGGTAGTTTTTGGGCGGTTGAACATGGATGAGTTCGCGATGGGGAGTTCGACTGAGAACTCTGCATTTCAAGTGACATGTAATCCATGGGATGTGACGCGGATTCCGGGCGGCTCTTCTGGTGGTGCCGCGGCGGCGGTTGCAGCGGATGAGTGTTTTGGATCTCTGGGTTCGGATACGGGCGGATCGATTCGGCAGCCAGCGGCGTTGTGTGGTTGTGTTGGATTGAAACCTTCCTATGGGCGCGTGTCGCGATACGGTCTTGTTGCGTTTGCTTCTTCGCTCGATCAAATTGGTTGTTTCGGCAAATCTGTACAGGACGCGGCTGGGATGTTGGAGGTCATTAGCGGAGCGGATTCGTGCGATTCGACGAGTGTACCGCAACCTGTTCCACGATATTCTGCTTCGCTCACGGGTGACATTGAAGGGCTCAGGCTCGGTTTGCCGAAGGAATACATGGTCGGTGGTTTGGATAAAGAGGTGAAGGATTCGATTGATGCCGCAGTGAAACAGCTCGGAAAGCTCGGCGCTGAAATTGTTGAGATTTCGTTGCCGCATACGGATTATGCGGTCGCGACCTACTATATCATTGCGACAGCGGAAGCGAGCGCGAATCTGGCGCGTTTCGACGGTATTCGCTATGGCGCGCGGATTGAAGGCAAAGACCCGATCGAGCTTTACTCGAAGACGCGCGGGGCGGGTTTCGGGCAAGAGGTGAAGCGGCGGATCATTCTTGGAACTTACGTGCTGAGCAGTGGTTATTACGACGCGTATTATTTGCGCGCTCAAAAGGTACGCACGCTGATACGCAATGACTTTTTGAAAGCGTTTGAGAAAGTGGATGCTATTGTTACACCGACGTCGCCAACCGCGGCTTTCAAGATTGGAGAAAAGGTAGAGGATCCATTGCAGATGTATTTGATCGATATTTTCACAATCTCGGCGAATTTGGCTGGAATTTGTGGCATCAGCTTACCTTGCGGGTTTACTGCATCACCGAAATTGCCGATTGGGTTGCAACTGCTTGGCAAACCATTTGGCGAGGAAACGATCCTCCGCGTGGCTCATGCTTATCAGCAGAGCACCAGTTGGCATAAGGAGAAGC
>Ga0068857_100002377_pt1 | contig 15344 bp, 14 predicted proteins | sample KBSCornC72_FD_66591 | JGI IMG/M metagenome (GOLD analysis project Ga0068857, IMG submission 66591) | Corn rhizosphere microbial communities from Kellogg Biological Station, Michigan, USA - KBS Corn C7-2 | ecosystem: Host-associated > Plants > Roots > Rhizosphere > Soil ...
CCCCAAGTGAGAGCAAGGCCGGGCTCCAATCGGCTCTGACTCGATACCAAGCAGCGGCGCCACTCGATAGAATGGCTCTTGGGAGTAGGACAACACTCGGTCATGCGATTGCTGCCCCTACTTGCCGCCGAACTTCTGATGGCGATGGTCTGCCAGGCGTGCAAGCTGCACCGCAGCGCCTGCCACCCTAAAGAGAGCTGCGCTGGAGCGTCTGGCCGCGGCGATCGCCCACACCGGCCACTCCCGGTTCGTACTCGACGCCATCGGCGAGCGAGAGCGCGAGTTGGATGTGATCACGCACCGACTTCAGACAGCCCACCCGCGGCGCCGTGGAGCAACACCCCGGAAATATCCGCAAGTTCGTCACCACCAGGCTGGCTGACTTATATGGGCTACTGAACGGGGACACCACCCGGGCGCGGGCCGAGCTGGCTAAGCACACGACCGAGATCCGCATGATTCCGGAAGCGGGCGCCGGTGGCGAATTGCACTACGCGGCCGAGGGAAATTGGGACTTCTTTGGCGGGGCCGACTTTGTGATGGTTGCGGGGGTAGGATTTGAACCTACGACCTTTGGGTTATGAGCCCAACGAGCTACCAGGCTGCTCCACCCCGCACAATCATGGTAGCGTAGGTTCCCGTAAGGGTCAAACTTTGCGCGAGATAAATCACCGGTTTCTTCACAAGCCGGTGTTATCATGGCACCCATGCCCCGCGCGATTGGATGGGTTTTGTGCGCAGTCTTTCTAATGTTCGCCGCTTCCTGCGCATCGCAGACGGCCGACGCTAAAGCGCTGCCGTCATGGATCGTTGCATATCCAGGCACCACACCTCAAAGCGCGGGATCCAGCAAAACACCGAACGGCACGCAGCGCGATTTCACGTTTAAGACGACGGATGATGCAGAAAAGATTCTCAATTTTTACCAGCGCCAGCTCCTACAAAACGGGCTTCACATGGAGGCCCGAGGCGGCGGCGAATACGGCGGGATGCTTAAGGCTGAAGACGATTCCCGCAAGCGCGGTGTAACCATCGAGATCCACGCCGATAAGGGTGCTTCCGAAGTCACCATCGCCGTGGTCGAACAGTAACGTGTTCTCGTCCCGCCTGAACTGGACCCTCCCTCGGAATCGCCTGTCTGCCCTGCTGTCCGAAAAGAGGCTGACCAACACCCGCCTGCTCGATCTCACTGAGTCCAATCCAACCCGCGCGGGACTGGCTTATCCCGGTGCGGAAATCCTTGCCAGTCTGACCGATGAACGCGCTTTGCATTACGATCCGTCTCCCAGGGGACCTGCTCACGCCCGTGAGGCCGTTGCCGGATACTATCGCGATCGAGGGCTTTCGATTGATCCCAACCGCGTTCTGCTTACCGCCAGTACCAGCGAAGCGTACGCGTACCTGTTCAAACTCCTGGCGAATCCCGGCGATGAGATTCTCGCTCCCCGGCCTTCCTACCCGCTATTTGAGTTTCTGGCGGGCCTCGAGTCCGTTCATATGCGCCAGTATCCCCTGCGATACGACGGTGTCTGGCACGTCGACTTCGATGCGTTGGAGCAAACCATCACCCCGCGTACGCGCGCGATCGTAGTGGTGAATCCCAATAATCCTACGGGATCATTTCTGAAGCGAGCCGAGTTGGAGCGTCTAGAAGCCCTGGCGGTACGGCACGGTCTTGCGATTCTATCCGACGAAGTGTTTCGCGACTACGCACTGACCGAAGACGTTGAACGTGTCTCAACACTGGCGGGCGATCACCGTGCTCTGACGTTCTCAATGAGCGGCCTGTCCAAGATCGCCGGGCTGCCACAGATGAAAGCTGGTTGGATCGTAACAAGCGGCCCAGGTAGCGAGGCCGCGCTCGAGGCATTGGAACTGATCGCCGACACGTATCTCTCTGTCTCGACGCCTGTTCAGATCGCGCTGCCGCGGCTGCTGGCGCTCTCCGGCGAGGTGATGGAACAGATCCGTCAGCGAACCGCAGCGAACCTTGTTCACTTGCGTGAAGCCACACGAGGTTCCGCCGCGACGCTCCTGCGAGTCGAAGGCGGATGGTACGCCGTGCTCCAAATCACGCGAACCCGCTCAGAAGAGGAATGGACGCTGAAGCTGCTGGCGGAATGCGACGTCCTGGTCCAACCCGGATTCTTCTACGACTTCGAATCCGAGGCGTACTTGGTGCTGAGTCTGCTGACCGAGCCCGCAACATTTGCTGAGGGCGTGGCCCGGCTCCTGAGCATCATATAATCGCAGGTAATGGCGATCAGGCGGATTTCACTGCTAGCGCTGGTCCTCGCGCTGCTAGCTGGTCAACGCTCCCAAATTACTGCGCAGGGGAAGTTCCTCCTCACGATCGACAACATCATGCGCGGACCGGAACTTTACGGCTATCCGCCCCAGCAGGTGCGCTGGTCGGGCGATAACCAACGGATCTATTTCCAATGGAAGCAGGCCAGTGATCCTATTGACAAGCCGTTAGAGACTTGGGTGGTCCCGCGCGATAGCGGTTATCCGCGCAAACTGAGCGATGATGAAGCGAAGACGGCGCCTCCGGCTTCCGGCAGCACCACTCGCGACCATAAGCGAACTGTCTACGTGCGCGACGGCGACGTGTTCCTCTACGATTTCGCCAGCGACAAGGTCCAGCAGCTCACCAAAACCAGTGATCCAGAGAAGGATCCGAGTTTCACGCAGGACGAAAAACGAGTAGCCTTCACGCGCGGGAGCAACTTGTATGTTCTGGACCTCAACGGAGGCTCGATCGAGCAACTCACCGACATCAAGCCCACCGCGGCGCCGGACAATAAACCCGCTGCCGATAGCAGTCAGAGCTTCCTCCAGAAGCAAGAAAAGGAATTGCTCGCGGCGGTGCGCGACCGCGCTCGGCTCAAAGATGCCGACGACGCCAGGAAAAAGCGCGAGAATCCTCGCAAGCCTTTCGAGCTTGCAGAGCGCCAGACTATCCAACACCTTGAACTGTGTCCCAATGATTCCAATAACAAGTGCGTGATCGCCCTGGTGGAAGAAGGTCCCAAGGGCGACAAGCCCGACAACGTTCCGAACTACGTCACCGAATCCAGCTACACCGAGGAGATCAAGGGGCGGACCAACGTCGGCGATCCTCAGGAGCGGACACGTGTAGCCATTCTGGATGCGGTCACAGGCGAGGTGCAGTGGGCCGATCCGGGGCTTGGCGACCGTCAAGTGAACGTGGATCTGCCGCTGTTCAATGAGCAAGGTACTCGCGCCGTGATAGTGGTGCGATCGCTGGATAACAAGGATCGATGGATTCAGTTACTCGACACGGCATCCGCAAAGACCACGACCCTCTTTCATGAACATGACGACGCTTGGCTGGATGGTCCGGGCTATGAAACCATCGGCTGGCTGAAGAACGGCGACGAAGTGTATTTCGAAAGCGAGCGCGATGGCTGGGACCATCTGTACAAAGTTTCGGCGCTGGGCGGCGATCCGCAGCAGCTGACGTCCGGCAAGTTCGAGGTCACCGACGTTCAGCCTTCGCAGGATGGATCGAAGTTCTATCTCACTACCAGTGAGGCCGGCGCTCCGGAGCGTCATTTCTATTCCATGAGCGTGAACGGCGGCGCGCGCACACGAATTACTACCGAGATAGGTGGCCACAACGTGACGCTATCGCGCGATGAGAAGTACATTGCGGACGTTTACTCCTACACCAACCGTCCACCCGAGCTTTATACCGGCCAGAATCGTCCCGGCGTGAAGACGGAAAAACGAACGGATTCACCGTCGAAGGATTTCTGGGAATATCCGTGGCTTAACGCGACGGATGCGCCGATCATACAGGTTCCGGCACGCGACGGCGCCATGATTCCAGCACGTGTTTTCAAGCCGGCGAATTACCAGCGTGGCGGACCGGCAGTGATCTTCGTGCACGGCGCCGGTTACTTGCAGAACGTCCATAAATACTGGTCGCCGAATTATCCGCGCGAATACTTGTTCCATCACTTCCTGATGGCGCACGGCTACATGGTACTGGACATGGATTATCGTGCCTCCTCTGGTTACGGCCGCGACTGGCGTACGGCGATTTACCGGCACATGGGCGGTAAGGATCTGGAAGACAACATCGATGGGGCGAAATGGCTGGTGGCGCAAGGCGCCGATCCCAAACGCATCGGCATCTACGGCGGCAGTTACGGCGGATTCATCACGCTGATGGCGATGTTCACCACGCCGGATGTGTTCGCGGCGGGAGCGGCGCTGCGTCCCGTGACCGACTGGGCACACTACAATCACGGCTATACGTCGAATATTCTCAACACTCCTCAAGCCGACGCGGACGCATATCGTCAATCGTCGCCGATCTATTTCGCGGATGGGTTAAAGGGCGCTCTGCTGATCTGCCATGGGATGGTCGACACCAATGTGTTTTTCCAGGACACCGTCCGGCTGGTCCAGAAACTAGTGGAGTTGCGCAAAGAGAATTGGTCGGTAGCGATGTACCCTGTGGAGAATCACGCCTTCGTCCGGCCGGAGAGCTGGGCGGACGAGTACAAGCGCATCTTCAAGCTGTTCGACGACAACCTAAACCCGACTCCCGCCCGAGCACAATAGCACTTCGCCGGTAACGTAATCCGATAGCGGCGAGCAGAAGAATACTACTGGTCCGGCTGCCTCCTCGGGAGTTCCAAAACGTCCCAATGGATTCTGCGCTCGCAACGCCTCTCGCGCGGCTTCCTGTACGCCGATCTTGATGTGGCGGCCCTGCATCTCGATCTCCCCGCCCAAAGGCTGCGTCAGGCGTGTCTCTATGAACCCGAAGCCGACGGCGTTCACGTTGACGTTATAGCGTCCCCATTCCTTCGCCATGACCTTCGTCAGTCCGATGATTCCCGCCTTGCCCGAACCATAACCGGCCTGCCCTGCGATGCCGTCCATCCCCGAAATAGAAGTGATGTTCACCACCTTGCGCATCACCTGGCGGCCTTCCGCGATTTCCTTCTTGGCAGTTTCACGAATCCAAGTGGACGCGGCCCGCAGCACGCGAAACGGCGCCACCATGTGGATGTCGAGCATCGCCTGGAATTGCTCGTCCGTCGTCTTTTGAATGACGTTGTCCCAGGTATAGCCGGCGTTGTTGACGATGATGTCGATGGATCCGAAACCCGCCAGAGTCGCCTTCACCAGCTTTTCCGGAAAGTCCGGCTTGGTCAAATCGCCGGGCATGGCCTTCGCTGCGCCTCCGGATTTGTCGATGAGCACACCGGTTTCAAAGACCACGTCACGATCCAGATCATTGAGCATGACCGAAGCGCCGGCCTGAGCCAGTTGCAGAGCGATCGCGCGCCCGATTCCCCGTCCTGCGCCAGTCACCAGCGCGGTGCGGCCTTTGAGATCAAGATTCATACGGATTTAGATGATTTTTGGTGGACCTGGACGGGTTCGAACCGTCGACCTCTTCCATGCCATGGAAGCGCGCTCCCAACTGCGCCACAGGCCCACAAGGGGATACTTCGAGAGGAACTTCTCCTACGATAACACAGGGCCTGTACGCGAGCTACTTTAACTCCGCCATGATTTGATCCAGCTTGTTCACCACGTTGGGGTTAACCCACAAGCCGCCGTTCGCGGTGAAGACCTTGGCGATATCGTCCTTGCTCTTTCCTTCGCGCACCATGGAAGTCACAGTCACCGGAATCTTGGTGGCGACATCGCGATAGTCGACCAGATACTGGCGCTTGGAAACCGGTCCGTGGCCGGGAATCACCGTATCGAAATCCAGCTTCAGGACTTCGTCGAGCGTCTTGCCCCATTCCTTCATGCTGCCGCCGTTGGCGAAATCGACATTCGGACCGTTGTTCGCGCCCATATCGCCCGACGCCAGAATCTTTAAGGCCGGGAAATAGACCACGGCGTCGCCATTGGTGTGGCTGCGGCCGTACCACTTCATGCGAACTTCCTTGCCGCCCAGGAAAATATCCGTCTCATCCGTAAACACCACGCGCATCACGCCGGGAGCCTTATTCTTCACCATGTTGTCGCGCGCGTTCTTGTGCGCGATGATCTCGGCCGTGGGCAAAAACCGTTCGTTGCTGCCGGTGTGATCGCCGTGCAGGTGCGTGTTCAGGACGTATTTGATGGGCTGATTCGTCACGCTCTTAACCTTGTCCACGATGTCCTGGCCGTCGTACTCGAACTTGTCGTCCACCAGGATCACGCCCTCGCTGGTGACGTATACAGTGGAGTTTCCACCGTCGCCGATGATGGCATACAGGTCTTCGGCCACCTTGCTGATCGTATTATTCGCCTGCTTAGCCTGTTGTTTGCCCTGCGGCGCGGGGGCCTGCGTGTAGGCGACCCAGGCGCATCCCAGTGCAATCGCACTTGCGGAAAGGCGTACAAGGAGTGTCCGGCTCATGCGACACACTATATCAGAACGAGGTGAGGGTTTACCGAAGCTCGGTCATCATGCCGGGCAGACTCCACTGCATGTTCAAACTATCAGGCGCCCACTTGTATTCGGCTGTCATGAATTTGCCGACGTCGTCCTGATTCTTGCCCTGGCGGATCAAGGTTTGGACCCGTGTTCGCATATCTGCCGCCTTGTTGCGATACGTCAGCAGATCGGCTTTCTTCGAAACCGGACCGTGACCGGGGATCACTGTATCGAAATCCAGCGAACCCATCACCGCGTCGAGCGTCTTGGTCCATTCCACGATGCTGCCCCCGCCCGGATAATCGATCAGAGGCGTCCCGCTGGTGAACATATCTCCGGTGTGGAGCACTTTCAGAGCCGGGAAATAGACAAACGCATCGCCATTGGTGTGGCCGCGGCCGTAATACTTGGCGCGGACTTCCTTGCCGCCCAGGAACACGTCGGTCTCGTCGGTGAACGTCACCCGCGCTGGAACCATGCCCTCAGGCGCGTTCGATTGCTTCTTCTGAACGATGCCGTCATGCGCGTTGCGGGTCGAGATAATTTCGGCGACCGAAGCCCAGCGCGTATTCCCGCCGCTGTGATCAGCGTGATAATGCGTGCTCAGAATGTACTTCACCGGCTGGTTGGTAACCTTCTTGACGTTGGCCATGATCTCATCGAAGTTCTGCTCGAACTTGTCATCCACCAGGATCACGCCCTCATTGGTGATGTAGACTGCCACGTTGCCTGCTTGACCGCCATCGATGTCGTACAGATCGTCGGCGATCTTGATCAGGGTGAAAGGCTCGGGAGCTTTGGTTTGCGCTGCGGGAGCCTGCTTGCCCTTAGGATTCTGCGTGTAGGCCACCCACATTCCGCCTAGCGCCAGAAACACCAAAAGTGTTCGCCTCACTGCTTGCGACCCTTCTTGGTGTTCGCGGCGGGACGCGCCGGAGCATTCAGCTCCTTCAAGTACTGCCTTGCTTGCGCCGCCTTGTCATCACTCGAGTACTTGCTCAAGAACGCGTTGAACTCTTTCTTCGCCTCAGTATTGCGATCCAGCTTCATCAGGGCAACCGCCTTGCCATACAAGGCGTCACGCGTCGCCGGGTTCTCCGGATAGCGCTCCAGCACCGCATCGTAAGCTTTCACGGAATCCGCATACTGTTCGCCGCGGTCGAAGATTACGGCCATATAGTACTGAGCCCGGGGCGCGTTTTCTGAAGTTGGAAACGCCTGAATGAAAGCTCCGAATTCATCCATCGCCAGTTGGCTCCGGCCGCCCAAATAATCGCGATAGGCATTTTGATAGACCACGTCCGCGGATGCGCCCGGCGTCCCACCCGTCTGCGGCGCAGGCGTCCCCGCTGCCGATGGCGGCGGAGTAGCCGGTGGAGCATTCAAGGTCTTCACGTTGCTGAGAATCTCGTTGATTTTCTCTTCCTGCCGGGCCAGCCGCCGGTTGGTTTCGTCCATGCTGGTCTGCAGCGCCGTGAAAGACTGCGACATCTGGTCCACTTTGATGCCGACCGCGTTGATCGGCTGGACCAATTTTCCCTGCTGCTCCGCCATCGCGGCGCTGAGGCTCTGCTGCAGCGACCCCAGGGTCGTGGCGAGCCTTCCGTTGGCGTCCAGAGACTGCTTCAGTAACGCTTCCAGCTCGGCAGTCTTCTGATCCTGCCCTTCCTTATACTGCCGAAGTTGATTCTGGAGCTGGGCGACGTCCCGCTGCAGCTCCTGAATCATCACTTTCTCTGACTGGGCGTGGAGTACGCCCGCCAGCATAAATCCGGAAACCAGCCAGCGTGAAAACTTCATCACGGTCCTCCTTTATGCGCTAACTACTGAGCCGGCGCCATATGGTCGCGGCGATTCCGCTGATAGCAGGCCTCGCTCGCGTCCGTGCAGATCGGCTTTTCCTTGCCGTAGCTGATAGTCCTGATCTTGTCCGCGGGCAGCCCCTGCTGCACGTAGAAATCCTTCAGGCTGGTCGCACGGCGGTCGCCCAGACCCAGGTTGTATTCGGCCGAGCCGCGCTCGTCGCAATGTCCCTCGATCACCACGATAAATCCGGAATCCTGGGCGAAGATACGCTTCAGAAGTTCGGCATTCGCCGTGGCCGTACGCTGGGCGTCGGCCCGCAGATCGCTCATATCGTAGTCGAAATAGATATCCTGGGCCTCCCGCGTCAGCATGTCGGCGCTAGAGATGGTCACCTTAGGCGGCGCCGAAGGCGGTGGAGGAGGAGGCGGTGGAGCGTTCACAGTCACGGTGACCGAGCGCGTATCCGTGCCTCCTGCACTTCTCGCGGTCAGCGTATAGGTAGTCGAGTTAACTGGAGAAACCTGCTGGCTTCCGTTCGCCTGCACCGCGCCGACGCCCTGGTCGATCGAGATATTCGTCGCGGCAGCGGCGGACCAGCGCAATGTGGCCGACTGGCCGCGCTGAATCGTCGTCGGCTCCGCAGTGAAAGAGTCGATCCTCGGAGCCTGCGCCTTGGGCGGCGGAGGCGGCGGAGCTTCCACTACTGGAGGCGGCGGGGGCGGAGCTGCGGCCGCTACCTTCTTCTTACATCCCGCGGTGGCCAGCAAAAGTGTGGCGGCGAACGCAACTGCACTCAGTGTTCTCGTGTTAACTCGCATCCTATATATCGTCATGGTCTCCCTATAAGAGTTTTTCGGAATCGACTGCCGGATTTCATTCCGTCCCCTTGGCCCAGACGGGCTGGAGATTGTTGCCTTGTGTTGTGAGCTGCCGGACGTTGGTGCCGTCCGCCAGCATAGAGTAGATTTGCGTCACACGCCCGCGCATGGATGAGAACACCAGATGCAATCCATCCGGCGCCCACGTCGGATTCTCATTCCGTCCGCTGTTAGTGGTCAACTGGACATACTTGCGATCGGCAATGTCCATGATGAAGAGGTTGAAATTGCCGGGCTCGTAGCCGCGCGTCCAGCTGAATGCGATATGGTGACCGTCCGGGCTCCAGGACGGATTCGAGACATCGCCTTCGCCACTGGTGAGCATTTCGCGATCGGTGCCGTCCAAGTTCATATGCCAAAGCTGCTGATGTCCGGAACGGCCGGAAATAAATAACAAATCGGTGCCTGTTTTCGGATTCACGCGAGGCGAGACTTCGATTGCCTTCACGTTTGAAAGCCTCCGCATGCCGCTGCCGTCAATTCCTGCAGTCATCAACTGCAACCAGCCGTCTATGGTCGCGGCAAATAGAATATTCTTCCCATCGGGCGTGAATTCCGGCGTCGTTACCGTAGAGCTGACAGGATTTATGAACGTCTGCCTGCGGCTGGTGTCCGCCGTGTGAATGCGAATTTGCGGATTTCCGCCCGCGTAGGTCATGAACGCGAATAGCTTCCCGTCGGCCGAAACAGCTGGAAAATTGGTGATCGCTTTCAGGTTGGTCAACTGCCGTTGACCGGAGCCGTCATAATCCATCGACCAGATTTCTTTGGTTCCTGTGCGATCGGAGGTGAAATAGATCTTCGTGCCGGACAGGCTCATCACGTTGAACTGCTTCAGAATATCCGCCGCGAATTCGCGCGCGACTTTCTTGGCGCCGTCGCTGGTAAGAGGCCCGTAGTAGCGGCGAGTCGGAAACACGGTCGCGCTCTGCACATCCGGCTGGCCCACGCTAAGCAGGTTGCCGTACAGCAGGATTTGATTGTCCTGCACGGCGGTGTAGCCGAACGCAAGATAGTTCGTGCTGACAGGCGGCCGGGCCCATTCGGAAAACAATGCGGGAGGCTTGAAATCGCTGGGCTGCTGCGGAAGGTTCAGCGGGTAAGACGTTTTCGGCGCCATTCGGAACGTACCGGAATTATCCAGCTCGTCCCATAGCGTCTTGTTAAACACATCCATGTACTGCTGGGCAGCACCTGTCCCACGCATGTCGGGCACCGCGATCACAGTCTTCTCGCCCTTCTGGATTATGATCGTCGTGACATTCTGCGCAGACAGTAATAAGGTGCAAACCAGCGCAGCACCCAGCACAGAGAAAACGGCAATAATTCTAGTTTTCATCGTTTCAGCTCAAATACTATTTCGAAGGTGGCCGAACTCCGGTCGAACGCTTGCGGCAGCGGAGGAAACGGCCCTGCATCCAGGATCGCGCGTTGCGCTGAAAAATCCAAGGTGGCGATGCCGCTACGCTGTACGATTCGCGGCGTGCTGATACTTCCGTCACGATGGATGTCGAAACTCACAATCACTTGCGGCGCAGTGCGAATACTGGGGTCCACATCGCCTGTGCGCCACTTCTGTGTCACTAACTGCTGGATCCGTCCCGAGTATTCGCCGAAGCGCGAGCCTAGCGTCGTATTCGCTCCCGTGCCGACGCGCCCGGCGCCCGACATCTCCGAGAACATGGGATTCGAAACCACGGGAGCCTGTTTCGCCACAAGCCGATTGGGATCGATCTCTTCAAATGACTTGAAGCGCTTGGGCTGCGGCTGCGTTTCGATCTTGGCCCGCAGTTGTTTCGCGTTCTTGCTCTTCAGTGGAATCGCATCCTTGGGCGGCGGAGGTTCCTTCTGCGCCTTTTCCTGCTTCGCCGGCTGCTGTGGCACCTCCGACTGCGTGTCGTGCGCTACCGGATTCTCCGGACCGTTGTGCGGTAGCGGAATCGATTTCACAGCGTCAATCCCGACCGCCAGGCCTCCAGCGTTGGGATCGCCAAAGGATTCCCGATGACCGCCGATCCATGCATATCCCACCAGCCCGCCGATCACTGTGGCGTGCAGTAGGAAAGCTCCGGTGAATGGCTTCCGAAGCGATTCCTGCTGGTCAAGAATATCGGCGTGCATTATTTACTTTGATCGTACGGCTTGGTAACCAGTTTCTGCTTCAGCCCGGCTTCGTCCAGCGCACTGATAACTTGCGCCAGGTTTGCCCACGTCAGATTCTTATCGGCCCGGACATAGACCGTATCCTGTCCCTGGAAGCGCCGCTTCACTTCCCTACCGACATTATTAATATTGATGGCGGTGTCGTTCAAATAGGTGGTCCCGTTGCGCGCGATACCGATCACGGGATGTTCTTCGGCGGTGTCCCTGACTTGCTTGACCTGCGGAACATCGATGTTGAGCCCAAACTCCATGACGCTGGCCGTCACCATAAAGATGATCAGCAGCACCAGGACTACGTCCACCAGAGGTACTACGTTCATCTCGGCAAGGACACCGGTCTGGTTGCGCCATCGGCCGCGTCCGCCGCCGTTCGATCCCATACCGGAAAACGCCATTGGTTAACTCCTAATTAGGACCTTCGGTGGTCCTTTCGGCAACATTCAGGAACTCCAGCGAAAAATCTTCCAGGCGCTGGCCCATTTCCTTGATTCCGTTATTGAAATAGTTATAGGCGATGGCCGCGGGAATGGCCGCGCCCAGGCCGAATGCCGTGGCGTAGAGGGCCTTCGCGATGCCCGGCCCGACCGCCCGCAAACTGGTAGCGCCGGCGGTTCCCAATCCATTGAACGCCTCGATAATTCCCAGCACAGTACCGAACAACCCGATAAAGGGACACACCGCGGCGGCCGTGGCGAGCCAGATCATGTTGCGCTCCAGTCGCGTGATTTCCTCGCTGATGCCCATCTGCAGACTGCGGTCGAGCGCGATCAGGTTGGTCAGCTTGCCGCGCGCTGCCGTCTGCCGGCTGAGCTCGCTATAGCCGAAATCGAAGACCGTGGTCAGGGGCGCCGCGCGGAATTGCTCCACCGCCGCGGCCATTGCATCCAGCCGTACGGACTTGCGGAAGGCTTTCAGGAAGCGCTGATTCGCCCGGCGTGCCCGGCGGAATCCGCCTAGCTTGGAAAAAATGATGGTGAACGAAAGCAGCGAGAACATCAGCAGGATGCCAACCACCACCAGCAATACAGGATCGGAGACATCGTACAGCTCCGAGATCTTCACTTGCAGCAGTACGCCGTTCCAATGAGCCACTTTTCCAATTGTAAACGAGTCGCCCCTGAAACATGCAAGTCAATTAATGTTTTGAGAGCAAACCCTCAAAGGGGGACAGGCGATCAAGTGGGACAGGCGATCAGGTGGGACAGGCGATCTTGTCGCCTGTCATCCGGGCCTTATAATCGGTTCCAGTGCTCCTTGAGCTAGCGGTGGAAAACTACGCGGTCATCGAAAAGGTCCGCGTACGCTTTCACGCTGGCCTGAACCTGCTCACCGGCGAGACCGGCAGCGGCAAATCCATCGTAGTGGATGCACTGGGCCTGCTCCTGGGAGGGCGAGCCTCACCCGAAATGGTCCGCACCGGAGCCGACCGCGCGCGTATCTCGGGAATCTTCGAAATCGCCGAATCGCCGCCTTTGGCGAAGCTCCTCGAAGGCGCCGGGATCGAGATGGAAGATCGCGAGCTTCTCGTCGAGCGTGAGATCCAGGCCAGCGGCAAATCGCGAGGGTTCGTCTGCAATCGCCCTGCTACGGCACTTCTTCTAAGAGAACTGGCAGTTCACTTGGCCGATATCCATGGCCAGCATGACCAGCAGCAGTTGTTCTCGCCAGCCGTCCAGTGCGACATGCTGGACGCCTTCGCGGCATCGGGCGACTTGGCCGCTCAGGTTGCGGAAGCTTTTCACTCATGGAAGCGGGCGACCAGTGAGCTTCAAGCACTGGATCAGAATGCGCAGGAGAAGCTTCGACTGGCCGACTTGTGGTCGTTCCAGGTGAAGGAAATCGAGGCCGTCGCACCCCAGGCCGGCGAAGATGCGGACCTCGAAAACGAACGCCGGGTCTTGCGAAATGTGGTCCGCCTGCAAGAGCTCGCTGGGGGCGCCTACGCGGCCTTGTACGAAGATCCCGCCAGTGCGTCCGCCCTGTTGGGCTCGGTGGTCAAGCGCTTAGACGAGCTGGCCCGCATCGACGAAAGCGCCCAGGAGATGCTGGCACAGGTCCAGCCCGCGACCATCGCGTTGCAGGAAACCGCGTACGCGCTCAGCCACTATCTCGGCAAGCTCGAAGCCGACCCCGCGCGTCTCGACCAGGTGGAAGACCGTCTGGCCGCACTCGAAAAACTGAAGCGCAAGTACGGGCCGTCGGTCGAAAACGTTCTGACGTTCTTCGAGGAAGCCCGCACCAACCTCGCTGCGGTCGAAAACGCAGACGATCGGCGCAACAAGTTGCAGAAAGAAGTCGCCGCGCTGGCGGCCACGTACCAAGCCGCAGCCAGGAAGCTTTCAGCCAAACGCAAAGAATCCGCTCAGCAGCTTGGCAAGCGCGTCGAACAGGAACTCGCCGCATTGGCCATGGAGAAAACCCGTGTGGAGATCAGGGTCGAACCTACTGACTGGTCTGAGCGAGGCGCAGACTCAGTAGCATTCCTGATTGCCCCCAATGTCGGCGAGGAGCTGAAACCGCTGGACAAGATCGCATCCGGGGGCGAGTTGTCGCGAGTCGCGTTGGCACTCAAAACCTGTACAAACGTGAAATCAGGCAAAAACTCTGTCCCCCGTACATTGGTCTTCGATGAAGTCGACGCCGGTGTAGGTGGCAGTGCGGCCGAGGCGGTCGGGCGACGTCTCAAGAAACTATCCGCCGCCAATCAAGTGATCTGCGTGACTCACCTGCCCCAGATCGCAGGCTTCGCGGACCATCATTACTTTGTCGAAAAGCACTCCGAACGCGATCGAACCGTGTCATCGATCCAGGAACTAAGTCCCGAAGCCCGCACGCGCGAGATCGGTCGCATGCTCTCCGGCGAGCGCATTACCCAGGAAGCGCTCCGCCACGCCGAACAACTGCTCAAGATGGCCGCGAAGTGACTGACACAAGAAAGCAGGCGATGCGTTTCATCGTCTGCCTGGGCATCGTCAGCATGTTTGCTGACATCACCTATGAAGGCGCGCGCAGCGTCCTGGGTCCGTTCCTGAACAACCTCGGCGCCAGCGCCTGGCAGGTGGGACTCATCGCGGGCATCGGCGAAATGCTGGCCGCCAGCCTGCGTTTCTTCTCCGGACGATTTGCCGATCGCACCCGCTCCTACTGGGCCATCACCATTGTTGGATATGGCGTCAATCTGATCGCAGTCCCGGCGCTGGCGTTCGCCGGCAATTGGTGGACCGCCGCCCTTCTGGTCGCGCTGGAGCGCACCGGCAAGAGCATTCGCGGCCCGGCGCGCGACGTGCTTTTATCGGAAGCCACCGTCACCGTCGGCCACGGTTGGGGATTCGGTCTGCATACGGCGCTGGATCAAACCGGAGCCGTGATCGGACCCCTGTTGGTGGCGATCACGGTGGCGAAATCACACGCCTTCGGACCCGCGTTTCTCGGATTAGCGCTGCCCGCCTCCGCGGCTCTTGGAGCCCTTTTATTGGCGCGATCATGGTTCCCGGCGCAGGGCGCCACCGCGCCTCAGCAAGTCGAACAGACCGAATTTCCACCGGTGTTCTGGATCTACGTCGCGTCTGCCGGGGTGCTCGCCTGCGGATTCGTCGATTTCGCGCTTCTGTCGTTTCACTTCCAGAAAGCCGGCGTCGCGACCCAGGCCATGATCCCGTTGCTGTACTCCGGCGCGATGGCCGTTAACGCCGTCACCGCTCCGCTCTTCGGCCGCCTGTTCGACCGATTCGGCCTGGTCGTCTTGTCGATCGGCACGCTCATCTCGATGCTGTCCCTGCCTCTCGGCTTTCTCGGCGGACCCGTGGCCTCGGCCGTAGGAGTCGCTTGCTGGGCGACGGGCATCGGAGCGCAGGATGCCACCTTGCGGTCCGGCATCGCACGTGTCGTTTCGATGAACAAACGCGGAAGCGCGTTCGGCGCTTTCAACGGAGTCTACGGAGTCATGTGGTTCCTGGGAAGTGCGATCATGGGCTTCCTATATGATCGTTCCTTAATCGCAGTTGTCGTCTTCGGATTGAGCCTGCAATTGGCCGCCGCAGCGTCCTTCTTCTGGCTTCGCGGACGCCTTGAAACATCCC
>Ga0068857_100002379_pt1 | contig 15340 bp, 13 predicted proteins | sample KBSCornC72_FD_66591 | JGI IMG/M metagenome (GOLD analysis project Ga0068857, IMG submission 66591) | Corn rhizosphere microbial communities from Kellogg Biological Station, Michigan, USA - KBS Corn C7-2 | ecosystem: Host-associated > Plants > Roots > Rhizosphere > Soil ...
AGGGCGTTCATGGGCCAGTCTCGACCTACGCCGCGTCGAGTATCGTCTTTGATCATGCGAGCGAGTTCCGGGATCGCCGGCGCGGCACTTTGCCCCAGCAATCTGAAGCCCTGAAGCGCGTCGAAACCCAAGCGATCGCCTTCCATGTACCAGCGCGCGAGCAGCTTCGAATGCGTCTTTACGATGTATGGGCCGATTTTTTTTTTCCAGACAGGCGGGCTGTACGCAATTCGTTTCAACAACCAAGGGAGAGCATTTGTCCCAATATGCTGAATTGCATCAGCCGCGGCTTCCTGCTTTCGAGCAACAATCGCCCCTTCGTTGTCGTTGGAATATCCAAGTTCATACGCTTGCAACCACTCGCTCAACTTCTTCCCATCATACTCCGGTTCCTTTTCCCCCGGCCAAAACGAAACTAGACCAATCCCCACCAAAACACAGGCACCCAAAATGATGATGGTCCGTTTCCGTCGTCCACGACGTTGAATTGTTTTTCCCTGTTCCAATCAGAAATCCTTCATGTAGCAAACCCCGGTAGGGGTGCCTGTTTATAGCCGAACGGGCCCCTAATATCAGCTTTTGTTTTTCAGCGGCGCGGTCCTACCCGGACGGGGCAATTGCCTCTCGCGACCAGTTGCAGAATCGCAGCCGCGCGCCGCTGAAAAACAAAAGGGAGCGGGGTGGGCTGCCGCATGCTATAAACAGGCAACTCCTAGCGGAGTTGGCAAAGGGAGTATCCGTTCTCGTTGCGATCAAAAGTCGAGACTCGAAGCTCAAAAAACCTTTTGTGCCAACCATCGCATTCTTGTGCCCAACCTATTTGGCGGATAAACTGTATTTGGTGATGAATAGCGTCCCAACCGGAATCGCAGAGCAAGCGTCTCCCTCCACGGAGCCGTGTGCCCGCATTCCTGAACTGCTCGCTCCCGCCGGTGATTGGGAGTGCGCGAAGGCGGCGGTTGAGAACGGAGCCGATGCGATCTATTTCGGCCTCGACCGTTTCAACGCGCGCATGCGGGCGCACAATTTCACCGAAGACGATTTGCCGAAGTTGATGGAGTTTCTACATCGGCGGGGCGTAAAAGGCTACGTGACTTTTAATACGCTCATTTTCGAAAATGAGATGGCGGAGGCGGAGCAATATCTACGGACGATTATTGCTTCAGGAGTCGATGCAGCAATTGTGCAGGATGTCGGGATATGCTGGCTGATTCGGTCGCTTTCGCCTGATTTCCCAATTCACGTTTCAACGCAAATGACAATTACGAGCGCGGGAGGCGTGGAGTTTGCGAAAGAGTTGGGATGTAATCTGGTTGTTTTGGCGCGCGAATGCTCTCTGAAAGAAATCGAGAAAATAAGTCAGAGGACGAATGGTGATTGCGGAACAGAAAATTTTGCGTTGCCCTTGGAAGTTTTCGTCCACGGCGCACTGTGCGTGGCGTATTCGGGCCAGTGTCTCACCAGCGAGGCGCTCGGCGGACGCTCGGCGAATCGCGGCGAGTGCGCTCAGGCCTGTCGCATGCCATATGACTTGATTGCTGACGGCAAGCAGGTGGAGTTGGGCGACCGGAAGTATTTGTTGAGCCCGCAGGACCTTGCGGGGTTGAATGTATTGCCCGAATTGGTGCGGACCGGAGTGGCGTCGCTTAAAATCGAAGGCCGATTGAAGTCGCCCGAATATGTAGCGAATATTACCCGGGTATATCGGCAGGCGCTGGACCGAATACTAAATGGTTTAGTGGAAAATCCATCGCCTCGTAGCAGCCGACGTGAGGAGGCTCTGATCAATTCGAAGCCGACTCAGCGACGGAATATGGAGCCTCCTCACGTCGGCTGCTACGACAAATACGAAATGGAGATGGCCTTCTCGCGAGGGCTATATAGCGGTTGGTTCCGCGGTATCAATAACCAGGAACTTGTCCACGCGAGGTTTGGAAAGAAGCGGGGAGTTTATCTGGGTGAAGTGGCCCAGGTTGAAGGCGAGCGCGTGAAGCTCAAGCTCGAAGGGCCGCTCAAGCCAGGTGACGGAATTGTTTTCGATGCCGGACGGCCCGAAGAGAAAGAGGAAGGCGGAAGGGTTTATGAAATCAAGAATGGGCACGGCCTGAGCACGCTGGCATTTGGGCGGGATGCGGTTGATTTTAGCAAAGTGCACGTGGGGGATAAAATTTGGAAAACGAGCGATCCGGAGCTTGATCGGCGGTTGCGGCAAAGTTTTGAAGGAGACACGCCAAAATTTCAACGGCCAATTTCAATGGAAGTGCATGGGCTCGAAGGCAAGCCAATGTCCTTAATCGCGCGAGACGAAGTTGGAAATGTGGTTCGTGTGGAGTCCGCGATGCCATGGACCCGCGCGGAGAGGCAGCCGCTGACGACCGAGCGGTTGAAAGAACAACTCGGGCGCTTGGGTGGAACGCCATTTCGGCTCGGCGAATTGAAGAATCTCACGGAGGGGTGTCCGATGTTGCCGGTCAGCGAGTTGAATCGGATGAGACGGGAGGCGGTGCGCGAATTGGAAATTTTGTGGAGCCGACCGACACGTTGGACACTGCATGCAGATCGGGAAAGAGCCGCATCCATTCAAGATTCTCGTAGCAGCCGACGTAAGGAGGCTCTAACTTGTGATGACCCGCATCTGCAACGCGAAATAGAGCCTCCTTACGTCGGCTGCTACGAGAAGGATGGATTCTCCCGGCCAAGTGGGGAAGCCGAATTGATCGTGCTGGTGAGGAGTTTGGCGCAGTTGGAGGCGGTCTTAAACGCGCAGGTTAAGAGGGTGTATTGCGAATTTGAAAATCCGAAGAAGTACCGCGATGCAGTTGACCTGGCGAGAAAAGCCGGACTGGAGATTTTCGTCGCCCCGCCCCGAATTTTCAAAATGGGAGAGGAATGGACGTTGAAGCAGGTGCACTCGTGTGAGGCGGATGGTTATCTGGTTCGGAATTATGATCACCTGAACTTTTTTGCGAATGACAGGCGGGTGGGAGATTTTTCGCTTAACATCGCAAACCGGCTTACGGCGGAATATTTCAAAAACAAGTTCGGATTAGAGCGGGTGACCGCTTCGTACGATCTAAATTTTGCGCAATTGGAATCACTCATCCAGGCCGCACCGCCGGAGTGGTTTGAAGTGACGGTTCATCAGCACATCCCGATGTTTCATATGGAGCATTGCGTCTTCTGCGCGTTTCTTTCAAGCGGGACGGATTACACGAATTGCGGACGACCATGCGATAAGCACGATTTGAAATTGCGGGATCGGGTTGGCGCGCAACACCCGGTGAAAGCGGATGTGGGATGCCGGAACACGGTTTTCAATGCATTGGCGCAAACGGGCGCCGAGTATATTCCCCGCATGCTGGATTTGGGCGTGCGAAGTTTTCGCTTGGAATTTTTGAATGAAACTCCACAACAGGTGATGGAAACGATTGCGAAGTATCGGCAGCTGTTGAACGGAGAGATTACGGGACAGCAGTTGTGGCGGGACCTGAGACTGTTGAATCAGCTTGGCGTGACACGAGGGCAAATCGGAAACCGTTAAAACGGTTGAAGTCCTGTATACGGCAGTCCCACCTCGCTAAAGCGAGGTGTTAACGAGAGGCGCAAAATCTCAACTTGAAGACGTAAAAATGCAAATGTGCCTGATGTTTTGCGTCACGCCAAACCTTTAAGCTCCCAACCCTTGCGATACTCGCGATGGATGAATTTGTTTGCGGCGCTTTTGTCGAATTCGAGTTTAGGCGCATCCCACTTAAGCTTGGTTTTGGGGAAACGTGATGCGATGCCGCCGATGAGAACGGTTTCCGTCAGGAGGCCAGCGTAACCGAAGTTGGCAGAGGTGCGGCAGAGTCCGCGGCAAGCCTGGATGAATTCGCCATAGTGGTCGCCGTTTGGGACAGTCGGATATTTGAAATCTTTGAACTTCTTGTCGGGATAGAGGAGCGGACGATTGATATGCGGAAGGACGAGAACGCCATCAGTCCCAATGAAGATGGAGCCGGTGTTGGGCTGCTCATCCCCTTCGAGGAGCGCAAGGACGTCGGCAGGCAGTTTTGCGTTGCCATCGTACCAGGTCACGCCGAGCGTTTTGCCCGCAGTGCGTTCGGTGCCGGCGAAGACAAAATGGACATGTGAATCAACCGCCCAATTCCATTCATTCGGCGCGGGGCCTTCCGAGCGGACGGAAATCGGCGCATCGAGGCTGAGTGAATCGAAAACCGGATCGAAGATGTGACAGCCCATGTCCCCGAGAGTGCCCGTACCGAAATCGAGGCGCTTGCGCCAGTTGACGGGGTGATAATACTCGTTGCCGATGAACGGGCGGTCGGCACAGACACCCAGCCAAAGATTCCAGTCGAATCCTTCGGGAACCGGGTTAGTGATATCGGGGCGCGGATTGGGATCGCCCCAGGATTTGGGACACCAGGAGTGGACTTCTTTGACTTTGCCGATGATGCCGTCGCGGATGAGTTGGACAGCCATTCGGTAATGTGTATGAGCGTGGATTTGAATCCCCATCTGCGTGACGAATCCCTTTTCATGGGCGAATTGGGCGAGCTTCCGAGTTTCGTAAAGATTGTGCGTCAGGGGTTTCTGGCAATAGACATGTTTGCCGAGTTCCATCGCGCTCATGGCTGCGGGCGCATGCATGTGATCGGGAAGGGACACATTGACGGAGTCGATGTTTTTGCCTTCTTCCTCAAGGAGCTTGCGCCAGTCTTGATAAATTTTGAGGTCGGGGAATTGTTCCTTCAGTTTCTTAGTGCGGTTCAGATCAACTTCGGCAACCGCGACGAGTTTCAGATCATTGAACTTTGTAAATTCGTGGATGTCCGACCCAGCTTGGCCGGCAGCGCCAAAGCTCGCATGGCGGACGATGCTATTCGGCGATTGAGCCAGGAGGCCGCTGGTAACGAAAGGCGCGGTAATAGTCGCAGCGCCGAGAGTTTTCAGGAAAGAGCGACGCGAGAAAGTCTGAGTCGAGTTCATCAGCGGCAGATTACAGAAGGAATCAAGGCGTTAAAAGCGTTAAAGCGCCGCAGGATCTAAAAGAGGAAAATCGCAACGGATTGAAAATCGAAAATTTCTCATTGTTTCAGAGGAGCCAGAGCTTTTCGAATCTCGACATAGAGTTCGCCCGTCCAACTCGGCGCGGGCGGCAAGTTTGAAGGGAGGTCGCGAACACGAAAATCGACAGGCGTAAGGATTACCGAGATATTCTTGATGCCGGTTTCAGCGGCGAGGACGAAAAGATCTTCAGCAGCCTGATCACCCATCGCAAGGCAGCCGATGGAAACGGCGTTGCCGTGAATCATGATATCGCCGCCGAGTTTGGTTCGGCCATCATGGCGGCCATGTTCTTTGTCCAAGTCGTTCGGATAGTTGACACGAAGGGCGAGATGAAAGCGGCTGTTAGGATTGAGAGACTCGATTTGGTACAGGCCTTCCGGAACCTGGCGATCACCTTCTCTCAATTTTGGGCCCGCGGTTCCGCTTGCGGCCAGAATGGGATAGGTCTTAAGGAATCGAAATTCAGCGGAACCGTCGGATACCCAAAGCTCGAGTTGTTTCTCTTGTTTAAGACCGACGAGGATCAATTTTTTTGGCGGATACGCCAAGCCGACTTCACGGAATCGAGGTTGAAGTCGGTTATGCACGACGTCGCCGAATTCAGCGAGGCGATCGGCGACAGTTTTCTCACCAGCCATAGAGTGAGCGGTATTCGTGAGCTGCGCAGCGTCAAGTATGTGAACGCTGACAGCATAGATCGTATGTATAAGTAGGAAAAATAAGAAGTGGTTGCGACACAGTTTCATTCAAATTTCAGTGCCGCGCATGGGGGTGAGTGACTTGATTCAATCTGTTCTTGAATGAACTTGCTCCAAACATCGTCGGGGTGCCAGATGGCATAGAGATCTCGATTGGCTTCGGAAATCGGGACTTGTTTCAAAAGAACGCGATATAGATAAATGAAAGCCGATACGCGCATGTTAGCGGCGCAGTGAACGAAAACGGGTCGATCGTCGAAGGCCTGCATGACTCGGCAAAAGCCGTGGAAATCCTTTGAAGTCGGCGTTTGGAAATTTACCGGAATATGAACGTAAGACATTCCGAGCCCAGTGACGATGCTGCCTTCATTCGGGATAGCATTGTCGGACGTCGGCAGAGCGAGATTGATCACTGCTTCGAAACCGGCTTCGCGTACCTGATGAAGTTGAGTTTCTGTCGGTTGGCCTGCGGTGGCGAGTTTTTCGCCGAGCGAACGGAAGTTGTAAATGTCCGAGAGTGATATTGGATTCACGCGTTGCGCCTACTTATACAAGAAGGCATCGCATGTTGCCAGTCACCACATCGCCGTGAGTTTCTGGAAGCTGCGCATCAGAGCGCCGGCAAACGACTTTTCGGAAATCGAATGTTCCGGACGCGCTGCTGGCAGGTTCAGGCGGAGTTCGACTGCCGCTTTGAGTTCCTCCGGATGAAAAGGCACGCCGAGGACGCAATCAGCGCCCGCTTCCGTAAGATAAAATTCGCGCTCAGAAGAAACTGAAAAGGCGACGATCGGCATTTTGCGTGGAGTTCTGACTTTCCGGATTTGACGTATGGCTTCGAGTGTTCGCTCAGGGCAGCGTTCCAGTCCCGGAGCAGGCAGGAGATTTTCAGGAGCGAAGATCATTATGTCAAAATCTTCACGGCATGCTTTGTGTGCGACTTCGTCGATGCGGACGGCTCGAGTGGTTTTGACGCTGGCGCGGTTATAGCAGAGGTCCAGGACAATTACTTCAATCAAATTGCAAATACGGCGGTCAGAATGGCCAATCAAAAGGTTGAGCGTTTTCATCAGTTCGTGGAAATACCGCCGCCTTGTGAAATGGGCGACGCGTGCCTTCGCGCGTTCTGTAAAAGCAAGCGCTTTGCCAATCCAAGACGCTAGAGAACTGAGGAAATCCAGCGATTTTCGGGCAGAATTTGGACAGAAATGTATCAGCCTGAGACAGGTGTCCGTGGCGACATGATCAAATGCTGAGCAACATTAATAATGGCTAATCTTATTCGTAACGAAGGGATTCGATCGGATCCAGGTTGGCAGCTTTGTAGGCGGGATAGGTGCCGAAAATGATCCCGACGACGGAGCAGATAAGAAGGCCAATGATGATCCAATCAACCGGAATAACTGGTGTGAGTTTCAGGAAGAAAGCGGTCGCGTTGCCGCCGATGATTCCGAGCACAACACCAACCGCCCCGCCAACTTCGCAGAGCACAATGGCTTCCATGATGAATTGAGTCATGATGTTGCGCTTGCGTGCGCCGATGGCTCGGCGGATGCCAATCTCGCGGGTCCGCTCGGTCACGGATACGAGCATGATGTTCATAATGCCGATTCCCGCAGCAAGGAGGGCAATTGAACTGACCGCAGACACACCGACGCGAACGGCCACCGTAAACGACTTGAATTGCTCGATTAGCGAGTCGTTCGAGAAAATTTCGAAATCATCCTCCTTGCCGGGCGGAACTTTCCGAATCACGCGGAGCGCGCCACGAACTTGTTCAACACAGTCGTCGTAGGACGCCGAGTCGCGGGCTTGGACCAAAATATTGAGGCTACGATTCCAGCGGCCAAACCTGTTCATGCCGGTCGTGATTGGAACGATGGCGAAGTTATCCTGGTTGCCGCCCATCGAACCGCCCTTGGGTTCCAGCACGCCAATGACGGTATAGTTGATGCCGTTGATCTTAAGTCGCTGGCCAACTGCTGAACCAAATGGAAACACGTTCGTACATAACGCATTACCGAGAATGCAAACGTCATGATTATTCTCCACATCCGAATCGACCAACAATCGGCCTTCGTTGATCACCCAATTGCGCGCGGGAAAACTGCCGGCTGTTTCGCCGAACATCTGAACGGTCGGCGGCGATTTCTTATATTTGCTCTCGACTTGTCCGCCCCAGAACACAGTTTCGATACCAACAGCGAGAGCGAGAGTGGCTTTGTCTTGAAGGCGCGTTCCCTGGTCCAGAGTAATATTCTTGCGACGCCAGTACTTTTCGAATCCTTCCGGACCGCCGAAGTATATCCCGGGCCACTTTCGAATCATGAACGTTTGACTTCCGAGTTGGCTGATATGACTTTCGATGTCGTTTTGCATCACGCGCATCGCGGTCATGACTACGATGATTGAAAAGACGCCGACGAGAACGCCGAGAAGGGTCAAGGCCGAGCGGAGTTTGTGGGCTGCTAGAGCGCCCATCGCCATGAAAAAGCTTTCGCGGATTTCGGCGAGCAGGATTGTGGTACCCTTGGTTGCCATTTAGTTATCCGTGTTGCGTGTTCCGTGTTCCATGAGTAGGAAGGTCATTCGTTTCTAAGCGCGTCCACGACATTCATCCGCGCCGCCCGCCATGCAGGAAGAAAGCCGGAGACGACGCCGGTAATGAGCGAGACAAGCATTGCGATGCCGACAATTGTGAGGGAAAGCGTCACTGGCATGAATCTTTGCATAATGAGGGTCAATGGCCATGCGATGGCGAGTCCGATAAGTCCGCCGATCAAGCAAACGCTTGCCGCTTCGATAAGAAATTGAACGAGAATGGTGCGGCGCTTTGCACCAATGGCTTTTCGAATGCCGATTTCGCGAGTGCGCTCAGCAACGGAGACGAACATGATATTCATGATGCCGATTCCGCCAACGAACAGCGAAAGTCCTGTGATGAACAACCCAATCGCAGCGATGGTTCCGGCGACGCGGTGGAACATGTCCACGAATTGGTCCTGTTGATTAATAGCGAAATCGTCTGGTTCATTCGGAGCGAGGCGGCGAATCCGGCGCATGACCGTGCGCACTTCTTCCTTGGTTTCCTCCAATTGAGCCGGATTAAGGGCTTTGACCTGAATCTGGTAATCCGGACGGTTCCAAAATGCAGTGGTAAATTGTTTCAGGGGGATGATGGTCTGGTTGTCGAGGCTGCTGCCATCCAGAAAGCTGCCGAGTTTATCGAGCACACCAACAACTTCAAAGGCGCGATCTCCGATCATGATTTTATTGCCGAGCGGTGATTCGCGCGGAAAGAGATTGGTGGCGATCTGCGTGCCGATGACACAAACAGGACGTCCGCCATCGGCTTCCGAAGGGGAAAGAAATCGTCCCTGGCCGAGCGTCAGGCTACCGGTATGAAGATATTCCGCAGTCGTGCCGATGACATAAACACTGTCGGAGTGGCGTTTTTTGTATTGAACTTTTTCCTCTGAATCGGCTGTTGGCGCGACGGCGCGGGCGAGAGTGAGTTGTTTGGCCAAAGCCTCGCACTGATCAATAGTGATTGGCCGGCGTTTCTGCATTTTCATCCAGTCCTCGTAGGAATGATTGAACCAATTGAAACGCTGCACGTAGAGAACGTCCGTACCAATGAATGAAATGCTCTTAAGAAAAGCGCGATTAAGACCTTCGATCGCGGTCCCCATCAATGTGACAGTCACGATGCCGATTACGATTCCAAGCGTCGTGAGGGCGGAGCGAAGTTTGTTGGCGCGGATGGCGCTCCAGGAAATGCTGAGGCCTTCTTTGAGTTCCGTCAGGAAGTTCATCTGGAAAGCTCCAAGCGCCAAACACCAAGCTCCAGAGAAGCTTCAAATTTCAAATTGCAATATTCAAGTGCAGATCTGGGTTTTTTTAGGGCGCATCTTATGGCTGTTGTTTTCTGGCAAAAGTGAAAAGCGGCAGCCCTATGCCGCTTTTTTGAACAGTTGGTGATATACACAACCCGCAGTATTAAAAGCTTTAGGCCAAAACTGCCGTCCGGGTTTCAGCGACGGTTTCCGGCCGTTCAACGGCTTCGTCGCTGGCGATCAAACCGTCACGGATGCGAATAATTCGGCGGGCGTGACGAGCCACGTCCTCTTCGTGGGTTACGACGATGATGGTGTGGCCTTTGCGCGAAAGTTCTTCGAACAGGGCCAGAATCTCGACACCGGTTTTTGAATCGAGGTTCCCAGTGGGTTCGTCGGCGAGGAGAATCGATGGTCGATTCACGAGCGCGCGGGCGACTGCAACACGCTGACGTTGACCGCCGGATAGCTCGTTCGGCTTGTGGTGAATGCGATCTTTTAAGCCAACGCTGGTTAAAGCTTCTAATGCGATTTGACGCCGTTCATCAGAGGGTACGCCGCAATAGACAAGCGGAAGTTCGACGTTTCGGAGTGCGTCTGAACGTGGCAACAAGTTGAAGGTCTGGAAGATGAAACCGATTTCCTTATTGCGGATTTCGGCAAGCTGATTGTCGTCCATTTCGCTTACCTGCACGCCATTGAGTTCGTATTGGCCGGACGTGGGAGTATCGAGGCAGCCGATGAGATTCATCATCGTGGATTTGCCCGAGCCAGATGGTCCCATGATGGCGACATATTCGCCGCGTTTAATTTCAAGCGAGACTTCGCGCAAGGCGTGAATGGTTTCCGCGCCCATTTGGTAGCGGCGCGAGATTTTTTCGAGGCGAATGAGGCTCATGAATGAGAAGCTCCAAATCCCGAATTCCAAATCCTCAAAAAAACTCCAAACATCAAGCTCCAAGCTCCAGAGAAGCACCAAACATCAATTCCCCGAAACTGGCTGGCAAGAGAGAGCGTATCCTGGGATTCCGAGCGGGGTAGCATCGGCGCGATCAAATTAGAAGTATCTCCGTTTGGAGCCTGGAATTTCGGATTTTTTTGGAGCTTGGGATTTGGTGTTTGGGATTTCAATTGGCCTTCTCCTGCTTGTCGTCTTTGGCGATCTCGGGGACGCCTTTCTTGATTTTCTTGCCATCTTCAAGATCACGGCCGATGGCACGATAACCGCCGGAGACGACCTCGTCGCCTTCTTTCAAACCTTCCACAATCTCCCAATAGGAATCGTCGCTGATACCGATTTTGATTGGAACCATTTTGGCATGGTCACCGTCCGCAAGGAACACAACTTCGATGGGCTTGGTGGTTTCTTTCGATTTTTTTGCCGAATTAGTGCCGCTATTTGCGTCGAGCGCGATTGTATTGGTGCTGGATGGGGTTGAGTTGGTGTTTGCCGCAGTCAAGTTCGTGGAAGCGTTCGCTGTGATTTCGTTTTTACCGTCGGCCTTCTTTGGTTTGTCTTTTGGCAGCCTCGTGGTAACGCTAGCGATCGGAACGGTGAGGGCATTGGTTCGGTAGCGTGTTTCGATTTCGGCTGTTACGGACATTCCAGGCCGGAAAGCCTCTTTTTCTTTGATACGAATTTTGACGCCGAACTTGGTCGCTTCCTGCGAATTGTTGCTGCTCTGTGCCAGGGCGCCCAAACCGGAGCTGCCGGATGAATTCGCAATTTCGCTGACAGTTCCCTTGAATTTCCGATCTTTGAAAGCATCGACTTCCAAGCGAACGTTTTGGCCAACCGCGATCAGGACCACATCAATTTCGCCGATATCCACGCGCGCTTCCATTTCGTTGAGATCGGAGATCGTCATCACTTCTGTGCCGACGTTTTGAACGGTGCCAAGGACCCGTTCCCCAAGTTGGGAATTGAGCTTGGTGACGGTGCCGCTGAGCGGAGAGACCATTGTGGTTTTGCGCAATTCCTCGTCGGCGCTGTCCAGGGATGCGTGGGCCATTTCGACCTGGTGAGTGGCGCTGGTGCATTGGGCCTGCGCTACTTCGTAACTGGCTTTGACTTCGTCAAAAACGGACTCTGAAATCAGTTTTTGAATAAATAAACCCTGGTTGCGCCTGAACTCGGCCTCGGCCTTATGAAGGTTCGCTTCCGCAGTAGCTTCGCCGGCGAGGGATGACTTGTAGCTGGCCTCGGCCTGATTGCGATTGGCGACGTAAAAATCCGGCTTAATCTTGAGAATGAGATCGCCCTTGTTGACGTATTGCCCTTCTTTGACGGGCAATTCGATAATTTCACCGCTGACTTCCGGGCTGATTTTGACTTGAACGACGGGTTGAATCTTGCCGTTGGCGACTACAATTTCGGTGAGATTGCGTCGAGCAACCTTTTCGGTCTGGATGGTGATTACGACCTCGCGTTTTCGGAAAATTGCGCCAGCAGTCAACGCAATGAGAGCGAGGCCGATAACCGAAAAGACGAGAATTTTTCTGCGTTTCTTAGAGTTAGCCATTTAGATTATCTATTAAGACACTTCTGGTCCCGTTTTGTTTCAGTATGAGGCCTATTTTGTTGCTGAATGGTACGGGAGAGCCATTATTAAATTGTAACAAATTTATAGACAGTACTGCCAGCTTGGATTGTGTACGTGCGGTCATTTTTTTCCAAAAATGTGCTGAACTGCGGCGCCGAGAGCCCAGAAAAAAGCGGTATACGTGAGCCAGATGCCGAAAACCCAAGCTATTGTCCGCCCAATGCTCGCGTTCGTGAATCGTGCCAGTCCAATCGCTCGCACCGCCAGCACCCAAAAGGTCATGATGTTTACGACTGCCAAAAGGCCGTGCGTGGTATTCTGAGAGTTAAAATCCTTAACCAGAATGGCAAGACTTGTAGAGGCCATGATGTTCCCAGTAACAAAAATCAGGAGCGTTTTTACGACTGCTTCTAAAATGGTGATCGATGAGGCGAGGCCGACGATTTCGACTGCTTTCATGTAAGACACGGGAGCTTTGAGGGCGTATCGACCTGCCAACCAGAGGAAGAATCCCCAAATAAAAGGTATGGTAAAGGCTAGAATTGCCGGTCCGACGGCGACCTGTACTTTCCATGAGATTTCTCCCATTTTACGAGCCATATCGGCTTGCTGCTCCGGCATGTGAGATTTTTCAATCTGTTTCTGAATGCTCTTTTCGACCAATTCGCTGACCTGATGGCGAAAAGACTCCTGGGATAAAATAATTCCACTGCAAATCCAACCGACTAGAACAAGGACTAATGCCGGAACGAGCCAGTTCGCGTGCGAAGCGGGAGAATTTTTTATGTCATCGAAGACATCACTTGGTGCTGCAATGATGTTGGTCATCCTCGCAATGAGGGACATCGTAGAGGGCTGGGTAGTGGCCGGCTGAACCTCGGCTAGGGGAGGAGGCTGTTCCATAAGATTCGGCAACAAGGCTAAAGCTGAGTATTGGGGAGAAGCCTGTCGATTGTCCAGCTTTCTGAGTGTGTGCTGTCCGGCGAAAAGTTTAGGAATTAACGGCCAAAATATCCGTGGAGCCTACTTTTTTGGGCGCGCACCACGCATCATGCATTATTTCGACAAAACATGTAATCCGGCAGAACTCATCACGAAGAAGGAAACGTGCAGGTCCAGCCGTACAGAAGTCGGACAAAAATCTGTTTGCAATGTGACGGTTCGTATTTTCCGGAAGAAATTCAGGGGCTCTGTCCACATTGTTTGCGACGAATGCTGATGCGATTGGAGGCGGAAGATCCGTTCCTGCAATTGAAGTACGCTCAATATGAAATGTTATACGATGTTCCCACACTCGCCTGCTTTACCCGTGCAAAAGCCGGATAGGCATTCTCTGAATGTTCCAAAAAGAGTTTCGATTCGCCACCGAGAATCGTGGGCAAAAGATTGGAGGCATCAAAGTCCTTCCTCGGCATTCGACCGCAGTATGGACGAGTCAGCTTCGATTTATGTGGTTGATGACGAGCCGCGGTTGACGGATTTATACACTATAATCCTGGAGGCAAAGGGCTACAGAGTCCGGGCTTTCAACAATCGGATCGAGGCGTTGGCCGAATTAAAAGGAGACCGGAGGAAACCGGACTTGCTGATAATGGATTATCTAGGCCATACGATGCCCGTTGACGGATTTATGCGGCTTTGCCTGCAAGCGCATCCAAGTCTTCGGATCCTTGTAGCTAGCGGTTTTAGCCAGATGGACGCTCGGTTTTCTTACATCAAGCCCGATCGGTTTATTCAAAAGCCATTTACGGCTGAGGAATTTTTGCGGGAAGTGGAAGCGGCCCTGGTTTTCTGAACTTTATCCAATCGGCAATCAGTGTTTCAAAATGTTCGAATACAGATGGCGCCTCCACCAAAGCTGGAGTGGGCCAAAAGATCCAAGCGTTAACAAAGCAATTTTGAGTAAATAGTGTAATTCGCTCAAAGGGTCCACGAAGGAAGGGATGTCCGTTAATTAAGACCATAACTTCATGGTGGGTGCCCGGGGCGGCAGTCGTGGTGGGCTGCGCTCCGGGCTTGAAAATCGAAAAAAACCAAGAGAGCAAATTATGCCGCTATTGAATGTAAAAATGATCGAAGGCGTTTTCACGCCGGCGCAGAAGCAGGAAATGATTCAAAAGCTCACGGACACGATGGTGTCGATTGAAGGCGAAAGCCTGCGTCCTTACACAGTTGTCGTGCTCGAGGAGGTCAAGAGCGCGGATTGGGGCGTGGGCGGGAATGCCTTTACAACCTCTGATGTGAAAGCACTTGCCGCCGGCGGCGCAAAGGGCTAATCCCAGTCGCGATGCTCGAACTTCGACCAACCTGCGAGAATTGCAACGTCGCGCTTCCACCGGATTCAACAGAAGCGATGATTTGCAGCTTTGAATGTACGTTTTGCTGTTCGTGCGTCGAAAAAGTGCTTGGAAACATCTGTCCGAATTGCGGCGGGGGCTTTGCGCCGCGGCCTGTCCGGCCAAAGACGGATTGGAAAGGCGGCAACTATCTCGGGGCGCATTCGGCGGGAACTTTGAGAAAACATCGTCCAGTGGATCCTGCCGCTCACGAGCGATTTGCAGAGCCTCTAAAAACCATTCCTCCTGAACTTCGATAATTTCATCAACCAGTAAACAAAAGAACGATTATGTACAACAAAGAAAACCTGACTAAACTAAAGAAGATGGATGCTCTTGCGCCGGAAGTGATGAAGGCGTTTTGGGCATTTGACAAGGCGGCTGTCGCCAACGGCGCGATTCCTGTCAAATACAAGGAACTGATCGCGGTCGCCGTCGCGCTGACGACTCAATGCCCCTATTGCATTGATATCCATAGCAACAATGCGCGAAAGGCGGGCGCAAGTGAAGCCGAGATAGCGGAGGCTGCGATGGTTGCCGCTTCGCTGAGAGCCGGCGCGGCAGTGACACACGCAACGCACGCTTTGTTCGGCTGAGTTGACGCTTTCCAATGGCAATCATGAATCGTCTGCGTCGGTGGAAGGGCAGCCTGATTCTGGCGGCAATTTTCACCGGCGTGGCGATGATGACTGCGCCCGCCTATTCGCAATTCGTATTGAATCCTGTTGCTGGTTTGCTGGGCGTTTCTGCGGGTTCGGTGGCTTGGGGCGATTACGATGGCGATGGCCGTTTGGATTTCCTGCTGTCGGGTTCGCTACAGGTTTCGCTATGGCGAAATACCGGCAATGGATTTAGCA
>Ga0068857_100002387_pt1 | contig 15323 bp, 12 predicted proteins | sample KBSCornC72_FD_66591 | JGI IMG/M metagenome (GOLD analysis project Ga0068857, IMG submission 66591) | Corn rhizosphere microbial communities from Kellogg Biological Station, Michigan, USA - KBS Corn C7-2 | ecosystem: Host-associated > Plants > Roots > Rhizosphere > Soil ...
GCGAAGTATTTCGACTTCAAGCTGATGCCGGATTTCGGCAACGGCACCGCGACGCTGCTCGACGCCTACGTCGATATGCGCTTCTCCCCGGTGTTGCGTGTTCGTGCGGGCAAGGACAAGACGCCGGTCGGCTACGAGCTGCTGCAGGGAGATCCATACCTGCTCTTCCCTGAGCGGGCCATTGCTTCTGGTCTGATACCCAATCGCGACGTCGGGTTTCAGGCGATCGGCGACCTGACGCCGCGACTGACCTACGCCGGCGGTGTGTTCAACGGAGTTCCCGACGGCGTCAGTTCGACCGCCGACATCGACGTCAATCATTCCAAGGATCTTGCCGGGCGCCTCACGTGGCAGCCGTTCAGAACGAGCGGTACCGCGCCTGGCGTCGCGAACGGGCTGGGGTTTCACCTCGGGGGATCGATCGGGTCACAGGCGGGCGCGCTACCGGTCTTCAGAACATCGGTCGGGCAGCCGTACTTTTCGTACGCGACGGGCAGCGCCGCCGCGGGTGATCGCCGTCGTGTGACGCCCGCGGTCTTCTACTACTACAAGGGCTTCGGCACGTTCGCCGAATACATGCGCACCAGCCAGGACGTGTCGCGCGAGTCGCGTACCGAATCCGTCACCAACGAGGGATGGGAGGTGACCGCATCCTACGTGTTGACCGGCGAGCCCACTTCGGATCGCGGAGTACGGCCGACGCGTCTGTTCGATCCGAACGCGGGGCTATGGGGCGCGCTGCAGCTCGTCGCGCGCTATTCCGAAGTGCACACCGATCCACTCGTGTTCGTGCGTGGCCTTGCGGCACCGGCCGCGAGCGCAGACGCCAAAGCGTGGGCTGTCGGCGCGAACTGGTACCCCGCCACGCCGATCAAGTACTACATCATGTACGAACGTACCTCCTTCGCCGGCGGCAACGTCGTGCGGCCGACCGAGAACGTTATCATTTTGCGTATGCAACTCGCGTTTTGAGGATCCGACCCATGAACTCACTGACCCGGACCGTCGCCGCCGCGCTCGCACTCTCCGCCTTCGCCGTGATCCCGAGCGCTGCTCAGACGCTGCTCAATGTGTCCTACGACCCGACCCGCGAGCTGTATCAGGAGTTCAACGCGGCGTTCGCGCGCTACTGGAAAGCCAAAACCGGCCAGACCGTCGGCATCAAGCAGTCTCACGGCGGTTCGGGGGCGCAGGCGCGTGCGGTCATCGAGGGACTCGACGCGGACGTGGTCACGCTCGCACTCGCTTACGACATCGACGCCATTGCCCAAGGCGGGCTGTTGAACGCCGGCTGGCAGAAGCGTCTGCCGAACAACAGCTCGCCCTACACCTCGACAGTCGTCTTCGTGGTTCGGAAGGGGAATCCGAAGGGCATCAAGACCTGGTCTGATCTTGGCCGGCCCGGCCTGCAAATCATCACCGCAAACCCGAAGACGTCCGGCGGCGCGCGATGGAACTACCTCGCGGCCTGGGGCGCGGCACTGCGCGAGCCGGGGGGGTCGGAGCAGAAGGCGCGCCAGTTCGTCAGCGAGCTCTACAAGAAAGTCCCGGTGCTCGATTCGGGCGCACGCGGCTCGACGATCACCTTCGTGCAGCGGCGCATCGGAGACGTGCTGCTCGCGTGGGAAAACGAGGCGTATCTCGCGCTGCAGGAATCGCCGGGTCAGCTGGAGATCGTCACGCCGCCGCTGAGCATCCTTGCCGAGCCGCCGGTGGCGGTCGTCGACAAAGTCGTCGATCGCCGCGGCACCCGTGCCGCTGCGGAAGCGTATCTGCAGTACCTCTACTCGCCGGAAGGCCAGGAGATTGCCGCGAAGCGCCACTACCGTCCGCGCGATCCGAACGTCGCGGCCAAGTACGCCGCCACCTTTACGAAACTCAACCTCTTCACGATCGACGAAGCATTCGGCGGCTGGCAGAAGGCCCAGAAGACACACTTCGCTGACGGCGGCGTCTTCGATCAGATTTATCGCCCCGGTACGCGATGACCCACGCCGCCCGCCGACGCGTGCTCCCCGGGTTCGGATTGACGATGGGCATCACCGTCTTGTACCTGAGCCTCGTCGTTCTGATCCCGCTGGCCACGTTGCCGGCGACGGCGTTTACGATGTCGTGGGAGGCGTTCCGCGCGACCATCTCGGATCCCCGCGTCGTCGCCTCTTACAAGTTGAGCCTCGGCGCCGCCTTCGTGGCCGCGGCGATCAACGCGGTCTTCGGCTCGCTCGTCGCGTGGACGCTGGCGCGCTACAGCTTTCCAGGACGTCGAATCGTTGACGCGCTGATCGATCTGCCGTTCGCGTTGCCGACGGCGGTCGCCGGAATCGTCTTGACCACGTTATATGCGCCGAGCGGGTGGCTGGGCGCGCCGCTCGCGCGGCACGGAATCGATGTCGCCTTTACACGCACCGGCATCATCGTCGCGCTCGTCTTCATCGGGCTGCCGTTCGTCGTCCGCACCCTGCAGCCGGTGATCGAAGAGCTCGATCCTGACGTCGAGGAAGCCGCAACCAGCCTCGGCGCGCGGCGCATGGCGGTGCTCTGGCACGTCGTGCTGCCGAACCTGCTGCCCGCCTGGCTCACCGGCTTCGCGCTGGCGTTCGCGCGCGCGATCGGCGAGTACGGCTCGGTGGTGTTCATCTCCGGCAACATGCCGATGCGGACGGAGATTGCTCCGCTGCTGATCATGACCAAGCTCGAGCAATACGACTACGCCGGTGCGACGGCGATCGCGCTCGTCATGCTCCTGCTGTCGTTCGCGCTGCTGCTCGCGATCAACGGCCTGCAGGCGTGGACGCGAAGGCGGGTTACCGGATGAGCGGGCCCCTCAAGAGAGGACATCTGACGGAGCCGGCGGTAGTCCGGCGGACGATCATGGCGATCGCGTTCGTATTTATTGCGCTCTTTCTCGTCGTCCCGCTGGCCGCGGTGTTCGGAGAGGCATTCGCGAAGGGATGGGACGCGTACCGCGCGGCGATCGTCGAACCGGATGCGCTGGCGGCACTTCGTCTGACGCTGCTGGCCGCGGCGATTGCCGTGCCGCTGAACGTCGTCTTCGGCGTCGCCGCCGGCTGGGCGATCGGCAAGTTCCAGTTTCCCGGCCGTCATGTCTTGATGACGCTGATTGATCTGCCATTTGCCGTCTCGCCGGTTATCTCGGGGCTGGTGTTCGTGCTGCTCTTCGGCCGGCGCGGCTGGCTCGGCGGCTGGATGATCGATCATGGTATGAAGGTGGTGTTTGCCGTCCCGGGCATCATCCTGGCGACGATTTTCGTATCGTTCCCGTTCGTCGCGCGCGAGATCATTCCGATCATGGAGGCGACGGGAACAGAAGAGGAGGAAGCGGCGCGGGTCCTCGGGGCAGGGGGACTGCAGATGTTCCGGCGCGTTACACTGCCGAACATCAAGTGGGGCTTGCTCTACGGGGTCATCCTCGCGAACGCGCGCGCAATGGGAGAGTTCGGTGCGGTGTCGGTCGTTTCGGGGCACATCCGCGGCATGACGAATACGCTGCCGCTGCACGTCGAGATTCTCTACAACGAATACAACGCCCAGGCAGCGTTCGCCGTCGCCTCGCTGCTCGGCTGCCTGGCCATCGTCACCTTGATCCTGAAGGCCGTGCTCGAGCGGCGGGTCCGCGCCCGGGCGGCCGTTTCCGAACACGACGAACCATGGGAATCGAAATCCGCGGCCTGACGAAACGCTTCGGCCGGTTTGTGGCGGTCGACGATGTGAACCTCCAGGTTGCATCGGGCGAGCTCGTCGCGCTGCTCGGCCCATCGGGCTGCGGCAAGACGACGCTGCTGCGCATCATCGCCGGGCTGGAGGAGGCGGACGCCGGCACGGTGTTGCTGGAGGGGGAAGACGCGACGTCGCGCGACGCCCGCGAGCGGCGCGTTGGATTCGTCTTCCAGCACTACGCGCTCTTCCGGCACATGTCGGTCTTCGAGAACGTGGCGTTCGGCCTTCGCGTGCGCCCGCGCGAGTTCCGTCCGTCTGAATCGGATATCCGGCGCCGCGTGCACGATCTGCTCGATCTCGTGCAGCTCGACTTCCTCGCCGACCGTCGTCCGTCCGAGCTGTCCGGCGGACAACGTCAGCGCATCGCTCTCGCGCGTGCGCTTGCGGTGGAACCGAAGGTGCTGCTGCTCGACGAGCCGTTCGGCGCGCTCGACGCGCGCGTGCGGCAGGAGCTCCGCCGCTGGCTGCGGCGCCTGCACGACGACATTCATCTGACCAGCGTCTTCGTGACCCACGACCAGGAGGAAGCGCTCGAAGTGTCCGATCGGGTGGCGATCATGAATCGCGGCGCGATCGAGCAGGAGGGAACGCCCGAGCAGGTGCTCGATCACCCCGCTACGCCGTTCGTCATCAGCTTTCTCGGCACCGTCAACATCTTTCAGGGCCGGGTGGAGGGTGGCCGCGGCTTCTTCGGGCCGCTCGCGGTCGAATACCCCGTCCATCCCGGGGCCGAGCCGCGTACCGCCGCGGCCTATACCCGCCCGCACGAGTTCGACGTGTCGCGCACCGACACCGGGTCAGGACTCTGGGGGATGCTGGAGGAGGTCACGCGTCTCGGCGCGACCGTCCGGCTCGAGCTCGCCGGCGCGCATGGTGGTTTGATCCACGCCGAGATGCCGCGCGAGGAGTTCGAAAAGCTCGGCGTCCAGCCCGGCGATCGCGTCTATGTCACGCCGCGCAAGGTTCGGGTATTCGTCGAGTAATCACCGACGGCGCAGATACTTTCACGAAAAAATCTCAGTGCCGAAAGCCGGGCTGTGGTGTAGTTGAGGGGTGGCCGAGACGCTTGAGACCACACCGCTGCTCGTGATCCGCCGCGTCCTCCTCGCGATCCTGCTGATCGGCATGGTGGGGACGACGATCGAGCTGCTGCTGCTGAAGCACGTCGAGGAGGGGACCCAGCTCATTCCGCTGGTGTTGCTCGGGTTCGGGTTGCTGGTGCTCGCCTGGCACGCGGCGCGGCCCGGCGTCGCGAGCCTGATGACGGTGCAGATCACCATGGTGTTGTTCATCGCGGCGGGGCTGATTGGGATGGTGCTGCACTACCAGGCGAATGTCGAGTTCCAGCTCGAGATGGACCGCTCGCTGTCGGGCATGCCGTTGTTCTGGAAGGCCGTCGCGGCGAAAGCGCCGCCCGCGCTGGCGCCGGGATCGATGGCCCAGCTGGGATTGATTGGACTGGCCTATTCGTATCGATATCCGACGATCACGGCGGCCCATAAAGGGCCGCCCTACAGCGCGTAGGCTGATTTTTTATGGGCCGGCACCCCGTGCGATCGTAGGCCGGCCCTTTATGGGCCCGCAAAATAGTCAAGGAGACAACATGACTGCTCGAAAACTCTGGGTGTTCGCGGCGCTGCTCTCGCTGGTCGCCGCCGCGCCGGCGGTGCACGCGCAGGTGGGCAAATCGCAGGGCGTCGTCGACGCGAACACGGCTCCTGAAGCGGACCTCGCCAAGATGCCGCACATGACGCCGGCGATCGCCAAGGCGCTGGTTGGAGTCCGGCCGTTCAAGAACATCACCGAGCTGAACACGTTTCTGATCGGGCAGGGGCTGAAGCAGGAAGAGGCGATGGACTTCTACCAGAAGGCGTTCATCCACATCAACCTCAACACCGCGACGCGCGACGAGATCCTGCTCGTGCCGGGCGCCGGCCAGCGGATGACGCGCGAGTTCGCCGAATACCGGCCGTGGAAAACCTGGGCGCAGTTCGACAAGGAGATCGGCAAGTATGTCGGGGCCGACGCGACCGCGAAGCTGGCGCAGTACTGCTTCATTCCGGTCAACCTGAACACCGCGAGCGACGCCGACTTTCTGTCCATCCCCGGTGCCGGCCCGCGCATGCTGCGCGAGTTCAAGGAATACCGTCCGTGGAAGTCCTGGGAGCAGTTCGACAAGGAGATCGGGAAGTACGTCGATGCCAAGGAGGTGGCGAGGCTGAAGCGGTATCTGGTGATCGACTAGCACCGGGATGCGGGACGCGGGATGCGGGGCGCGATCGGATCCCGGATCCCGGATCCCGGATCCCGGATCCCGGATCCCGGATCCCGGTACGTTTCACCCCGTATTTCGCATTCCAGCGGCAATCCCGTTCACCGTCACCTGGAACGCATTGGTGATTTGCGGATCGTCGTGGCCCTCTTCGCGCAGCCGGCGGAGCAGCTCGATCTGCACCAGGTTGATCGGATAGACGTACGGGTTACGGACCTCGATTGACCGCCTGAGCACGACGTTCTCCGTCAGCAGCCGTTCCTTGCCCGTCACGGTCAGCACCGATTGAATCGTCGCCTCGAGGCGGCGGCGCAGGTCGGTGCCGATCGGCTGCAGATCCGGCGGGACGAGGCGACGGTCGTATTCGGCGGCAATCCGCGCATCCGATTCCGCGAGCACCATCGCGATCAAGTCCAGCGTCGAGCGGAAGAACGGCCAGCGCTCGTACATCTCCCTCAGCACGTCCAGCTCGCCGCGCTCGAGCGCCGCCGACAGCGCTTCGCCGGTTCCCAGCCATGACGGCAGGAGGAGCCGCGTCTGGGTCCACGCGAACACCCAGGGGATTGCGCGCAGCGAGTCGACGCCGCCGTCGGCCGTGCGACGCACCGGGCGGCTTCCGATGGGCACGACACCCAGCTCGACCTCCGGCGTGGCGGCGCGGAAATACTCGACGAACCGGGGATTGTCGTACACGACCTCGCGATACACGCCGCGCGCTGTCTGCGCCAGGCGATCCATCACCGGCCGCCAGCGCGGATCCGGCCGCGCGGCGACTTCGAGCGTCGCGGCGAGCGTGGCGGTGGTGTAGAGCTCCAGCGTGCGAGTGGCGATCTCGGGCAGGCCGAACTGCGCCTGGATCATTTCCCCCTGCTCGGTTGCCCGGAGGCGTCCGTCGACCGATCCAGGGGGCTGCGACTGAATGGCGAGATAGGTCGGGCCGCCGCCGCGGCTGATGCTGCCGCCGCGGCCGTGGAACAGCGTCAGCTGAACGTTCACCTCATGGCACACGTCGACGATAGATTCCTGGGCGAGGTACAGGGCCCAGTTCGCCGCCAACCGGCCGCCATCCTTCGCGGAGTCGGAATACCCGATCATTACCTCCTGTTCGGTGCCAATCCGGCGGCGATATTCCGGAATCGCGAGCAGTTCGCGCAGCGTCCCGGCCGCGGCGCGGAGATCGTCGACCCGTTCGAACAGCGGCACGGTGCGGAGCCGGTGCTTCGAATGTGCCTGGAGCGCCTCGACGGCGAGCACGTCGGAGGGCGCCTGCGCCATCGAGATGACGTAGGCGCCGAGCGACGCCGGATCCAGCACGGCCGCCAGTCTGAAGGTCTCCACCACGTCCCGCACGTCGTCATCCGCTTCGAGATCGTCGGGGACGAGCGGCGTCGGGCTGCGCAGAGCGGCCGTCAGGTACGCCTGTCGCCTGGCTTCATCCCATTCGAGGTACGCCCCCTCGCCGCGATGCCGCGTGATCGCATCGAGCGCCGCCGCGTGCCGCGCCGCGTGCTGCCGCAGATCGAGCCGCACGAGCGTGAGGCCGAACGCGGCGGTGCGCCGCAGGAGATCGGTCAGACGGCCATCGGCGATCACCTGCTGACCGGTTTCGACCAGGGAGCGGTAACAGAGCCGGAGCGGTTCCTGGAGATCGGCGACCGACAAGTAGGGTGCGGCTTTTCCCGGGGTGGCGTCTCCCTTGAGCAGCTCGGCGCGCGCCAGCTCGCCGCCGTAATGATCGCGCGTGGCGCGCAGCCGATCCCGGACCTCGCGCAGCACGGCGCGGTAGGGCTCGCGCGCGCCGTTCGCGCGCGTCTGGAGCTCCTTGGTCGCAGGCGTCATCGAGAGTTCCGCGCGAAGCGCGGCAATCTCGCGCTCGTACAGATCGGCAGCCATCCACCGGGCGACGCCGCACGCGAGTTGCGTCACCCGGGGGGTCACCGTGGGGTTGCCATCGCGATCGCCCCCCATCCACGAGCCGAAGCGCAGCGGTGCTGCATCGAGCGGGAGCGGGCGGCCGGTCGCGCGCTTCAGCGAGGCATCGAGCGAGCGCAGGAAGCTCGGCACCGCATCCCACAGCGTCTGCTCGAAAATCAGCAGGCCGGCAATCGCTTCGTCGACCGGCGTCGGCCGCCGCGCCCGGATTTCGTCGGTTTCCCACGACGCCATCACCTCTCGCCGAAGCGTCTCGACGGTCTGCTGCCGCTCCGGGACAGTGAGATCGTCGCGATCCTGGCGCGAGAGCGCGTCGGCAATCCGCAGGTGCTTCTGGATCAGCGTCCGCCGCGTGATCGCCGTCGGATGCGCCGTCAGCACGAGCTCGACCCGCATCGACGTCGTCGCCGCATGCAACGCATCGGCGGTGGCGCCGTGGGACATGAGCCGTGCGAACGTTTCGTCGCAGGATCCGCGCTGCGGCGCCGCGTGCGGATCGCGCAGATACTGGCGCCGCCGCCGCACCCGGTGATGCTGCTCGGCGATGTTGGCCAGCGTCAGGAAATGTGAAAACGCGCGGGCCACCGGCACCGCCGATTCGACCGGCAGCGTCCGCAAGAGGTCGGCGAGCGCATCAAGGTCGCTGTCGCTGCCGGCGCGGCCGCTCTTCGACAGCGCTCGGACGCGTTCCACCGTTTCGTAGAGCGCAGCACCTTCGCGCAGGCGCAGGGTTTCGCCGAGCAGACCGCCCAGCAACCGTACGTCGTCTCGAAGCCGTTCGTGGGGATCGCGCGGGGCGTCTGGCATGCGGGACTATTATCCCTTGCGACTCGACTGCAACCCTGGATACGACGTACCATTCCCCGGATGAGAGAGAGTGACGGCGCGGCGCCGCCAGCCGACACCCGCGTGCTGACCGGGATTCCAGGCCTCGATGCCCTGCTCGTCGGCGGCGGGCTTCCCGCGAATCGTTTGCACCTGATCGAAGGCAACCCTGGAACGGGAAAGACGACGCTGGCGCTGCAGTTCCTCATGGCGGGGCGTCGCCAGGGCGAGACGTGCCTTTATGTCGCCCTCTCGGAAACGAGTGCGGAACTGCGGGGCGTCGCAGCCTCGCACGGTTGGAGCCTTGACGGCATCTAGGTATTCGAGCTCGCGCGCGCGGAGCGCGAATCGGAGCAGTACACCCTCTACCACCCGTCCGAAATCGAGCTCGGCGAGATGGTGAAGACGGTCCTCGACATGACCGACCGGCTGCGGCCGACGCGCCTGGTGCTCGATTCGTTGTCGGAGATGCGCCTTCTCGCGCGCGATCCCCTGCGCTATCGCCGTCAGATTCTGTCGCTCAAGGAATACTTTTCGCAACGGGCGACCACGGTGCTCCTGCTCGACGACCGGACCTCGGGAGAAACCGATCTCCAGCTGCACAGCATTGCGCACGGTGTGGTGCTGCTCGAGCAGACCCCGTTCGAGTACGGCCGCGTCCGCCGCCGCCTGCGAGTGGTCAAACTTCGCGGCGTCGCCGTGACCGAAGGGTTCCACGATTTCAAGATCGCACGCGGCGGGATCGTCGTGTATCCACAGTTGGTGCCGATGACCGACCACGCGCGTCCCTCCACTCCACTGCGCAGCGCGATTAGCGAGCTGGATGCGCTGCTCGGCGGCGGGCTCGCCTGGGGCACGTGCACCTTGTTCCTCGGCCCGGCGGGTGTAGGCAAGTCGACGCTCGCCGCCCAATATGTCACGACGCCCGATGTTCCGGCCTCCGTATTTCTCTTCGACGAGCGGCGCACCACGTTCGTCGAACGGTGCGAAGCGCTCGGCATGAACATCCGCGAGCGTCTTGCCACCGGCCGGCTGCAAATCGTCCAGGTGGAACCGGGCGACATGTCGCCAGGGGAATTCGCCCACCGGGTACGCGACTGCGTCGATCATAACGGCTGCCGCGTCGTGCTGATCGACAGTCTCAACGGCTATTTGCACGCGATTCCGTCCGGCAACTCACCGCTGGTGCGCCTGCACGAGCTCATCGCCTATCTCAACGAACGCGGCGTCGCCACCTTACTGATAACCGCGCAGCACGGCATGATGGGCTCCCAGATGCCCGCCCCGGTCGACGTCAGCTACCTGGCGGACTGCGTCGTGCTGATGCGCTACTTCGAGGCGATGGGTACGGTCCGCAAGGCGATTTCGGTCGTCAAGAAGCGGACCGGCTCGCACGAAACGAGCATTCGAGAGTTCGCGGTCGGTCCTGGCGGCATCCGCGTCGGCCAGCCACTGACTGAGTTCCAGGGAGTGATGGCCGGGACGCCCACCTACCATGGAGCCCAAGCCCCATTGATACGTGACGATGGAAAGCCGAGGACCTGAAGTCGAGCGGCGGGTGCTCATCGTCGCGCCAATCGGCCGCGACGCCGCGCTGACGGCCGATCTGCTCACGCGCGCCGGCATCGAGCCTTTCATCTGTGCATCGATTGCGGACGCGGTCTCGGAACTGACCGTTGGAGCCGGCGCGATCATCATCACCGAAGAAGTGTTTGAGGCGCCGGACTTCCCGGATCTCCCGGCTGCGCTCGATCGCCAACCACCCTGGTCAGACGTGCCGGTCGTTCTCTTTGCCGGTACGGCGCAGACCAACGTCTCCCTTCACACCATCAGTCTTGCGGAGGCGCTCAGGAACGTGACGTTCCTGGAGCGGCCCATTCGTATGGCGGCCGTCATCAGCGTCGTCCGCGCCGCGATTCGCGCGCGCCTGCGGCAGTACGATCTGCGCGAGTCGCTGGTGGCGCTCGACGCTGCGCGGAAGGAAGCCGAAGCGGCGAGCCGGTTGAAAGACGAATTCCTGGCCACGCTTTCCCACGAACTGCGGACGCCGCTGAACGCCATTCTTGGCTGGACCACCATGCTTCGCCACGGGCAGGTGGACCCGGAGAAGATCGGCAGGGCGCTCGACGTGGTGGAACGGAACGCGCGCGCGCAGGCGCAGCTCATCGAGGACGTGCTCGACATGGCGCGCATCATCACCGGGAAAGTGCGCCTCGAGATGCGATCGGCGCTCCTCGCGCCCGTCGTCGAGGCCGCCGTCGACGCGGTGCGGCCGGCCGCGGAGGTGAAGTCCATCCGGCTGCGCACGACCATAAGCACGGTACCGCCCGTCCATGGCGATGCAGTGCGGCTGCAACAGGTGCTCTGGAACCTGCTCACGAACGCCGTGAAGTTCACGCCGCCAGGCGGCACCGTCACCGTCGCGCTCCGCCAGAGGGGGTCCGACGCGGTGTTGACGGTCACCGATTCCGGTCCCGGCATCGCCCCGGATTTCCTGCCGTACGTATTTGACCGGTTCCGGCAGGCGGATCAGAGCGTCACGCGCGGCCACGGCGGGCTCGGGCTCGGCCTGTCGATCGTGAAACATCTCGTCGAGCTCCACGGCGGGCGCGTCCGGGCGCTGAACGACGGACCCGGTGGAGGAGCGACGTTCGAGGTGGTGCTGCCGCTGGCCGCCGCGCTCATCACCGCTGACGACCACCGCAGCCGCGAACGCGGGCAGGACGCCTTTGCGATCCGGCTCGACGCCGCACACATCCTCGTCGTTGACGACGATGCCGCGACCCGGGAGCTGCTGGCGACTCTCATCGCGCGCACGGGGGCGAGCGTCGAGGTGGCCGAATCGGCAGCCACCGCGATTCAGTCCATTCAGAAGAGGACGCCCACGGCTATCATTACGGACATCGGGATGCCGGGAGAGGATGGCTATTCGTTGATGCGGCGCATTCGCGCCCTTCCGCCGCCGGCGCGAGATGTGCCGGCGATCGCGCTGTCGGCCTACACGCGCGCGGAGGATCGCGACGCGGCGAAGGCAGCCGGTTTCACGTCGTTCGTCGCCAAGCCGGCGACGCCGCAGCAGCTTCTGCGCGCCCTCGAAACGGTGATGCAGCCGCCCGAACCCGGGACTCGAGTATGAGCAGCAGAGATCCTCGTGTCGATGCCTACATCGCGAAAGCGGCGCCATTTGCGAAACCCATTCTCAAATCCATCCGGCAGGCGGTGCACAAGGGGTGCCCCGACGTCGAAGAGACGATGAAATGGAGCTTCCCGCATTTTGATTACAAGGGAATGCTCTGCGCGATGGCCGCGTTCAAGGAGCACTGCACGTTCGGGTTCTGGAAGGCCTCGCTCCTCGCCGGCGCCGGTATCCCCCAGAAAACCAAGGACGCGATGGGGCAGTTCGGGCGGATCACCTCGGTAGGCGCTCTGCCGCCGGAAAAAGAGCTCGTCGCCCTCGTCCGACAGGCCGCGCGCTTGAACGACGAAGGCACAAAGGTGGTGCGCGAGAGGAAGGCGCCGAAGCCGATCCCGAAAGCGCCCGCCGCATTCCTCAAGGCGCTCGGCGCCAACAGCCGGGCCAAGACGAACTACGAGGGGTTCAGCCCGAGCCACCGCCGCGAGTACCTCGAGTGGATCACCGAAGCGAGGACCGAGGCGACCCGCGACAGGCGGATTGCCAGCACGATCGAGTGGCTCGCCGAAGGCAAATCGCGCAACTGGAAATACGAGCGCCGCTAGCCCGTGGCGGATCGTCGCTGGCTGGCATACGCGGCGCTCGCCGCGGCGATCGTCGGGATGGCGTGGTCCGCGGTGTTCGTCCGCTGGGCGGGAGTGTCCGCGCTGTCTGCCGCATTCTACCGTGTGTCAATTGCGGCGCTGGTTCTCATCCCCTGGCGCCTCACCCACCGGCGCTCGCGTCCGGTGAGCGGGCGGGCCGCCCGGCTCGCGCTCGCCGGCGGCGCATTCTTCGCGGCCGACCTCGCCTTGTTCAACAGCGCGGTGCTGCGCACCTCGGCGGCGACCGCGGTGCTGCTCGGCAACAACGCGCCGATCTTCGTCGGCCTGGGCACGTGGCTGTTCCTGGGCCGGCGGCCGCGCGCGACCTTCTGGATCGGCCTGGCGCTGGCGCTGGGCGGATGCGCCTACATCGTGTTCTCCGATGCGGCGCAAGGACGCAGCGCTGCGCACGGCAACATCGCCGGTGACCTTCTCGCGCTGACCGCGGCCGTTTTCTGGGCCGCGTACATGCTCACCACCGAACACGTGCGCGCCGACATGGACACGCTGACGTTCAACACGATCGCCGTCAGCGGCAGCGTCGCCACGTTGCTCGTCGCGTGTGTCGTCATGGGCGTGCCGCTTTGGGGCTACTCCGCACGGACCTGGGCAGCCCTGCTCGCGCTCGGATTGGTCTCGCAACTGGCCGCGTACTTCGCGCTCGTGTACGCCCTCGGACACTTGCGAGCAACGGTCACGTCCGTTTCGATCCTCGCGCAGGTGCCGCTCTCCGCGGTGCTGGCGGCCATCTTCCTCGGGGAGCCGTTGTCTTCGGCGCAGTTGATCGGCGGCATCGTCGTGCTGGCCGGCATCTCCGTCGTGACTCGCCAGTGAGGAGGCGGCGTCCGGCGACCGCCGCGATGCTATAGTCCGACGCGAGGTGCACGTGGCGGAGCGACTGGACGACGAGGCGCTGGAGACGCTGTTTCGCACGGCCCGCAGTCACTCGGCCTGGACCGACCGGCCAGTGCCTGATGCGCTCCTGCGAGAACTCTACGACCTCGCCAAGTGGGGACCGACGAGCGCGAACGCCGGTCCAGCACGGTTTCTATTCCTTCGGACGCCGGAAGCCAAGGAGCGGCTCCGACCGGCACTGGCGCCGATGAACGTCAAGAAAGTGATGACCGCGCCCGTGTGCACGATCATCGCCTACGACCTCAAGTTCTACGAACGTCTTGCCAAGCTTTTCCCCCATAACCCGGGCATGCAGAGGCTGTTTGCGGGTGCGCCGGAAGTGGTCGAGGCCACCGCGCGGCGGAACTCGAGCCTGCAGGGCGCGTATTTCATGCTCGCCGCGCGCGCGCTCGGCCTCGATTGCGGTCCGCTCTCCGGCTTTGACAACGCGAAGGTCGACGAAGAGTTTTTTGCCGCCGGCAAGCCGTGCGCGGGATGCGAGCAGGAGTTCTTCGCCGAGGCCCACGTGAAGTCGAACTTCATCTGCAATCTCGGCTACGGCGATCCTGCAAAGCTCTTTCCCAGGCTGCCTCGCCTCGATTTCGACGAGGCGTGTCTCCTCCTCTGAATGGCGCGACTCCACCGCAGTCTGTACGTCCAAGTCCTGGCGGCAATCATTCTCGGCGTCCTTTTCGGGATGGTGTCGCCGGAGCGCGCGGCCGCCATGAAGCCGCTCGGCGACGGCTTCATCAAGCTGATCAAGATGCTGATCGGCCCGATTGTCTTTGCGACGATCACGGTCGGCATCGCGCGGATGGGCGCGATGCGGGATGTCGGCCGGATCGGCATCCGCACGTTGGTCTACTTCGAGGTGGTGTCGACGCTCGCGCTGGTCATCGGCCTGGTCGTGGTGAACATTCTGCAGCCGGGACGCGGCCTCTATGTGGCACCGGGTACGGCGCCTCCGGCCGCTGCCGCCGGGGCTGCGCCGACCGCCGTCGATTTTCTGCTCAACGTGATCCCGACGACCATGCTGGACGGCTTCGTGCGCGGAGACATCCTGCAGGTCCTGCTCGTCTCGCTGCTGTTCGGGATCGCGCTGCTCGCGCAGGGAGAGCGGGCGAGCCTGATCGTCTCCTGGATCGAGCAGATCTCGCACACCCTCTTCGCCATTGTCGGGATCGTGATGCGGCTGGCGCCGATCGGGGCATTCGGGGCGATGGCGTTCACGGTCGGCCGTTACGGCGTCGGCAGCCTGTTGTCACTCGGCAAGCTGATGGCGGGCGTCTACATCACCTGCTTCCTGTTCATTGTCATCGTCCTCGGCTCGATCCTCCGGCTTGCCGGCCTGCGCCTCTTCCGCTTCCTCCGCTACATCGCGGAGGAGATCCTCATCGTCCTCGGTACGTCGTCATCTGAATCGGCGCTGCCGCGCCTCATGATGAAGCTCGAGCAGCTCGGGTGCAGCAAGCCGGTGGTCGGCCTGGTCATTCCGACAGGGTATTCGTTCAATCTGGACGGAACCGCGATCTACATGACGATGGCGGCGGTGTTCGTCGCGCAGGTGAGCGGCGTCACGTTGACGCTGCGGGAGCAACTGTCGGTTCTCGCGATTCTGCTGCTGACGTCGAAAGGGGCGGCCGGAGTGACCGGAAGCGGCTTCATCACGCTCGCCGCGACGCTCGCGGCGGTGCCGTCGATACCGCCCGCGGGGCTGGCACTGCTGGTCGGCGTGGACCGGTTCATGTCCGAAGTGCGGGCGATCACGAACCTGATTGGAAATGCCGTTGCGACCGTGGTCATCGCACGGTGGGACGGAGCGCTCGACCTGGCGCACGCGCAACGCGTGCTGGCGGACAATGAGGCCGCCATTCCCACTCCCGTC
>Ga0068857_100002398_pt1 | contig 15279 bp, 14 predicted proteins | sample KBSCornC72_FD_66591 | JGI IMG/M metagenome (GOLD analysis project Ga0068857, IMG submission 66591) | Corn rhizosphere microbial communities from Kellogg Biological Station, Michigan, USA - KBS Corn C7-2 | ecosystem: Host-associated > Plants > Roots > Rhizosphere > Soil ...
TCATCATATCACACGCGCCGCCCTCCGGTTGCTCAGTAAGATGCGCTCAAAATGAGGGTGGCTGGCGTCGTGGGCATGCATATCCTCACGCACAATCATGGTTGGGGACCACGTGTGATGGAATTTTTCGCGATCGGTACGGCCATCGCCAGCGTTGCAGTGGACAGTCAGAGCTTTCCCTCCTACTCAATAACTGAATGGAGGGTATTAGTTGCCAAAACCTTCAAACAGACTCTCCACCGACGCCAGAATCTCTGTGGAATCGAGCGCACTGCGATCGTGCCGAATCATCTGGTCAAATTCTTGATTGAAGATCGCTTCGAGTGCGGCGTTTTTCGCGTCGGGCTGGTCGCCAGCCTGGTGTGTCAGCAGATGTGTTCCAACCAGGTAGAGCGAGATTTCAGCCTGCATATTCAACGAGAGTTGTTCAAAGGGAGAAACTTCCAGGAAACGTACGATTTTCTGGAGATTGCGAATGATTTCCCGCGCCTCCTCGATGTTGGCAATCATGCCATTTTCGTCGCGCTGATAGCTATTCAGGTTAAAATCAAGCTGGGGAGGATTATATTGTTCGTCGTGCATGGCTCTCTTTTCTCTTTCCGCCGGGACACCAGAGGATCATACCAGGGTGGTGCGATAGATAGTAGAAATGCTATATATAGTTCTAACTATACCTGGGATCGAGGCAAAAAGACAGGAACAGGTACCAATGTCATAGGTTTGCGCACAATGGGGTCTGGATATCCTGCTGCATAGCATATAATAGAGAAGAACAAAGTTGTGCTGAACCATCGATTTTGGGAGGAAAAGGGAATGCCACGTGCCATTGATTTCCACGTCCACCTGCCTACAACCGAATTTATGCAGGTGACGTTGGGTCCGTACGCCAAAGCCGCCGAACGCTATTTTCGCACCGAAGTCAAACTCAAAGATATCGACCAGCTCGCAGAGGATTACGCGCGCGTGGATATGATCGGCGTGCTGCTGGCCTGGGATGCTGAGACAGCGACGGGTCTGCCGCCGCTGGGCAACGATTATATTGCCGCGATCGTCGAGCGCTATCCACAACAATTTATCGGCTTTGCCAGCGTCGATCCACACAAAGGCAAAGCAGCCGTCAAAGAGATCGAACGCGCGGTCAAAGATCTGGGCCTGGGCGGAGCCAAGTTCCATCCGGGTGTGCAGGCGTTCTATCCAAGCGACCCCACGTTTTATCCTTTAATGGAAAAGATTCAGGAACTGGGCATACCCGCGCTTTTCCATACCGGGACAAACGGCCTCGGTGCGGGCACACCTGGCGGTATGGGAATCAAGATGGACTATACGCGCCCGATCTACCTTGACTCGCTGGCCGCTGATTTCCCCGGCCTGACGATTATCGGCGCGCACCCATCCTGGCCCTGGCACGAAGAGATGCTGGCGGCGATGCAGCATAAAACCAACCTCTACAACGATCTTTCGGGCTGGGTTCCCAAACGTATCCCGGAGGTATTGTTGCGTACTGCCGCGACCAGGATGCAGGATCGTTTTCTCTTCGGCTCCGATTATCCGTTCATCACGCCCGAACGCTGGCTGGCGGACTTCGAGAAGCTCGATTATTTCACGCCCGAAGTCACCGCGAAACTGATGTGGAAAAACGCCCAGCGCTTGCTGGCCCATACGGCGGTCGGCAAGATGACATTTAGCGGATAGAGCCGCGCTGCCATAACGAGTTGTGCATGGAGAGTCGCCCCTCGCGCGACTCTCCTCTTACATCTGGCCCTGTTGGTCCCCAAATTCGTCAACGACGGGACAATAGCGGCCAATTTGCGCTATAATACCAATGAGTAGTCTGGTTTCCAGTCATCTATTCATTGGTTCTTATCTTTTCACCACCTTGTAGAACACGTAAGGAGCACAGGCGCATGCCTACCGAAGAACATATTTTTGAGTTGGGCCAGGAAGTAATCGACGGCGAAGGGAATAAACTCGGCAAGGTCCAGGCCCGTTTTCAGCGTTATATTCTGGTCGAGCGCGGTGGTCTGTTTGGCAAGACCTATTATGTGCCGCATACCGTCGTCAGCAAGACCGCCAATGCCGCGTTATACCTGACCTTGAGCGAAGCGGAACTGCGTGAGCAGGGTTATCATAGCGTTCCCGAAGACCTCTATGAAGAGGTACATGAGCCGGGCATTCCCCAGGTTTTTTCTGGCGTCCCCAAATTCGCCAAACGCCCACTCTCTCCGGCTCAGACTGGCCACTACCACTATGGACGTCGCTGGCCTGGCATCAACACCGATGCGTCTGGTTCCTACCTCCGCGAAGAGGTGCTACCTATCCCACAAAAACTGGTTGAGGCTTCAGAAGAGAACCGCCGCAAAGCATAAGCTGGCAGGAAAAAATCAACGCTTCACGTGTAAAGTGTGACTTTGCATGACAGCAGTGAGGAGTTTGCAAGTCAACACGCTGACTTTGCACGACAGCAGCGCTCTTTTGCAAGGCAGCACGATGAACAAACGCGTTTTTCTCGAAATGCTGCCAAAGACCACCATAAAAAGGTCAACCAGACTTTGTGGTGGTCTTTTTAGCGTACGCGACCCACGGGGTCGACGGGGAAAGGCGTGCGTACCAGCAGCTTCCCGCTGCCTCATTGCTCGGTGAGGATCATCGGCCAGAGATACGCTTCCAAACGCAAGCACTTGCTCGATGCCTCTCCGACGGCTGACAAGAAATTTTCCCAGGAGAGCGCCGTATCCTGGAACTCCGAGAGGATGCACGAATAGAATGGGGGAAGCGAACCGGCGTTCGTCCATTGCCGCAAGGGAATGGCACATTTCTGGAATGACGGCTTCTGCTCCTCAACTTGCGTGCACCAGGCGAGCGAGGAGGTTTGCCCCCAGTACCCGATCGCTTTGAACAACTGCTGCCACCTGTCTGCTTCCACTTCAAGACTATTCTCAACCTGATCGCAGCGAAAGGTGATGAAATCTTGCTGCAAAAACTGCCACATCTTGCTGCATTGCAAAGTTACCCATTGTAGCATGTAAGCAGAAAAGAACTGTGGCCTTTCTAATTTATAGGTTCTTCAAAATGGATATTATTCACCTGTAACCAATGCCTTTCCATGGTATCTCCAGGTTGTTGCCACGCACGCGCAAGTCCAAGACTTAGGATGACAGAAGCTCCCCTTTGCATTTGGGTATCACATTGTCTGATCAGATCTATTATAGGTGTTTGGTGATCATCTTCACAAAAGCGTAGATCTGTAACCGAAAGCTCTACCTTAAAGCTCCCATCGGTAACGTGCATGCGAATTTTTCCATAGTTATTAACGTATAAACGAGGGGAGGCCGCAGGTATAAGGCATCCTAAAGAAGCTTCGCCAGTCCCTTTATCAACGATGCACCCTCGGCTAAAGGATTTAATTGCTGGGCCAAATATTTGGCGGATGCTCTTTTTGGCAACAATTTGGAGTGTCGTCCAAAATTGCTCATGTGTAACTGTGCCTATGAGTTGTGCCTGGAATGGATCGAAAAGACGATCCTCCATCTCAGGAGGATTTCCACGAAACGTAACCGTGCCTAAATCTACAACTGAGGCAAGGGCAAATGGTCCGCCATTGGTGGCAAGTAAATCAGTTGTTAGCCTTCTGTTTAGCACTGGACGGATGTGCTGGCCATTTGATATATCAATGCCTGCCACACAAATATATCCTGCATTCATCCTGGTTAAATGATTCACAATGATCTGCATGCTATCCCTGCTTTCTGCCTAAAATCTAGAGATGTATGATCTCGAGGTTTCCCCACTTTTCACGGAGGTATTCTGAAACCAGACGGCGATGACAATGCTCTGCTGTAGCTTCACTGCAAAGTAAGACCGTTGGTGTCTCGAAAAGCTTGGGATCGATCTTTTCTTCTATTTTTCTCTCTCTCATCAGCGAGAGGAAGCGTTGCTCATAATCTGACCAGCTCCCTTTTTGCTTTTTATATGCCCCAAGCATATCTTGCGTCGGAGCCAGCAAAGGTTCATGTCTATACTCTATTCCACAAATTTCCTTGAGAAAAAAACGCAGATCTTCCTTTTTGGTAAAACCAGCAAGTTGTGATGAATTGTTCAATCTAATGTCAATAAGCTGCTTAATACCAGCCTGTTTTAGAGATCCGAAGAACTGGGCTGCTGTTTTTTTCGTGAAACCGGTCGTATAGACCTCCATGTGTTCTCCTCCTTTTTTGATGGCTGTTCATCCCAAAGAGATTGTCCATACGACGCGATCTCTTTAGGAAAGGCCAGCTCCTTCTCAGTTTGGATATGACCATCTCCTCGAATATGGGATAAGTTAACTCCTTGTTTAGCCAGAACACGACCTATTAAAAGATGTCGATGGCAACCTGTAGGGTCTTCTTCGCTACACATCATCGCGACTCTGTAAGCCCTCCCACCCCTTTTAACACGCTTTATGGCGCTAAGGAAAAACGAAGCTTCTGCCACACGATTGTAGAGGACATGACTATCAACATCATAGAATTTATCTCCATCTGGCCGTCCTCCTAGCTCCTTTCCCATAAATATGTATCTAATACCAACTTGTTTTACTGCAGTTGCTAAAGAAGTACTATTGAAGTGAGGAACATATTTAGAGTATGGATAGGATCTCACATCAATTAGCACTTCTATCTTATGTTGCTGAAGTAACGATAGGAAAGCCTCCATAGATTGGTTAGAATGACCAATTGAGAAAATCGTCAGTGTTTCATCATCTTTATCCTGAAAAAGGGTATCTTTCTCTTTCATCTGTCCTCTTCCTATTGTTCTAGAGAAAACCACATAATATTGTAGTTCACTTCTACACTGTTTTCTCAACCTCCTTCTGAAGGTTAATACTCATTCCTCAAGTATATATCACTTTTGTCTCTATATTGAAATAGCTATTAATCTCGATGCCACATCAATATATGAGAGAGGAGTGTTTCTCGATGAGTAGATAGCCATGCATCAGTCCATAACAAACGCGCCGCTTGATCCTGCATGTCAATCATCGAATTCAAACCTGCAAAATAGCGTCCCATCTTACGCACAAATAAGTAAGCTAGACGAAGTCGCCATACATCAGGGATTGCTAATAATTCCTCTTTACACAAAGCAAGACGACGCATGTATGCACAACCAAAAGTATCAATTACATCCCATTCTTTTCCCGTACCCAGTGGTTTCATAGTCCACCAATTCAGTGCTGTACAAATATCAACAATTCGAATATCTTTTCCCATATCCTCAAAATCCAAAATAGCTGTCACACAACCATGATCGACTAAGATATTTTTAGTGCCGCAGTCTCGGTGAATTAATTGCTGAGGAAGTTGATGATATAAAGGGGAGGCACCCTCAATCACTGCAGCAAGAAGAGCACGTATGCTTCTGGCTTGCTCACGATCAAGCGGGAGCTGATCCACTGCTGCAAGCGGATCAAACACGAGGGGATGACAACGCGCGAGATCCCCAAAGGGGGGAAGTCCAAATCCATCAGGTACTTGAATTTTGGGAAGCGTCGCAAGCGCATCATCAAGTTGTGCAAGAGCAAATCCGGCAGATGCTATGCTGGAAAGATCATGTTCCGGCAAAGATCCTGGTAGCAAAGGATATAAAGTAGCATAAGTCGATACTTTAGTATCTTGTTCAACAAACACGACGACATCGTCACTATTCGTTTTCAACAGAAGTGGAAAACGGAACGGGAGTTCTTTATCAGATAATGATTGAAGAACTGCTATTTCATAATAAACATTGGGAATACGGGTAAGATCGGAGGAGAGACGCAATATGTAGGACTGAGCATCTGCAGCATCTACACGCCAAACTTGATTATTTGTGCCGCCGACTGTCGGGGAAAGCTTCCAAGGGCCAGGTACGGGCCATACTGTCCACAAAGTGGCTAGATCCATCAGTTACTCCTCATGTTCTTGTATTTTGAATGGGTTGGTTTCTCGTCTTGGTCGCTTATCTCGTATTTTAGTATAGAGATAAGCGCGGAAAAGATCTACTCTCAACTTCACTAGTTTGATACTATTTTGTCTAACATAACGAACTGTACATGGTTTCGCCGTTTATTTGCTTGGAGTATAAAGGAAAGCAGCGCACGCATCGTTTCGTTTTTGTGAATGTTGATAGAGAGTATCTATCAGGAGACGCCTCTACGAGCATGGAAAATAAAATGCATAGCGTGAGTTAGGGCTTCTTCTCCATTGCCAATTCTGAGCTTGTTGGGTACTATATTATGTGCAAAAAGATAGGTGCCACTGTATATGACAGCGAGGCTCATGCCGCCCGATGTAGAGAAGAAGTTGCCCGATGAGTAGCTATTGGCATCTTATCTTCAAAGGTAGCTTTTTCTCTGAATAGTCGGCTTTCCCCCGAAGAAAGTCTCGCAGGTCCTCGATAAAATCAAAATGTGTTGTCAAATACTACTACACACTGCTGTCATGCAAAGTCACACGTTATACAAAGTTCACGAGTGCAGTGGAAAGCCTCAAGGCAAACTTTCCACTGCACTCGCCTCATTCCTCTACCTCTATTTCTCTGTAAAGCATCTAAAAACATCTACTGTTTTTCCATATTTTGTAAGCTAGGGTTTATCAGACATCAGTGCAGCGGACCGCCGCAAGTAGTGCGTTGGAAAGTTGATCTTTCCAATGGCTTTCCCCTGCCAGGAATATTGTCCTCCATAGGCTTTATAAGCCATTGCACCACTATTGCAAAACTCTTCTTCATCGCGAGAAATGTTTTGTGATATGCTTCAACAATAAGCAGATACGATGGTCCAAAGGTCGCCTGCCAGATCGGGGGACCGTACGGCAGTTTTCCAGAAGGAGACCGCATGATTGCCAGAGCGTTTTTAGAGAACCGATTGGCTTATCAGCAGCCCTCTGATGCTGTGGTTGCTGCGTTGGAGGGCAATCCCCAAACGGGACTGGATACAGAGGAAGCCCGGACTCGTGTGCAGCGTTACGGAAGGAATGAATTGCCCAGCCAGCCTCCGCCTCCGGCCTGGCGGAAATTTCTCGCCCAATTCTGGAATCCATTGACGATATTGCTGCTCGTTGCTACCGTTGTCTCCTTTGTTGTCTGGTGGATCGAGCGGGAGAGCGCTTTTCCCTACGAAGCGTTTGCCATTTTTGCGATTGTGCTCCTCAATGGTCTCCTGGGATATATGCAGGAACGCCGGGCAGAGCAGGCAGTCGCGGCTCTACAAGCCATGTCAGCCGCAATGGCAAATGTGCTGCGTGATGGCTATGTGCAGATCATCCCAACGACTGAGGTCGTGCCGGGCGATATTCTTGTGCTTGAGGAAGGGGATACTATTGCCGCCGATGCCCGTTTGCTGGAGGTGAATGCGCTACGTGTCGCGGAGGCGGTTCTAACAGGCGAGAGCACACCAGTTAACAAGAGTCGCGCCCCACTTGACCAGGAACTGAGCATTGGGGATCAAACTAACATGGTATTCAGTGGCACTGCGGTGGCGGCGGGGCGTGGGCGTGCCATTGTGACGGCGACAGGCCCGTGGACAGAGATCGGGCGCATTGCCGGTTCGCTCCAGCACACTGTCGAGAAGGCTACACCACTTCAGAAAGAACTTAACCGCATTGGAAAGTGGCTGGGAAGCCTGGTCATCCTCATTGCGCTCGTCATGAGTGGCACGATTCTCCTCGTTGACAGAGTAGGCACCTTCAGAGCCTTCGTGGATCTCCTGCTGCTGGCCGTCTCGCTGGCCGTCGCGGCAGTACCGGAGGGCTTGACGACCATCACGACCATTGTGCTGTCGCTTGGTATCCAGCGTATGGCGCAGCGCAATGTGATCGTACGCAAGCTCTCAGCCGTAGAGACCCTTGGCTCGACGACTGTCATCTGCACCGACAAAACGGGAACGCTCACGAAGAATGAAATGACAGTGCGAGCACTCGTGACACCTGGTGGGAGAGTGGATTTCACCGGTGTGGGCTATCAGCCAGAGGGCATGGCTTTGCAAGCAGGGCAGGAACTGATTGATCCTTTGCTCAAAGAGGAAGTTGAAACGGTTCTGCGCGCGGCTTCCCTGGCCAATAATGCCTCCTTGCACTCCCTCAATAGTACATGGACCATCCAGGGAGATTCAACTGAAGGGGCGCTCCTGGTCGCGGCGCAAAAAATGGGGTTGCGCAAGAAAGACCTGGAAGCAGATTCCCCACGCAGGGCAGAGCTGCCCTTTTCTTCTGACCGCAAAATGATGAGTACCGCTCACGAGGATACGGAGCAGAAAGAGCATCTGCTGGTTTTCTCCAAAGGAGCGCCCGATATTTTGCTGGCCCGCTGTGAGTATGAGCAGGTTGGTGGGAGCAAACAGGCACAACCGCTGACCAGTGGGCGTCGAGCAAGCATCCTGGAGGATGTGGAGGGCCTCGCAGCCTCAGCATTACGTACCATTGGTGTCGCGGCACGCAGCGTGCCACGCGCAGAGATTGATCCATCAGGTGAACTGGGCGAGCATATTGAGCAGGATTTGACCTGGCTTGGCGTTATCGGGATGATGGACCCACCGCGACTGGAGGCCGTCGAATCGGTGCGCCAGGTGCAACGGGCAGGTGTCAGAGTCCTCATGATTACGGGCGATCATCCGATTACCGCCGCGGCCATTGCCCGCGAATTGGGTATTCTCGTGGAGGATGGACAGACAGTGGATGGCATCGAGCTGGCGAAACTGAGTGACGAGGATTTGCAAGAAGCGGTTCGCAGGATCTCAGTGTACGCGCGGGTGGCACCAGAGCAGAAGCTGCGCATTGTCCAGGCACTCAAAGCCAATGAGGATATAGTCGCGATGACCGGTGATGGAGTAAACGATGCTCCTGCACTCAAGAGGGCCGATATCGGCGTAGCGATGGGCATAACCGGCACAGACGTTGCCAAAGATGCCGCCGATATGATCTTGACCGATGACAACTTCGCCTCCCTGGTTGCAGCAATGGAAGAGGGACGCGCGATCTTCGCCAATATTCAGAAATTCTTGCGCTATCTGCTCTCCTCCAATATTGGCGAGGTGCTCACCATGTTCTTCGGGGTTATCCTGGCGAGCCTGATTGGGCTGACAAGTGAGGCGGGCAAAGAGATTGTGCTCCCACTATTGGCCACGCAGATTCTGTGGATTAACCTGTTGACCGATGCCGGACCGGCGCTTGGCCTGGGCGTGGACCCACGCGATCCTCACCAGATGGGCCGGCCACCGCGCGATCCCAAAAGTCCGATGATTACACGCTCCACCTGGGGTATGATCCTGCTCGTGGGGATCATCATGGCGATCAGCACGCTCTTTATCATCGATTGGAGCTTGCCTGGTGGCCTCATACCCGGTCACGGCTCTTTGCGCTATGCTCAGACGATGGCTTTTACAACCCTGGTTTTTGCCCAATTGTTCAATGTGTTTAACGCTCGCTATGAACAGATGAGCGCATTTCGTGCCTTCTTTAAGAATAAGTTGCTCTGGCTGGCACTTCTTCTGTCATTGCTGTTGCAGGTAGCAGTGATCTATCTACCGCCGCTGCAAGCCGCCTTCTCCACCGTTCCTCTGAGTCTCCAGGATTGGCTTTTCTGCCTGGCGGTAGCCAGTTCCGTGCTGTGGGTGCTGGAACTGGCGAAGCTGGGGGCCGGTCCTCTGAAAAAGGCGTTTGCAGCGTTGGCCGCGAACACGTCTTCATGGACAAGCACGCCTGAACGAGCCAGGATGGTCAAAAAACGCCTGGTTGTAGGTCTGATTGTTGTGGGAAGTGTTGGTTTGCTCTGCTGGTTTGTCCTGCGGCCCTATGGGGATGAGATCGCGCGGCTTTTCTCATCGCGTGAGGCATTACGCGCGTTCTTGCAGCCTTTTGGCTTCTGGGCACCGGTGATCTTTTTTCTGCTTCAAGTAACGCAAATCATCGTGTCGCCGATTCCTGGCAATGTGACCACCCTCGCTGGCGGCTTCATCTTTGGAATAGGACCAGGTTTTTTGTTAAGCAGTGCCGGGATCATCGTTGGCTCACTCCTGGCTTTTTTTCTGGCGCGGCTCCTGGGGCAACGCCTTGTCGTTTTCCTTATCGGGCAGAAGGCGTTTGATCGCTACAGTCATCTTCTCACCGGGAAATGGGGATTAAGCCTCATTATTTTCTTTTTGCTGCCTTTCTTTCCCGATGATATTCTGTGTTTCATGGCCGGGCTTTCCTTGCTACCCATACGCATCTTTATTCTTTTCCTCCTGCTTGGTCGGCTTCCAGGCATATTCTTAACCACGTTAATTGGGGCGGGCGCGCTCTCCTTCTCGCTCTGGGAATGGATCATCATTGGCGTCTGTGCGCTCGTCGTGCTCATCCTCACCTTCAAGTATGGCGATGCATTTGAGCGATGGGCGCAACTGCGGATAAAAAGAGGGAAAAATGAGGAATAGCTCGCTTTCCTATTTACCTTGCTCGCGCCAGAGGCATAACGGAAAGTCATAACATTGTATTGACTTTCAACAACACTTTCTGCTACACTATTCACCAGAAAACAATCTTGCACAGTCTTTTTTGCGCAGAGGAGGGTATGGTCGTGACTATTTCTTGTAAGCTCCGCTTACTGGTCGCGCGCGTGAATGTTGAGCGCGCGCAAGATGGCAAAGAGCCACTCAGCCTGCGTCGTCTGGCCACGGAAAGTGGCGTCTCGTTAAGTGTTCTCGCAGCTCTCAATACCGGCAAAAGCCAGCGTATCGATTACACTACAATCGATAATTTGCTCGTCTATTTCAATCGGTACTTTGAAGTCACGACCAGCGATCTGCTCGCGTGGGAGCAGAAACCAGATGCGCATGCGCAATTAGTTGAAGCCTGTGGGTGAACGATCTGTGCAGGCAAGAGAAAAGGGGATAGAAATATATGGCGGTTATTTTGAAATCGCGGCAGGAGATTAGCCATCTACGCGAGGCGGGACGGCTGGTCGCTGAAACATTCGAGGTGCTGCGCCCGCACGTGGTGCCTGGAACCACCACGGAGGAACTGGATAAAATCGCGGAAGATTTTCTGCTGAGTCGCGGTGGTAAGCCGATTTACAAGGGATACGGCGCGCATCCGGCGCGTGGAGGCCAACCTGCGGTCCCGCCTTTTCCCGCGACTATCTGTGCTTCGGTGAATCAGGTCATCTGTCATGGCATTCCCAGCCGCGAAACCGTTCTGCGCGAAGGCGATATTATCGGCGTCGATATCGGAGTGCTCTACAAGGGCTGGGTCGGCGATTCCTGTGTGACCTACGGGGTTGGGAAGCTCGGTGAGAAGGCGCAAACACTTATGGATGTAACCTATAAGTGCATGCAGCTCGGCATCGAACAGGCACGCATGAATAAGCGACTGGGAGATATCGGCGCGGCCATCCAGACGTACGCGGAATCGCATGGCTTCTCGGTGGTGCGCGAACTGGTCGGACACGGCGTGGGGCGTTCGCTGCACGAAGATCCTCAGGTTCTGCACTATGGCAAACCTAATACTGGCGAACGGCTGCGTCCGGGTATGGTCTTCACCATTGAGCCAATGATCAACGTTGGCACCTACGAGACGACGACGTTGCCCGATCGCTGGACGATCTGCACAAAGGATGGCGAGCTTTCGGCTCAGTTTGAGCACACGCTGGCCATTACCGACGGTGCGCCCGAAATTTTGACGCTGCCCTAAATATGCGTATGACCTGCATCTGCCAGGGAGGGAAAAGATGGATCAACTGGTTTTTGCCTGTATTGCTCCGCATGGAGGGATTACCCTGCCGCTCCTGGCAGGTGCTGAGGCACGCAAAGCGCTGAAAACACGCCTGGCGCTGGAAGAGTTGGGTAGACGAATGCTTGAGGCCGCGCCAGAGACGATTGTGGTGATTACTCCGCACGGGCATCGCGTCGATGGCGTCTTTTCGTTGCTCAACAATCGACGGGTGCGTGGCACGCTTGAGGCTGAGGAGGATGGCAACGCGAACACGTTGACGTTGAGTTTTCTGGTCGACCAGGAATTCAATCAGGCGTTACGCGAGCAGGCGCGTGAACTGGGTGTTCCCATTGCCAGGATTGGTTACGCGGTCCCCGATGAAGAAGCATTTCTCCAGGAGTTGGATTGGGGCGCGTTGATCCCGCTCTGGCACATGGCCGCGCTGCTCTCACCACAGCCAAAGGTCGTGATTGCCTGCCCCGATCGGGGTAATCCTGATCTTCCCTGGGAACTTTTTCCGCTTTTCGGTCAGGCCATTCGGCAGGCCGCGCAAGTAACAGGTCGGCGCGTCGCACTGATTGCCAGCGCCGACCTGGGACATGCCCACGATCTCCACGGTCCCTATGGGCTTGATCCGGCTTCGTCTGAATTCGATGCTGCGCTCCAGGAGGCGATCCTTGCGCAGGATCTTGGACGTCTGCTGGACTTTGATCTGGATTGGCTCTCACGTGCCGCGACCGATGCCTTTGGACAGGTGCTCAATCTCCACGGCGCGATCCAGGACACAGACCTGCGCGGTGAATTGCTCTCGTATGAGGTTCCAACATATTTTGGCATGCTCTGCGCGGCCTATCAACGCGCCCAGAAGCCTACATAGATCAGCTCATTTTTTTTCGTCGTCTGCCAGCAAACGGGCAAGTGTTTCCAGGCGTTCCGACGTGAATAACGCGAGCAGCGGCTGGTAACGCGCCTGTTCCTGGCGTTGGGCCGCGAGCAATCTTGCCTCCATCTCGGCCAGCTTCTGTGTCCAGCGCTGCTCGTCCTGTGCCGTGAGCAATGACTGTTGGGTGTAAGGGAGCAAGGGTAAGAGTTGTGCGTGCTGACCAAGCTGCTCCTGCTGAGATTGCAGCTCGCGTGCAAGCTCCTGGTCCCGCTCGCTCAGACGCTGCTCAAGCTGTTCCACTTTGTGCTGGGCAGATGCAAGCTTTGCATTCAGGGCGACAAGCTGGACATCGAACTGGCGCGTTTGCTCAGCAAGACTATCGGCCATTCTTTGTTCGCACGCGGCTAGATGCTCGTTTGCGGTCTGCTTGACCTCTTGCAATTGCGTTTCCATCCTCAGCGCATGCTCATGTGCCGTCTGCTCAAGCTGCTGAAATTGTGCCTGCACACGCGCATGGTATCTCTCCATCTGCTGCTGTTGCTGTGCTGCAAGTTCAGTCAGCTCGCGCCGATTCTCCTGTTGAGCAGCCTCTAACGCGGCCTGGTGGGCATGGAGCAGCTTATGAAAACCCTCCGCGTTCTGGCGAGCTTCTGTTTGTAGACGTGCGATATCTTGACATAATGTTTGGAGCGTATGAGATAGACGCTGCTCGGTTTCAGTAAGGGTCTGGTGGAGTTGTGTTTGCTCCTGGACGAGGCGTGTTTCAAGCAGGGTATGCTGTTGTGTCTGAGTCTGTTGAGCCGTTTGCCACGCGACCTGTTGTTGCTGTAGATCGGTGCGGAGTTCGGTATGCTCGGTGGCGTTGCTTGTGCGGAGGTCGGCCAGCTCGCTCAGCAGTTGGCGATGATCCTGGACGATCTGTTGCTGCTGCCGGGGGATACTCAGGATATCAGCCTTGCCGATCTCGGTCGTGATGGCCGCACTTTCGTCGATGATGGGAAAGCCCGCGCGTGGCAGATCGCTGGCACGCACAAAACGCGTGCGTTTATTCTGGCCCGCGCGCTGCCGTCGCACCGGCAAACTGCCTCGCGTGATGGCCCGACGAATCGAGACATCCTGCACGCGACAAATTCTGGAGGCATCGGTGATCGAAAGCCAGTAATCGCTCTCGCCACCAAGTTCCTCCACATAGACAACCAGATCCACTTTTTCACCCTCGCTCTGCGCGGTTCGCGGGTTGGAGGAGAATGGCTCAAGCACTACGTTACGCTCCTATCAATGACGAGTCCGCGCTACGCGGACGTACTGGCTGCATGTCTTTTGCTTGCCCAGGATACCATAGGGTGAGTGTATCCGTCTAGCCGCCGCTGAAGAAGTGTCAGAGCAGCAGATTCTCAACCTGGCTGGCATACTTATCGGGGCCTTGCAATAGAACCTCGATATAATAGTCGGTGGTGGCCAGTGAGTCGTGTCCCAGTTGCTTTTTGATGTCCTGAACTGTCGCGCCTGCCGTGAGCCGGAGCAGCGTTCCAGTATGACGGGTGGTGTGGACCTTTGAGGTGCCGAGATATTTTTTGCAAATATCGGCGATTGCCTGGGTTCCCAACTGGTTGCCGCGATTCTTGCCGTTTCTGCCGCCCGCCGCCAGAGCGACCCAGATGGGAGATTCTGGAGTCGGGGGCAAGCCGTCGTAATAGGTGCGCAGCCAGGCCAGGAGAATCTGGCTGATGCCTGCGGGCAATTGGTCGACCATGCGTTTTGCCCCTTTGCAGCGTTCAAAGGTCAGCGTAACCAGCTCCTGCGTTCGTCCCTGCGCATCGGTGCGAGTTTCGATAGAAAGATCGCGCCAGAGCAGCGAAGCCACTTCCGAGAGTCGCCGGCACGTCTGCAAATAGACCAGTAGCAGGGCGCGATCGCGCTGGCCGGCGAGCGTGCTGGCGTCAATCGAACGCAAACGCGCCTGCACGAGGTCGGGCTGGATGGCGTGCGCGCCCTGATACCGCTGCGTCTTGCTGCGTTTAATCTTGTCGATCGGGTTGACATCGACAAGATCGTTACGCTGCGCAAACTCATAAAATGAAGAGATCACGGCGAGGCGCAAATTGCTGGTGGCGACCGCGACCTGCTTGCCGCGTGCGGAAAAGGCCGAGAAGAGACGCGCGGTTGTCACCAGTTGAGCCAGGCAATCGACGCGATCCAGGTCAAGCCCCTGTTGTTGTAGCGCGGCCCGATACTGTGTGAGCAGCGTACGATACGTCTGGCGCGTTTTCACGCTCTGCGTCTGCTGGTATTTCTCTAGTAACCACTCCTCGATCAACAAATTGAGCCGTTCCACCTGTGCAGGATCGTTGAGCACGATACTCTGCGCGTTCTCTTTATAAGGAGCGGGTAACGTGTCTGTATACTCATGTGCGTTTTCAAATGCGCTTTGCATAGCCAGTCCTTCTTCTTTCAGGCTGATAATCCGTCTTTACTCTGGATTATGGCTTCTCGTGGCCCTGGCTGTCAACGGGGCTGAATCCATCGATAGAAAACAGCATTCTAGAATCGACTTTGCATCCATAGAATGCTGCGTAGAGAGTCGCACAATTATCTTATCGTTGGCGCTATGTCTGGAGAGATAAGTCTATACTGCTTGCCATACCCGCACCGTCTTGTCGTAACGGGCGGAGGCAATATACGAGCCATTGGGGG
>Ga0068857_100002403_pt1 | contig 15265 bp, 9 predicted proteins | sample KBSCornC72_FD_66591 | JGI IMG/M metagenome (GOLD analysis project Ga0068857, IMG submission 66591) | Corn rhizosphere microbial communities from Kellogg Biological Station, Michigan, USA - KBS Corn C7-2 | ecosystem: Host-associated > Plants > Roots > Rhizosphere > Soil ...
AGCGCCTGTGGGCGAGATGCAGGGAAAATATGTCCGGGGTATTTGTGGTCTGGTGGATGGCTCTATTATTCCGGGTATGATAGGTATGGAAGCCGGTCAGTCTGCTTTTGGGGATGTTTATGCGTGGTTCAGGGACCTGCTGGCGTGGCCGATACGGCATATTGTCAATGGTGGCGGCCTTGAGGCGGCGATCGAAAAGATCATTCCGGAGCTGAGCAGGCAGGCCATGCAATTGTCACCGGAGGGGTTGGGGGAAATGAGTGTGGACTGGTTCAATGGCCGGCGTACGCCGGATGCCAATGCATCTGTAAAAGGAAGCATAACGGGGTTGAGCCTGGGGAGCGATGCGCCCAGGATCTTTTACTCGCTGGTGGAGTCGACCTGTTTTGGAGCGAGGGCGATCGTGGACAGGTTTATAGAGCAGGGGGTGCCTGTAAAAGGCCTGATGGGGCTGGGTGGGATCCCGCAGAAATCTCCTTTTATTATGCAGATGCTGGCGGATGTTTTCAATATGCCTATCCGGATCAGCAGGACGACGCAGGCTTGTGCTACGGGAGCTGCCATGTTTGCTGCTACGGCCGCGGGGATCTACGACAAGGTGGAAGACGCCATGCAGGTGATGGGGCATGGGTTTGAGCGGGAGTATATCCCGGATGAGAAAAAGGTCCCGCTGTATGAGGAGCGATACAGGAGCTATCTGCGGATCGGCAGCTTTCTGGAGGAACTGGGGCGGGCCGGTGGTTAGGCGGGCTGGGGGATTGGACTGGATGACTGAGCGGGGCCGGACGATTGGACGGGCCGGATGATGAGGGGGCGGAGGAAAAAAACTTGGATGTTGTTTTCGGAATATCTATTTTTAATCATTGCTTAATCGTTAAAACACTGCCATATGAAGGACATCTTACCATCCTTTCCTGCGCCAGGAGTCCCTGGACGGGGGCCATCCCAAGCCGGAGGTTCCGACGGGGGTATCCGAGGAAGGGTCCAACGGTGTTGGAACCAACGAAGGATACGAGCGAAGCTCTCATGCCGAAGGCGCTTCGCGGGGCCGTAATTTTTTTGGACATGTTGCTTAATCGATTAAGCATCAGCTTGTTATCCTTCTCTCACCAGGAGTCCCTGAAAAGGGCGCATTCTTTACCAAACCAAATGAGATTTTATGAGAAATTTTTTATCACAAAAAAAGTCAGACGGGACCTGTTTACGACTGTCTGTGCTTTTAGGGGCATTGCTGCTGTTCAGCATGGCTGCTCTTGCTCAGCGTAAACAAATCACCGGGAAAGTCATAGATGCTTCCGGAGCGCCCATTGCAGGGATCACTGTGTCAATAAAGGGGACCAGCACGGGCGTCACCACGGGGATGGACGGTGTTTACAAGATCGACGCCGCGAAGGGGCAGGTGCTGATATTTTCCTATGTAGGCAAGACGCCACAGGAGGTCATTGTCGGAAACAGCGGTGTGATCAACGTATCCATGAAGGAAGGCGATGCATTCGACCTGAACCAGGTGGTCGTCACCGGGTATATGACGCAGAAAAAGGCTGATCTGACGGGGGCCATTTCCGTGGTGTCTACACAGGACCTTACCAAGAACCATGGCACCACCAATATTTTAGAATCCTTACAGGGCGCTGTTCCCGGTATGCATATCACGACGGACGGGAGCCCGGTGGGGAATTATGGCGTACAGATACGCGGGATGACCTCGATGAATGGCGCTTCGCCGCTGATAGTGATCGACGGCGTGCCCACCTATATGAACCTCCGGGATATCAATGCGGACAATATTGCTTCCATCCAGGTATTGAAGGACGCGGCCTCCGCCAGTATCTATGGCGCCCAGGGAGCCGCGGGGGTTATCCTCATTGAAACAAAAAAAGGACAGGCCGGGAATGCCAAGATCACTTACAACGGATCGTTTGGCGCATCGGCGTTCCTGAATAAGGTGAAGATGATGAATACGCAGCAGTATGGACAGGCGTTGTGGCAGGCGGCGGTGAATGATGGAAGGGATCCCAATCTGGCCACGCAGATATACACGTATGACTGGCATACAGACGCAGGGGGCATACCTCGTCTGGACAAAGTGACGCCGCGCAAATATCTCAACGCGGACTCGACGATGCTGTCGGCCAATACCAACTGGCTTGACGCCATTTCCCAGCTGGGTATTCAAAACAATCACCAGATCACTATCTCGGGGGGAAATGAAAAAGCCACCAGTCTCTTGTCATTTAATTTTTTCCAGAACCAGGGTACGCAGATATATACGGGATATAAGAGATTTTCTCTACGGGTGAATACCTCCTATAAGACATTAGGGAATCATCTTACCATCGGAGAAAACCTGGAAGCTTCCAGGATGAAATTGAACGATCAGAACCAGATGCACCAGGCGCTGGTGGAGCCTCCTATCATCCCCGTGCACACGACGAATGGGGGTTGGGGCGGATCGGCCGTGGCATTGGGAATGGACGACTACTGGAATCCTGTCCGGGAGCTGACTTTGAACAAGGACAATGGCAACAATTATAACAAAATATACGGGGATGCATTTGCCAGCCTGACATTTCTGAAGCATTTCACCCTGCGTTCGCAATTAGGTCTTATTTACACGGATGGGTACCATCGTACTATCCAGTTTACCTTCCAGGAGGGCGGGGGTAAGTTCAATCCCATCAGCAGTGTGGATCAGTGGTACTGGACGGAGTCGACACTTGATCTCGCCAATACACTGTCCTATAAGCTGAGCGTAGGCAAGCACAGCCTGGATGCCATTGCGGGTATGGAAGCTACGAAGTACCAGACAGAGACGATGGACGCCAACCGCCAGACCATCCAGTTCCAGAACTATGACTACGCCTATGTGGGCAATGCCACGGGGAATATAAACCTGGGCGGAAGCGGGAATAAATATCATGCTTTGTCTTATTTCTCGAAGTTCAATTACGTATACAATTCGAAATATCTCCTGTCGGCGTCAGTGCGCTACGATGGATCTTCGAAGTTCGGTATAAACAATCAATATGGTGTTTTCCCCTCCGTATCCGCGGGCTGGAGATTGAGCGAGGAGGACTTTATGAAAAGCGTAACGGCTGTGTCGGATCTGAAAGTCCGGGCCAGCTGGGGTATGAACGGTAATTCGAATATCCCTCAAGGCGCCACACAGACCTATTTCTATTCCGACTATAACAGCACTTCTTACGGCATTGCCGGGAACGAGACGGGAAGCAATCCTTCCGGATTTTATAGAGTGCAAACGGGGAATCCCGATCTGAAATGGGAGGCAACGACACAGACAGATATCGGCGTCGACTTCGGACTGCTGAACCGAAGGATCGTTGGTTCCATCGACTATTATCACAAACACACCAGCGGGATGCTTTTCACGCCGGCTTACCTTGGTACGGTCGGGGAAGGCGGGTACAAGGTGGTGAATGCCGCCGACATGTCGAACAATGGCATCGAGCTGGAGATCGGCTATCAAAGCGATCCGGCCCGGAAATTTACGTATAGCATACGGGGTAATATAGCCCATAACAAGAACCAGATCACCCATCTGCCTAAGACCGTACAATATGCTTATGGGGGCAGTGCATTAAAAGGCGATGATATCCAGGGCCGTCCTCTTGACTCCTACTATGGATTTATTACAGACGGGCTCTTTACCAGCGACGACCAGGTGACTAATTCTCCCACTCAACCTGGCAAGGGTCTGGGCCGGATACGGTATAAAGATCTCTCGGGACCGAATGGAAAGCCCGATGGGAATATCGACTATGATTATGACAGGACCTGGATCGGCAGCTGGGACCCAAAGATCGAATATGGGATAACCTTCTCGGCTAATTATAAAAATTTCGACTTCTATATGTTCTGGCAGGGTGTAGCAGGCAATACGGTGTATGACGGATGGAAGAGCTATAGCGATTTTTACAACGTATGGGTTCAGAACGGCTTCAACCATCCGACGCGGGTACTGGATGCCTGGTCCAAGGCCAACCCCAATTCAAAGATACCTGCTCTGTCACTGATCAACCCTAATGACGAGCTCAGGATGTCAACTTACTTCATGGAGTCGGGTTCCTATCTGAAGCTGCGCAATGTTCAGGTGGGATACACTTTCCCCAAAAAAATGACCTCTGCTATCGGCATGGAAAGGCTGCATTTTTATCTGATGGCCGAAAACGTTCTGATGTTGAAGAAATGGTGGGGTGATAACAAGTTTACGGGACCAGATCCGGAGACTCCCAACGGCAGCTCTTATGACAATCCTTATGTAAGACCACAAACGTTCAAACTGGGCGTAGACGTCTCTTTCTAGGGGAGTCCGAAACAATCAAAACAAAAGTTATGAAAAAAATAGCATTTTATATTATAGGGGGAATGATGCTTCTTTCCCTATCCAATTGTAAAAAATTCCTGGATGTAAAACCTCAGGGCGCGATCACGGAAAGCGATCTGGCGACCCCGGAGAATGTCGATGGCCTTGTCATTGCCGCCTATGCATTTTATCCGCATGAGTGGACGCTGGGAGAAAAGATGAGTCCCTGGCTGGCGGATATCAAGTCGGATGATTCCTATAAGGGTGGCGGTGGTCTTTCGGACCAGACGCCCTGGTATCAGATGGAGGTATTTTCACTGGTGACACCCAGCATCGGCAACAACGATGGCGTGTGGTATGGTCAATACCGGGGAATATCCCGGTGTAATACGGCTCTGAGGGCGTTGAATTCCATCGACGAAGCGAAATACCCGCTGAAAAAACAGCGCATAGCCGAGATGCGATTCCTCAGGGGATACATGTTCATGCAGCTGAAAAAGTGGTATCGATGGATACCTTATTTCGACGAGACGGTAAGCGCGGATTCTATCGTCAAGATCCATAATCATCCGGATACGGCGACGAGCGATCTGTATATCTGGAATGATATTTACCAGGATTTTGCCGCTGCCATGAATGGTCTGCCGACGACGCAAACCGACAAAGGCCGTCCGACCAAATATGCGGCAGAGGCGGAGCTGGTCGATGTGCAGATGTGGATGGCTTATGAGGAGGACGCTAATAATAAGGTGGTCAATGTGAATAAGACAAGACTGACACAGGCGCTGGCCAATATCGACGATATCATCAACAGCAGCAAGTACAGCCTCACGCCGGACTATGGGGACAACTTCGAATTTTCGGAGGACAACCTGACCCCCGAGTCCATCTTTGAATGGCAGTATACCCATAACGATGGTACGCCCAATGGTAATACTAATGGAAGCACCCCGCTGAACGCTCCCTGGTGGCCGCCCTATTTTAGCTGCTGCGATTTCCATAAAGCGTCTTATAATATGGTGAATGCATTCCGTGTCGACGCCAATGGCCTACCTCTTTTCAATACATTCAACCAAGAGGAAATTACGGACAAGGACGCGTACTTCGCAGGTAACTCCTGGGATCCGCGGATAGGGCATACGGTGGCGATACCGGGTCTGCCGTGGAAATATCAGACGAACATCCTGTTCGACAGCAGCGGTGCACGTGATCCCAACAACTACGGATATTTCAATTCACTGAAGGAGAATGTGGAAGCCGGAAGCCCCGGGCTTGTCAATCTGTTCTGGATGTGGAACTCGAAGAATGAGACTGCTATAAGGCTCGCCAGGGTATTGCTTTGGAAGGCCGAGATCCTGATACAGCTGAATCGTGAAGCGGAAGCATTGCCCATCATCAACCAGATCAGGCAACGTGCGGCAGCCAGCCTTGGAAAATTAAAATTTGCCGATGGGACGCCTACCTTGCCGTATAAGATAGGTCTTTACGAGGATGGGGTGAATTGCGCCTGGACCCATGACTTTGCATGGAATGCGCTGGTATGGGAGAATCGACTGGAGTTTGCCATGGAAGGCGAGCGATGGTTCGACCTTGTACGGTGGGGGATGGCAGAAAGTGTATTGAATTCCTATTTTGCCACAGAGTTCCCACGAGGGCGTTCCTGGCTGAAGGACGGCCATTTTACAGCGGGAAGGGATGAGTATATGCCTATTCCGCAACCGCAGATAAATTATTCCTATGGAGTGTATAAGCAGAATGTTGGTTATTGATTGCTTAATCGTTAAATTGCCCTGCCTTGTCCTGTCGGCCGGCAGCGGGGCGATCGCATGTATCGTGGATCGTAACGAGAAGGCTTCTGCGCGACTGTGTGATGAGCTAAAGGCCGGGGGCGAACGAGCCGGCGGGGACAGCGTCGAGGATACCTTTTGGTAACAGAATGACGACTCCGGATGAGATTGCAGACACGGTGCTTTTTCTTTTGTCGGGAAAGTCGTTTTGTGTCAATGGCGAGTTTCTGCACGTGGATGGCGGGTATGTTCATCTGGACAAATAAGCAGTGTGCAACCCGTTAGAGAAGGGTTTCTTTTTTCAGAATTAAAATAACAACGCTTATGAAAAGGAATCAGAAAATCCGATGGGCATTTTCTGGGCTCTCTCTTTTTCTCTGCCTGGTGGTTTCGGCGCAGAGACCCGGTGAACAGGTGAGGGAAGGGAAGCCAGGGCGGGAGGGTCATGTCTATGACGGGCCTTACAAGGGCGCCTATCTTAGGGAGGTGGCCTTTCCCATCGGGGGTATCGGCGCCGGTATGTTCTGTCTGGAGGGGACAGGCGCTATTTCACATTTGAGTGTTCGCAACAGTCCGGATATGTTCAATGAGCCGCCGGTGTTTGCGGCCATCTCTGTCAAGCAGATACCCAATAGTGCGCGGGTGCTGGAGGGGCCGGTACCTGCCTGGAAAAAGTTCGGACACCGGGATGCGGGACTGGGATCGCCCGGCGCAACATGGGGCCTGCCCCGATTTAGAGAGGCGGAGTTCCTGGCCAGATTCCCTTTTGGGGAGGTGACGCTGCGGGACAAAGAACTACCGTTGGATGTGCATATCACAGGATGGAGTCCTTTTATACCTACCGATGCGGACAACTCCAGTATGCCGGTGGGAGCATTGGAATATAGTTTTCGCAATGTATCGACGAAGACGATGGACTATGTATTCTCCTACAATGCGCGGAATTTTATGACCCTACCGGATGAGCGGCAGGCGGCCAATCATATCAAGTCTATTCATGGGGGCTTTGTCCTCTCGCAGGACGGGACAAGCGAGGCGCCCGAGAAAAAGGGCGATTTTGCCATATACACATCCGATGCGGGCGTGGTGGTGGATCACTGCTGGTTTCGCGGCGGGTGGTGGGACCCTTTTTCCATGGCCTGGAACAATATCGAAAAGGGGCAGGTGAAGGCGGTGGCTCCGGTGGAAAAGGATGCGCCGGGGGCCTCTCTTTTTGTGCCTTTCACGCTGAAGCCTGGTGAGGAAAAAAAGATCGTGCTGATGATGGCCTGGTATGTACCGGACACGCATCTGCGTATCGGAGATGAGCCGACGAGCCCCAAGGACAGCACGGTGCCCGATCTTTCCCGGCAGCTGCCTTCTCTTTATCACAAACCCTGGTATAGCAGCAAGTTCTCCGATGTGGACGCCGTGGCTTCGTACTGGAGCGAGCATTATAACGAGCTGCGGGGATATTCGGCCGCCTTTCGGGATGCATTTTACAAGAGCACGCTGCCGCCAGAGGTGACCGAGGCGATAGCGGCCAATCTGACCATTCTAAAATCACCCACGGTGATGCGGCAGTATGACGGAAGATTCTGGGCATGGGAGGGCAGCGGTGACTCCTGGGGGAGCTGTCATGGTTCGTGTACGCATGTATGGAACTATGCGCAGGCATTGTCGCATCTATTCCCTTCGCTGGAGAGAAGCCTTCGCAATACAGAGTTTGGAGAAAGTCAGAATGCGGATGGACACCAGACGTTCCGGACCTCGCTGCCTATTCGCCCTGTAGCGCATAATTTTTATGCCGCCAGCGATGGGCAACTGGGCGGGATCATGAAAGTGTATCGCGAGTGGAGGATCAGCGGTGACAGCGCCTGGCTGCGGGGGATCTATCCCCGGGTGAAGAAAAGCATGGACTATTGTATCCGGACCTGGGACCCGCGGCATGATGGCGCCGTCGAAGAGCCGCATCATAATACGTATGACATCGAGTTCTGGGGACCGAATGGTATGACCACCAGCTTTTATCTGGGAGCGCTGGAATCGATGCGTGCTATGGGAAAGTATCTGGGCGAGGATGTGGACCTGTATGAGGAGCTGTATGAGAAGGGGCGCAAATTCATGGAGTCGCAGCTATTCAACGGAGAATATTTTATCCAGAAGATACAATGGAAGGGATTGAATGCAGCCGACCCGGTGGAAGCCGCCAGGAAGTCCTTTGGAGGTGGCTATTCGGCGGAAGCCGTGCAATTGCTGCAAAAAGAAGGGCCTAAATATCAATATGGGACGGGCTGTCTTTCGGATGGGGTTTTGGGCTCCTGGATAGCCCGGGTCTGCGGTCTGCCTGAACCGGTGGATACGGCAAAGATCCGGCAGCATCTGCTGTCTGTGTATAAATACAATCTCAAGAAGGATCTGACGGACCACAGCAATCCGCAGCGCCCTGGTTATGCCATCGGTCATGAAGGAGGCCTGCTGCTGTGCAGCTGGCCCAGGGGTGGAAAGCTGTCGCTGCCTTTTGTGTACAGCGACGAAGTGTGGACGGGTATCGAATACCAGGTGGCCTCCCATCTTATATTCGAGGGAAGGGTAAAAGAAGGGCTGGATGTTGTGCGGACGTGCAGGGACCGGTATGCGGGAGATGTGCGTAATCCTTTTGACGAGTATGAATGCGGTCACTGGTATGCGCGGGCCATGTCGAGCTATGCGTTGCTGGAGGCGCTGACAGGGGTGCGGTACGATGCGGTGGAGAGGACGCTGTATGTGGACAGCAAGGTGGGGGATTTTACGTCTTTCCTGTCGACGGCTACGGGGTTTGGAAATGTGAGCTGTCGGGGAGGGAAGGTGAGCGTGAAGGTGGTATATGGGAAAATACCGGTGGAAAAGATCATGGTAAGAGGAAAACTATTGTCGAATTAATTTTTAAAACTTAGCTAATATGAAGAAAACTCTTTTTTTGTCCTTTCTTTTTCTGGGTGGTCAGCTGCTGGCGCAGCAGACGCCAAAGTTCAATGGTATCGATGCGGGTATGAGCAATATATACCGGCTGTCGGATGCCAAGACCAGATCCATCAGTCCTGAAAATTTCAATGGCGCCAAGGGAGGCGGAGGCAAGGCCACTACGGGTACCGGGCAGGGTGCTTCCAGGGACCTGGGGCAGGGCTGGAAGGTGAGTCCCAGTGTGGTGATAAAAGCGCATACGACTTTTACCATTGCGGAGATTGACGGTTCAGGATCTATTCAACACATTTGGATGACGCCTACGGGCAACTGGCGCTATTCTATCCTGCGATTTTATTGGGATGATGAGACGACGCCTTCCGTGGAAACGCCGGTGGGCGACTTTTTTGGAATGGGATGGGGCAGGTATTCGCCGCTGCACAGCCTGGCGGTATGTGTCAATCCCGGAAGCGCCTTCAACTGCTACTGGCCTATGCCTTTCCGTAAGAAATGCCGGATCACCATGGAGAACATCGACGACAAGGACATGGTGCTGTATTACCAGGTCGATTATATATTAACGGATGTGCCCGGCGATGCGGCTTATTTTCATGCACAGTACCGCCGGGTGAACCCCCTGCCTTATAAATCAAACTATGTGCTGGTAGACAGCATCAAGGGCAAGGGGCAGTACGTAGGGACCTACCTGGCATGGGGTGTACATAACAATGGCTGGTGGGGTGAAGGGGAGATCAAGTTCTTTATGGATGGCGATACGGAGTATCCTACCATTTGCGGAACGGGTACGGAGGATTATTTTTGCGGATCGTATGATTTCGACACGCGGAAGAAGGTAGCGGAGGGAGTGACCACGGTGGACTATACGGAGTTCAATACGCCGTATTCCGGACTGGCGCAGGTGATCAAGGGGGATGGGCATTATGATATTGCCCAGCGGTTTGGGCTTTATCGCTGGCATATAACGGACCCGATCCGATTTGAGAAGAATCTAAAGGTGACGATACAGGCGTTGGGCTGGAGAGACGGGGGGAGGTATCTGCCGTTACAAGATGATATATCGTCGACGGTGTTCTGGTATCAGACGGAGCCGCATGGGGCGTTCCCGAAGCTGCCGGCGAAGGATCAGCTGGAAGTAAACTAGGGCCGGACCGGATAATTGGACGGGAAGGCCCTGACAGGGAGGGAGATCTGTCGGGAGGGCGGTAGGAGGGACCTGTCGGCAGGCGGCGAGGAAGGACAATATTGATTTAACAAGAATGATCGCATATGAAGAAAAGACTGTTCGGAACGATGGCGGTGGCGGTGATGCTGGCTGCTGCCTGTAACAATCAACCGGAGGGGCAACCGGTCAATGCCGCCAGGACGGCGGGAACATTTGGCTATGACCTGGACTTCCTGCGGGCACATGACAGCGTGGTCGTGCTGCAAAGCGATGGGGGCAAGGCGCAGGTGATCGTATCCCCCAAGTACCAGGCAAAGGTCTTTACGTCCACCGCGGATGGGGATCAGGGGAAAAGTTTTGGGTGGATACATTACAAGGCTTTTACGGGACCTGTGGATGCGCATATGAATGCCTATGGCGGGGAAAACCGGATCTGGCTGGGGCCGGAGGGGGGGAAGTACTCACTCTTTTTCCCCAAGGGGGCGGCGATGGAATTTGCGAACTGGAAGACGCCGGCCGCCTTTGATACGGAGGCCTGGAGGGTGATCCGGCAGGATTCGGGGTCAGTGACCATGCAAAAAGACATGCAGCTGGTGAACTATACGGGGACGCCCTTGTCCCTTTCCGTTATGCGGGATGTTACTATATTGAGCAGGAGCGTTATCGACGGCATGCTGCCGACACATGATACGGCCCTCAAGGTGGTAGGGTACAGGACCAACAATACGCTGACCAATACGGGTGCGCGGGAGTGGACGGAGGCGACGGGTATGCCCTGTATCTGGATGCTGGACATGTTCAATCCGTCGCCGGCTACGGTGATCGTTATTCCGCATAAGCCGGGTGGCGCAACCGGCAAGGGTGCGGGTGAGAATATTGCTACGACCGATTATTTCGGGCAGATACCGCCGGACAGGATCAAGATCACTGACAGTACCCTGTACTTCAAGGCGGATGGGAAGAGCAGGGGTAAGCTGGGGATCCATCCTGCCTATGCGATGCCGAGAGCGGGGAGCTATGATGCGCAGAACAAAGTGCTGACGGTGACGATGTTCGATGTGGACTCTTCCGGGAAATACCTGAACCAGGAGTGGAAGACGACAAAGCCCGCGTTTAGCGGGGATGCTGTGAATGCGTATAATGACGGTCCGTTGGCCGATGGCAGCCAGATGGGGCCTTTTTATGAGATAGAAAGCGTCTCGCCGGCGGCCTTTTTAAAGCCCGGGGAATCGCTGCATCATCAGCATATGGTATTTCATTTTACGGGGGATGAGGCGGCATTGGACAAAGTGAGCCGGGCATGGTTAGGGGTATCGCTGGAGACTATTAAAAAAATTTTTTAGTATATTGGTAGGAATCTACTGCATAAGCGGAAACTTTTTTTTCTGCCCCTGGCACTGATGCCGGGGGCAGCTCATGCCCAGACCTTCCGGGCGAGCATTGCGCAATGACAAGGCTGAGCCAAGATTCCAGCTGGGGCGCGGGAAGTACACGGGAGCTATCGGCAGCTCGGTGGCCGCCTATTGGATGGAGCATTATGACCCACCCATATCATCCAGCGGGACTGGCCGAAGTTCGGGGATAAGCTATCAGCCGGCTGCGCTATCACCAGATGTATATCAAGAAATGGGCGGAGGAGATAAAAAGCCGCGCTCCTAAGGGTGCGGATCTGCGCTCGTGGAGATAGCCGAAGGCGAAAAGGACGATAGAGGTGATAACGACACCCACCTGTTTGCGAAAGGCCGGAGAGATATCCGCGGGATCGACGCCCGCAGGGGCTGGGGGATACAGGTTATTCTCCATGGGAGGGGTTGGGCTGCTACTTATTGAGGAATCCAAAGTCCACCACGCGGCGGAGGTATTGCTTATCCCGGATGACCCAGGTGAATTCGCTGCCTCCACCGTTGATGTTCAGCATATAGATATAAAAAGTGTGTTTGTCATTAGAAAGAAAGACGCCATTACGGCTACGGGTAGAGCCTCCCTCGTTGAAGCTGAACTGGGGGTCATAAAGATCGCTGTAGGCATTGGGGGGTATGGCCACGGTGTCGGCGCCTACGACGACGGTGATGGATTGGATGGTGGTCTGCGGGGCTATGCCATAGGTGCCTCCGTAATAGGGATGGTTGTCGATGCGAAGGAGGTGCTTCTCCACGTACATCATCTTGTGCTTCGAAGGGAAGAAAACGCCCGTCCGGATGGTGACCTGGATATTGTTGCCTTCGAAGATCATGTAGTTGCTGCCTACTTCTTTTACCGGCAGGGAGCTAAGAGGCGCCTTGCCGATGCTTTCATCCACGCCTGCCAATGCGAAGCTGGCCACGTCTGCCCGGATGTCCTTTTCGCTGATCTTGGAGAAGTTGTCCTTTTTGCTGCGATAGTCGGGGAAGTCCAGGTCCTGAGCTGTGACGGCGGATGCGATGAATATGGTCAGCAAACATGATAGTAGTAGGCGCATGATCTAAAATTTATAGTTGTACTCGATATGGCCGAGTATTTCTTTCTGCTTGTTATAGACAGTTTCGTTGACCTTTAGCCCCTTGTCGTCGTACAGGTAGTACCATTTCTGATAGTCGGTGGTGCCCTGGTATACCACGAGCATGGTGGAGAGCTTGTCCCCTTCGTATTCGAACACATAGTCGGGGAGAAGGCGCTGGGCTTTTTTATTATACCGTACGATGTCAGTGAGGTGTCCGGCGGTGTCGTAGTAATAAAAAATCGTGGGGAGGTCGATCTTATAACGAGTGGCGTGCTCTTCGGCGATGTTGCCTTTTTCATCCTGTACGAAGCGGACAAAGGTGGTGTCGGTGGTATTCCGGATCTTGAGCATGGTGGAGGGTTTGCCTTTGGCGTCGTATTGCCACAGGTGCTGTTCCACGGCCGTGAGATGGTTGTCTGTCTCGACAGAGGTATTGGTAATGGACAGGAGCCGTCCCTGGGGATCGTATTTGTATTCGGAGACGCTGCGATAGGTGTCGCTGGAGTCAACGGTGCGGGTGGGCCAGCCTGTGGGTGAATACCAGGTGAAGAGCCAGGATTCGGGAGTAGCTGCCGTGTGGGTATAGGTCTTGATGAGGGTAAGGTCTCCCATATCCTGCCGCCCTTCGAAGCCTTCGACGGGCTCGCTCTTGGCATTAAAGCTGCTGAGCGTAACGGCTTTCACCTTATTGTCCTTATACAATTTCCATTGACTGGCGGTTTGGGCGGTGACGATCAGGTCCTTATAGTAGTATTGGGCGGTACCGGGCTGTGCCAGTGATATCAACAACAGAATGCCGCAAAATGACTTGGTGTATTGTGCGCAATTGGCCTTTTTGAAGAATATAGTCCAATTGCGCCGAATGGCTAATGTCTGGCCTTCGGCCGACCGACCTACGGTGCGGTTTTGATGTGTCATGCTAGAGCAAGTAACGAAAAAATCCCTGTTTTAATACATTGGAAGTAGCTAAGTTCCTTATTTTTATCAAAATAACCCCCCGGTGTCGCATTTAAAGGAACGGAAAGAAAAAATATGTCTTAATTGTAATACTGACCTTGCAGGGCGGTATTGTCATGTATGCGGGCAGGAGAATTTGGAACCCAAGGAGACGGTATGGCATCTTGTAACGCATTTTTTTAATGATATCACCCACTTTGACGGGAAATTCTTCGAGACGGTGAAGCTGCTGCTGCGGCGGCCGGGTTTTTTATCAGCCCAGTATGTGGCCGGCAGGCGGGCATCGTTTTTGAACCCTATCCGAATGTATGTGTTCACTTCGGCCATCTTTTTTATCATTTTGTTCTCGCTGCGAGGACCAAAGGAGATCATCAATATCAACGAGGGGGGAGGCGGGAAGCAGGGATTGGCGGAGATGGAGCGGATAAAGCTCAAACAGGACAGTATCCTGACCCATACGGATGACAAGGGTGACAAGGAGGACGCGGAGAGGGCATCGGAGAAGTATAAAATGCGGATAGCGGCGGTGAAGCATATATACGGGGACAGCACGGACCGAAAGTTTACTGATGAAGAACTGGACCTGGCGGTGATACAGGATATGAGGGATAGTATATTGCGAAGTGATGTGCCACAGGCAGCGAAAGCTCGTCTAGGGGAGACGATAAAGGAGCGTGAACACAATGCAGTCAATAAAAACATGAGCTTTTTTGGGGCGAACCAGGGCTATCGCACCGTGGAGGAATATGACAGCGCCGAGCGCAAGCTGCCGGAAGATTTTCGGGATGGCTGGCTCAAGCGGCAGATGGTGCATAAGCTGATACATCTACAAGAGGAGTATCGCGCCGATAAAAGAGCTTTTAAGGAGCATCTGGTGGAAAATATCCTGCATTCCTTCCCCAAGATACTTTTTATCACGCTGCCGCTGTTCGCGCTGATATTGAACATCCTGTATTTCCGGCATAAGAAGCAGTATTACTATGTGGATCATGGCATTTTTACCATTCACGTGTATTGTGCGACCTTTATACTGTTGCTGATGGCGATACTGGTGAACAAGCTGGGGAATGCGATAGGGGTGGGATGGGTCATGGTCGTTTCCATGATCCTTCAGCTGGGGATCTGGTTTTATATCCTGATATACCTGTACAAGGCCATGCGGGGCTTTTATCACCAGGGGCGATTCAAGACCTTTGTAAAATATTTTATTACCTGCGTCCTGTCCTTTATCATCAACATTATCCTGTTCGGACTCTTCGTAGCGATATCTGTGATCAGTCTGGGCTGACGATCAAACTTCGGAGGATCCTCCGGCTAAAAATATTTTTTATGAGCGAGCATAACGATGCATTTCAGCGGCTGGTAACGATCATGGATGATCTAAGGGAGAAATGCCCGTGGGACAGAAAGCAGACGGTGGAGACCCTTCGTCCTCTCACGATCGAGGAGATGTATGAGCTGGCGGACGCCATTACCGGGGGAGACTGGAAGGGGATCAAAGAAGAGTTGGGAGATCTGTTGCTGCACATTGTTTTTTATGCCAGGATAGGGAAGGAGAAGGGGGAGTTTACGCTGGAGGAGGTGATCAATGGCATTTGTGACAAGCTGGTGGC
>Ga0068857_100002411_pt1 | contig 15248 bp, 12 predicted proteins | sample KBSCornC72_FD_66591 | JGI IMG/M metagenome (GOLD analysis project Ga0068857, IMG submission 66591) | Corn rhizosphere microbial communities from Kellogg Biological Station, Michigan, USA - KBS Corn C7-2 | ecosystem: Host-associated > Plants > Roots > Rhizosphere > Soil ...
CGCGGGCTTGACGATCAAGGGCTTGACGCCGGCCAGCGTGCGCACATTGATGGTGAAGGAATCCGCGGCGACTTCGGCAACGATGCCGGTGGCTCCACGGCGATCCCAATCGGCGCGTTCGGCTGCTTGCTTACTCGCGATATCGCTTTGCGAGATCACCACGATCTCCAGAGCTGCCAGCGATTTGTCCTCAGCGGTACGGCCGCGCGCGCGCAGCCGGTCGCCCACGTTGATATCGGTGAGCTCGATGGCTGCGGCGTTGGTCAAATTCGTGGCGCCTGGCGCCACGCGCACGACTTTGGCCTTGGCGTCCACCGTGACCGCCACGTCACCGGTATCAGTTTTGAGTGTGATCTGGCGCGCGGCGGCGTCCATTCTTGTGACCACGCCGAGAGCCCGGCCGGTGGCCTGATCCTGTGCGAAGCTGGCGGGCGCCAGCAGAAACACTACGAGCGTGGCAGTGCTTAGGATCGTCCTCATCCAATAGTAAAGACTCTATCAACAAATTTAGGTTACGTTCCCCGGGCACTTTATTGCGCTCCGGCGGAGCGCAATCCGACGGCCGGTAGGTATAAACCACGGGGCTCGCGCTTCCACCAGGCACCGGTGCGACGGTGGGTTTCACGGTCCGTGAAGGTGTATTCGTAGGCCATGGCGCGGATGTAGCGAGGGGGCTGGTTAGGGAACGGGTTGCTGCCAAGCAAGGCCACTACGTCGGGCGAACCCTCGAGGAGGCGCAGGGTTAGGCTTACAAACCATGGGTTCGTTTGGTAATTACTGAGAGCCGCGAACCACATTTGCCAGTCCAGACGGGGCTGGTGGGGCGCCACCCAGGCGGGGGCCCGGTTGACGTCGCCGGGTTTGTATTTGAACTCGTAGGGTAGCCAGGTTTGGCCGTCGGCCGAGCCTTCGAGCACGATCTCGATGCGTTCGGTGGTCATCACGGCGAAGAGGCCGTAAGTGTTAACAATCTGCAGCGGAGCAGCGTAGCGCAGCGGGGCGTTCAGCACGCTGGGCAGACGGCCGTTGAAAGTCTCGACCAGGTGCGACAGGCTGAGCACCATCACGACGAGCGCAACGGCGATTGCGGGGACGAGACTACGGTCCTCTGCGCGTTCGGCAAGACGGTCGCGATGGAGGGCGGGCACGAAGCGCGCGAGCGCCTGATCGTCAAACAGGAAGAGTGTGAGCGCGAGGGTGAGCAGGTTGAAGAACGTATAGTTGCCGGTGGCGAAGATCAGCACTTGCAGGCCGATCAGCCACCACGCGCCGAACATACGCAGGCGTCGCGGGAAGAAGATGAGGAGCGGCATGCCGACTTCGATTCCCAGCGTGGCGGCGGTGGCGAAATGCTGAAAGCCGGCGGGAAGTTTGTCGGCGTACCACGCGATGACAGTCGGCAGCGGCTGCGTGTGCCAGTGGAAGCCGACTGCCGATAAGTTGCGCCAGGTGGGATCGCCGCTCAGCAGCTTGACGGCTCCCGAGAGGAAGTACAAACGGAATACCAGCCAGCGAAATAGCCAGGGCACGATGCGGTTGCGGCCCAGGAAGATGGCCAGGAATCCGGCTTCGAGCAAGAGCGAATCCCATTGGAACGAGAGAAACTCCTGGCCTACTGAGGCGTAGGACAGATACAGGATAAAGAGCAAGATTGGGATCAGGCGCTCGAATTTTCCGCGCGCGAAGCCGGTGAGAAAGAGCATGGCGGAGAAGACCATGCCGGCAAAGCAGAGCCCGACGAGTGTGGTATCGTCGGCGGCGAACCAGAACAGACTGGGGACGGCCAGAAAACGCAGCGCGGAGCCAGTGCGCTCGACCGACATGAGGAACGGGACCACGGGGGCCACGCCACGCGCGCCCAGCAAGCCGCCGACCTGGAGCACGAGCGATCCGAAGGCGATCGCGTAGATCAGCGCTAGCGCTCGCAGGAACAGCCATTGGGTAGCGGCAAAGCGGGTGGGCTCGATGCGTGTGCCGAAGGTGAAACGAGTAAGTTGATAGAACAAATTGCGGCGCGGCGCGATGATGCGGTAGGCGAGTTCGCTGGGTCCGGCCACCGAGGGATAGAGTTTCTCCTTGCCGAGTGTTTCGAAGACGGCGCGCGCGCCGCTCGCGACGGTGCCGTCGGGACGCACTAGTTGTACTGACTTCGAATAGGCTTCGCGCGGGATTTGCGGGAAGCGGTCGCCTACGTCTTGGGAGGCCAGGTACTCGATGCGGTCGCCGGTGATTTGGCGCCAGTAATCGAGCCATATGCGGCAGAAGGCGCAGTGGCCGTCGTAGATGAGAATGGGGCGGTCTTTCCCAGTGGTAGACACTGGAAACTATTATCGTTGACTGCCAGCGCGCACTCCTTAAAACGGCATGATGTACAGTTCCGCGATTTTCGTTGCCGCGGACCCGGGATACCCGCCTGTAATCAGGACCTGTTTGCCAAGCAATGTCGCGGTATGTGCAAAACGAGCGCCGGTGGAGTTCGCCGTAGCCAGATTACCCGTGCTGAAACTTCGGCCGGAACTAATGTCGATAATTTCGGCGCTGGTCAGACTGCTAGACGATTGGTTTATACCTCCAGCGATAAAGACGGTGCCATCGGGGAGTAGTGTTGCGGTATGAAATGCACGCGCCACCGACATACTGGGGCCGGGTGAAAACGTGTTCGTCGCAGGATCGAAGATTTCCGTTGAACTGAGAGAAGCCGTACCGTCGCTTCCTCCAGCAATAAAAACGCGTCCGTCATTTAAGCGCAGGGCCGTGTGATTGGTGCGGGCATGGGCCATGGTTGCGACCGGAGAAAATGTTCCGGTGGCAGAATCGAACACTTCAGCGCTAGCCAGAATTCCGCTGGCGGAAGTCCCACCGGCGATCAAGACTCTACCATTGCTAATCCAGGTGCCGGTATGATTCTGGCGCGCCACAGTCATGCTGCCGGTAGGCGTGAAGACACCGGTGTATTGGTCGTAAATTTCAGCTGTGGCGGTCTTGCCGCCCGCGAGCAAAAAACCAGAACCGAACTCGGTGGTGGTGTGCCCCTGGCGAGGAACACTTAAGGCCCCTGCTGACGAAAATGTACCGCTAGCCGGATCATAGAGTTCAGCGGTGCCAGAAACGTCTCCGCCGGCGATGAGCACTGGGGTTCCCTGTATCCCCAAGAGGGTTGCGGTATGACTTACGCGAGGAACGGCCATTGACCCAGTGGTTGTGAAGCTTCCGTCAAGCGGGTTGTAAATCTCCGCGCTCGCCTGTCCGTTGGGCGCCGCATCGGAACCGCCTCCCGCAATAAGCACTCCGGTGAAGGAGAAGTAAGTCGCGGTGTGAGAATATCGGGCGTTATTTAGACCGTGAAATAACTCCTGAATGGCGACATTGAGAGTTCCTCTAAAATTGGTCGAGACAGGCGCCGGAGGGATTACGAATACCGAGACGTTTTCTAGCAGCGAGCAAGTTGCCAATCCGGTTGCGCCGATTTGACAGTTGGTCGGATCGGAAGTCTGCCAATTCGCCCAATTGGTCGCATCTTCTTTACTCAGTCCGTTGTCGTAAAGGGCCGTCGCGGTGAATTGCTGGGGGACGCCGGGCGAGCCGAATTGCGATGTGGGCAACACCACCATGCCGGTCAGCACGGGTACGGGAACAGTTACGGCGGAGTTTGCTGCAACGGACGCATAAGCGGCGTTGATCATTGCGCCACCTGCGCCGATAGCGGCAACAAAACCTGTGGTGCTCACGGTCGCCACCGACGGGGCATTGGTGCTCCACGTGGCAAGGGCAGTGATGTCCTGCGTGGTGCCGTCAGTATAACGGCCGAGCGCCGTGAACTGCTGCGCTTGACCGCGCTTCAGAGTCGGGCTGAATGGCGAAATCGAGATGGACTGAATGATAGCTGGCGAACCACTGCCGGTAAGTTTCACTTTCTGGGGTGTATTGTTGGCGTCGTCGTTGACGCTAAGAATTGCAGTGCGAATTCCCAGGGCAGTCGGCTGAAACGTGATTGTGATTGCGCATTGCTGTCCGGGCGACAGATTTCCATTGCATGTATCGGAGGTTGAGGCAAAGTCTCCTGCGACTGTAATGGAAGAAATCGTCAGAAGTTTTTTAGTGGGATTTGCTAGCGTGACGATTCGCGAGGTGGCTGCACCTATTGGCTGAGCGCCAAAATCAATATAAATAGGCGAGATATTGACGATATCAGCTAAGGAAATTCCAGACAATAACACAAAAACAGCGAGTATTTTCCGCGACATATTCGAGGCTAACATCGGCCTCTGGACGCAGGAATCAGTGGAACGCCCTAGCACAAGGCTAGGAAAACCTTAAGCCACGCTACTGGTTCAGGAGCGGGATGTCTTTGGCGGCCTTGGGTTCGGGGAAGGTCTTGATGTAGGCGTAGACGTCGGCGAGTTCCTGGTCCGACATGACTTTCGCGCGGAAGGGGGGCATGCCGCCGGATGCGGGGTTGCGCACGTAGGCGGTGAAGGCTATGAGCGGGAGGCGGGTCTGGGCGAGGCGGGCTCCGGCGGTGCCGCCTTGTCCAACCCAACCGTGACATTGGTAGCAGCCGTTGCGCTCGAACAGGCGCTTGCCGTTGGCGGTGTCGGCGGGTTTGGTCTGGGCAAGGGCGGTTAGGGCGGCTAGTGAGAGGAGTGCGAGAAGCTTGTACATTGTTTTCTCCGTCGGGAAAAATGGGGACACCCTAACCATTAAGGAACGGTTACCGCGATGTGGAAACCAAAAGAGTGTGCCCATTTTTATCTGGGTTGGGTTACTACGTCTAAGAGCGCCGGTTCACCGGCTTTCACTCTTGCTATGGCGCGTTTTAAGGCGGGACCTAGATCGTTGGGATCGGTGATGGGGCCTTCGGCGTAAAGGCCGTACCCTTTGGCGATGGAGGCGTAGTCGATGTTGGGGCCGTTGAGCGCGGTGCCGATGTCGGAGCGTCCCAGGTCGCGATCGTATTTCGCGCCGAGCAGCGCCAGATACATACGCTCTTCATGATAGGCACGGTTGTTGTGCATCACCGTCAGCAGCGGTACTTTGTGATGGGCGGCGGTCCACAGCACTCCGGGGGCGTAGTTCAAATCGCCATCGCACTGAATGCTGACCGATAGGCGGCCGTGTTTTTTATTCGCGAGCGCTGCGCCTACCGCGGCGGGGGCTTGGTAGCCGATTCCGGCTCCGCCTTGCGCGCCTATATAGTGATACGGCTTGCTGAAGCTCCACAGGCGCGTAGGCCAGGAGCTGACGAAGCGGTCGTTCGATACCAGAGACCAGTCTTCGTTTTTGATTTGTCCCCAGAGTTCGGCGGAGAGGCGCGCGGTGCTGACGGGGCTCGCGTCCCAGCCGATGGCGGCGAGCTCGCGGTCGCGCGCGCGGGCCTGGCGGTTCATCTCGGCGATCTTCTTGCCGCGTTCGTCGAGGGCACGGCGGCGGTCAAGCGTGATCAGTTTCTTGACGGCTTCGACGAGTTCGGGCAGCGTGGCTTCCGGATCGCCGGTGATGGCAAGGTCGGCTTCCAGGTAGCGTCCGAAATCCTGATAGTTGGATTTGTGGTTCAGGTCGATGGCGGAGATGGTGATGATCTTCGCGCCCTCTTTGGTGGTGGGATGCGCCTCCATGCCGAATTTGTTGAGGCCGGTCATCTTGTGGGTGATGCCCCAGAAGTCTTGCACCTCTAGGCCGAGGATGACGTCGGCGTCGGAGAGATTCGGGCCGGCGACTACTGCGCCAGGGTTGCCATACAGAGGATGCGCCGAGGGGAAATTCATGCGCATGCGCTGGTCTTGCACCCGGGCTTGCAGCACTTCCGCTAATTCGACCAGGTGCTTAATGCCTTCGGCGCTACGTGCGACACGACCCGCTACGATCACAGGATTTTCGGCGGCGACTAATAGCTTCGCGGCTTCGGCTACGGCGGTGGAATCGCCCTGCGGCGGCGCGCTCATGGCGAGTTTGGGAATGCGCAAATTCTTTTCGCTGATGGGCTCTTCCTGCAAGGTGCCATCGGCGACCAGCACCACTGGCTCATAGGGTGGCGTCATCGAAATCTTGTAGGCGCGCACGGCGGATTCGGCGAAGTGCGAGAGCGAAACCGGCGTGTCATCCCACTTGGTGTAATCGCGCACCATGGCGGCGGCATCTTGCACACTGTGAACCCACTCGGCGGTGCCGCGACGGTAGTTCACATCCAAAATGTTGCCGAGCACGATGTAAACCGGCACGCGGTCGCAGTAGGCGTTATAAATCGCCATCGAAGCGTGCTGTAACCCCACCGTGCCGTGCGCCATGATCATCATGGGCTTGCCTTCGATCTTGGCGTAGCCGTGGGCCATGGCGACCGACGATTCCTCGTGGCAGCAGGTGAGCCACTCGGGGTTCGAGTTCTTGCCGTAATTGATGAAGGATTCCTGGAGCCCGCGGAAGCTGGAGCCGGGATTCGCGGCGCAGTATTCGATGCCGAGCGACTTGATGACGTCGACCATGAAATCGGACCCGGGGGGCGCGTTGGAGGAGACGTCTACGGGCGTGCCGGTTTCCGGTTTCAGAGCGGCTTGCTGGGCGAGAGCGATCGGCGCTGTGGCGGCTAGGCCAGCGGCCGCGCTTGCGCCTTTGAGAAATCCGCGACGATCCGGATTGGTAACAGCCGGGTTCTTAGAGTCGGACATGGAGCCTCCTGCTTCGGGTCAGTTGCCATTATGTCACGGGCGCAAATGGCGAGTCGCCGGTACTACGAGTCTTATGCGGAACTGATCGCCTTCGCTATAATCCCCTAGATGCCAGATGCCAATTTGTTGCGAGCGGGCGGCAAACTTGAACTCTCCGACGTGGTTAAATACCTATATTTCCACACTCTCGTTCGCACTTGGTATCTCACTATATTTTTCATATTGATGCTGCTGTTTTGCGTTTTCGGGTTCGTGGCTGTTCTTTCCACTGGCGATTCGGAGCGATTACGGAACCCGGGAACATCCTATTTGATCATGTTCATCTTCGTATCGCTGCAGTTTTTCCTACCGTACATCGTCGCAAGGAGGCAAATCTCTAAACTGCCGTACTTTCGTGAGCCAATGCGATATCAATTCGCCGACGATCGAATTCGGCTCGAAGGGGCAAGTTTCTCGAGTGAGATAACATGGCCGCTGGTTAAGCGTGTCTACGAAACGAAGAACGCATTCCTCATTTACCACAGCGCCCCGACCGCCTGGATTATTCCGAAGCGATTTTTTTGGGGAAACGATTCAGAAATTCAACATTGGAGGAAGTTTGTCGTCGGCCGCCTAGCGAAACCGAGAATGTTTCATGCGCCCGAATTTCCTGCGACTTGGCTCTAATCCCGTCTCCCGGCGGATTGGGTGCGGTGGCTTCCATCAAACGCCGGCGCCACTTCGGCCATGAAGCGCGCCATTTCTTCCTTCACTTGCGTGTGCGGCTTCAGCCCCACGTTGAAGTACAGAATCACTTCGTCGAAGCCGGCGGCTTCTACCTTCTTCAGCGTCTCGGTGATTTGCGCGGGGGTGCCTAACAGCACGGAGTTCTCGGTGAGGTCTTCGGGTTGCACCTTCTGCAGGCGCTCGACCATGCCGATGAAGTAACGGTAGCTGGGCGGAGCTTTGGCGGGGTCGCCGGGAAAGGCGGCGATGACGCACTCCTTGTAATAGCGGATCTGGCGGGCGCGGGCGGCGTCTTCTTCCGCTTTGTTGTCGGCAAAATGGGTGAAGTAGCTGCACATCAGGCGCTGCGGCTTCTGGCCGTGACGGGCACAGGAATCCTTATAAAGCTGGGCCACTTGTTCCAGGCCGCCGAAGCTCATGGCAGCGGCGAAGGGCGCGACGATCAAGCCGCAGCCCAGCTTACCGGCAAGCTCGATCGAGGGCTCCGAAAACGACGCGACGTAGGCGGGGATGGGGCGCTGGATGGGCTTGGGCGTGATGCCGACGCTATCGAACTGGAAGTGTTTGCCGTGATGCGAAATCGGGGAATCGCTCGACCACAAGCGGCGCACCAGTTCCATGCCTTCTTCGAAGAGCGACTGGTTCTCGTCGAAGTTCACGTGGAAGGGCAGGTATTCGCGGCGGTCATAGCCGCGGCCGGCGGCGAAATCGACGCGGCCTCCGCTGAGCAGATCGAGCGTGGCCCATTGCTCGGCGACGCGGATGGGATGATGCAGCGGCAACACCGTGACGGCGGGGGCGAGGCGGATGCGGGTGGTGCGCGCGGCGACGTTGGCGAGGACCAGATCGGGGCAGGAGAGCACACCGAGGGTGCTGAAGTGATGCTCACCGATCCAGGCGGAATGGAGGCCGACTTCTTCGGCATAGACGGCTTCATCCAGGATGTCGGCGACGAACTGGTTGGGGGCTCGTGGGTTGTTGAGGTAGTGGTTGTCGCTGAGAGTGAAGTAGCCGAAGTCCATTGGGTGAGCCGAGGGTCAGATGACAGTATGGCATGAGGTGGTGGAAGCCGATACAGTTGTACTGGGGCCGTTGCTATGCGCTTGACCACTGACTCGATCCGAAGATTGCTAAGGTGGGCGGGGCTATGCAGACGCGTCCCGAATCAAGCAACCATTGAAGCGATGAAAGAAGCGAGGGATGCGGCTAGGCTCAAGCGGTACCATTCATTCCGCGAATTGCGCGATAGGATCTGAGGGGTCTCGCATCGCGCTATTCTGAAAGTGCCATGTCGCTCGTCAAGGTCACAACCAAATATCAAGTGACGATCCCCAACGTCCTTCGCCGGAAGATGGGCGTCGGGGCTGGTGATGTGCTTGAAGCGAAAGTTGAGAGCGGAAAGATCACGTTGACGCCGAAGCCCGATTCCGAAGTGGAGTATACACGTGAGCAGCGGCGTGTCATCGATGCGCGGCTTGCGAGGGCGTTAGGCGACGTCAGGAAAGGCCTCGCCGTTGGGCCTTTTGAGACCGCTGAGGAAGCGATCGCGTCGATGAGACGGGAATTTAAGAAACGGTCCGCCCGTAAGAAGCCCAAGTCGGGTTAGATGAAGATTGAGTACGCGCCGCACGCACTGGAACTTCTGGATGAAGCTCCTGCAGCGGTCCGTAAAGCATTTCTCAAGCAGGTCCAGCTACTGACTGATAATCTGCGCCACCCTTCGCTCCGCGCGAAGAAGTACGACGGAGCAACTGGTGTGTGGCAGGGCCGCGTGAATCGGGATTGGCGATTCTACTTCTTGATCAAGGATGATACGTACGTCATTCTTGATGTGATTCCGCACCCGAAATAGAATGCGCCTCTGACCAGAGGTAAAACGGAACGGATTCTTTCGCGCTCAGTTGATCTACCAGGTAAGCTGCATACCGCTCGCGTGCGGCTGATGTGGCGGCGAATATCCGGAGAGCTTCATCATCCAATTCCTCTATTGTCTTAGTACCGGCAACGTAGTCCTTCGATGCTCCCAGGGATTCTTTCCGAAATTCATCTGCCCAGTCTTCAAGTTTGGGATCAACAGTAATTAATCCACGGGCCTTGAGTTCGGCGAAAGCCCGCGCCGTATACGCCAAAGCGATGTCTCGTTCGCCCCGCACGTCCCAGGAGCCGAGCACTCGCTTACTCTGGCGAAGGATATCCTCAGGCCCAGGCAGATCGAGACTTAGCGCGAAATCTATTTTGGGGAAATGGGCGAGCGGCACTAATTCAGCGTCTAGTCCAAGGACCCACCGAAGAAGACGCAGCCGTTCGCACCAAGTTGTGACTTCGTTCCGTTGTTCTGTGGACCATCGCCCGTCGGCCAAAACGATTAGACCCCTTTCAGGCGGTTCAAGTTTTTCCCACAGCTCCGCCTTCCGCAGAAGCGCATTCTGGACCTGCCGTGTTACTACTTGCACCCCAGGGCTTAATTCATTGTGTTGAATATATATTTCGCTCGCTGCCCGCGCGATAAGGGAGGCTAGGATAGATGCCCTTTCTCCGAGATAGTTCCGAACAGCTTCTGGAACGTCGGCCGTTCGATCGCTGGTCAACCTGTGGTTGCTGGTAAGCGAGTAGCTCAGCAGTTCGTCTTGACGCCGGTTGGATCGATTCATTAAGAAGCGCGTGAGTAAGGCGCTGCCCAACATTACCCCGTAGGAACCAAACAACCAAACGCCTCCCGGTTCGCGGAGGGGCAGCAACAAGAACAGAACATAACTAAGAACGCAAAACAACAAAATACTAACTCTGAACGCCAAAACGCGGGCGCGCTTGTCATCCTTGCTACGCCGGAGAGCAATCCAATAGGATTTCCAGAATACTGGCCGCCAAATGGACATGGGTTGCCTACACTATTGGAGCAAATAAACAGCTACTTGGCCGAAGGATGCACAAATCAGCGATGTGATTGATGCGATCGAAACAGATACTAGATGAGTTACCTCGGTTGCGTCACCACATCCACCAACGCCGGCTCACCGGATTTCACTTTCGCGATGGCGCGTTTTAGCGCTGGCCCGAGGTCTTTAGGGTCGCTGATCGGCCCTTCGCTATACATGCCGTAGGTCTCAGCCATCTTGGCGTAGTTGATGAAGGGGTCTTTGAACGAGGTCCCGATATCGGCGCGGTCGATGCCCCGGTTTTGTTTGGCGGCTACCATTTGGATGTACATGCGTTCCTGGTGATAGGCGCGGTTGTTATGGATCACGTTCAGCAGCGGGATTTTGTGATGCGCAGCGGTCCACAGGACGCCGGGGGCATAGTTGAGGTCGCCGTCGGAATTGATGTTTACGGTCAGGCGGCCGTGTTTGCGATTCGCTAGTGCCGCGCCTACGGCGGCGGGGGCTCCGTAGCCGATGCCGGCGGCTCCTTGCGCACCGATGTACTGGTAATGGTGCTTGAAGTCGAACATTTTGGTCGACCAATAGCTGGTGTAGCGGTCGTTCGATACGAGCGACCAGTCTTCGTTCTTGATTTGGGCCCAGAGTTCGGCGGCTAGGCGCGCGGTGGCGATGGGGCTGGCGTCGAAGCCTACAGCGGCGGCTTCTAGATTACGCTCACGGGCTTTGCGATGCGCTTCGGCTAGTTTGGCGCCGCGGGCTTGGAGCGCTATGCGGCGGTCCGAGGTCATCTGCTTTTTCACGGCCTCAATCAGCGACGGCAGCGTGGCTTCGGCGTCGCCGGTGATGCTGAGGTCGACTTCGGAGTAGCGGCCGAAGTCCTGATAGTTGGACTTGTGGTTGAGCTCAATGGCGGAGATGCTGATGATCTTCGCGCCAGGCTTCATCACGGAGCTGGACTCCATGCCGAAGGTGTTGAGGCCGGTCATTTTGTGGGTGATGGTCCACATTTCCTGGGCTTCCAGGCCTAGGACGACGTCGGCATCGCGTACGGATTCGGTGATGGGATCGTTGGCGGGGGGCGCATATAAAGGATGGCGCGAGGGGAAGTTCATGCGCAGGCGCTGGTCTTGCACGCGGCATTGTAAAAGTTCTGCCAGTTCGACCAATAATTCAATGCCGTGAGGAGTGCGGGCACAGCGGCCGGCTACGATTACCGGATTCTCGGCGGCCAGCAACAGTTTCGCGGCTTCGTTGACTGCAGACGCGTCGCCTTGCGGCGGGGCGCTGGTCACTAGCTTGGGGATGCGCAGGTTCTTCTCGGTGATGGGCTCTTCCTGCAGGGCGCCGTCAGCGACGATGACGATGGGTTCGTAGGGTGGGGTCATCGAGATGGTGTAGGCGCGCACGGCGGATTCGGCGAAGTGCGAGAGCGAGACCGGCGCGTCGTCCCACTTGGTGTAATCGCGCACCATGGCGGCGGCGTCTTGCACGCTGTGATACCAGTCGGCTGAGCCCCTGCGGTAATTGATGTCCAGTAGGTTGCCTAAGACGATGTATACAGGGACGCGGTCAGCGTAGGCGTTGTAAATCGCCATGGACGCATGCTGCAGGCCGACGGTGCCGTGCGCCATAATCATCATGGGCTTGCCTTCAATCTTGGCGTAGCCGTGGGCCATCGCGACCGACGATTCTTCGTGCAGGCAGGTCAGGAATTCGGGGTCCTTGTTGTTGCCGTAGTTGATGACGGATTCGTGCAGGCCGCGGAAGCTGGTGCCGGGGTTGGCGGCGCAGTATTCGATGCCGAGCGACTTGAAGACGTCGACCATGAAGTCAGCGCCGCAGCGGACGTTGGAGGTCACGTCGAGGGCACCACCGGTGGCTTCGGGTTTTTCGGCGGCACGCTGCGCGAAGGCTACAGGAGAGGACGCGATCAAGCCGGCGGCGCCCGTGGCCGCGCCCCTCAGGAACTTTCGACGATCCACATTTTTCTTCGCTTGCGCCATCGCTTTATCCTCCTAATTTGAGACCAGGCCATTGCGGACCGCGTAACGCGCCAACTCAGCGGTGGTATGCAAGCCGGTTTTGGCCACGATGTTGTTCTTGTGGAACTCGACGGTTCGCGGCGAAACATGCAGGATCGCCGAAATCTCTTTGACGATCTTGCCTTCCGCCAGCAATTGCAGAACTTCGCGCTCGCGGCTGGTCAAGCCGCTTCCGTCCTTGGAACTATCGGCGGGCTGACTCATCAAATTCTGCAAAACCTCATTGGCGATACGGGGAGCAATATAGACGCGCCCCGCCAGCACTTCGTGGATGGCTGCCACTAATTCCTCGGCAGCGGATTGTTTCACCACGTATCCGGCGGCTCCCAGGCGGAAAGCCTGCGTCGCTAGCGAGGCGTCGGGACTGCCGGTCAGGAAAATAAAGCGCGTACGCGGGTGGGTACTCTTGGCGCTGCGGAATGCGTCCATGCCATTGAGCAGCGGCATTGAGATATCCACCACGGCCACTTCCGGTTTCAGGCTCTCGAGTGCAGTGAGCAGCGCGCGGCCGTCCGCGCACGTGCCAACAATGTCGAATTCCGGCTCCAATATCCGGCGTAATCCGTCCAGGATGATCTCGTGGTCGTCGGCGAGGATGATGCGGTGTCTCATTTCGCTCCTTTATGCTTCCCCCAGAGGCACTTTCACCGTGAGCCTGGTTCCAGCCTCCAACGTAGAATCGATGATCACAGAACCCCCTATATTACGGGCCCGTTCCTCAATACTCAATAGGCCCAGGCCGGAACTGGCCTTGCTCTTACCAGCGTCGAATCCTTTGCCATTATCGATGATAAACAAGGACAGACTAGTGCGATCCTGGCCCGCCAGGACTACACTGGCAGCCGTTGCGCCGGAGTGCACCGCGACATTGTGCAGAGACTCCTGAGCGATGCGGAAGAGAGCCACCGCTATCAAGCGTGGGATTTCGTCGGGCACTTCGCGCGTCGTGAAACTCGCCGGGATGCCGTGCTGTTCCGTAAACTTGCGGCAGTACATTTCGAGCGTGGCGGGCAGGTCCGCGTATTCCAGGACGCTGGGGTGAAGCGAATGCGAGAGCGACCGGAGGTCATCGGAAAGCTCAAATATTTGCGCTTGAAGACCATCGATCACATCGTGAGACTCACCCGCCAGAGGCTGGCTCCCGGTTCGCTTCAACAAGCCGAGTTCGATGCCCACGTTAGCGAGCCTTTGGGTGACATCATCATGCAACTCCCGGGCAATGCGGCGCCGCTCCTCTTCCTGTGCCGTCATTAACTGGGCGGCCAGGTCGCGGAGTTTTTCGCGGGCCAATTTCTCCTCAGTGACGTCGCGAGCGGCGGCGGATATTTGGGACTCGCCGGCGGCGGGCGCCGCGAGTGTCCAGTTCAGCCAGCACCAACGGCCATCCTTGGTTCGATAGCGATTCTCAACGTTAGCGGCGGAACGGCCTCGCGCGATTTCATCGTAGGCCGCCTGGGTGTGCGCTCGATCCTCGGGATGTACAAACTCCAGAAAGGGACGCGAACATAATTCCTGCTCGGACCATCCGAGTATGTTCACAATTGCGTCATTGGCGCTGCGGAAATTTCCGTTGAGATCGCGGATGCACAGAGGGTCCGGAGATAGGTTCAATAGTTTATCGCGCTGCGCCAGCAGGCGTTTGGAGTGATCGGCCAGTTGACCAATGGCAATCGCGATGAGGAGGAATGCCGCCAAGGCCACGACATGTTCGGGGCTTGCGATGCGAAGTCCGGCGGGAGGCAAGAAGAAATAGGCCAAGCCAACAGCTCCGGTAATTGCCCCGGCCAAGGCTTCGACCCAGCCCCACACCATTGCCAGCCCACCTGTGGCCGCGACCATCAGCAACGCCACCGTCGCGTGATCGATATTGGGCAGCGTGAGGCAGCCCGCCAAGATCGCACCCATGAAGCCTGCCGAAATCAGGGAGCGCAAGATGCGCCAACCCATCCCCTGACGCGCGCGCCGCAGCCATGCGGACACCAAACGTGAATTAGGTTCCGCTGGTCCAGCGGAGCGCGCCAGCGACGGAGAAGGCACGAAACCCAGCCAACTGTTGAACACGCGCCGCATTCGACCACCTATCATACATTCAAAACCTTAGACAAGGACAGGAAAACTGCGGATTGGAGCGCCCATACCTCGTATTAATACGAGGTACCTTTCTGGCTGCCGAAGCATATCCTTTGGGATACCGAAGCACGGGGAGGGGAAACTTGAAAACATTATTATTGACATTAGCTGGTGCCTTGTTCAGCATCAGCCTTTATGCCCAAACGTCGCAGATTCAGGGAACGGTTCTGGATTCCACTGGGTCGGCCGTTCCGGGCGCGGACGTGAAAGCAACCCAGACGGCAACTGGCGCGGTGCGCAACGTAACCTCGGGCGCCGACGGAGCCTACGTATTGTCCAGCCTTCCGATTGGACCCTATCGCGTCGAGGTAAGCAAGCAGGGTTTCACCACCTACGTGCAGACCGGAATCACGTTGCAGGTGAACAGCAGTCCCACGGTTGATGTCGCCCTCAAAGTCGGCAACGTGAGCGAACAGGTGCAGGTGGAAGCCAACGCCGCTCTAGTGGAGACGCAGGCCACAGGGATCGGCACCGTCATCGAAAACCGGCGCATTCTCGAACTCCCACTGAACGGCCGCGTGGCGACCGACCTCATTGTTTTGAGCGGAGCGGTGATCCCGCAGGGCGTCGCCGGCAACGGCGGTTACCCCGGCACGCAACAATACGTGATTAACGGCGGACAGTCTTTCGGCGCCGGGTTCTGGCTGGATGGCAGCGTATTTAACAATCCTTGGGACAACGCCAACATGCCTTTCCCGTTCCCGGATGCGCTGCAGGAGTTCAAAGTGGAAACCAGCGCGTTAACGGCGCAAAACGGCGTGCACGCCGGCGGAACCATCACCGCGGTAACCAAATCCGGCACCAACAGT
>Ga0068857_100002416_pt1 | contig 15233 bp, 16 predicted proteins | sample KBSCornC72_FD_66591 | JGI IMG/M metagenome (GOLD analysis project Ga0068857, IMG submission 66591) | Corn rhizosphere microbial communities from Kellogg Biological Station, Michigan, USA - KBS Corn C7-2 | ecosystem: Host-associated > Plants > Roots > Rhizosphere > Soil ...
TCAGTATCGTAGTTAGAGGTTTTGTTTTGAAGAACTCTTACCAAACGCTCAAACCCCATTCCCGTGTCAACATGTTTTGCGGGTAAAGACGCAAGACTTCCATCTTTTAACCGGTTGAACTGGATGAACACATTGTTCCATATCTCAATCACCTGTGGGTTATCCGTATTTACTAGTTGGTTCCCCTTGATCTGTTTTCTTTCCTCATCAGGTCTGCAATCAATGTGGATCTCTGTGCAGGGTCCGCAAGGTCCTGTATCCCCCATTTCCCAAAAATTATCGTTTCTTCCGAAAAATAATATCCTGTCTTCCGGCAACCATTTTTTCCATTCATTCACGGCCTCATCATCTTTTGGAAGTTTCTCGGCTTCATCGCCGCCAAACACTGTTACATATAACTTGTCTTTCGGGATCTTGTATACTTCAGTAAGTAATTGCCAGCTCCATTCGATCGCTTCTCTTTTGAAATAATCGCCAAAACTCCAGTTGCCCAGCATTTCAAACATCGTATGGTGATAAGTGTCTACCCCTACTTCTTCAAGGTCATTATGCTTGCCACTGACACGTAAACATTTTTGTGTATCAGCCACGCGTTTATTTACCGGTTGTTTATTTCCTAAAAAATAATCTTTGAACTGGTTCATGCCGGCATTAGTAAACATGAGCGTAGGATCATCTTTTACAACGATCGGAGCCGATGGAACAATGACATGTCCTTTCGATTTGAAAAAATCCAGGAACTGTTGTCGTATTTGGGATGAAGTCGTCATGGGTGGTGAGTGGTTGGTGAGTGGTGAGTGGTGAGTGGTGAGTGGTGAGTCGTGAGTCGTGAGTCGTGAGTCGTGAGGCCGGAGCTGGGAATAAAGAGCAACTGACGATTCACGTTTGACGATTCACGATTGACGAAAGCACGAAACATATAAAAGGGATTGATTTTTGCTATTTATCCGGCTATATTTGCCATTCTTAGCCTGGAATAAACAGGGAAGCGCAAAGGTAAAGATTCAGGCTGCATTTTTCCTTGAATGGTTAAGCTTCTGCCTTCATGAAGAAGATCAAATATTTTTATAACACCACTAGCCTTCGGTATGAAAAACTGGAAACGCCTCTGCGGGTAAAGCTGCTGCGTGTTTTTGGTTTTCTTGCTGCTGCAATCGTCACAGCTGCCATCATTTCCTTTTTCGCGTTCAGGTTTGTGGGCTCGCCAAACGAGAAATTATTAAGCCTCGAGAATGAGCGTTTAAAAGACAAATATCATCAACTCGATGACCAGGTAAAGGCTGCACAGGGACAGATGTCGGAACTTGTAAAAAGAGACAACGAAGTTTACAGAGCCATATTTGAGGCCAACCCGATTCCTGATAGTGCAAGAGCAAGAGCATTGGCGCAGGAACAGGAAATTGCAAGAGTTGAAAATATGAGGTCGGCAGACCTGGTGAACTCTATCATCAATTCACTAAATAATTTGGGCCGCTACATAACTACGCAGAAAAAATCTTACAACGAAATTGACGATCTTCTGAAAAATAAAGAAAAGCTTCTTGTTTCCACTCCTGCCATTCAGCCGGTCAGCAACAAAGATCTTACGCGTGTTGCTTCAGGTTTCGGCTATCGCATTGATCCCATCTATAAAACGGTAAAGCTTCATGCAGGTCTTGATTTTGCAGCGCCACAGGGTACGCCGATCTATGCCACAGCAAACGGCACCGTCACTGTTGCGGGCAATACAGGAAACGGGTATGGCAACCATGTTGTCATCAACCATGGATATGGTTATGAAACATTATATGGCCATATGGTACGAGTAAAGGCAAGGGTTGGCCAACAAATAAAACGCGGTGAAGTGATCGGGTATGTAGGAAGCACAGGAAAATCTACCGGGCCACATTGTCACTATGAAGTACACAAGAATGGACAAAAAATTGATCCCGTTTATTTCTTTTACAATGATCTTTCACCTGAGCAATATGATCTTTTATTGAAAAGAGCAGCTGCAGCGAATCAGAGCTTTGACTAGAGCAAGTAGCAAGTGGTGAGTGGCTAGTGGGTTATTCGTTCTTGAGTCTCACTCGCCTCTTGCAATTAACCACTAGCCAACTTTTCCACAATGCGCAATTTCGTTGCGGCGAGAGCTTAGCATTCGTATCTTTAATCAACAATCGCTATGGAAAGAAAGTTCGCACAAATATCAATGGAGTTCGTTGGCGAAAAGGGGAAGCAGTCGCTGCAAAGTGAAACGCTAATTGAGGCCAGCCCCGTGACACTTGAAGAAAACGTTTCAACAATTAACGAAACAGACGGTGCAGGAATAGACCAGCGACCCCAAAAGCCAGTTTCAAAACGCGGGCGCCCCTCACTAAAGGAAATTGATATCAATGCCGACCTTGTACAAATTCCTCCCGACGAAATTCTCTTTGAAAAACAGTACTACTCCATAGGCCAGGTAGCAAAATGGTTTCGAGTGAACCAGTCTTTGGTTCGCTACTGGGAAACCGAATTTGATATTTTAGAGCCCCGCAAAAACCGCAAAGGTGATCGCTTCTTCAGACCTGTTGATGTAAAAAATCTTTTGTTGATCTATGACCTTCTCCGCCGCCGCAAATTCACGCTTGAAGGCGCTAAAGAGTATTTGAAGAATGCAAAAAAAGCAGAAGAAAAATTTGCAATGATCCAGTCACTGGAAAAGATCAAGGCTTTTTTTCTTGAACTGAAAGCAACGCTGTAAAGCATTTTAACATCAAAAAATACCGGATTAATTCTCCAACACTGTTTTGGAACTGATCTTTGTATCATGAAAAAAATATTGATTTTAATCACTTGTTGTCTTTTGCTCAGTGGCGCAGTTTTTGCCCAGTCGCAGGCCGAGATTTCGAGGGATAGTGAAGGGAATAAAATTCTGAAAGGAATTATCTCCCGTAAGGAGCTGGAAATGGATACTGCATTTTCCTGGTGGGCTGAAAATTTGAAAGGTTATACTCCCCAATCTCAAGCCCTAACTGAGCTTAAGAAAAACCACAACATAGAATTCATTGCATTTATAGGAACTTGGTGCAGTGATTCAAAGTTTATCATTCCAAAGTTCTTTTCATTTATTGACGCAGCAGGTTTTCCCGAAGACAGGGTTACACTGATTGGCGTTGACAGGAACAAAAAAACACTGAGCCACCTTGCCGAAGCGATGAATATTGTTGATGTCCCGACCATAATTGTTATGAAGGATGGAAAGGAGGCCGGCCGGGTGGTTGAGTATGGCAAATATGGATTATTCGACAAGGAACTGGGTGAGATCATTGCATCGATCCCTGCTTCTCCTGCGCAATAATGCGGATGTCCTTGTTGGCTCCGGCAATTTCTATCTCTAAAGTTTCCAGCAATTGCAGAACTGAGAGATTTACCGATTCCTTTACAGCATTAAACTCCCTGTCTGTAAGATGCGCGGTAAAATAATCGCCATTTATCATAAAGGCATGACCGGTGATGGCATTCATTAAAACAGATGAATTCTCGATCTCCTTTCTCTTAAAAACATTTTTTATTCCAGCCAGTAGCTCCTGTATTTTTTGCGATGAAGTATTGAGATCGATCTCCAGTCTTAATTCTCCTTTATGCTGCGTGCGCAGTGAAACATTATCGAGTATACTGTCCACCATTTGCTTGTTGGGAACGGTTACATAAGTTTTCTGGTCGGTGCGAATACGCGTGCTGCGAAGACCGATCTTTTCAACTGTACCGGTAATACCCTGCACTTTTACCACATCACCCGTTGTAAAAGGCTTATCAAAAAAAATCACAAAGGAGGCGATCAGGTTTTCAAGGCTCTCTCGCAGTGACAAAGCAACGGCCGCTCCCACTATGCTTAACCCGGTAAGGAAACTTCCTACATCGAGATTAAATGCAAAATGCAGGATCATCAAAATACCGGCAATACCGATGATGACCTTAAAAAAATCGCGGAAAAAAACGATCAGCTGACTGTCGCGAAAATCCGCGTCCAGGTTAGCTTTTCGTTCAAGAATAGTAGCGATAAAATCTATACTGCGAAGCAATAGCCAGATGAATGAAACTATCAACGCCATGTTTCCGATGGCATGGAAAATGTCTTTTAAAGAATTGCCGTAAATGTCAACGTTCCAGAGCGCAGGGAAACGAAGTCTATGTAAAGCAGCAATTGAAACGAAGGTTACCACAAACATTCCTAATGGGTGCAGCACAAGGTCAATGAATGATTTCCTGTCGATGTTCCGCCATATTCTTTTTACAAGCAGGAAAATTAACCCCGCTACATATTTTGAAATAAGACGATTTAATAACAGGACAAAGAGGATGATGCCAAGTGAGATAAGGTATTCTTTAACCGTGTTATCAAAATAAAGCTGGTTAAAAAATTTATTCATATCTATCTCTAATTTGAAATAAAATTAAAACAAACTTCGTTCATCAGCGAAGAGTGTAGATTTCGAGCAGGTCCTTCTTCAGAGCATAAAGTCGGGAGGAGGTGAAATTGACTTTCAGAGAGTTTTTCAACGGACCGGGAAGCTTTTCATCATCGATGCGAAAGGTATTGATCTCATAACGATGCAATGTGTCATTATTGATCCCGAAAATAAATTTGCCTGCCACTTTAAAATCCTGCCAGCCGCTGATCAATATTTTATTCCGCAGAGCTCCATAATAATCAAAGACAAAAACGCTTTGGTTCGGATCGTAGAGATAAACGAAACCTTCCTGGTCGCAGATATTTCTTATAGCCGGCGCTTCGTTAAACAGAAGCCTGAAGTCCGGTGTCTCCATCAATAGTTTACCATCGTCGTCTATTTTTTTTAGTTTGCTATCCCCCTCATCATACAACCATATGTTATTGTCATATGACTGGCCGATCGCGTTTACCTGGAAAATGTTTTGCCGACGAAGATCGATGGTATTCCTTGTCGCTAATAGTCTGTCAAGTACTACCACCGTTGCAAAATCTTTGTAGTAAAGCAATACCTTAAGCGGGTTGGAAACATCGATCGTTGATATCTTGCCGAATTTCTTTACGTTGTTAAATACAGCAACAGAATCACCACTTGCGTTATATTTTTTTAGCTGATCGGTACTTGTGAGAACATAGACATTATCGAGATTGTCAACCGCAAAATCAGCAATATCTCCCCGGATCATCGAGATCAATTTATAGGCATTTTGCGACTGCGCCACAGAAGATAGGCAAATTAGAACCAGCGCTGTGTTGAGAATTCTTTTCATCGACGTTTTATGATTTTTTCCTCCTTGTTTTTGTACGACTTCAGTTCCAGGTTCTCACCATCAAATACTGCATAAGTATAGTAATGTATCCAATCACCTAAGTTAATATAACGCGCATCACTACCTGCATTTTTCCCCGGAGAATGAGGGGTGAGACGGAAATCGATAGGTAAGTGACGATGTCCAAACACGAAGAAATCAAAGTAGTTTTTCTTCAATATACCCTTACAGTAAATGATCAGCCATTCTTTATCCTCACCGAGGAATATTTCTTCTTTCGTTCCTGTTTGTGCCCGACTTCGACGACTTAAAAAATTTGCCAGGCCCATTCCGATGTAGGGCGGAAATATTCCAAACAACCATTGACTGAACTTGTTTCTGAATATCTTTTTTATGAATTTATACCTGTGATCGCCAGGCCCCAGGCCATCACCATGGGCAATATGGAATTTCTTTCCACTCCACTCAAAATCACGTGGCTCAAAATAAACAGGAATGTTTAATTCCTGCTGAAAATAATTTTTCATCCACATGTCGTGGTTGCCAACAAAGAAATGGATCTTGATCCCTGCATCCGTGATCTCTGCGAGTTTTCCCAACAACCTCACATAGCCTTTTGGAACTACTTTTCTGTATTCATACCAGAAGTCAAAAATATCACCCACGATAAAAATTTCCGCAGCGTCACTCTTTATCTTGTCAAGAAATTCGACAATGACCTTTTCCCGGTTGAGGCTACTTTCACGATCAGGGGCGCCCAGGTGAAAATCAGATAGGAAGTAAATTTTTTTATTCGGGGAAAGCTGCACTTGGCTTATGTCTTTTGCTGAAGATATTGAATAAGGTCACCTGATTCGATCGAAGGTTTTCCATCGACCTTTCCATTATACCAATAGATCCATGCTGATGTTATAGTGTTGTCGATAAAAACATCAACCAGCTCACGTTTGTACAGTTGAATTTCGTCCGGCTCCACGGATACTCCTTCATAGTCATCAAGCTGACCCATCGCCCAGCCAAACTCTGACTCACTCCTGATAGTATACAATTCACCAACGATAAAGCCATCCACGGCAGGCACGCCGGCGGGATAGTGCCCCAGGTCAAATAACCTGCCTATTACTCTTGCATCGCCGTCAAAAGAAAAGAAACGGCTTATATATTCGTAAGCGTGGCCTTTGAATCCACTGCGCAGTGAGCCATAGACAAACAACTTATATACGCCGGGCTTATTCATGTACTAAAAGTACTAAGACTAAAAGAAAGTATTCTATCCGTCCAGAAGAAAGCAAAAAACTTCTTTCGGTCCGTGCACGCCTACAACGAGCGTCTTCTCAATATCTGCAGTACGACTGGGACCGGTAGCAAAGCTGATCAACGAGGGCAGGTTATCGCCATATTTATTTTTTATAAGTTGCAAAGCGTCTTTCACATCATAAACAAGTTGCTTTGTATATGCAACGCAAATATGAATGGGAGCATAAACACTGGCAGTTCTGCCGCTTGATCGTGCGGAGCTGAGAACAATGCTTCCTGTTCTGGCAACCAATGCTTCGCAACTGGTGACAGAAATATCGCAGCCCGCCAGGTCATTGGTTAAATATTCTGATATCTGTGTATCAATTATTCCTGCGAGATTTTCATCATTACAATATATTTTTTTCCAGCCTTGTTTCCTGACGAGGCTATTAAATTGAAAGGCGAGCTCCTGCTGATTCAAACAAAAGATGAATTTCCCCTGCAATTTGGTGAACTGTTCTGCAAATTCAATTTCCAGTTCTTGCTGTGGGCGGGGAAACACCGGGCTCGTTCCATCACTTTGTGGAAAAGGAAGAGGCGTTGAATGAGTCAACGCCTTCCTGATCTTTTTTAAAATATTTTCTTTTGAGGGAGAAACATTCATTAGTGCAATGATTTGTTTGTAACATCACTATCGTAAGGAGGTACGCCCTCTGAAATTTCGCTAACATGCTCCGGATCCAGGGCTTTCTTTTCCTCGTATGGACGTTTACCAATCAATGCTTCTACATCACTTTGAAATAACACTTCACGTTCCAACAGCGCTTCTGCCAGTTTTTCAACCTGCGGTTTCTTCTCTCTTAGCAAGGCCTTCGTTCTCTCGTATGCTTCGTCGATCAATTTGCGAACCTCTTCATCAATAATTTTCGAGGTTTCTTCAGAGTAAGGCTTGGTGAATGCATTTTCCTGCTGAGGGTCATAGAAGCTTACATTTCCGATCTTATCATTCATACCATATACGGTAACCATTGCATAGGCTATTCGCGTGATCTGCTGCAGATCATTCTGCGCACCGGTAGAAATTTTATCAAAGAATATCTCCTCGCTTGCACGACCACCCAGCGTCATACAAACCTGGTCCATTAACTGGTCCGTATTGTACAGGTATTGTTCTTTTGGTGTATACTGCGCATATCCTAATGCTGCCGTTCCCCTTGGAACGATCGTCACTTTTAAAAGTGGATAAGCATGCTCGAGATACCAGCCACAAATAGCGTGACCCGCTTCGTGATAAGCGATTATTTTTTTCTCTTCGGGTAAAATGATCTTGCTCTTCTTTTCAAGACCACCGATCACCCTATCAACCGCATCCTGGAAATCCTCCATCTCGACAGCATCCTTTCCTTTGCGCGCTGCGATCAATGCGGCTTCATTGCACACGTTGGCAATATCAGCACCGGCAAAACCAGGCGTTTGTTCAGCAAGTTTATGTATATCCAGTGACTTAGATATTTTGATGGGCTTTAGATGCACTTTGAAAATAGCCTCACGACCTTTCAAATCTGGTTTATCAATTGAGATCTGCCTGTCAAAGCGGCCGGGACGAAGCAGGGCAGTATCTAATACATCGGGACGGTTAGTAGCGGCAAGGACAATAATTCCAGTATCCGTTCCGAAACCATCCATTTCAACCAGTAATTGATTCAGGGTGCTTTCACGCTCATCATTACTCATCATCACATTTTTCCCTCTCGCACGACCAATTGCATCGATCTCATCAATGAAAATAATACAAGGCGCTTTCTCACGTGCTTGTTTGAACAGGTCGCGAACACGACTTGCACCTACACCGACGAATAACTCCACAAAATCAGATCCACTCATACTAAAAAAAGGAACCTGGGCTTCACCTGCCATAGCTTTTGCAAGCAATGTTTTGCCGGTTCCCGGAGGACCGATCAACAGCGCCCCTTTCGGGATTTTGCCACCAAGCGCAGTATATTTTTTCGGATTTTTTAGAAAATCGACGATCTCCATCACCTCCACCTTTGCCTCGTCCAGGCCGGCAACGTCGGCGAAGGTGATACTTACTTTTGTTCCTTTATCAAATAATGTAGCTCTCGATTTCCCAATATTAAAGATACCGCCAGGGCCACCGCCACCGCCGGCGCTACCACCCATCTTACGCATCAGCAATATCCAAAGCGCAATGAAAAGTAACAGCGGCAACAAAAATTGCAATGCACCACCAAACCAATCACGCTCCTGGTCCACATCATAAGGGACTTGCTGGTTTACAGAAGGCTTTCCGTTCGCCGTGTAAAAATCTGCCATCTGTTTTTCAAAATCTCCGGAGTATTTAAAATAAAAATGTGGGCCGTCGGGGCTCACTTTTCCATTAAGGGCTGTTTTAAGCCTTGCCCTATATGTGTCTATACTCGATGGGTTTAAATAAACCTTTACAATATTCCTATTTGAAATAATGGTATATTTTTCTACGTCGCCGCGTAAGATCATTTGCTTAAACTCATTCGGTGTCGTTTTAGCCGTACTGCCTCCAAATGGATTGTACAACTGGAAACCGATCAGCACAGCAAAGATGATCGCATATACCCAGTAGATGCTGAAACGGGGGCCTTTGCGAGGCGTGTTGTCATCGCCGGTGGGACGATTATTAAAACGAGGTAAATTAGATCGATCGTTTTTATTGTATGGTTCTTGTGACATAAAATTTTTCTTCTTCTTCTTGCTAATTAAGGGTTTTTAATAAAAATTGTTTGATATAGACAAATATTTAACAGCGCTTTATTCGTCGAAATCTTCTGCGGCTGCATCACTCCACATTTCTTCGAGTTTATAAAACTTTCTTGTTTCAGGCAGCATAACATGAACCACAACATTTATATAATCTATAACTACCCATTGAAGATTTTTCATACCCTCATGCCGGTAGGGTATCTCTTCACATTTCTTTTTCACCTGTTCCTCCACAAAGTCAGAAATTGCCCTGATCTGCGGCTGGTTGTTTGCTTCGCAGATTATAAAAAAATCTGCAACAGCCTCAGGTATTTTGCGCAGGTCAAGCGAGATAATATTCTCTCCTTTTTTTTGCTGAATTGCGAGGATAATAGTTTTAATGATCTTCGAACTCTTCGTTAACCGGGTAGCACTTTTCTTTTTACGGGTAGCGAGTAATGCCAATTGTTCCAATAATCAAATAATTTTTTTGCCTGCCTATCGGCAGACAGGTTAATCAATTTGTTGAGGCGATTAATATTATGAGACGAATGTCCTGTTTTTTTATTTTATATCGTTCTCCAAAGGTTAAATAACTCCTTTGAGACCCCTTCTGGACTGTCGCCACAAAATGCCCCGTCGGGGCACTCTCCAGGTTCTTATCGCGGCTCATTTATCTTTGCCAAAAATAGGAATTAATTGCCACTCCCTTCCGGTATCCATTCGCTGGGAACTCCTTTTATTGAGTTGCAATCTGTTGACAGCACCAATAACTATGCCCTTGCCCAAATCCATGCTAAACTGGCGCAATCCGGAACCTGTTATTTTGCCCACGAACAAACATCAGGCAAAGGTCAAAGGGGCAAAACATGGGCCACAGAACGAGGAATGAATGTCATTATGAGTATTGTTCTGAAGCCAGGTTTCCTTCAACCAATTCAGCAGTTTCAATTGAGTGCTTGCGTAGCCGTCGCCACACACCAATTATTTCGCAAATACAATGGCGGTGCATTAAAGATCAAATGGCCGAATGACATTTACTGGCAGGATCGAAAACTTGGAGGCATCTTGATCGAAAACATTATCAGGAGCCACGAACCAGGGGGCGCAAGCTGGGACTGGGCCGTCGTCGGAATTGGCATTAACATCAACCAGACAAATTTTGCTAGTGATCTGAAAAACCCTGTCTCCTTAAAACAAATGACCGGAAAGAGCTTTGATCAAACTGATCTTGCAAAAAACCTTTGTATGTCTGTCGATTATTTTTACAAAAAGCTCATGAACAACGAGGCAAACGTTATACATGAAATGTATGGTGATCATCTGTACAAAAAAGATGAAAGGATCAAACTCAAAAAGGGTAATCGCATTTTTTCAGCTATTGTTAAAGGTGTTACGCCGACAGGTCAGCTCATCGTTCAACACAGCATTGAAGAGCAATTTGATTTTGGAGAGATTGAGTGGTTAATATAGAGAGCGCAGCTACTTTTTGTTTTTGACTTTGAACAGGCCAAAATTACGCGCAAGAGTGAAACCCCATCTGAATTGTCCCTCACTCCATTGGTCTGTCGTGCGTGGTAAAAAGCGGTTTTCAAGTATGTTCCGTGCATTCGTAAAGTTTAAATGAAACACATGTCCCGCAGTTAATATTTCTACGCCAATACCAAATATATCGCGGGGAGTCTGGTTCCGGGATTCCCAGGCTTCTTTACTTTCATCTGTACGGAAGGAATGGAAATAATCTGAAATGATAAACAGCGACTGAGTTATAGGTATCCTCACGGCGGCCCCAATTGACAATAAATCGTTTTGATCGCCCGGGATGACAAGGTGGGTGTGCAAATAAGTTCCGCTGATCTGCAGACTTACATTTCCAAATCTTCGCGCGGCCATTAGCTGGAACAATTCGCTGAGCCTGTCAGCGTCGGACACATAAGAATTTTCAAATCCAGGGATCACGTTGCCGGCAGAATCCTGGGGTATCCTTTCCGCACAAGACACGATATTACCAAAGGCGGTCAGAGAAATTGGACTGCCGTTCGGATCTTGTTGCAGGAATTTATATTTTAGTCCGGCCTCCCAATAATGCCGCGGAGCATTTCCTTTATCATTGCCTACCGTGTGCTGAAGGAGAATATTCAGCCGGTTACCCACGCCAATTTGAAAACCGATCTGAGCGTCAGAAATTTCATCCAATCCAAAAAAAGTATAAGTGCCGCCATGTTCACCTGCAATATCACCAAATGTATGAACAACGGTAAAGGCCATGGCACCCTTTGGCAATACTTCAACTGTTTTTGCATTGATCAACCGTTGGCCATAAAAAATTCTCAGCGCAGTTTCGTCTCCGGGCCATTTCTTTTTCTTTGTTTGATTCGACCCATTGACATTGCCGGTTGAGTCGTTTTGAGCAAACATCCTGGTAGTAATAAAGAAGCAGAGCAGTAAGAATTTTCCTTTCATAACCTTAACTATTGTGGGTTTATGTGAACGTCATAACCACAAACGGAGAACTAAAATGAAAGGTTGCCCACGCGGACCTTGCCATAACCAGGCTCACGTCTTCATTGCAGCAACAATTTCTTCCGCGTGCGCCTTGTTTTTCGGCTTAGTGAATATTTTTTTTATGACCCCTTTTTCGTCAATTACAAAAGTTGTTCTAAGGACTCCCATATATTCACGTCCAAATAATTTTTTCTGATCCCAAACGCCATATTTTTCGAGCACGTCATGAGAGGTATCTGCTATTAATGGAAACGGGAGTTTATACTTTATCTCAAACTTTTTTTGCTTTTTTTCATCATCAGGACTTACACCGACCACTTCAAATCCATTTTTCTTAAGTAAAGAATAATTATCACGAAGATTACAGGATTCGATTGTGCAGGTAGGGGTATCAGCTTCAGGATAGAAGTAGAGAACAAGTTTCTTACCCTTGTAGTCAGAAAGGGAGATCTTTTTTCCGTTTTGATCTTTGCCGGCAAATGCGGGAGCTTTATCGCCTTCTTGTAATGTCACCATATTTGAAATTAAAATGTCAGAATAATTTATTTCTTTTTAGCAGTCGATTTCTTTTTCTTACTCAACGGTGGTTTTTTACCGGGTGCTTTTTTCTTAGGAGGGGAATATGGATTTCGTTTGAACCACCATTGTTTTTCGGTCACATTTCCCACTATGTCTTCTATTATCACTTTCAACCGGTGTACGCCATACGGACACCGTTCATCAAAGGTATAAACCCAGGCGGCAGCTTTATCATTCGTGAACATTAACCATTGGTTGTCCAACTCAGCCCGAAAGCGGATGCCGCCAATGCCTTGTGGATAAAACACAATCCTCTTTGATGAGCTAAGGTCAATAGTATCAGCAGTTCCCAGGTTGTTAACAGAAGGTGATGTTGTATCAAGAAAGGCCTGGTAGGAACCAAAGTCAGAGAATTTGGCGGCGACCCATCCTTTTTGCCATTCCGCCTTCCCGAAGGTTATATTTTTTCCATCTATTCTTTTCACAATGACCTTGTCTGTCAGCTCTTCGGGAATCGCAATATTTGGTTTGATTCGAATATTTATTTCACCATGAACAGGGATGGACGCATCAGCAAAACGAAATAATGATGAAATGGCACCTGGGCCGGGTTGATCGACACGGCTAAAAACTGGTTGAACTGAATCATACAAACATTGCTCGTTAAGATATAATTCAAAATCATTCTCCTCGAAAATGTTCACATTACCCGGGGGAAATGATTTATGCGGAATGTTGTTTGCCAAAGATGCCGCTGTGGCATTAACTTTTACCTTAAAATTTAATTCGGAAGTATTCTTTTTTATATCACTAATCTCGATTCGTATAGCATGCACATTGGTATCATTTAGAATAACAGATCCGTCACCGCTTTTTAATCTGTATGCTCTTCCGTTATCACCAGGAAGTTTGAACAACAGTTGCAGGTAGGGACCACCCTTGTACCTATACTTATAATCGATGTGAGAATTTGCGTACTCAGTCTCATCATAATCCATGCTGTCAAGGACAAATTCGATCAGTGGAGATTCGTCAAAAAAAATTCTTCCACTATAAATTCCATTGGGATTGGCAGAGCCGGTAACGCAATCGTAAGCGCCGATTGCAAAGCCAATTTTTGAGAAATTCGTTATGATCAACGTGTCCTTCAATAAATATTCATTCTTAATTTTTTTTATGGTAAAAAGCGAAGGATCCTGGTCATAGATACTCAGATTTCTATTGTAGACAGCCAATTTTGTAAATACAGGCGGTACATCATCTGCGATAGGCAGATTAAAATAATAAGGGTTGATGCATCTCTGTGTTTTTGTATCCCGGATCTCGAAATGAACGTGAGGGCCCTGCGATCCTCCTGTACTTCCACTCCAGGCAATAAACTGTCCTTTGCGCACCGGAAATTGATCTTTGGTAAAATTGAGTGATATCTCCCATGACTCGCGTTTGTATTGTTCAGTGGTTACAAAGGCATCCAACTTTGGAAAAAATTTGTTGAGATGGCCATAGACCGTAGTCAGTCCGTTAGGATGATTTATGTAAATGGCCTGGCCATAACCGAAAGGTTGGACCGTTATTTTTGCAATATAACCATCAGCTGCTGCGTATACAGGCATGTTCACCTTTCGATCCGTTCGTACGTCCAATCCCATGTGCCAATGATTTGAGCGCAACTCACCGAAGTTGGCAACAATGCCTGGTTTGTTATTGACGGGCCACCGGAAATAATCTTTAGAATAAACGAACGATTGGGAGTAGATGTTCGATGAAAAAAGTAAGCAAATAATAATCTTTAATCCATGCAGCATAATCAAAATTACTACGCACTAATATAGAGAAGGATGATAGTTATCCAGATTGATGGAGATGAAGGGACGTTGTAAAGAATTCGATGTATTTGCAAAAAATATTTCATTAAACATTTCTTTAACCATCATTCAAATATCCTTAATGAGTTATTAAAATTTATGGCATGAATTTTAGATAAATAAAGTGTCTAATTATGGAGAGGATGAAAACGATGTTTTATAAATTTACTTTCAGGCTTTTTCTTGTCGGCGGCATCATCGTCGGGATTGTGAAGGGTCAGGATGCAAGGCAAAAGTGGGTGAGCAAGAAAAAAATAAAATATGAAGCAAGGAAAGCGCAACAAAAAACTATCAGCACCGATCGGTCGCTGGTGGCATTGGATGAAATAGAAATGTCAACATATCATAGTTAAAAGTCTGAGTAATTTTTTTTAATACTATCCGTCAAAAGAACTCATATTCCCTTAGTTTTGCACCCCGGGCAAATCGCCCGGTTTTTTTATACCCTCTCTTAAAGATGACGGAGATAAAATAAATGCCAAAAGACAATTCGATTCACTCAGTCCTTATTATTGGTTCGGGTCCTATTATTATTGGTCAGGCTTGTGAGTTTGATTACTCGGGTAGCCAGGCCGCGCGCAGTTTACGTGAGGAAGGTGTGAAAGTGGTCCTCATAAATAGCAACCCGGCCACTATTATGACCGATCCAATGATGGCCGACAAGGTGTACCTTCTGCCGCTGACCGTTGAGAGCATTGAAAAAATCCTTGAAGAAAATAAAATTGATGCGGTCCTCCCAACCATGGGCGGCCAGACAGCGCTGAATCTTGCTAAAGAAGCCGAAGACCTTGGAATTTGGAAGCAATATAATGTCAGGTTGATTGGTGTAGATATAAAAGCGATCGAAAAGGCGGAGGATCGGGAAAAATTTCGTCAGTGGATGATAGAGTTAGGCGTTCCAGTGGCTCCGGCAAAAACGGCAAACTCATTTTTGGAAGGAAAGGAATATGCGCAGGAGATAGGTTTTCCATTGGTGATCCGCCCATCATTCACCTTGGGCGGAACGGGTGGCGGCTTTGTTCACGACAAGGACGAACTTGACGAAGCATTGAACCGGGGATTGCAGGCATCTCCCATCCATGAAGTACTCGTAGAAAGAGCGGTCTTGGGATGGAAAGAGTTTGA
>Ga0068857_100002417_pt1 | contig 15233 bp, 14 predicted proteins | sample KBSCornC72_FD_66591 | JGI IMG/M metagenome (GOLD analysis project Ga0068857, IMG submission 66591) | Corn rhizosphere microbial communities from Kellogg Biological Station, Michigan, USA - KBS Corn C7-2 | ecosystem: Host-associated > Plants > Roots > Rhizosphere > Soil ...
TGGCATTTTGCAGTGTATTCTCCTGCGAATGCAGCTGGTCAGCCTGGGATTGGTATTGCTGCACCTGGCCCTTGATTGCATTGATTTGATCATCATACGAATCAGCGTGCGCCAGTACAGCTGGATAAATACTCACCACAAAAGCCAGGCTCATGCCGACGAGCGTCTGTTTTATGAATCGGAGGTTGGTTTTTGTCTTGGTGGTATGCATAGTAACGAAGCTATAGTACCCTATTTATATTCCACTGTCAATGCGCTTATGCTACAGTTTGAGATAGCGCCTGATGGCGAGCAGAGCCGAGAATATCCCGATCAACACGCCAACAGCGAGCTGCGTCAGCACGATCAGCACCGGCCATTGTTTGAAGAAAGCCAACGTTGGACCAACCTCAATCTCGAAGTTGCTGAGGGCACTTGCCCGCGTCAAAAGCAGCACATAAATGACTATCAGTGAAATGACTGCGGCAAGCGCGCCATACAGCGACGCTTCTACGATGAACGGCCCACGGATGAAACTCTTTTCTGCGCCGATAAGTTTCATCATTTCGATCTCATCCCGGCGGTTAAAAATCGCCATGCGAATCGTGTTGAAAATAATCATCACCGAAATAACCACAAATATACCGCCCGCCACCAGACCGGCCAGCTCAGAAAACTGCGAAACGCGGGCAATGGTATCAATCGCAGCTTTACGTTCACCAGAGTTTGACGGCTGTTCGGACTGCAACGCCTTGTTTTTGGACGCATTAATCACGGCGTTGAGCTGCGCAATCTGGTTCGGATCTTTGGTTTTTATGCGCAATGAAGCCGGAAACGGATTGGCATTGATCTCGCCCAGTGCTTCCAGCTGGCCGAGCTCACTTTTATTTTGCTGCGTAAAGATGTCACGCGCCTGATCTTTAGAGATGTATTCGACAGAGATAACGATCGGCACCGCTTTGAGCTCCTCAGCAAAACGGTTTACCTCGCGCTGATCGATGTCGTCTTTCAGATAAACTGAGATGTCGAGTTTCTGGCGGACTTGCTGAATAGTGTCGTTAAAAATCATTTGCGCCGTAAATGTCGTAATAATAATCAAAAGCGTGACGGTCATGACCGCCGTCGCAGCCGTCGTCAACCAGGCGTTACGGGTGAAGTTGTTCAGTCCGTAGCGGAAGATTCGAAGAAGAGTGATCCATTTGCGTCGCATCATAATTCGTTCCTGCCTATCCTTGTTTGTAACTTCCTTGCGCGACATCTGCAATTATTTTACCGTGATCAATTGTTACGACCCGACGTTTCAGCTTATCAACAATATCTTTGTTGTGCGTAGTGAGCAGCACGGTCGTGCCGTAATGGTTAATTTTTTCCAGCAATCGGACAATATCCCAGGAATGTTTCGGGTCGAGGTTGCCCGTCGGCTCGTCAGCGATCAGGATTTTGGGCTGGCGGACAATGGCGCGCGCAATCGCCACGCGCTGGCGTTCACCACCGGAGAGCTCGTGCGGAAACTTCTTTTCTTTACCTTTCAGCCCGACAAGTTCAATGACTTTGGGCACAGTATGACGGATCTCGCGGTTGCTCATACCGACAATTTCCAGCGCGAAGGCAACATTCTCAAATACCGTGCGCTGTGGCAATAGCTTGAAATCCTGAAAGACAACACCAATTTTGCGGCGCAGCAGCGGAATGTTTTTATCTTTCAGCGTGTCGTAATCGATACCGCCAACGACGACCTTGCCGCTGGTTGGCCGCTCTTCGCGCGTAAGGATCTTGAGCAATGTCGACTTGCCTGCACCGCTTGTCCCGACCAAAATAACAAATTCTTTTGGTTCAACGTGGAGACTTACTCGATTGAGTGCGGGTTGGGAGTCTTTGCCGTAAATCTTGGTCACGCGGTCAAGTAGGATCATTACAATTTATTGTAGCATAAGCGCTGGCCACCCTCCGCGGTCGGCTGTGGAAACGACTCCTCGGATCGCAAACAGCGATCACTCGGAAGCACGGGAAGTGCTGTGTTTCCACAGCCGACCGCGGAGGGTGGTTTCTCTACTTTTCCGGAGTGTATTCGAGAAGCGCTTCAATAAAGCCGTCAAGTTTGCCATCCAGCACACTGCTCGCGTCGTGCTCTTCGTGACCGGTGCGATTGTCTTTGACGAGCGTGTACGGATGCAGCACATAGCTGCGAATTTGATTGCCCCACTCCGCCGACATAGTCGGACCTTTAAGCTCATCAATATGCTCTTTATGCTGTTCGAGCTGGAGCTGCGCAAGTTTGGAGCGCAGCACCTTGAGCGCCGCCTCTTTGTTCTGGAGTTGTGAGCGTTCGTTTTGAATACTTACCGTAATGCCAGTCGGTACGTGAGTAATACGCACCGCCGAGTCGGTCGTGTTGACGCTCTGGCCACCGTGACCTCCCGCGCGGAATACGTCGATCTTCAGATCTTTTTCATCAAGTTGCAGTTCTTCAGGTTGATCGATTTGCGGCAGCACCTCTACCAGCGCAAACGATGTCTGCCGCAGGCTATCGGCATTGAAGGGGCTAAGGCGCACCAGACGATGCACGCCATGCTCACCGCGCAGCTTGCCGTACGCGTTGGGGCCGCTGATGCTGAGCGTCGCGCTTTTCAGGCCGGCTTCTTCACCCGCCGACTGTTCCAGAATCTCCGCCTTCATACCGCTCCGTTCGGCCCAGCGCGCATACATGCGCAGCAAAATCTCCGTCCAATCCTGCGCATCAGTACCGCCCGCGCCAGCATGCAGCCGCAGAATTGCATCGTGGTCGTCGTATGGGCCCGAGAATTGCAGCTCGTGTTTGAGTTTGCCAAACTGTGCTTCGACGTCGTCAAGCTGCGCGCGCAACTCAGCTTCCAGCGACGCATCGCGGGAACGGGCAAGCTCTTCCAACTCGCCGAGTTCTGTCCGAAGTGTCAGCCACGGGTCGAGCCGCGCGCGCAGCCTAGCTTCGCGCTGCACAATCGTCTGCGCTTTCTGCTGGTCCTGCCAGAAATTCGGCGCGAGACTGGCCTGTTGCAATTCGGCCAGTTCGTGCTGGAGCTTTTCGGCATCAATCTTTTTTAACGCCGCTGCGACTTGCTGTAATAACACATGGATAGATTCTTCAAGCTGTTGCATATAGTCAGTATTAGTATAGGATAAACCGCTGTTCAATCATTCATTGACATTCATATCTTAACATCCTAGAGTATGAAAGTTGACGATTCGGTGAGTAGTTTTCTAGCGAGGAGGCTCTATGCTGCTACCGCTGGGCGCTTTAGGCCTTGGTTTATTAACCGGTGTCATCATTGCGCTTATTATACTGTCACGACCCCCGAAGGGTCCTCACGATCGTTAGTAGCCGTCAGCGTTCGATCCTTACGATTGAACGCTGGCTTTCCCTTTTGACCATCTTGCGATTGACTCTTGATGAAGATGTTATAGAATCGGATATGAATGCGCTTCTTAAGAAGTGTATTTGACAGATTTTCGGAGTTGTTTGCAGAGTTTCTCTAGGAGGAAAAGATGCTTAGAGTTGGTAGCCTCGAAATCCCTTGGTTTGTATTAGCAATTGGCGCTCTCGTCCTCGGTGGCGGCGTTTTTGGCGGAGTCCGCGTTAGCCGTGCTCTTCTTGCCAAGCGCGCAACGCGCTAAAATCCAGCCCGCATCATCGACTTCACCGTATGCGTAGCGAGAGAGCAATCTCTCCTACGCGTCGGATCAGTAGCTATCCGGAAATCTGTCACTTTTCTTGTTTATAAGTTTTTGACAAAATTCGTAAACTGTTCGCCGCGGTCTTTATAATCTTTGAACCGCCCGAAGCTCGGAGCCGCTGGCGACAAGAGCACAACGCCGTTCGTCGGTGTTTTTTGTGCGGCTTGCTCGACTGCCTGCTGCAACGAATCACAGGCGTACACACGATGCGGTGGAACGTCGCCAATGACTCTGGCTATATGCTCGCCGCTATCAGGAATAGTGAAAATCTGGACGGGATTGGTACGCTTCGCAAAATAGTCATGCAACGGCTCATAGCTGATACCGCGGTCGTTACCGCCCACAATAATCGATACACCGGGCTCATCCTTAAAAATCTCAAGTGCAGCAATAGCAGACTGCGGCGTCGTCGACAGACTATCGTTAATCCAACACAAGCCGCGTTTCTCGGCCACTGATTGCAGCCGGTGTGGCAATGGCTGGAAACTGTGCAGTGCTGCCCGGATAGTATCATTGCGACTCACAAGGTCAACGCCCAGCTGCTCCAGCACGCCAAAGCAGAGGGCGATATTGAGCAGGTTATGTCTGCCGAGCAGCTGCGTATCGCTGGCTGTAATGTACGGCTGCCCACCGAGTGACACACCACTCCCGCTAACCGCTATCTCCGCGTCAGGAATCCAGCGAATAGCATCAGCAGCAACTTCCGGCAACCGTTGCCGGAGTTCGTCGTTTTCACCATTTGCGATGACTGCGGCCGGATCATGTGCAGCCAGATTCAACTTAGCCGCATAATAGGCATCAACTGTATCATGCCAGTTCAGGTGTTCCGGGAAAAGCGAGGTAAAGACGGCAATGTGCGGCGACTGAGTCAGATCATAGCATTGATAGCTGGAGAGCTCAGCGACGTACCACTGTTTACCGTGCGGTAGCGACAAAAGCGGGACGCCGACGTTACCACCGAGCGCAACATCAAACCCGAGCGCTCCCATGAGGTGACCGAGCAAGCTCGCCGTCGTACTCTTCCCTTTCGTGCCGGTAATGCCGATTGTCTGGTCGGCATGATCGGCAAACCACAGCTGCGTACTGGTCGTGATAATGACCTGCTCGTGCAGCAGCCGTTGATATAGTGGATGCTTAACAGGAATGCCTGGTGATTTAATCACTACATCCGCCGCGAGAAGCGCCTTGACGGCTGCTTCGTTCACCAGACAGTCAATGCCGTCGATCGCGGGCTGTTGTTCTGTTTTGTCATCCATGGCCATGGAAACCGACGAAGCATTGGCCTGCTGCGCGGCATGGGCAGCCGCCAGCCCTTCTACTCCACCACCCCATATGACGACATGTTTGTGCGCCAGATCACTCAATCGCATGCATTGCCTCCTGATAATTGTTCGGAATAAAATGCTGTGGCGATGCGGCGAATACGTCCTTCGCCTGCGCAGGCGTTGGCCATGCGTCTTCAGGTAAATCGCCCAGCAACACCTGCACTTCCGGGATCTGTTTCCATTCCTCTTTCTGCACGATCAGCTGCAGCGCCAGACGCGACTCTTCAATCTCCCCGACGCACTCAAGTGGTTTGTGGCCTTCGATGCCCAGTAGCTCGCGGAAGCCGGCAAGCTGCGTACCATCTTTCAGCAGATTGCCGCTGAAAATACGCTCGAGCTCCGTCATCGGCAGATACGGCGCAAGCATCAGAAAGACGAACCGGCACTTCGGGCAATTGCCGCACCATGTGTCCGAACGGCGGTCTTCCACCAACCGGAACGCCCGGTTGCAGCTGGTAAACGCTTGATGATATTGGCGATACTTGGCAAACTGCCGCGTGATACGAAGTTCCGAGAACGGTCTGAGTAGTGAGAAGTACGCCAGATCCGGCGTCACGACATTTTGGATTGTGTCACGAATGAGCTTTTCGGCAGCCAGGCTTTTGGACCACTGATGATTGACTTCGATCCCTTCCCAGATGACATTGCCGACCGAAGCTGAACGCTCGTTCGAAAAGATTACCGCCCGCTGTCCATGCAACAGCGCCGTCAGCACTGCGATCAGAGACACGGTCGCCGTAACCGGCACATGACCGTTACGCGCGCCCAAGCTATTGATCTCGAGCAGTTTCGGACTGAGCTGGCGTTTCGCCATGAGGTATGGCAGCCCAGCAACCTGCACGGTGCGCTCAATCGCCGGGAACGTATTGACCGAAAAAAGCACTGGCTTCTTAGCTGTCGCACGCAGCGCTTCCAGCGTAACAATCGAGTCCTTGCCACCACCTATCGGCACCAGCGGTTGCTCACTATCAGCGCGCGGCAATAGCTGCGGTTCGGCCGCCTCGAGCACTGTTGCTTCGATGATCGGATGCAGTGCTTCCGGCAAGTTGTTGACGTAAGCGAATTCGGTCATACCATTTGCGATTAACTGCGTGAGAAACGCCACTTCCTCTTTGGTTACGGCCGGCATAATCTTAATTCCAACCGGCGCTGCGGCTTTGTAATAGCTCAGCCCTGCCGCCAAAAACAGCAACCGTGCGGTTCGCTGCATAGCAATATGCTCGGCATCATCCAGCCCACGATCGGCAGCCGGCAGCTCAACGGTTTCGGTGAAAGCAACCTCGTGCTTGCCGACAAACCGGTAGTTGAGTTCAATGCCTGTATGCTCCGTGTTAATAGAAAAACTGGTATATTCAAATGCCGTATAGTCGTCTGGGTGAAAGCCTGTTTGTGTTGCTTCCTGCATACTTATAAAAATAATGTATTTAGCTTCTGATGTAAAAGCTCAAGGTCTTTTTCGCTGCATTGGCCCAGCCCGCCGAACGCCCAGCGCTTGCCTGCGACCAGTGCGTTTGTTGCGTTGACGATTGTTTCTTTGGTGATCGCTTCGATCGCTTTCGGCCGTTTGGCGTAGTCGTTGATATAGCCGTCAAAGAAATAGCGTCCGCCATACCAGCCGGCAATCGAGCCGACCGTCTGGCAGCCCATCTGATGTTTCCCGAGTGCAAATTGCTTGGCCGCAACCAGATCGCTCTGCTTGATGTCGCCCTTGAGTACCTTGCCGATTTCTTCGGTCATAATGTCGAATAGCTGTGGCGCATTCTTCAGGCTGACCTGGCCACCGAAATCCCATTCGCTGGCGTTGGCGCCGACATAAAAATCCGACCACATGCCATACACCAGACCTTGCTCACGTGCCCGGCCTAGAATCAGCGAGTGCAGCGTGCCGGTCAGAATGTGATTCAGCGCGTTCATGGCGTCTTTTTCGTCATCATCGAAGCGCCAGTTGGCCTGCATGCTCAATCCAAAAATCACATTTTCGACGTCTTTGCGTACAATATGCAGCGGCTCGAGTGCGCCAACCAGCTCTTCGTGCTGCATAGCATAGCGTTCACCGCGCGGCAGGTGCCATTTTTCCAGCTGGGCGATGATCCTTTCCTGGCGTTCATCCTTGAGATTGCCGGCAATAACAAACCGCATGTTATCACTGGTGTGCGTGCGCGCGTAGTGCTCCTTGATATCTTTGAGTTTGACGTTCGACATGGTCTTCAATCGCTCGTCGTCATTGAGGAACCGCTCGCCGCTGGCTTTGGCGATGCGCTGCCAGAGCATACGGCCGTGCTTGTTCAGATCGCCCGTGAGCTCCTCATGCACATTGCCGTATTCCGCCTTGAATTCACTCTGCAGGAATAACGGCTTCGTGATGGCCAAGCGCAGCATATCGAGCACACGATCCCACTCAAAATCCGCGCAATCTGCAACGTATTTCAGGCTGACGACGTCGGTTGAGGCGTTAGAATATGCACCGTTTTTCTCGATTTCAGCGCTGAACTGGCGTGCATTCGGGAACTGCTCGTTTGCACCCAGCACCATGTGCTCCATGATGTGCGGTGTCTCGTAGATAGTATCGTTGAGCGCATATTGATAGCCTGCGCGGAACTCAAAGTCAAAACTCATGACCGTTGCATTCGGCACATGAATCAGTAGTCCGCGACTGCCGTTAGTTAATACAATTTCTTCAACAGAATGTTTCATAATGTGGGCAATCTCGCATTTGGATGTTAGTAACTAGGACTTATCATAACATCTTTACCTATAAAATCCTCTGCAGATCAATTCCACGCAAGCAGGCTCAGTCTCTTACTTCTCCAAACGGCACTACCCTAGTGCCGTTTGCGGTTCTGGCGCTGGGTTTTGCGTTTCTTGCGAAGATCATTCTTCTTTTTGTGTGCCGCAGCAGCTGCTTTCTTGCCCGCGAAATCAGCATGATGCTCGACGTCACTGACTTCATTCACCCCTTGCTCGACGGAATGTTCGGCTGCACGCGTGAGCTCGGTATTGAATGCTTCCTGCTTAGCGGGTACAAGATCAACGCCGGAAATATGGAACAATGCCGTCAACACCTCCTCGCGTAAGGTCAGCTGCAGCTGGTCATACAGGCGCTGCGACTCAGCGCGATATTCAACCAATGGATCGCGCTGACCGATCGAGCGCCAGTGGATGCCGTCGCGCAGATGATCCATATTCTCAAGATGCTGCATCCAGAGCGTATCAAGAATCTGCATGTAGACTGCCCGCTCAACCGTGCGGATCACGGTTGGCATGAGCTCTCTTTCGCGCGCTTCGTAGAATGCCTTGACTTCCTTGAGCGCGAGCGCGAAGCGATCTTTCTCTGGCGTTTCGCCGATTTTCTTGATGGTTGCCGTCTTCATGGGAATGACTGCTTCAAAACTCTGCACAAACTGCGGATCTTCTTTGCTCGAGAAACGAGTCAGCTCTCTGACCTCATCTTCGAGAAGCGCCGTGATTTTCTTGCTGATATCCTGACTGGTCAGAATCTGGCGCCGCGTGGCATAGACAGCCTTGCGGTGGCGGTTCATGACGTTATCATATTGCACAACATTCTTGCGCGAATCGAAATGATAGCCTTCCACTTTCTTTTGCGCCGATTCCAGGGTCTTGCTGACTGCCCGGTTCTGGATCGGAGTATTTTCGTCAACACCCAGCCGGTCCATCAACGTAGCAATGCGGTCACCCTGAAAAATACGCATGAGGTCGTCTTCGCAACTGACATAAAACTGTGTCAAGCCAGGGTCACCCTGGCGGCCACAGCGGCCACGCAGCTGGTTGTCAATGCGCCGCGCTTCATGCCGCTCGGAGCCGATAACCACCAGGCCACCGAGCTCGCGCACGCCATCACCAAGAATAATGTCCGTGCCGCGGCCGGCGATGTTGGTCGCTAATGTCACCGCGCCTTTCTGGCCCGCCCGCGCAATGATCGCAGCTTCGCGTTCGTTATTTTTGGCGTTGAGCGTTTCATGCGTGACGCCGGCTTTTGTCAGCGCGTGACTGAGCTTTTCGTTCTTCTCAATTGACGCGCTTCCCAGCAGGACCGGCCGGCCTTGCTGTTGATATTCCTTGACAGCCTCAACGATGGCACGGAACTTGCCGGCTTCGGTTTTGAAAATCATATCCGGACGATCAACCCTGACCAGCGGCTTATTCGATGGAATTTGTACAACATCCAGACCATAGATCTGCTGGAACTCCTCAGCCTCGGTAAATGCCGTACCGGTCATGCCCGAAAGCTTGTCGTACAGGCGGAAATAGTTCTGGAAACTGATCGTTGCCAGCGTCATGCTTTCCTGCAACACAGCAACGCCTTCTTTGGCTTCGATCGCCTGGTGCAGGCCTTCGTTGTAACGGCGACCATGCATGAGACGGCCGGTAAATTCGTCAACGATGATAACTTCGTCAGCAGTCGATACGACATAATCTTTATCGCGTTTGAACAATGTTTGTGCTCGGAGCGCCTGGTCCATGTGATAGACGAGCTTGACGTTCTCTGGCGCGTAGAGGTTGGCGATGCCGAGCAGCTTTTCGACTTTTTCAACGCCGATGTCGCTGAGGCTGACTGCCTTGCGTTTCTCGTCGAGCACGTAATCTTCGGGCGCTAGCTTCTTGGCAATGGCCGCAAAGGTCGTATAGTTGCTGGCGCTGTCACTGGCTGGCGCAGAAATAATCAATGGCGTGCGGGCTTCGTCGATGAGAATCGAGTCCACTTCGTCGACGATCGCAAAATGCAGGTCGCGCTGCCGCAACAGCTCGACTTCGTTAATCATGTTGTCACGCAGATAATCAAAGCCGAATTCGTTGTTAGTGCCGTACGTGATGTCTGCCTCATAGGCCTCCTTACGCGTACAAGGCTTGAGCTTGCGCATGCGCGGATCCTCGTGATCTGCATTGTCAAACTCCGGATCAAAAATAAACGATTTATCAGCAACCACCACACCCACACTCATGCCCAGAAAATGATACAGCGGGCCCATCCAGCCAGCGTCGCGCTGGGCCAGATAATCGTTGACGGTCACGACATGCACTCCCTTGCCGGTCAGCGCATTCAGATAAACCGGCAGGGTTGCAACCAGCGTCTTGCCTTCGCCAGTTTTCATTTCGGCGACGTTGCCCTCGTGAAGCGCCATACCGCCAATCAGCTGCACGTCGAAATGCCGCATTTTCAGTACACGGTCAGATGCCTCGCGCGTCAGCGCAAAAGCGTCAGGCAGAATATCGTCGAGTGCTTTCTTTTTCTCAAGCTGTTCTTTCAGCAGCTTGGTTTGTTTCTGCAACTCGCTGTCCTTCATCGATGCGTAGTGCTCGGCCAGTTTGTTGATGATGGTAACGCGTTTTTTCAGCCGGCGGATAATTTTAGCCTGCGGGTCACCGAAAATTTTTGTCAAAACCTGTTTCATGGCTGCTCTTTCTTGTTATTCTTCTGGGCTTTCGCGACGCACCAGACCCGGAAACATGCGCTGTCGTACTCGACGGAGCAGGTTGTGCCGGCGCTCGCGGATGTGTTTGATATGCGACTCTTTGTACTTCTTCAGCTGACTTTTCAGTTTTGCTTCGACAATGTCAACCGCCGCCAGCAAGTTCAATGTTGACTCTTCGGCCGTCAACTTGTCGCCGGGCAAATGCAGAATGACTTCGCACGCGTACTTATCGCCTGCTTTATTGGCAAGGTCTTCCCGTAATTTTACCTCAGCGTGCACACTTTTGCGCGCATGTCGCGGCATATAGCGATCGAGTGCGCCGATTTTTTTGTCGATATATGTTTTAACCTCTTCATCCAGCGTAAGATTGATACCTGACTTTTCGATGCGCGTGATCATAGTATCGTGTCGTCCCTTTCTCGTGGTTATGATCGAGGCAGTCCCTCCCCTGACCTCTGCTACATCTTTTATTATAGCAATTTATATGGTGTGGCGACCACCCAAATATGGGCGTAATACTTCCGGCACCAGAATACTGCCGTCTGCCTGCTGGAAATTTTCCAGTATGGCGATCAGCGGGCGCTGGGACAACGCCGTTGCGTCGTTCGTGTGCACGAGTTCAACCTCACCGTCGGCGCGACGGACGCGGGTTTGCAGCCGACGAGCCTGATAGTCGGTCATGTAGTCAGCCGTGTGCGTTTCGCGGTACTTATCCTGTGACGGGAACCACACTTCTATATCGACACCGCGCGCGTTGGGTTTGCCGATATCATACGTGCACTTGTTCAAAACACGATATGGCAAGCCGAGTTGCTGCATCAAATACTCCTGAATAGCGATCAACAGCAGGTGTTCCCCATAAGACGTTTCGGCAGTTGTCAGGCTTTCCATCTCCAGCTTGTCGAACTGATGCATACGGATAATACCTTCCATGTCTTTGCCGTAAGTACCGGCCTCTTTGCGGAAGGAAGTCGCGTAGCCTACGTAGCGAATTGGCAGCTGGGTTTCGTCAAAAATTTCCTCAGCGTGCATGCTGCCCAGCACGTGCTCAGCGCTTCCCTGTAACCACAGCTCCTCGCCCTCGATTTTGTAGCGATCGTCGCGTGGCTCCAGCCGGTCCATGGCGTCATACATCTCAGTGCGGATCAGTAGCGGTGGCAATATCGGCGTGAATGGCCTGGTACTGACCTCCAGATGATTCTGGTTGGCAATTTCTTTGATAACCCGCTCATCCATCAGTCTATCAAGCGCAAATTGAATCAGCGCCATGTGCAGGCGCACCAAATCACCTTTCAGATACGCAAACCGCGCGCCAGCGACTTTGGCAGCACGCTCTTTGTCGATCCATCCCTTTGCCTCACCGAGCTGCCAGTGGCTCTTGGGCACAAAATCAAACGTCGGTTTGTCGCCAACGGTTTTGGCCACAACATTATCATCTTCGGATGCGCCGACCGGCACATCATCGGCTGGCATGTTGGGTACAGCCTTGAGTGCGGTCATATATTGCTCTTCGATTGGGCGCAGACGTTCATCCAGCTCGGCAAGCTCAGCCTTGAGTTGCTTGCCGCGATCGATCTGTTCTGGAGCGGGTTTGCCTTGCTTCAGGCTCGCAGACAATTCATTGCGCTCACGTCGAAGCGTCTCGGCTTTGCCAAGCAGCCCGCGGCGTTCATCATCCAGCTTCAGCAAAGCGGCAATATCAACCTTATAGCCTTTTTGGCCAGCTGCCTCTTGGACGCGTTTGGCATTATCGCGAATAAAGCGGATATCTAACATGACTGGTATTATAAAGCGCAACAGATAAGAAAGCTAGCGCTTGCTCTTTTTAGTTGCATCCATTTCGCTCGGCAAGACATGGCAAGCTCCATAACCAGTTTTTTCGAAATATTTCTGATGATACTCCTCGGCGGGATAAAATGTGTCTGCCTTGGTTACTTCGGTAACGATCGGCTTCTTGAACTTCTTCTCTTGCGTAAGCTGGTCGATCGCTGTTTCAGCCAAATGCTTTTGTTCATCATCCAGATAGAAGATGGCTGAGCGATAGCTGTCGCCCACATCTGGTCCTTGCCGGTTCATCTGCGTGGGATCGTGCATGAAAAAGAAATGTTCCAGTAATTGCTCGTAGCTGATGCGCGCCGGGTCGAATTCGATCCTGGTCGCTTCAGCATGGCCGGTCGTATGCGAGCAGACTTGTTCATAAGTAGGATTCGCAACGTGTCCGCCGGTATAGCCGACTGTTGTCTTTGTTACACCCTCAACTTGATCGAAATACGCTTGGACACCCCAGAAACAGCCCGCGGCAAAAATTGCAACTTTTGTATTCATACATCTATTATGCCACCGCACGCACTGCCAGCACAAACGCCAGAATACCAAGTGTATTGAGCACGAAGGTCACCACAAACAGATAGCGCTGTCTGAAATGCGAAATGCCAAGCAGCGCGATACCCACTTCGTCGGGTAGCGGCGTGGCGATGATGAGTGCGCCAGCAATAAACAGAATCCACCGCGTATATCGGTGTTGTAAACGCTGCACGAATCGATGCACGCGTAGTTTGCGGAAGATTGGCTTGAGCTCATGGAAGACACGCTCCTCAAAAAACTGCAGCAGAATCCAGTCAAACAACATCGCCCCGGCTCCGCCAACGATCGCCAGCGCAATCGGATCCAACTTGGTCGCCAATTCCACGAGTGCTACAACCGCCAATGCTGTTGTAAAAAATGACACTGACAGCGCGCCGGCAATGAACGCCCCAACATACCCCAGCCGCACCACCAAGCCAAACAGGCCCGTCACCGCTGCCGAGTCAAAAAAGATTAGAAACAGTCCAAAAATCAGCAACGCAATCGTTGTGTGTTTGTACTCGTAGCGCAGCCAGAGTTTGTTAAGCCGATGGAGCATTACCTTTAAGCTTACCGGTCTATAAAATGTGCGTCAAATAAGGGATTACGTGGTAAAGTATGAAAAGTTCTTGTTTTGTATCCGTTAGCCTACAACTTATGGAGGTCTGATGCCTGATACTCAAGGGGTAGCACAGACGCCCCGAACTGTGACTGTGCCGCAGAAGGTCGAAAGCTTTTATCCCATACTCTGGAATGAATGCCCAGACCTTCCAAACCACTTGCTTCATGCAGTCGTGCGCGTTGTCGCCGGTCAAACGGCTACCTGCATAGGAGACTTTGAGGCGCTTTTGGCCAGCACGATTCATGACACAGGACTGCGTACCTCGGTCGCCACTTGTTTATGGAGTGCGCGCTACTTCTAGGTACGGGCTGGCGAGGGCATGTGCCCTTTGCCAGCCATCTTTTACCTTGCTATACTAAAGTACACTATGCGACAGTCCTAATATCCTCATCTGTTACACTTAATTGTAAGGACTGTTATGCTTCTCCACGTTTCAATCGACAACAAAATTATTGGTAATAAACAGCTTTTTGATGGCCTCAAGCTTTCTATTGAGGCGCATGAAAAGGTCGCGATAATCGGCCGCAATGGCGTCGGCAAAACAACGCTTTTTCGGATGCTGACCGGTGAGGATCAGGAATACAGCGGCGAGATTATCTTCAAGAAGGGCACGCGCGTGATTGCCACCCAACAGGAGCATCACGACGTCGGACAACAAACTGTCGTGGAATATATTGTCATGCATTTGCCCGAATATACCACGCTGAAAACGATTATCGACACGTACCCTGACACCATGGGCGACGACATGCGCAAGATCCATCTATACAGCGAAGCGTTGGAGCGTTTCGGTATGCTCGATTACTACACGATCGAAGACCGCGTGCGTCAGTCGCTCGATGCCTATCAGCTTGGCGACATGGCCGATCGGCCGATGGCGAGCTTGTCTGGCGGGCAGAAGCGTTTTGTCGAGCTGGTTCGCGTCGAGCACTCCGCTGCCGATTTGGCGCTGATCGACGAGCCGACAAACCACATGGACTACGTCGCGAAGGAGGCGTTCCTGGAGTGGTTCAAAAGTGTCAAATATGGCGTGGTTGCGATCACGCACGACCGTGATGTGCTGCAGCACGTGAGCCGGATTATCGAGATCAAGGACATGCAAGCCTTTAGCTATGCCGGCAATTACGACGCATATCTGCGCCAGAACACCATGCAGACCACGACTGAATTGCACGATTTCGAAAATACCCAACGCCGCATCGTCAATGTCAAAAAACAGATCGCATTTGCGCGCAGTAAAAAAGCGGCCTGGGGTGGAACGGCGGACAAGAAAAATCCCTTTGTTGTGATGGAAAATAAGCTGCTCAAAGAGCTGAAAGAGCTTGAGGGGTTGGAACGGCCGACATTCTGGATCGACCAGGAATCGATCACGACGCTCCAGCCCAAGATAGAAGAAAGCTACCAGAAGCATAAGGCCAAAACAATCCATATCCGCCGCGTAGTCCAGGAGGAGCGCGAGCGCGAGCTCCTCCGGCTTGAGGACGTGCAGGTCGGCTATACTCACCCGCTGTTTGCGCCACTAACGCTGCGCGTGTTGACCGGCAGCCGTTTTCGGATTGTCGGCCGCAACGGTGTTGGCAAAACGACTCTCGTGCGCACTATTCTGGAAAACCTGAGCCAGCCACGGCCCGCAACATTACTGCGTGGCAAGATTGCGTTCGACAGCAAGCTGCGCATCAACACCTACGAGCAAGAGGTCGGCGGCAGCCTGCTCGATATGACGCTCGGTGCCGCGATCGAGCAGATTTATGAACAGTTCGGCCAGCCAAGTACGCGTGAACGAATCATGCAGACACTGAGCGATTATCTGTTCGAGCCCTA
>Ga0068857_100002418_pt1 | contig 15229 bp, 12 predicted proteins | sample KBSCornC72_FD_66591 | JGI IMG/M metagenome (GOLD analysis project Ga0068857, IMG submission 66591) | Corn rhizosphere microbial communities from Kellogg Biological Station, Michigan, USA - KBS Corn C7-2 | ecosystem: Host-associated > Plants > Roots > Rhizosphere > Soil ...
TGGCGCCCGAACTCGGTGACCGCATCGGCGATGGCATTGTCCAGGCACCGATTGAGGGTGCGGAACTCCGTGGCGGGGACGTCCGCCTTCTGCTCCACGGCCACGTCGGTGATGGCCTGGCAGAGATCGCCATAGTCGTGAACGACCTGGCCCACGGTGAAGCCCCGCCGGAGCAGCTCGTTGCCGTGCTGGGCCGCGGCTCTGCCGATCTCGGGCGAGCTGGGCCCATCTTCCTTCGAGCCGGCGGCCTGCTCCAGCCTCAGGGCGTTGATGAGCTGGTCGAGGAAGAGCGGGATGCCGTAGGCGAGCTCCTGCTCGGCCGCGCGGGGAGCGCGCCGCATGGCCACCTTCGATCGGCAGCGGGAGATCAGCGTGTCGCGGTTCTTGGTCAGGAATTCGGGCAGCATGGCCCGATCACTCTAGCCTTGTGGCGGCCGAGTGGATATTGGACTTAGGGCCTAGGCGGGAGCGGCGCCCCGGAAGAGCAGTGCGGTGTTGGAGCCGCCGAAGCTGCGGTTGAGCACCAGCGCCACGTCGCCGCGGGGCGCCTGGAGCTTCGCCGACACGGGGAAGCTCCCGAGCTCGGGGTCCAGCTCGCGCAGCGTGCCCACGCCGGGCACCGCGCGGTGGCGCAGCGCCAGGAGCGCCAGCACGCTGTCCAGGATGCCGGAGGCGGCCAGGGGGTGCCCGAAGGCCCACTTGAACGCGGTGACGGGCGGGATCGTCGCCCCGAACACGCGCCGGATGGCCAGCGCCTCCGTGGCGTCCGACACTCGCGTGGCGCTCCCGTGCGCCACGATCATCCCCACCTCGGCCGGGCGCATCTCGGCGTCCTCGAGGGCCATCGCGATCGCGCTCGCCAGCCCGTCCCCGTCGTCGCGGATGGGCAAAAGCCCTTCCGCGTCGGTGGCGCAGCCGCTGCCCAGAAACTCGCCGAGGACAGGGGCGCCGCGATCGGCCGCGGCGGCGTCCGTCTCGAGCAGCAGCGCCGCCGCGCCCTCGCCCAGCAGGCTGCCGCTGCGTCCGGCATCGAAGGGCCGTACCGCGTCCGCGGCCATGAGCCCGAGCTGATGGTAGTAGAGCACCACCTGGGGCTCGATGGGCGCATCGTGCCCGATCGCCAGCGCGCGATCGGCCTCGCCGGCGCGCAGCGCCGCCGCCGCCTCCGCGACCGCCAGCGACCCGCTCACGCTGTGGTTCGTCACGCACGCGTTCGGCCCCTTCAGGCCGTGGCGAATGCCGACGTGGCACACGACGTTATTGGGCATCGACCGTAGCAGCCACATGGGGTGCACGGTGGCGGCGAGCTCGCGGCCGAAGACGTCGAGATCCCCCTTGGCGGCGGTGAGCAGCGGGAAGAACTCGTATTCGTTCTGATAGCCGCCGACTCCCGCCCCCGCGTACACGCCGGTGCCGTCATTGACCGCCGCCGCCGCCGCGGGATCCAGCGTGTCGCGATAGGCGAGGAGGCCCGAGGCGTCGAGGGCGCGGCCGGCCGCGTAGAGTCCCAGGAGGTCGCCGCGCTGGATGAGCTTGTGGACCTTGCGGTCCTCCACCAGCTCGCGCGGATCCAGGTCGCGGATCTCCCCGGCCAGGGACGCCGGCCAGCCGGAGGTGTCCCACTGCTGGATGGGCCGGATCGCGGTCCGGCCTTCGCGCACCGCGTCCCAGATCTCGTCCGGCGACTTGCCGGCCGCGCAGATGGCGCCCTGTCCGGTCACGACGACTCTCATCCCGGGATCTCGCGGGGGTTTTTGAGGACGAGGCAGCTATTGGACCCGCCGAAGCCGAAGGAGTTGGAGAGCGCGACCCGGACCGGCCCTTCCCGGGGCCGGGTGCGCACGAAGTCGAGATCGCACTCCGGGTCCGGCTTCTCGAGGTTGGCGCTCACCGGCTGGGCGCCGTGGTGAATGGCCAGCGCGCACACCGCCGCCTCCACCGCGCCGGCGCCCGCGATCAGATGCCCCATGAGGCTCTTGGTGGAGCTGACCCCGATCCGGTCGGCGTGGGCGCCGAAGACCGCGCGGACCGCGGCGCACTCGCTCCGGTCGTTCATCAGGGTGGAGGTGCCGTGGGCGTTCAGATAGTCCACCTCGTCCGGCCTGACCCCGGCCGAGGCGAGGGCCTGGCGCATGGCCTGGATCGGGCCGTCGCCGGAGGGATGCGAGTCGGTGATGCGATAGCTGCTCAGCGAGTTGCCGTCGCCGGCCAGCTCGGCGTAGATCCGCGCGCCGCGGCGGCGGGCCGCTTCCCACTCTTCCAGCACGAGCATGCCGGCGCCCTCGCCGAGGACGAAGCCGTTGCGCGTGGCGTCGAACGGGCGGCTGGCGCGCTCGGGCGTGTCGTTGTCCGTCGAGAGGGCGCCCAGCAGGCAGAAGCTCGCGAGGCCGATCGGGTTGATCATGGAGTCGAAGCCGCCGGCGAGGACGTGGTCGGCGGCGCCGCGCCGGATCAGCTTCATGGCCGTGCCGACGGCCTGGCTGCCGGAGGCGCAGGCGGTGTGAACCGAGCTGGAATACCCGCGGATCCCGAAGCGCTGGAGCAGGAGGGCCACGCCGGCGCAGGACTGGCTGCGGCAGAAGGCCAGGGGATCCATCGCGAAGTCGTCCGTCACCAGCCGCTCCGGATGGAATTCGCCGTCGGGAGCGCAATGACGGTGCACCTCGCCGAGTTCGCCGAACCCCAGCCCGGACTTGCCGCTTCCCATGACGCAGCCCCAGCGGGCCGCGTCGCCGCCCTCGGGCCGGATCCCGGCGTCCCGGAACGCTTCCTCGGCGGCGGCGAGCCCGAGCGCGTGGGAGCGGTTGGCGAACTTGCGAAGCTTGCGGTCCTCGATCGCCCGTCCGAGGTCGAGCGCCTTCACCTCGGCGGCGATGCGCACGGGAAAGCCGCCGGCATCGAAGTGGGTGATGGGCGCCACGCCGCTGCGGCCCGCCAGGAGCGCCTGCCAGGTGGCGGCGACGTCGTTCCCGAGCGGGGTCACCAGGCCCAGCCCGGTGATGGCGACGCGACGCGGGCTTCGGGTCATGCCGGCCCCCGCGACACAATCTCCATCCGCCCGGTGGCGACCCGCTTCCCGCTCACCGTCGCGGCGAAGGTCAGCTCGGCCGCCGCGTCGGTGGCCGCCTGCACGCCGGTCTCCAGCTCCACCGCCTGGCCGGGAAGAATGAACGCGCGCATCTTCACGTCGGCGACGCGCGCGGGCCGGAGCGCGCGGTCCGGCGGCAGCGCCTCGGTAGCGAGCTGGACCGCCAGGCGGATCTGGGCCTCGAGCAGGAGCGAGCCCGGAAAGACGGGCCGGCGCGGGAAATGATCGCCGAAGAAGGGCGCCGAGTCGGGGACCTGCAGGGTCGCGCGCAGCCGCTGGGCGGGGACGCGATCGGTCACCGAGAGATCCGGCGCGGTGACGCCCGCGAAGCGGCTGGGCGGCGTGCCGGCGCCGCGGAGCGTGGCGAGATCCGCGCGCATCGCCTCGGGGGCGTCGAACTCCTCCAGGTCCAGCATCGGCCCCACGCAGCGGTGGAGCTCCAGCACGGGCTTGCCGGCGACTCGCGCCCACCCGCCGAACACGACGGCCTCCTCACTGCAGCTCTCGATCTCCACGCCGAGGTCGAGAATCTCGCCCGGCGCCGCGTCGCCAAGGATGCGCGTCTCCTCCGACAAGGCCGCCACCGGCCGGCGCCGGAACCCGACCTCGGACATGGCGACCCAGCACGCGAGCTGTCCCACGGCCTCCGCCACCAGGCAGGACGAGAACCCGGAAAGCCGGGCGGGAATGGCGAAGCGCCCCCGGGCCCGCCGACCCGCCTCGAGATCCGTGATGCGGTCCACGAAGGTGAAGGCGCTCCCGCGGTCAGGCATCGGCCTTCGTCGCGCGAAGCCCCCGCGCGACGAGCTTGCAGAACGTCTCCGGCGTGAAGAGCTTCGGGATGTCCGCCACCCGCATGGGCGAGCGGAACCGGTCGGCGGGCACCTCGCTGAGATACGCGCGCAGGCGCTGGAGGCCGCGCTCGGTGAGGTGGCCCTTCTCCTCGAACTCCGCCTCCGGGAGGTCCCCCCGCGCATCCTCCATGATCTTGCCGCGGGGGATCTTCACCTTGAAGGCCCGCTCGAGGCCGAAGACGAAGTCCAGGAAGTCGATCGATTCCGCGCCCAGATCCTCGATGAGGGACGCGTCGAGCCGGACCTGCTCGACATCGCAGCCGAGCGCGTCCGCCATGATCTTGGCCGCCTTGGGATAGACGGCCTGGATCTCCTCGCGGGTGATTTCCGATGTGGTCATGTGCGCTCACTCCATCTTGAAGCCGCCATCGACGTGGAGGACCTCCCCGGTGATGTAGTCGGCATATCGGGACGCGAGAAACCAGACGGCGTAGGCGACCTCCGCCGCCGTGCCGAACCGCCGCAGTAGAATACGCGCTTTGACCTCGTCGGAGGCGCCCTCCCGGATGGCCCGCGTCATGTCGGTGTCGATGACGCCGGGGGCCACCGCATTCACCGTGATCCGGCGCGGCGCCAGCTCCACCGCCAGGGCGCGGGTGAAGGCGTTGATCGCGCCCTTGCTGGCGGCGTAGTTGGTCTGGCCTTGCCCGCCCCGCTCGCCCGCCACCGAGCTGATATTGATGATCTTGCCCGCGCGGCGGGCGATCATGTGCATGACCACCGCGCGCGTCACGTTGAAGACCCCGCCCACATTGGTCTCGAGCACCATCCGCACATCGTCCTCGCCGAGGTGGCCGAGCAGGCTGTCGCGGATCAGCCCCGCATTGTTCACCAGCACGTCGATGCGGCCGCACCGCTCCGCCAGCCGCTCCACCGCCTCCGCGCAGGCCTGCGCGTCGCGGACGTCCACCTGCTCCGCCGCGATGGGCCGGCCCGCGGCGCGCCCGGCGGCGACCACCTCGTCCGCGGCGGCCTTGTTGTCGCGGAAGAGAAAGGTCACGTCCGCCCCCTCGGCGGCGAAGGTCTCGACGACGGCGCGGCCGATGCCGCGGCTGCCCCCCGTCACCAGGACCACCTTGCCCGCCAGCCCGGAGTCCGTCAGCATGCGCGCCTCAGCCGGTGACGCCGAAGCCGCCGTCCACGACGAGCGTATGGCCGGTCACCATGGCGGCCTCGGGCAGGCAGAGGAGGTACACCGCACCCGCCACGTCCTCGACGGTGAGGGCCTTGCCCGCCGGCGCGCGCTCGGCGAACTCGGACAGCAGAGCGTCCCGGTTGGGGAAGGAGCGGAGGGCATCGGTATCCACGACGCCCGCGCTCACGGCGTTCACGCGGATGCCGCGCGGCCCCAGCTCCAGCGCGAGCGAGCGCACCAGGGACTCCAGCGCGGCCTTGGACGCCCCGATGAAGCCGTAGCCGGGAATGGCCCGGCTGGCGCCGAGGCTCGACAGGGCGACGATCCGGCCGCCCTCGGGCATGAGGGGAACGGCCCGCTGGGCCAGGAGGGCCAGCGCCAGGGCATTGGTCTCCAGGCACCAGCGCCAGTGCTTGAGCGTCATCTCCAGCACGGGCTTGAGCACGCCGCTGGCCGCATTGCTCACGAGGATGTCGAGGCGGCGGTCCCAGTGCTTGCCGAGCTCGTCGAAGAGCTCGCCCACGCTGTCGGGCGATCCGACATTGGCCTGGATGGCGCAGGCGCGCCGCCCCAGCGCCCGGACCTCCGCGCACACGGCCTCGGCCTCGTCGTGGCTATTGAAGTAGTTGACGGCCACGTCGCAGCCGGCCACGGCCAGCTTGCGCGCGGTGGCGCGCCCGATGCCCCGGGCGCCGCCGGTGACGAGGGCGACCTTCCCCGCCAGCGGGCCGGCGGCCATCGGAACGTCCTGGGCCGTCACGTGACGGCCTCTTCCCACTTCGTGGTCCGGATGCCCAGGAGGAAGACCACGATCGCGAAGGCCCCGATCATCGCGGCGTAGCGCAGCGCCGCCCCGTGGTCCACGAACACCATGGCCGCGCGCAGCCCCTCGTTGACGTAGTAGAGCGGCAGCACCCGCGCGATCGCCTGGAGAAAGCCCGGCATCAGCTCGAGGGGAAAGAAGCTCCCCGACAGGAACATCATCGGGAACATGAGGACATTGGCCGCCGCCGTCGCGCTCTCCGCCTCCTTCGCCACGCGGGTGAGGATCATCCCGATGCCGGCGAAGGCGAACACCGCCAGCAGGATGAAGGCGAGGAGCCACCCGTTGATCTGGAGCCGGACGCTGAATACGGCGTAGCTCACGGCGAGGATGGCGGTGGCGGAGATGATGGCGAGGAGGATCTGGTAGAGGATATTGGACAGGATCCAGTCGGTGCGGGTGATGGGCGTGGTGGAGAGCTTCTTGATGACGCCCTTCTGCCGGAGCTCCGCGTTCATGTTCACCGCGCCCGACAGGCTCGACGTCATGACCGACATCGCGATGATGCCGGGCACGAAGAACTCGATGAAGCGCACCTGGTGGGAGCGGGTCGAGGTCTCGACCGTCTTGATGAACGGCGGCTGCCCGGACATCCGCTGGTTGGCCACCGCGAACGCGGACTGGAGGAGCTGGATCATGGTGGAGGCGGCGGTGGGGCTGGCGTCGTAGATGTAGGTGATCGTGACCGAGGCGTTCGGGTCGCGGAAGGACGGGTTGGGCACTCCGCCCATCAGGCCCAGCCGGCGCGCGAACGCCTTCTCGTAGCCGGCGGGTATCACGACGACCAGCCCGGCCTTTCCTTCCTTGGCGTAGCGCGCGGCGTCGAGCGTCGGGTCCACCGACGTGAGCCGGAAGCGCCCGTTCAGCTCGAGGATCTTCACGAGCTGGGCGGACGCGTCCGTCCGGTCGAGATCCTGGACGTGGAGATCGAAGGTCTCGTTGCCGTGGTGCAGGAAGATGGTGCCGAACACGAGGATCAGGATGATGGGGAAGGCGAGCGTGAAGAACATGGCGGACTTCTCGCGCGTGAAGGTCTTGAGGCTCACGGCGAGGTTGGCGCCGATGATCCCCGGGCTCACTGCGGCGCCCCCGCCGGCGCGCCTTCGCGGAGCGCCTCGCCGGTGAGCTTCAGGAACACCGCTTCCAGGTTGGGCTTGCGCACGTCCAGCCCGAGGGCCGACGCCCCGGCCTCCGCGAGCGCGCTGAGGATTTTCCGGACGTCGTCGGTGTGCTCGACCCGGAGCTTGAGAGTGTGGAGGCCGTCCAGGGTGGGCTCGTAGCCCATCCGGCGGAGGACCTCGACCGGCTTCCCGTCCGCGGTCTTGAGCGTGAGGACCAGATAGTTCGCGGTGCGCTCGATGAGCTCGTCGGGCGAGCCCCGCGCGATGATCTTCCCCTTGGAGATGATGGCCACCGTGTCGGCGAGGAGCTCCGCTTCCTCCATGTAGTGCGTGGTGAGGAAGACCGTCTTGCCCTTCTCCTTGAGCCCGAGCAGGACGTCCCACACCTCGCGCCTCGCCCGCGGGTCCAGCCCGGTGGTCGGCTCGTCGAGGAAGAGGACCTCGGGGTCGTTCACGAGCGCGATGGCGATGCCGAGCCGCTGCTTCAGCCCCCCCGAGAGGTTCCGGAACTGGTCGTCCCGCTTGCCCCCGAGATTCGCCAGGTTGATCAGGCCGTCGATGTCGGCGTGGGCGCGGGAGAAGAGCCGCGCGTAGTACTGGATGGTTTCCCGCACCGTGATCTTGTCGAACGAGCTGAAGCCCTGCGGCAGCACGCCGATGCGGGGGACGATGTCGCGCTTTCGCTGCGTGACGTCCATGCCGAGCACGGTCACGGTGCCCGACGTCGGGGGCCGGATGGTCTCGATGATCTCGACGGTGGTGGTCTTGCCGGCGCCGTTCTGCCCCAGGAACGCGAACACCTCGCCGGTGCGGACCTCGAAGGAGATGTCGTCCACGGCCAGATGCTCGCCGTACCGCTTGGTGAGGCGCTGGACGACGATCGCCGGTCCCGGAGCAGCGGGCACTTACGGAGCCCGGCCCACGACCACGCAGGCGTTGAGCCCGCCGAAGCCGAAGGAGTTCGAGATCCCGACCTCGATGTCGTAGGGGCGGGCCTGATGGGGGACGAAGTCGAGCCCGAAGCCGGGCTCCGGCTCGTCGAGATTGATGGTCGGGTGGAGAAACCCGTCCTTCATCTGCACGAGCAGGGCCACCAGCTCCACCAGCCCCGCCGCGGTCAGGCAGTGCCCGAGCATGGACTTGGTCGCGTTGATGGGGATGCGGGACGCGCGCTCGCCGAACACCTGCTTGATCGCGTCCACCTCCGCCGCATCGGCGAGGATGGTCGAGGTGCCGTGGGCATTGATGTAGTTGACCTGCTCCGGCGTGATGCCGGCGTCGCGCAGGGCGCCGCGCATGACCCGCACCTGGCCGTCCACTACTGGTTTCGGCAGCCGGGTCGCGTCACAGGTGGATGCGCCGCCCAGCAGCTCGGCATGCACCCGCGCGCGGCGCGCGCGCGCGCCGGCAAGCGTCTCGAGGACGACCGCGCCCGCGCCCTCGCCGGGCACGAAGCCCCCGCGTCGCGCGTCGAAGGGCCGGCTGGCCTGGGTGGGCGCGTCGGCGAAGGCGTTCCACACCAGCGCGTCCATCAGCGCCCACCCCTGCAGCGCAACCGGATCCAGCTCCTGGGTGGCGGCGGAGACCACCACCGTGTCCACGCGGCCCGCGCGCAGGAGATCGATCGCGGAGATGAGCGCCGCATTGCCGCTCGCGCACGCGTTGCCGACCATGTAATTGGGGCCCTTGACGGTGAGGAGCTCGCCGATCTTGCCGAGGACATCGGTGTCCCAGAAGACCATCCCGAGCAGGGGATCGACGGTGTCCGGGTCCTTGTCGAAGGCGCGGACGTTCTCCACGAAGTAGTTGTTGTTCAGGTTGTTGCCGCCCGCCACGTGCCCGACCCGCTCGGGGTCGAGCGCGGCCCCGTGGAGGCCGGCGTCCAGATATGCCTGCAGCGCGGCGGCGCCGGCCAGCCGGCCGGTGAGCGGCGTGGAGCGCAGGACCTTGCGCGCGTGCTGGATCATGGGCGGCGGGTAGCCCGCCCCGACCCGCTCGAGGTGAGCGGCGAGATCGAACTCGCACAGGTCGCCGCCGATCTTGGACCGCGTGCGCTCGTCCATGTGCTTCCAGCGCCCGATGCCGGACCGTCCCGCCCGGAGCGAGGCGCTGAACTCGGCCGGGGTCTCCCCGATGGGGGTCACGACGCCCATGCCGGTCACCACCACGCGCCGCCGTTCGCTCGCGGCCGCTCCCACGCTCATAGAAAGTCACTGTACATCAGCTCTTCGCCCCCTCGCCGAGAACCCGGCGGCAGACGGCGGCGATGCCCGCCGCCGCCGAGCCGTTCTGGATGGGCATCAGCCGGCGCAGCTCGTCCATGTCGAAGTCCGAGTAGGTTTCCTTCCCCAGCGCCAGGCCGACGAAGGCCGTGGACGAGAACCGCGTGAGCAGGACGTCGCAGTTCGCGATCATCTCCTCGGCGCTGCCGGACGTGAACACCGTGGCCCCCGGCGCGTGCCGGTTGATCTCGCGGATGGCGCGGTCGAAGTTCTCGTTGGGGTGGAGCTTGAAGAGGAGGGGCCGCCCGGCCGCGATCTCCACCGCCCGCTTGATGAAGGCCTCCCGGTCCTCGCCCCGGAATATCTCCCGCAGCGGCGAGGTGCACGCGAGCACGTAGTGGCGATGGGGGAAGTCGTTGCGGAGGTACCGGCGGCAGTCGTCGAAGTTGGGGATGCCCGTCACGGAGATCTTCTCGGGACGCACGCCCTTCCGGATGAAGAAGTCGCGATAGCCCTCGCTGGCGACGCAGAAGGCCCGGTAGGCGTCGCTGAGCCCGGTGGTGGCCGTTCCCGCCAGCCACCGCGGAAGGAAGGGCAGGCGCTTGACGAGGCGATAGACGGCCGATTCCGGGTCCGTGATCCCTTCCTGGACCAGCACGATGGGGCTCGCGAGAATATTCCTCGGCAGGAAGAGGTCGGTGCAGGTGACCACCAGGTCGTACGGCCCCTTCCGGCCCTGATAGTCGATGGCGAGGCCGTTCGCCTGCAGATACTCGCGGCAGCGTCCCGCCAGCTTGTTGCCCGCGATGGTGAACTCGACCAGCCCCAGCCGCCGCAGCATCTCGGTGGGGCCGTCGAAGTAGAAGGGCGAGAAAGCCTGCGCGTGCTCCGTGAGATGCCGGGCGATCTGGTGCATCTGGGTGGTCTGGTTCATCGAGCCGCAGATGAAGAGGATCCGCTTACGCAAGCGGCTTCTCGTAGATCCGGTAGGTCTTCTCCCGGCGCGCGCCCAGCTTCTTCAGCACGGCGATGGCGGCGGTATTGGACTCGAGCACCCACGAGATCTCGCCCTTCCGGTAGTTCCGCTTCGTCATGGCGACGTCGAAGGTGCGACAGATGAAGACCACCTCGATGCCCCGCATCCGGTGGGTGTGCCGCACTCCCAGGATCGGCATGCGCCAGGCGTCGATCTTTCGCCGATGCCAGAGGATCCTGAGCAATCCCAGCGGGAAGAGCCGGCCGTTGGCTCTCCGGATCGCCTGGTTCATGTCGGGCAGCACCAGCGACATGCCGGCCGGCTCGCCGTCGTACTCGGCGATGAAGAACATGTCCCGCTCGTAGATCAGCCGGAGCTCGGCGACGATGTGATCCAGCTCCTCGTCGGTGAGCGGAACGGCGCCCCAGTTCCCGGCCCACGCCTCGGCATAGATCGTCTTGATGCGCTTCATCTCGTTCTTGAGATCGCGCAGCTCCACTTTACGGACGACGAGCTTGGGGTCCTCGAGGACAAGCTCGGACAGGCCGCGCAGGCGCGCCGGAATTCCCCCGCTCTCGAACAGGACATAGGCGTGGAGGTCCTGGACCTTCCGCAGCCCGTATCCCTCGAGCAGGGCCGCGTAGTACGGGGGATTGTAGGTCATCCGGATGAGGGGCGGCTGATCGAAGGCATCGATGAGCAATCCGGCCTCGTGATTCACGGAGAAGCTCAGCGGCCCCCGCATGGTCCGGAGTCCTCGCTCCCTCAGCCATCGAAAGGCGGCGTCGAGCAGCGCATCGGCCACCGCCTGGTCGTCGATGCATTCGAAGAACCCGAAGAATCCCGCGCCGTCCTGGTGAATCCGGACGTGCTGGTTGTTCTCGTGCGCCGAGATGCGTCCCACCGGCTCCTCACCCCGGAAGGCCATGAAGAGCTGGGCGGTGGAGTGGGAGAAGTACGGGTTCTTGGCGGGGGTGAAGAAGCGAAGCTGGTCGAGGATCAGGGGGGGCACCCAGTAAGAATTACCCGAGTAAATTCTCCAAGGAAGCTTGATGAACGCCTTCAGTTGCCTTTTGTTCCCTGGCTCGAGGGGGCGAATCGAGATGGGAACAGGATTTACCATGCGGGCAGCGCGACAGGCATTAGGCGATTAGTTCCTTTAGGTTACACGGCCTGGATGGAGCCGTCGGACTGTGGATTCTGCCCACCGAATGGGGGTGCGGGCTCCCCTCTCATGCACTGGTACAGTAATTGAATCGTCTAACCAGCAATAGGGCGTCTTCCGGCCGGTCCGCCCAGCCGAGTGCCCGTCGAGAAGATGCCAAAACCTGACCGTCAGCTTCTGGGACCAACGACCCTGGTGGACTTGCTGCGCCACCGCGCCGACCGGCAGGCGGACGACCGCGCGTACACCTTCCTGGTCGACGGAGAGTCCGAAGAAGCCCACCTGACCTACGGGGAGCTCGACCGTCAGGCTCGCGCCATCGGCGCCTGGCTGGCGTCGCAGGGCTTCCAGGGTCAGCGCGCGCTCCTTCTCTATCCGCCCGGGCTGGAGTTCATCGCGGCGTTCTTCGGCTGCCACTACGCCGGCGTCATCGCGGTGCCGGCGTTTCCGCCGCGCCTGAATCGCCCGCCCACCGGGCTCCAGGCCATCGCCGCCGATGCCGGCGCCACGCTGGCGCTCACCACCGACGCGGTCCTGGAGCGGGTCAAGCCGCTCATCGACCAGACGCCGGATCTGAAGGAGCTTCGCTGGCTCTCGACCGACGGACCACAGGCGATGGACGAGGCGGAGTGGCAGCCGCCGGCCATCACCGGCGAGACTCTGGCATTCCTTCAATACACCTCGGGCTCGACGGGAACGCCGAAGGGCGTGATGCTGAGCCACGCGAACCTGATGCACAACTCGGAGGTGATCAAGCACGCCTTCGAGCATACGCGGTCGTCCTCGGGCGTGTTCTGGCTGCCGAGTTATCACGACATGGGGCTGGTGGGCGGCATCCTCCAGCCGCTGTACGTGGGGCGCCCCAACATCTTGCTGTCGCCCGCGGCCTTTCTCCAGAAGCCGTTCCGCTGGCTCCAGGCCATCTCTCGCCATCGCGGGACGACCAGCGGAGGCCCGAATTTTGCCTTCGACCTCTGCATCCAGAAGATCACGCCCGAGCAGCGGGCCCTGCTGGACCTGAGCAGCTGGTCGGTGGCGTTCTGCGGCGGCGAGCCGGTGCGGGCGGAGACGCTCGAGGAGTTTGCTCGGACGTTTGCGCCGTGCGGCTTCCGGCCCGAGGCCTTCTACCCCTGCTATGGGCTGGCCGAGGCGACGCTGCTGGCGGCCGGCGGCTACAAGACCGTCGCGCCCGTCGTCCGCTGGTTCGACGGCAAGGCGCTCGAGGTTGACGGCGTGGTGGCGGGAGCATCCGGCGAGAGCGGCGCCCGGGCCCTGGTCGGCTGCGGGCAGACCATGCCCGACCAGCAGATCGTCATCGCCGACCCCGAGCGGCTGACCCGGCTGCCGGCGGGCCGGGTGGGCGAGATCTGGGTGGCGGGGCCGAGCGTCGCGCAAGGATACTGGCAGCGCGGCGAGGAGACCGAGCGGACGTTCCGCGCGCAACTGTCGGACACGGGCGAGGGTCCCTTCCTGCGCACCGGTGACCTGGGCTTCACCCACGAGGGCGAGCTGTTCGTCGCCGGGCGCCTGAAGGACCTGGTGATCGTGCACGGCCGCAACCACTATCCCGAGGACATCGAGGCCACGGTGGCCCGGAGCCACCCGGCGGTGCGCGCCGGCTGGGGCGCGGCCTTCACGGTGGAGGACGGGCCCGAGCAGAAGCTGGTGATCGTCGTGGAGCTGGAGCGGCACCAGCGGGCGGACGCGAGCCAGGTGATGGACGCGGTCCGCCGCGAAGTGGCCCGGGAGCATGAGCTCGTGGTCGACTCGCTCGTGCTCGTGCGCGCGGGAAGCATCCCGAAGACTTCCAGCGGCAAGGTCCAGCGCCACGCCTGTCGCGATGCGTTCCGGGAGCGCAGCCTCGAAGTGGTGGCCGAGTGGCATCGCGCCGCGGCCGACGAGCCGGTGGCCACTCCCACCGCTCCGCGCCGCGCGCGCCCGCGGCGGGACGCGGCGCGCGTCGCGCCGGCGTCGAACGGCAGCCACGCAGCGGCGGGCGGCAAGTCAACGTCGAACGGCCGCCACGCCGCGACGCGCGACGCCGTGGCGTCGAACGGCCGCCACGCGCCCGCGCGCGGCGCCGCGGCATCGAACGGTCACCACGCGCCGGCGCCCGAGCCGACCCTCGAGGCGACGACCGCGATCGTGCTGGACGTGGTCCGCTCGATCGGCAAGGACCGGACGGTAGGCCTCGAGCTGGATTCGTCCATCGCCGAGATGGGGCTGGACTCGCTGGAGCGCATGGAGATCGTGGCCGCGCTGGAGACCCGCTTCGGCGGCCGATTCCCGGAGCCGGTGATCGCCGAGATGTACACCTGCCGCGAGGTGATCGACGCGGTCCAGAAGCACCTGGTGAACGGGGATCAGCCCCGCCGAGCCGAGCGGACGGGCGAGATCCCGCTCGAACATTACCGGTTCGAGCGCTATCCCGAGTACATCAAGCTCAAGGAAAACCTCGAGATGCTCGAGGCGACCGGGCTGGGGAACCCCTTCTTCAAGGTCCACGGGCGCATCGCCAGCGATACGACCCTGATCGACGGCCGGGAGATGATCAACTTCTCCAGCTACAACTACATCGGCATGTCCGGCGACCCGGTGGTGGCCGCGGCCGCCAAGGCCGCCATCGACCGCTACGGGACCTCGGTGTCGGCCAGCCGTCTGGTCTCCGGCGAGAAGGGGCTGCACGGCGAGCTCGAGCGGGCCATCGCCGACCTGGTCGGGGCCGAGGACGCGATCGTCTTCGTGGGCGGGCACTCGACGAACGAGACCACGGTGGGCCACCTGTTCGGGCCCGGCGACCTGGTCCTCCACGACGCGCTGGCGCATAACAGCATCGTGCAGGGCTGCATCCTGTCCGGCGCCCACCGCCGGCCGTTCCCCCACAACAGCTGGCAGACGGTGGACAAGCTCCTGGCCGACCTGCGCGGACAGTATCGCCGCGTGCTGGTCGCCATCGAGGGCGTCTACAGCACCGACGGCGATATCCCCGATCTGCCCCGGTTCATCGAGGTGACGAAGCGCCACAAGGCCTTGCTGATGGTGGACGAGGCCCACTCCGCCGGCGTCCTGGGCGCCCGCGGGCGCGGCATCGGCGAGTACTTCGGCGTGAACCCCCAGGACGTGGATCTCTGGATGGGCACGCTGAGCAAGTCCTTCGGGAGCTGCGGCGGCTACATCGCCGGATGCCGCGCGGTGGTCGAGTATCTCAAGTACACGGCGCCGGGCTTCGTCTACAGCGTCGGCATCTCGCCCGCCAATGCCGCGGCGGCGCTGGCGTCCATCCGGCTGCTGATGGAAGAGCCCGAGCGCGTCGTCCAGCTCGATCGGCAGGCGCGCCTCTTCCTTACCCTGGCCCGCTCGCGGGGCCTGAACACCGGCCTCAGCAAGGATTCCCCCATCGTGCCCGTCATCCTGGGCGACTCCATCCACTGCCTGCGGCTGTCGCGGGCCCTCTTCGACCGGGGCATCAACGTCCAGCCCATTCTCTACCCCGCCGTCGAGGAGCGGGCGGCGCGGCTGCGGTTCTTCATCACCGCCGGCCACACCGAGGAGCAGATCCGCCACACCGTGGACGTGACGGCCGAGGAGGTCGAGCGCATCAACCCGAAGTACTTGCGTCAGGGTCAACCGCTCCTCGGTTAGGCATCTGCAGAACGGCGGTCCACATGTTGCTGAGGGTCTCGGCGGTAGTTCTGGCGGTGGGGCTTCTGTCGGGCTGCGCGCTCTTCGACTCGGGTCCGAAGCCGGTGGCGTCCACCTACGTGACCCTCTCCGATTCCAGCGCGGGCTATGCGCTGCTCTACGAGACGGTCTCCAAGCAGAAGCGGACCAATCTCCTGTCCTAC
>Ga0068857_100002434_pt1 | contig 15192 bp, 14 predicted proteins | sample KBSCornC72_FD_66591 | JGI IMG/M metagenome (GOLD analysis project Ga0068857, IMG submission 66591) | Corn rhizosphere microbial communities from Kellogg Biological Station, Michigan, USA - KBS Corn C7-2 | ecosystem: Host-associated > Plants > Roots > Rhizosphere > Soil ...
AATCACAAAAAAGGCCGTATCAGGTCCAAGACCTAGACTTTGCGCATGAAAACGCATGCCGATAATGAAGCCCGAGTAAACCAACGCCAGAGGGGGTGAAACTGAAGGCGATATCGCTTGTTCAGCCGTGGCTTGTTGCCAGCGAAAGGCGTCGCAAGCAACCATCTGATGCAGAACATTAGGGCATGCGGTTACCTAACGTACGTGAGGTTGGCGATCGCAAGTATTGGCTGCGATACACTGTCATGGCTTGCTACAGAAAGGCGCGCTGTATTTGTAGCGGCTTCAAAGAATAACAGTGCTGTGACAGGCGAGGGAGATGGCTACGTCATCCAGTGGTATGCGGCAAGTTTTGGCCCGAGCAGGCCACACATCCGACCCGTGGGGACGGTACTACACCACGCCCATTGTCAGCCAATCTTTGGTTGATCGGATCGAAGTAGCCAAGCCCAAGCTAGTACTGGAGTTGGGTTCCGGCTCCGGCTCCTTGTGCACCGCTGCCGCTACTCGTTGGCACAACGCCAAGTTGGTGACGGTCGACGTCGACGGCCGAGCCCCGAAGGGGCTAGATGCTGATAGGGTCGGCCCCGACCGCCGACACAGTCATTACGTCTATGATGCGCTCGACTCGGCACTATCGGACAAGATTGGCTTGACTCTCGGTACGGTGGACGTTGCAGTCTGCAACCCGCCATACATTCGGCCCCGGTGGCGATCTGACTTTGGCAAAATCCTAGAGGATGCCGGATTGTCAGGCACCCTCGCCTCGCGACACGATGCCGGCGCAGACCTCCTCTTCCTTGCCCAGAACCTGCGTCTGTTGCGCAAGAACGGGAAGCTTGGGCTGATCCTCCCTGATGGCCTTGTTACTGCTGAACGGTTCAACCTTGTACGCAAGGCTCTACTTCAACAACATCTGGTTGAGCAGGTAATTCAGCTGCCGCGAGGAGTATTCAAGGGCACCGAGGCCCAGGCCTACCTCGCCGTGCTCTCCAAGAGTGCTGGCGAAACGAATCAAGTAATGCTCAGGCAGATGGGGCTCGACGGGCAACTCAGCGCGCCGATTGAGATCCCGCAGGATGCGGCAGTTAAACGACTCGACTTTACCTATCATGCGCGAGTCGTCTCACCTCAGCGTAGTGACGAAGGCCCGATGCAGATACCTGTCCGCCGAGCGTTGACGGACATCGTGCGAGGGACAATCTGCTCGTCCGCAATTTCAGCGTTCCCGGTTCCCGTGTTCCACCTAGGCGACTTTTCAGAATCGCTAGGCGCGCACGCCGTGAGGGTCGTGCCAAAGCGCTTTGCGCTTAGCGAGCGCAAAACTCTTCAAATGTCGCGAAACGTCCGGCTGGCACTACCTGGCGACATTCTGCTTGCCCGCGTGGGCCGATCCCTTCAAGACCGGCTGGCCTTGGTAGTTCACGGACCGTGCGTTATTAGCGACTGCATATTTGCGTTGCGCGCGACGGATGAGCATCGCGAGCGCCTATATCGATTTTTCGAAAGCGATCTGGGTAGGCATGCCCTAGCCTCTTCAGCTCATGGTGTGGCTGCAAGATTCCTGTCGAAAACCAACCTGTTTGAGATTCAGTTCTGACCCGGCCCACGATGTCGCAGATACCCCAACTCGGTGGTTTTGATCAACTTACCGTGGAGAGGGCGGTCCACGCCCTTAGCCGCTCGAACGTGCGCAGCCCCCTGTCCGTCGAGCGCATCAAGGTGTGGGTCAAGCAGTTCGTGTCGGATGAGGAAAAAACGCTTGCTTGGCTGATCCTACGCAACTTGATCTTCCGGACCAACGAGCAACTGCAGTCATCGATGCGTCAGGCCTTGAAGCAGGCCGCATTGCACTTCCTCGACCAGGTCGGCCAGCGAGAGACCGTCGCTTGGACCGATGCCCTGAAGGGCGCCGCTGGTCTGGACTTCTACTGCGGACCGCCGTCGCTCGTCCAGTACGGCATGGGGCAGCCCGGTAAGAGTGGTGATGTGATCGCCCGGGCGATCAACCAGCGGTACGGCATTAAAAAGCAATTCCCGTCTGGCATGGGCGTACTTAGCGAGAAAGAGCGGTTTATTGTCGTGGACGACGGCACCTACACCGGCATGCAGCTTGAAACCTTCCTTCGCAATTGGGAGCAGGACTATTCCAGCGGCCGCGTCGCCATCGCCGTCGGCATGGCGCACCAGACGGCTTGCCACCTCCTAGGCGCCCAGTTTCCGCAGGTGCCGCTGTTTCACGGTGAGCTGCTGATGCCCGAAACCTGCTTCACCGCGTTGTCCCAGAAGTGGATCGAGACCCAGCAGTGGACGTACGATAAATCGCCCCTTGAGGTTTACGCTGAGGTTCACAAACGCGCCCAGCCATTCGATGGTGGAAATGGAGGCAATGGTTACGGCGACATCGGGGCGTTGGTTGCGTTCAGCCACGGCGTGCCGGATGACTCGATTCAATTGCTCTGGGGCGTTTCCAAGACCTGGAAACCTCTGGTCGAACGGTAGGCTTGATCATGCATATTGACGCTTCCATGCTCGCGCGCACCCGCGCGGAGGAACACAGCGCCGACGTTTGGGGCGAGTTCTTCATTCCCCCCTACTTCGATCGATTGGCTCTCACGTCGGCCACGCGCTCGGTCTACATTACCGGCAAGCGCGGCTGCGGCAAGACCATGCTGCTGAAGTACTTCGACTACCACACCGCGTTTTCCAAGCGACGCAAGGAAATTCCATCCGATGCGATTAGCCATGTCGGCATCTACTGGCGCGTCGACACTCAGTTCTGCAGCTCGCTGAAGCACCGCGGCATCGAGGACAACGAATGGAGCGTGGTGTTCGAGAGCTACTTCGGCCTGGTGATCGCCACCGAACTCCTGCATGCCGTCGAGACCATCGCCGAGAGCGCCTTCTCCGGCTTCAATCGTGAGGACCTGGCCGCGCTAAGCCTGACCAGCGCCGCGGACTACCTCGCCGAGGCACCCACTAGCGTGCGCGAACTGACCAAGTACCTTGAATCGCTGCGGCGCAGATTCACGACCTGGGTGTCCAATGTCAAGGCCATGGACTGCCCTGTTCTGCCCCCGGGCCGCGAGTTCATCCTGTCCTTGATCGCCGACTTGCAGGCCAACGTGGCGCTTTCGACGCTCGCCGTCTTTGTCTACGTCGACGAGGTCGAGAACCTGGTGCCCTACCAGCGCCACGTGCTGAACTCCTTCCTAAAGCACAGCCAGCGCCCGATGATCGTCAGCTTCACGTCAAAGGAACATCCATCCGACAACGACACGTCCGGCTCCGAGTCAATCAATGCAACCCACGACTACCGGCTGGTAGACCTGGACTATTTGCTGGCCCTCAGCGAGGCCGCGATGATTTTTTTCGCCGAGGTGTTCCTCGGCAACCTGGACATCGCCGCTGGCCGACCGGAGAGCCAGCGGCTGGATATCGTCAGGTCGCACGACAGGCTGGCTGAGCGCCAGACACCCGCATATCAGAAGGCGGTGTTGGCGGACATGCGCACGCGGTTCCCCAACATGACGGACAAGCAGATCGCCAGTCACGCTCTGCAGCAGGCCCCGCTGCGCAAGAGCATCCACGAGCGGATCAGCAAAGCCCTGAAAGATCGCAGAAGCAGCCTGACCGTCGATGACTTCCTGTTCGAGGGCGTGCCGGCTGAAGCGGTCGTGACGCTGCCCGCGCTGCTGAACCGAGAAACACTTCACCCCGACAAGGTGCTGGCCGAACTGAAGAACTTTGCCGCCGATCAGAAGGGGCAGTTCAGCAGCAGTTGGGTGCACAACAACCTATTCGGGTCCCTGCTGGAGTTGTATCGACCTTTCGGGCGCGAATGCCCGCTGTACAGCGGCTTCGAAACGCTGTGCACGATGTCGAACAACAACCTACGGAACTTCCTTATCCTTTGTTATAAGACCCTCGAAGTCGCCGAGTTGCGCGACCAGCCAGACGCGCCGTACGCGGTGTCGATCCAGTGCCGCGCGGCATATGACGCGTCGGAACAATTGATCAAGGAAATCCGGACCTTTGGGCGGTTCGGCGAGCCGCTGCGGATGTTCGTACTGAGGCTGGGGAATATCTTTCGGGCGTTGCAAGCCAGCCCGACCATGAGCGAGCCCGAGCAGAACCAGTTCACGATCAATTCCGGCGGTCGCTCGCTCGATGAAGCCGAGCTGGACTTCATCGCGGAGGCGCTCCGTTACGGCATCTTGGTCGAACAATTGGAAACCAAATCAAAGTCGGGGGTTGGCCAGGACATCCTCGACTACCAGTTGAACCCTATCTACGCGCCCTACTTCCAGATCAGCTACAGGCGCAAGCGCAAGCTCGAAATCTCGGTGGAACAGTTCCACACGCTGGTGATGGGCAACGAGAACGAATACAAGGAGCTGGCACGTGGCCTCGCGCGGCAGCTATCGGAGGCTGACGTCCAACAGCTCGGCTTGCAGTTATGATGAAGACGAAGTTTTTCTCAGTCTCCGGCAAAAGCGCTGCAGACCTCCAACTTCCCGAGGGGATGATCCTGCTGCACGGCGAGGAATTGGATGATCGAGGTGAGTCGGCCTGCCAAAGCGCGCCTGAAAGCGGCCGAGTTCGGCTGAGCTTCGGTGTGGACGACATGTCGCTGACCGTCGGTACACGGAAGAAGTCCAGCGACTCAGCCGCCGAACTGCTAAGCGAGTACGACTGGCGGAAGGTGGTGCTAGAAGCCACCACGCTCGGCTTTGCCGAGCTGTTTTGTGCAGTCAACGCGCTGCTGGCGAGCGGCGCCACCTCGATCAACATCATCTACGTTGAGCCGGCCGAGTACACGCGCGACGGCAAGGGCGCAGAGCTGTTCGCGTTGTCCGAGCCAACACGCGGTTACGTGGCCATCCCTAATGCGATCGTGGACCTAGCCAGCGAGGAGGTCGAAGCCGGTGTCTTCTTCCTCGGCTTCGAGCCTGAGCGGCTCGACCGCGCACTTGAGGAATACCAGATGATCGCGTCGAAGTACGTAAAGGTGGTGTTCGGGATCCCGGCATACCACCCGGGCTGGGAGCTCGACGCCATCATTCCGCACCTCACGGCCTTGGAAAGCCACAAGCTGCAGCTCGACTATTGCTCGGCCAACGACCCTGAGGCTGCGTTCGAATGCCTCGAACGCACGCGCGACACGCTCGGTGCCGAAAAGCGGATGTTCGTTGCGCCCATCGGCCCGAAGCCATGCGGCATTGCGTCAGCGATCTTCGCGAGCGTCTATCCCACCCAGGTTGGCCTTCTGTTCGACCACCCACGTCGCAAGAAGAAGCGTTCCTCGGGCGTGGACCTTTGGCACCGATTCACGGTGACGGTCGACCGCAGCGACGCATCGGCGGCTGCGGCGCCAGCCGCAACCGTCTGAGCCGGTTCATGCCTCGGCGTTAGCGATGGCGGCTTGCAGGAGTTCCCTGATCTTCGGCTCGGGCTTCCAGTAGTTCGGCCCCTTCAGGAACTTGCCGTTGTCGTCGTAGATGGGCTTGCCATCCGCGCCGAGCTTGCTCTCGTTGCTATCCATGATGACGGACAAGACCTCTTCGAGCGGGATGCCGTATTTCAGCGCTTCCGATCGGCAGTAAACAATGACGTCACCCAACAGGTCAGCGACCGCGACTAAGACATCGATGGGTTCCGCGTTGCTTTCACAGGCAGCGACGATATCGTCGATCTCGTGGACCTCATCCAAGAGCGTGGCCTTGAACTTGCGCAACCGATCCGCCGGGTCGACCGGCAGACCCGGCGTCGCTTGGGTCGGCAGCTTGTACATCGCGTTCATGTCGGCGATGCGCTTTGCAAAGGACGGGTTGCTCAATCTATTTCTCCAATAGCGTCTGAGCGTTTACGGTAACAGAATCGGTGTGTCGAACGTGCGCCAGAAAGCCGTTCAACATCTCTGGGGATGCCGAGCGACGGTCGCGTGTCTGATTTCCGGCCCAAAACTTGCCCTCAGCATGACGCGTTTCCTGGGCAGACAGATCCTCACATGCCATGGCCTGGGTCAGCCAGCGTGGCATCTCGTTACAAAGATAGATGTCGTCAGCTCGAAACTGTTGCCAAGCAGGTCATGTTGCTCGACTATCACAGCTTCCCGTCTGGTGCGGACGAGAACGGCATGATTAATGCGAGGGTCTAGTACGGTCGGGCACTTTTTACCTAGATACTGTCGATGAGCCGCTGCATGGGATCTACGTCTAGTTGGCCTTCGACGAAGCTCCATTGGGCGAGCGTACCCCACATGAACTGCCCTATGTACTTCACTTGGTCGTATGAATAAGCGCTGTAGCGGCGCAAGCGAAGGATGTAGGCACACAGCACCTTGAAGGACGCATGCACGTGCTCGTCGTCGATATCGATCTTGTCGAGCACATAACGCACTTCGTCGGCGAGCATTTCCATCTCAAGCAATAGGTCATCTATGCGCTCACGCTGATCTTGAAGGCCATTGAGCACGTCATACCATCGTGCCTTTTCGTTGGCGTCAAAAAAAGCTTTGAAGTTTCGGTGGTCCGTCAGGTTTCGTACTTCTACCGTGCTACACGAAATGCCAGCGGCATGTAGAAGCGTCTGAACCGTGCTTTCCTTGAAATCCTGGTAGCGGCGCCGAAGATTCTCACGAAGTACCTTATTGCGTTTTCGCTCTGGGTACGCCACCACCATGAGCCAGAACACCATGCTGTTGAGGAAGCCGACTGAGATGTTGAACAGAATCGAGTTTCCGCTATGCAACTTGTAGAGGTATGGTTCCGCCCAAGTCCCCCGCAACCAGCCCACTACCGGCTCATTGGTGCCAGCAAACGTGCCATAGACCGCAAGCAAGGTGAGTATTGCCAGTGGACCCGTCTTGTGCCAAAAATTCTTAGTCTTCATTCCAAACCGCAAGCTCTATAGCAACGTCGAAGATTTGATCATACGGCGACCGACCAGCGACCCTGCGCGCGAGTCTACTGAATCGAGACAAGGACACATGCGGCTGTAGCTTGCAATGGTCAAGCATCTTCCTGCGTCAACACGCTCCGGTGGCGGCAAGGCAACCGATGCTGCGACTGGAACGCGACGTCTTCGGCAACCTACTTTCCGGTATCTGAGGAAAGAGAAAAAGATCTAGACGTCTGAACCAACTTGTTCTGGCATTGCCGCTTCATGATCTGGCTCCGACGACCCAAGTTGCCGTAAGACCTCGTCGGGAACATCGCGGACGATAACGATATCCTCGGGGTTTCCGAGCTGGACGTACTTCATTGCATCCGTCAGTCCCGCATGTTTGGAAATCACCTCGCGGACAGATTCGATTGATCGGCCTGAATGACTCGCCACATTGTGTTCAAAAACCGAATACCACTCGGCCTGCTGGGCGTTGATGTAGGAATTTACGGCCAGATGAATTTGCGCCACATCTTCGATGGTCAGCCCCATGATCGATGGCGACATCAGCCGCCTGAGAATCTCTTGCGTATGGTGCATACGGAGCATGCCCGATACCACCGTACGCCACGACACAGACGACAGGCGCGTCGCCTCTAGGACGATTGGGATGTACTCCTGAATTCGGAGAGCCAACCTAGCATTGAACACCGCAGCCTCTGCGGCCCCAATGGGAAACATGGTGCCCAGCACAGCAATTGCGCCGAGAGCGAGCGCAGCCATTGCCACGGAGCCGTGGCTTCCGTCGATCGGGTAGGTATCGCAGGCACTGAACATCACGATCGGTGGAATCCGACACGTCCCTCGCAGCGACCATGCATCAAGAACTTCGTGCCCGAGTACTAGGCTGCCGATACCATATTCATCATCGTACTTTCCGTGCCCGTCAAAAATGAGCACAGCGCCGTGATATGCATTGAGGGCCGCTACAAACTCATCCGTGCTTTGGACGTCGACGAATCGATACTTGATCCGCAGCTTCCCCTCTGATGTTTGCACGCCATCGACAGCATCCCAGAACACGTCCTTTAGAGGATCGGTCTCCTTGAAGGAGCGAATCACGAGGACTTCGTCGAAATCACTTGTACTAAGTTGGCGGTGAATCCCCATACATTGCTGTATGAGCATATTGCCGGGCACCGGGGATATCCGAGAAACATCAAACCGCAGGCCCAGCGGCACACCTGAGCTGGGCAAGAGCTCAAGAGGAAGATCGCTGACGAACTTCATCGCTTCAATTTTCCCATCCTGCTCAGCTGCATCTATCCGAGATAGAAAGCTCGGATGAATGAGAGATCGCATTTGGGTGCCAAGCACCCGCGTGAGGCGCGAAGTCTTCCACTCGTGTTGACGTCTCGCCTCAGATCTAACGCAGTGTGCAAGCAATTTGATCGCTCCGCGAGCCTCGTTCAACCTTGGCTCTAGTCGCAAGACCGGAACCAAGCTCTTCGTGCCGAGCATCGTCAGCGCTGATGTGAATGCCGACATCTCCAACGCACGGATCTGAGTAAGCTTGACGTACGCTGCCTCAATCGCTGGATTGCCTTCTTCATCGACCTGAATCGTGTCGAAATAGCTCCTTCCTTGTACGACTGCGGCAAGCGCTTGTGCCACGCCCTTCTTTACTTCTGCAGGCGAGTCACGGACCATGTCCCGCCAGCGCTTGAAAATGCCCCAGTACGCGCCAGTCGTCGCGACAATCATTCGGTGGTCAACGGCGCCCAACGACATCAACCCCATCAGGCGGCGTCTTTCTTCTGTCACGGCATCGACACTTAAACAGATCCGTTGTACATACCGGTTGGGATCCAACACCGAAGTTATCCCCGGCTCGCTGATCCGGTCCACCCTCGGGAGTTTTCTGCCAAAGGCAACTAATGACAGCTCGTTGGGCAGCACCACGTTGTGGAGCGCCTTCGGCAGCGGATGCGTCGCTGAACGACGGAACGATGCGCCGTGGATAGCCTGTCTGGCAAAGCGGACGAACTCCCTCCACGACGGCTCGGCTTCAAGATAGGTAAGCACCGTACGCACGTAGAGGCAGATTCTTGCAACACTTGCACCGCTGTAGGGCAGCCGCGCTGCACCGGGGATCGTAGAAAAATGTAGTATCGGCGTAGCAATACCTTTCGCCGTTTCATCCACCGCGTTCGCGACCGGCTCGCTTGTGGTGATGTACACCCGAAACGGTGTCTCTAGAAATGCAGCTGCTGCGGCCAGATCGCCCACCTGGATCGGGATGATCATGGGCGTGATGAGACGGGCTTGCCGGAGCGCCAGCACATATTCAATTTGTGCGAATGGCTCACGGATATCGGCGGGTAACACGCTGACAAGACGTATGGGGCCAGCAGCCTCGATGAGGCCGGGTGTATACCAGCCAAAGAAACTAGCTTCGCTAAGGTCCTGGTTCTCGTGCGGAAGAAAGTACGCAATCTTGAAGCGCCGCTCAACCGCAAGAGACCGAGCGAACGTGGTGCGTAGATCTCGATTGGGACCATCTAGGGCACGGGAACCATCCTGTACGACTTGGAGCCGCTTCTTATCTGCAATTTTTCCCCGTCGATGGGCCCTGCGATTCCTTTTCTTCACCAGTGTGTCCTTTAGTCAGATAAACCGATGCAGTGCCCAAATGGAGGTGCCCTCTCACAAACGGCAAAGGGACAGCATTCCAAGTCGCACTGTGCCCCAACCTTGACTTCCCTTGCCATGGGATACGTTAGCCGGTAGACAGCTTGGCCACCTCACGCTGACGCCGGCAGGCGCCGGCCTGGCTGTAGATCGCGGTCGGCCTTGTTGCCGCGCCTGCCCGACCGGCTCAGGGTCAGCATCTGCACGAGTTCGAACGAAACGATGCTGGCTAGGTTTGACGGGCAGATACATCACGTTGCACAAGTGGGTGCGCGCTCTGCCAGGCGCCGAGACTCAGCAGTTGGCCATCGGCGCCAGGTTGTTCTTCCCACAGTTCAAGCTCGATGAACATCGCGCAGCGTTTCGAGTTAGAGGGTTGAGCAGATTGGCCTGCGAGGGTGACGGTGCCGATCGGGACAGTCCGACGCACGGCGCATCGCCCACCTGGCCAGGTTAGGCAAATCGCGCGCGGTGCTGCGCCAGGTAGGCGCGCTGCGCGGCGTTGAGGGTGCCGCATAGGCGCATCGACCGCTTGAGCCCCAGACCCCGCACGGTCGCCTTGGAGAGGCGCTTCAGGTCGATCCGACCATCATCGGTGAACTGGATCAACCCGACTTCGAACAACGCATCGATATCGGCTCGCAATAGCAGGCCATTGTCCCCATCCAGTCGCTCGGCGTCATCGCTGTCGGCCCAGCGCTTGATGTGAGAGGCCCGCAGCACGGCCGGCTCCGCGAGGCGCGTCAATGCGCATGCACCGTCCCATCGGTCCATGAGATCAGTGCGGAACGCGCCTTGCCCGATGCGGGCGAGGACCATGCGTTGGACTTCGGTAGCCACGCCCGCGCTCGTCAGAATGGCTGCTACATCCATCTCGACGCTCGTTCGGGTTCGCCTCTCCGGCCCGCCATCACGCGCCGATCGACTGTTGGGCGCCGGCAACTTTCCCTTGATGCGGGCCGGCTTGTTGTCAATCTTGCAGTTCAGATCTCGCAGGCGATTCAGATAGAAACCATCCCACGCCCCGGCAAAGTCACTGGGGACCAGTGACTGTCCCGTGGCCAACTCGTAGGCGCACGCGATCAGGGCTTTTGGTGGGTACCGGGTCGCTCCCTTGGGCAGGCGAACGTCGTAGTGCGTGGAACGCCGAAACGGTGGATAGCCGGCACCATCGGTGCCGACGATCCGGGCGGCAGCGCGCAGGTGGGACAGCTTGACGAGATCGAGGTTGCGGCGTGGCTTGGCCATGATGAGCGTTCGGATCGAAAACGGTCTTACGGTCGCTCGCCGGGCGGCGCCATGATGGCGGCATACAGCGGCATCGTGAATCAGACGGACGATACTGCGTTGATCGACCGGCTGCTGCAGAAGTTCGGGAAACCGACGTCTGTTGTCTAATCAAATGGGTGTTCCGTGCCCTAAATTATCCCTTCACTGCCGCCACAAACTGTTCCTCGCTCAGCTCGCAAAGGGCAAACTCGCCACGCTTCTGAGCTGTCATCCAGGCTTGCAGCATCGCCTCCTCCCCAAAAGCACGATTATTCAGGTCCGCTGCGCCCCACACGCTTCCCAAGATTGAAGCGGACGCAGCTGACTTCAACGCCGCTTTCGTCGTCCCGGCATAACCATCGGAGTCGCAGGCAATGGGTTGCCTGAGTAGAACTCAGAAATTAGACGTTCGCGTCCAATCTCCGAAAATGTAAAACCGTTTATCGGGATAACATTTTCGATGTGTGGCTGTACTATGAGATACCGCCCTCGCATTGCATCGGCGGTCAGTATATAGACTCCAAGATGCCGCATTCCGAGCCCCCGCACAGTCCACCGAGGCGTCAAACGACACACTTTTGCATACTCTTCAGCATGCGCGCGTGAGATGAACAGTGCCCCAAAGAGCTCATCTCCTTGCGCAAACGAATAGGGTTCCTTCGTCTCAGGGTCGTACAACGTCCAGAATGGTTCGCCCTTCACCTCAGGGCCGGGCATCACAACATCGTCCAAACGTAACGCAAGGAGTTGCCCTATGGACGGAAGCTCTTCAACCGACAGTACCTTCAGGCCATTTTCATTGGCAGAGTCGACGGCCCCGCTTTGATAACCGTTGGCGGAGACGATTACACCCACCACACCTTGGCAGTCGTGCACTTTCATCGCGAACGCTAAAACATCGTCCCTTTCCATAGGGCGGGTGGTGTTCTTGCACTCGATCGCGACCCGGTGCCGCACACCAGCGATCTCGAATTCGTAGTACACATCTATCTGGTAAATACTCCCTCTGGACCCTCGCAAACTGACTCCACGCCCAACGACAGCGTTCTCAAGCTCAAGATCAAGCAAAGTCTGATAAACATTGCGGACGTGGTCCTCAAGCCCCGGCCCATCCCCTACTTCGGGTCTCGTGGTGCTTTCTTTTAATACAGCTATAAGACCTGCCATCGAGCGTCGTTTCATGATTTACCTAAATTGCTTACCCCAGAGATCGTTCGGATCTTCCATCATCGCCTGCAGCCCGAGTGTTCCCCTGCACTAGTAGTCGATTCCAATGCGGAAACTAACGGGCCGACTCGCAGCGTGGAACGCGGTTTTGATCATCCACTCGCTGAATTTTATGACTCGGCCGCGCTAATCTAGCAGATAACATCGAGCGAACGAAACTGCCGAGCTACGCTACACACGATTTTTTTCGTTATACGTTGCAACACACACGGCGAAATCAAGAGCTAAATACGGATACCCGTTTTAGGAATAACGCGGAGCCCTCACCCCCCTTTCCCCCAATACCCACGGCAAGAGCTTGGCCACGTTCAGCGCGTCATCAAGGGCTCGATGGTGCGCGCCTTCAAGCCGCACACCGACCAGTTCGCAAGCCTTGGTCATGCCTACGGTCTTACCGATATGCCGCACCTTGGCAAAGAGTCGTTTAGCGTTGACATGCGGTAGGTCAATGGGGCAAGCGATGCCATGCCGTGCGCTGTCCTTTCGAAGTTGCGTACTGTCCCACGCACCCCAGCTCACCCACCTCGCACCTGGTTGCCGATGATGCGCGACGAAAGCACGCAGGGCCTCAGCCACGTCGGGGAACGTGGACGCGCCATCGACATCATCCTGGGAGATGCCTGTCAGGGCCAAACAGAAGGGCGTCAGCACAGGGTTGACCATTGGGCGCACAAAGCGTTGAAACGTGTCGAGAATTTCCCCGGCCGTTGTCGCCCAAACCGCGCCGACCTCAATAATCTGCATGTCGAAATCTGGCGCGTTTTCGTCGCACGTGGCTTCGAGATCTACAACGAGGATGTTTCCCATGGCCGCTAGAGGTTTTTGATTCTGAGGCTGCTCTCAATCGTGAAAGGGCAAGGCTGGGAATGTGGGCAAGTGTTGATAGCCTCGTGGGCAGCGAGTGGGCAACCCAGCAGGGTTGTCCACCACTGTCCATCAGGCTATCACCACGAGCCGCGCAGCGGCTGTCCACATGGAAAGCCGCGTCAGCTTGTGACGACCTACGCCAAAGCTACGCCCTCAAATACGATGCTGACGCCTATTCGCTTCAGAACTCGATCCCCATAGACATACACCTTCGCCCCAATGAAATGCGACCAACCTAAGAGATGCGTCTTCCGCTCACGCACACGGCCAACTCATCATGGAGCGCGCCCCCACTGGGGGCATCATGTTCTCCTGCGCCATAGTCAGTAGGGGCAATCTCCTCCCCTCCGCCAAAAGCGGACGTACGCGGGACCTTGTTCACCCCGATCAATAACGGCTGCTCAACGACTCGACTGACATCGTCAAAGCCAAACTCGCTGCTGTCGAGGACAACACGGGCACCGGGCGGATGCTTCAGCAGAGTATCGATCAGTTGCTGGACGGTCATTGCTCGTCCTCCATTGCTTCGGTCAGATTTTTCGCGAATAGCTCAAACGCTGCCGCTGCCGCCGAAACTGGCGCCAATCGCTCCCGTTGGCGGTGGATGACGATAGACAAATCCCCCCCTTGCCGACACGCCCTAACGAGGCGATGAAGGGACGGCCGCAAGAAATTCATAAGATCCGCCGGCACATCATCATCCAGGGTAGGCTGCACATCCATCAGAAGCGACGCGATGAGCGACCGAGTGATGCTGCTTGCTGGTAGGCTGCTGGTAACCATGATTCACCTCTCTCACAGGTGGGTGGTGGTCAGGCGCGCACGAGGTTGCAGCCTCGCACGCGCCGCCTGAATCGCTTTCGCGACGTTATGTTGCTCTTGCCCCATAAACATTCACCATCGCGCGGTGGGGTCTATGCGCGACGGTACTGAAGCCATGGTGTACGCCGGGGCTGTAGTAGCCCACAGCCTTGTCAGCTAACCCAGTTTTCGCGCCAAATCTCTGGCGCGCGGGTGGTAGTACCTCTTGAGCATTTGCACCGTCTTGTGACCCGTGACCGCTGAGAGTTCCAGGATGTTGTCCAGCTTTTCCGCAATGCGGCTCGTCGCTTCGTGTCGGAGATCGTGGAAATGGAGATCGTGAAGGCCTGCTCGGACCGCTGCGCGGCTAAACGACTTTTTGACGGCGTCTGCACTGATGGGGAAAACTTGCCCCGAGATGTGCCGAGGAAGGCCCGCGAGGGTAGACGCTGCCCGTGTAGACAGCGGCACGTCGCGAGGATCACCATTCTTCGTGTCGTGAAGTCTTACAAACCGGTCTTGCAGTTCGACGTCCTGCCAACGAAGCGCCAGTAACTCACTGCGTCTCATAGCGGTCTCGACTGCCAAGACGACCAGGGGGCGCATCCACGGGTTGCTTGGACCAGTAAGCCGCCCTTTCTCGTCACGAGGGAGCACGTCAAACGCCGCAAGCAAGCGCTCCTCCTCACCGAGTGCCAGCCGGCGAGTGCGGCCGCGATTCTCCGGCGGGCGACGAATCATGGAAATCGGATTGTCGACGTGCACGCCCCACTCCTTGCGTGCGACGTTGATGACGTGAGAAATGAGGTTCAGGTCCCTGTTGGTCGTCGAGCCCGACACCTCTTTGAGGCGCTTATCTCGCCACTGCGCCATGAGCTTCCCAGACAAGGCAGCAACCTTCGTCTTGGAGAGCGGATCCCGAAGAAGGGAAGCGACCCGATACCGCTCCGAGTCCCGACCCTTCTTTTGACTGGACACCTCGACCAAATAGCGCTGCAGCAGATCACCGAGGGTGTTCTTCTCGGCCTCGGTGCGGTCGATATAGACGCCCCGCTCCATCTCCGACTCGATGACAGTTGCCCAAGCGCGAGCGTCTGATTTTGTGGGGAAACTGCGGGAGAGCGTTGGCCACCCTCTACGGCGGACCCGTGCTTCCCAATAGCTTCCTCGCTGTCGAATCGTTGCCACTTCTCATCTCCAAAGCTCTGCGCGTAGGCGCGTGGAGCAAATCTGGAGCAGCTGTTCCGATTCAGCGAGGGTGCAAAATTCCGTGTTAGTGATTCCTAACCCGGAAATGAAGAAAGCCAGCACGAGGCTGGCTTTCCAAAATTGGTGGGTGGTACAGGGATTGAACCTGTGACCCCTGCCGTGTGAAGGCAGTGCTCTACCGCTGAGCTAACCACCCGAATGCGGTGAAAACGAGATTATGGCGAAAAGGCGCAGCCGTGT
>Ga0068857_100002435_pt1 | contig 15187 bp, 9 predicted proteins | sample KBSCornC72_FD_66591 | JGI IMG/M metagenome (GOLD analysis project Ga0068857, IMG submission 66591) | Corn rhizosphere microbial communities from Kellogg Biological Station, Michigan, USA - KBS Corn C7-2 | ecosystem: Host-associated > Plants > Roots > Rhizosphere > Soil ...
GACACGTTCGTCATGTACTCGACCGACAACGGGCCGCACATGAACACGTGGCCCGACGGCGCCATGACGCCGTTCCGGAACGAGAAGAACTCCAACTGGGAGGGTGCGTTCCGTGTGCCGCTGTTGGTGCGCTGGCCGCGCAAGATCGCGGCGGGTGCGGTGTCCAACGGGATCGTTCAGCACCACGACTGGCTGCCGACGTTTCTGGCGGCGGCAGGTGAGCCGAACATCGTCGAGAAGCTGAAGAAGGGGCACCAGGCCGGAGGGCAGACATACAAGGTCCACATCGACGGCTACAACCTGCTTCCCTATCTGACGGGACAGGAGAAGAAGAGCCCACGCAAGGGCTTCATGTATTTCAGCGATGACGGGGATCTCGTTGGCGTGCGCTTCGACAACTGGAAAGTGGTGTTCATGGAGCAGCGCACGGCGGGAACGCTCGCGGTCTGGGCGGAGCCGTTTGTCGCGCTGCGGCTGCCGAAGCTGTTCAACCTGCGCACCGACCCCTACGAGCGCGCGGACATTACGTCGAACACGTACTGGGACTGGGTCTTCAACAACGGGATCATCGTGTTGACGGCCTCCCAGATCGTTGGCGAGTTCCTGTCGACGTTCAAGAACTTCCCCCCGCGCCAGAAGGCGGCGTCGTTCACCATCGACCAGGCGATGGAAAAGATGGAAAGCGTCGGCAGCGGCGCCAACCACTAGGCGTTAGGCACACGCAGTCGCGGCCGTTCCACCACGCCGATGATGGCTCTCGGCGTGGTGGCGGCTACCGCTTCCGAACGAGGCCACGTGAGATGGGGCATCGGTTCGCAAAGGGCGCACGGGCCAAGGAGCGCAGGGCCCGAACTGCGCAGGGCACAGACGGCGCAGGGCCCGAACGACGCAAGACCCAAACGGCAAGAGCGAAAGAGCCCGAAGCTTCGCGCCGTTCGGACTCGGCGCTGTTGCCGTTAGGGTCCTGCGTCGTTCGGGTCCTGCGTCGTTCGGGGCCCTGCGCAGTTTGGACCCTGCGCAGTTTCGTCTACTTGATCCTCAGGAGAACCTATGCTGGCCAATATTCTCTCTCGCTACTGGTGGATGATCCTTCTCCGCGGGGTAGCCTCGCTCGCGTTCGGCATCCTCGTGTTCGCGCAGCCCGCGATCTCGCTCGTGACGCTCACCCTCCTGTTCGGCGCGTTCGCGCTGGTCGACGGTATCAGCAACACCGTGAGCGCCGTCGGGGGCCGCCGCGAGAACGAGAACTGGGGCGTGCTGCTGCTGGCCGGACTCGCCGGCATCGGCATCGGGGTCCTGACGTTCTACAATCCCGCGATCACAGCACTCGGATTGCTGTTCTACATCGCGGTCTGGGTCACGGGCACCGGTCTGCTCGCAGTCGTCGCCGGGATTCGTCTGCGCAAGGAGATCGAGGGTGAGTTCTGGCTGATTTTGTCGGGCCTCGTTTCGATCGCGTTCGGCGTGTTCCTCGTGGCGCGACCGGGTCAGGGAGCGCTCTCGGTGCTCTGGGTCATTGCGACGTACGCGATCGTGTTCGGCGTGATCCTCATCGTGCTGGCATTGCGAGTCCGCTCGTTCGCGAATCGAGTTGCGGCCGCGATCCGGAGTTGACCGCCGGATGCACGACGCCGTTGTAAGGCGATCCTCTTTGACGAACAACAATGAGGCGGATCACAGGTTTCTGCCTGATGACGCTCCAGTCGAAGCTCTTTATACGGGGAACGCACCCGATGAGGGATAGCCCGAGCCGCATGCATGAGCCGCGGCACGATCGCAGTGTCACTGTTCGTCATTTTCGAGGAGAGACCCATGGCCCCGAACGACGCAATCCAGCGCCAGGTCTTACCGATTCCGGACCGCAAGCCGGTCACCCTGACGACGTACGACGCCAAGGATCCGGACACGAAGTTCCCGCCGATCACACCGCTGCGGCCACCAACCGGAGCGCCTAACGTTCTGGTGATCCTGCTCGACGATGCCGGCTTCGGCGCGTCCAGCGCGTTCGGCGGCCCCTGCGCGACGCCTAACGCCGAGAAGCTGGCGGCCAACGGCCTCAAGTACAACCGCTTCCACACGACCGCGCTCTGCTCGCCGACGCGCGCCGCGATGCTGTCGGGCCGTAACCATCACGCGGTCGGCATGGGCGGCATCACGGAGATCGCCACCTCGGCGCCCGGCTACAACTCGCTGCGCCCGAACACGTGTGCGCCGCTGGCCGAGATCCTCAAGCTGAACGGCTACTCGACGGCGCAGTTCGGCAAGTGCCACGAGGTCCCGGTCTTCGAGGCGACACCGATCGGCCCCTACGACCACTGGCCAACGGGCTCCGGCTTCGAGCGCTTCTACGGGTTCCTTGGGGGAGAAACCAGCCAATACGCTCCTCCGCTGTATGACGGCACGACCCCGATCCAGGCGGAGCGGACTGCCGAGGAAGGCTACCACTTGACGGAGGACCTGGCCGACAAGGCCATCGACTACATCCGACAGCAGAAGTCGATCGCGCCCGACAAGCCGTTCTTCATCTACTTCGCCCCGGGCGCCACGCATGCGCCACATCACGTACCGAAGGAGTGGTCCGACAAGTACAAGGGGCGTTTCGACAAGGGATGGGACGCGCTCCGCGAGGAGACGTTCGACCGCCAGAAGAAACTCGGCGTCATCCCCAGGGACGCCGAGCTGACCGCGCGGCCGAAGGAGATACCGACGTGGAAGGACACCGAGGAGCGGCTCCGCCCGGTGCTCGCGCGCCAGATGGAGATCTACGCCGGGTTCATGGAGCATGTCGACCACCACGTCGGCCGCGTCATCGATGCGTTAGGCGATCTGAAGATCCTCGACGATACGCTCATCTACTACATCATCGGCGACAACGGGGCCTCGGCCGAAGGCACGGTGACGGGCTGCTTCAGCGAGTGGCTGGTCGGTGAGGCCCCTGACCTGAACACGCCGGAGCTCCTGATCGAGCGCATGAATGACCTTGGCACGCCGAGGGCCTACAACCACTACGCCGTCGGCTGGGCGCACGCGATGGACACGCCGTACCAGTGGACCAAGCAGGTCGCCTCGCACTGGGGCGGCACGCGCAACGGCACGATCGTCCACTGGCCTAACGGGATCAAGGCGAAAGGACAGATCCGCTCGCAGTTCCACCACGTCATCGACGTGGCGCCGACCATTCTCGAGGCGGCGACGCTGCCGGAACCAACCATTGTCAACGGCGTCCTGCAGGAGCCGCTGCATGGCGTCAGCATGGCGTACTCGTTCGACGACGCGAAGGCGGCGGAACGGCACGAGACCCAGTACTTCGAGATGTTCTGCAACCGCGGCATCTACCACAAAGGCTGGACCGCCGTGACGCGACACGGGAACCTGCCGTGGGTGCTCACCGGCGCGCAGCCCCCGCTCAACGACGACGTCTGGGAGCTCTACGACACGACCAAGGACTGGAGCCAGACGCACGATCTCGCGAAGCAGATGCCCGAAAAGGTCGCCGAGCTCAAACAGCTGTTCGACCTCGAGGCGAGCAAGTACAACGTGTTCCCCCTCGACGACCGCAAGGGCGAACGTGCGAACCCGGACCTCGCCGGCCGGCCGACGGTGGTCCACGGCAACACGCAGCTGCTCTTTCCCGGCATGCGTCGGGTCCAGGAGAACACGATCATCAGCACCAAGAACAAGTCCCACTCGGTGACTGCGGAGATCGAGGTACCGACGTCAGACGTGAAGGGAGTGATCGTCGCGCAGGGCGGCGCGATGGGCGGCTGGAGCCTCTACGTGCATGAGGGGCGCCTGAGATACTGCTACAACCTCCTGGGCGTGCGGCAGTTCTATGTGAGCGCCGAGTCGCCGCCCCCGGCCGGCACGCACCAGGTCCGGATGGAGTTCACCTACGACGGCGGTGGCCTCGGCAAGGGCGGCACCGTGACCCTCTACGTCGATGGCAAGGAGGTTGGTGCAGGACGCGTCGAGCGCACGCATAGCTTCATCTTCGCGTTGGACGAGACGACGGAGGTCGGTTGCGACATGGGCGAGCCGGTCTCACCCGACTACGGTCCGCGCGGCAACGCATTCACCGGCAAGGTGCATTGGGTGCAGATCGACATCGATGCCGCGGCGAAGGATGTCGATCACATGGTGTCTGCCGAGGAGCGGTTCCAGCTCGCGATGGCGCGGCAGTAACACCGATCCCTTACGCGAGGGATCTCAGTCAGATCGACAGAGACAGAGTTACCGCGGCAGTCGCCGTGACCCCTTGGAGGAACGGGATGATGAGCGCAAAAAAGCCTAACAACCGAAAGAAAGCACAGCGGGGGAACGGCAATGATCAGCGCGACGCGACGCTGCTGTCCGACATCCTGCCGCTGCCCGAGCCGCGATTTCACGGACGCATCGGCAGCACATACGTCGACTCCGAAGCCGACATCATCTCACTTCCGACACCGCCGGCCGGAGCGCCTAACGTCCTGCTGGTCTTGCTCGACGATGTCGGGTTCGGCCAGACCAGCACATTTGGCGGGCCGGCCAACACGCCGACACTGCAGCGACTAGCCGACGAAGGGCTCCGGTATAACCGATTCCATACGACGGCGCTCTGCTCGCCGACGCGCGCCGCGTTGCTTTCCGGTCGCAATCACCACTCCGTTCACAGCGGCGTCATCACGGAGATGTCGACCGGCTTTCCCGGCTACGACGGCTCGTGGCCGCGGGAAGCGGCCTCCGTCGCTGAGATTCTCCGCGGCAATCAGTACAGCACCGCTGCCTTCGGGAAATGGCACAACACGCCCGACCACGAGTTGGGCGCCGCTGGCCCGTTCGATCGCTGGCCCGTTGGAAAAGGGTTCGACTACTGGTACGGATTTCAGGGCGGAGAGGCGAGCCAATGGAACACGCCGCTCTACGAGAACACTGCGCCCATCGAGCCGCCGCACGACAATCCGAAGTGGCATTTCAGCGAAGCGATCGCGGAGCGGGCGATCTCCTGGATCGGCCAGCAGAACGCGGTTGCGCCCGAAAAGCCGTTCTTCGTGTACTTCGCGCCGGGTGCCTGTCATTCCCCGCACCACGTACACAAGGAGTGGGCCGACAAATACAAGGGGAAGTTCGATCACGGGTGGGATCGCCAGCGCGAATTGACACTCGAGAACCAGAAGAAGCTCGGACTCGTTCCCGAGAATACCGAGCTGACGCCGCGCCCCGAGTCCATCCCGTCATGGGATTCGCGGTCGGCGGATGAGAAGCGGCTCTACGCCCGCATGCAGGAAGTCTTCGCCGGCTACCTCGAGCATGCCGACGCCCAGGTCGGCAAAGTCGTCGATGCCATCGACCGAATGGGTCTGCGCGACAACACCCTCATCATCTACATGGTCGGCGACAACGGCCCGAGCGGCGAAGGCTCGCTGACCGGTACGCTCAACAACATGAAGACCCAACTCGGTCTTCTTGATGATGTGCAGACGATGTTGAAGCACATCGACGAGCTCGGGGGCCCATTGCACGAGAATCACTATCCGGTCGGTTGGTGCTGGGCCGGCTCTTCACCCTTTCAGTGGATGAAGCAGGTCGCGTCCCACTTCGGCGGCACACGCAACGGTCTCGTCATGTCGTGGCCGAGAGGCATTTCCGATCGCGGTGGGATGCGATCGCAGTTCCATCACTGCATCGACATCACCCCGACGATCCTCGATGTGATCGGCCTTCCCGAACCCCGTGAGGTGAACGGCGTGCCGCAAAAGCCGATCGAGGGCATCAGCATGGCCTACACCTTTGCGGACAAGGACGCGCCGGGTCGGCGAGTGACGCAGTACTTCGAAATGCTCGGCAACCGCGCACTCTATCACGACGGGTGGGTCGCTGGATGCCTCCACGGCAGGCTGCCCTGGCTGACGTCGGGCGGCGCCAGCTTCGACGACGACACGTGGGAGCTCTACAACATCGAGCAGGACTTCTCGCAAGCGAACGACCTCGCTGCCAAGGAGCCGAAGAAGCTGCGCGATCTGCAGGATCGCTTCATGGCAGAGGCGGCGAAGTACAACGTGCTCCCACTCGATGATCGCTTCGCGCAGCGCGCCGATCCTGCGCTGAAGCCCAGTCATCTGCGCGGGAAGACGAAATTCGTCTATCCTCCGGGCACGATCCGCATTGGAGAACGCTCCTCACCGAACACGAAGGACGTCCACCATACGCTCGCGGCCGAGGTAGAGATACCTGCAGGTGGAGCCGAGGGTGTGCTCGTCTGCTGCGGCGGAATCTCGAGCGGCTATTCGCTGTTCATGAAGGACGGCAAGCTGCACTGGGAGCACAATTACTACAATGAGACACGCTATCGGGTGACGTCCACCGAGAAGATCCCACCGGGGCGTCATGTGCTCTCCGCGGAGATACAGGTCGACAAAGAGGGGAAGCCCGGCACTGGCGGCACCGTGACGCTTCGCCGTGGCAAAACGAATATCGGCGAGGGACGTTTCGAGAAGCAGGTATACGGCTACTTCACGGTGAACGAGACCTTCGACGTCGGCTGCGACACGGTCTCGCCGGTCTCGGACCTGTACGAATCGCCGTTCGCGTTCACCGGCGAGATCATCAAGGTGATGGTCGATGTGAGCGAAGCGACGTTCGAGGAGCTCGCGGAGCAGCACGAGGCCCGCGCTCGGCTTGCAATGGCGACGCAATAGACCGCGGAAGGAGTGCAGCACAAGTGGAGTCGATACGACGACCGTGAGGCAGACCGTGATCGATACCAAGCGCAGGAACAGCGGGACAAAGCCCGCGCCCAAGCCCAACATCGTCTTCGTGCTGATGGACAACGTGGGGTACGGCGAGCCCGGTTGCTATGGCGGCGGGATCACGCGTGGGGCGCCGACGCCGCGCATCGACGTGCTCGCGGCGGAGGGAACGCGGCTGCTCAACTTCAACGTCGAGGCGCAGTGTACGCCGAGTCGCTCCGCCATTATGACCGGCCGCTTCTCGATCCGCTCCGGCACGCACTCGGTGCCAATGGGCGGCGGCATGGATGGGTTGACGCAGTGGGAAACGACGATTGCCAAGCTCCTCTCCGACGTGGGCTACGCCACCGGCCACTTCGGCAAATGGCACCTGGGCAGCGACCAGGAACGCCTGCCTAACGCTCAAGGCTTCGACGAGTGGTACGGCATCCCGCGCACGACCGACGAGGCGTTCTGGCCGTCGGACCCGGCCGCGAAGGCGGCTGGCGTGGAGCTCACGCACATCATGGAAGGCCGGAAGGGCGAGAAGAGCCGCGATCTGGCGGTCTACGATCTGGAGCAACGGCGGCTGATCGACGCCGAGATCACGCGGCGGACGATCGATTTCATGAAGCGCAGCGTCAAGGCGGGCAAGCCATTCTACGCCTATGTACCGTTCACGCTCGTGCACTTCCCCAGCCTCCCGAATCCGAAGTTCGCGGGCACGACGGGCTTCGGTGATTTCCCCGACTGCCTCGCGGAGATGGACGCACACGTCGGCGAGATTCTGGACGCGATCGATACGCTGGGAATCCGAGAGAATACCGTCGTCGTGTACACGAGCGACAACAGCCCGGAAGCGATCTGGCCATGGCAGGGCTCCTCGGGCCCGTGGCGCGGCTACTACTTCACGCACATGGAAGGCTCCCTCCGGGTGCCGTGCATCATCCGCTGGCCGAACCGCATTCCCGCCGGCCGCGTGAGCAACGAGATCGTGCATCAGGTGGACACGTTCACCACCCTGGCCGCGTTCGCCGGCGCGACGGTGCCGACCGACCGGGCCATCGACGGCGTGGACCAGACCGACTTCTTGTTAGGCAGGTCGGACACCTCCAGCCGCGAGGGCTTCCCGATCTTCGTGGCAGACCGACTCGAGGGGGTCAAGTGGAGGAACTGGAAGGTCGTCTTCTACGACGAGCAGCGGGATTGGTGGACCCCACCAACGAAGCTCGGATCGCCCAAGGCGTTCGACCTGATCACCGATCCGAAGGAGGAATACCCGACGACGGGACTCCGCAGCTCCTGGTTGGCGGAGCCGGCCATGAAGGTGGTGGCGGAGCTCGAGGAGAGCCTGAAGAAGTATCCGCCCATCGCGCCGGGCACGCCGGACCCGTACCGGCCACCGACATTGGCAGGGGCACCTAACGAGCAGCCGGCGCCGGCATCGCGACCAAAACCCGCGCGACCCCAAACGCCTTCCGCACGAGCGAGGGGATGACATGCCGGCAACCGCGCTGCTCGAGCATCCGACCCCGCTCACCGCCGAGCAGCTGGCTGACCGCACCCGGCACCGTCGCGCCGTCGAGGCCGTGATCTGGGGCATGCCGGCCGTGAACTTCGACCTCATGTACCAAGCGATGGCCCGCAACAAGGGAGCCTTCAACCAGATCGCCTACTGGTCGCGCCTCCCGGACTGGAAGATCCAGACCCTCACGCCGAACCCCGATGCGATCTACCTGACGCCGTTCATCAACACGAAGGACGTGGGGCCAGTGGTGCTCGAGATTCCTCCTGCCGATTACGGGTCGATCACTGGCACCGTCATGGACGCCTGGCAGTGTGCCCTGGAGGACGTCGGGCCGGCCGGCGTGGACAAGGGTCAGGGCGGCACGTACGTGATTCTGCCGCCGGGTTACACGGACCCGGTGCCTAACGGCTACATCGCTCTACCGTCGGACACCTACCAGGGATATGCCCTGCTCCGCTCCATCCCGAAGAGCGGCAGCGAGGCGGACGTCGCGAAGGCAGTCGCCTACGGCAAACGGATCAAGCTGTACCCGCTCTCGGAGTCGGCCAAGCAGCTTGCGACCGTCTTCATCGACGCGGTCGACGTCGTGTACGACAGCACCATCCCCTACGACCTGCGGTTCTTCGAGTCGCTCGACCGCATTGTACAGGCGGAGCCGTGGCTGGAGCGTGACAAGGCGATGATCGATCAGCTCGCGTCGATCGGCATCGAGAAGGGGAAACGCTTCAATCCCGACGCCGGCGCGAGAAACGTGCTCGACGACGCGGCCCGAGAAGCGCACGCCTGGCTCGTGGCTCGATACGAGGCGTCGCTCTTGCCCTACTACGAAGGCGGACACTGGGCCCGGCCGGGATCGCGCGACCTGTTCGAGGGCCAGGCGACGTTTTTCGAGAAGCCTGACGTCTACCCGGTCGACAGCCGTGGCGTCACGTTCTCCTACGCCTACTTCACGCCCAAGCACGTGGGCGCCGGTTCGTCCTATCTGCTGACCATCGCGGACAAGGAAGGGCGGCGGCTCGACGGCGGCTCGACGTATCGCCTAACGATACCCGCGAACGCGCCCGTCAGGCAGTACTGGTCGGCGACGGTCTACGACCGCGCCACCCATGCGCTCATACGGAATGCCCGGTGGCCGAGCCGCTCGTCCCAGACGCCGGGACTCCAGAAGCACGCTGATGGGTCGGTGGACATTTACTTCGGGCCCGGGGCCCCAGCCGGCAAGGAATCGAACTGGGTTCCCACGAGCACCGAGGGCGGGTTCGAAGTGCTCTTCCGCTTCTACGGCCCCGAACCACCACTGTTCGACAGGACGTGGCGGTTGCCGGATATCGAGAAGGAGACACGGTCATGACGTCAGTCCAGAGCGAACTGCGGGCAGTCGAGACGCGCATCGGCATGCTCGACTTCACCCACGACTTCGCCAACGGCCATCCGTCCGACGAGACGGTCGAGAAACTCTACGACGAGCGCGATTTCCAACGTGCCTGCCAGGCGTACCTCTGGTCCCTGCCGGCGGTCGCGTTCACGTCGTGGCAGCGCGGCACCAACACACAGCTCGGTGCGAAGAACGGACAGATCGTCGCGATTCTCTCGTATGAAGCGAGGCAGGGTATCCTGACCGCCAATGCGACGACGCCGTATTACCTCGGGTTCGCCGATCTCTCCGCCGGGCCGTTGGTGTTGGAGATGCCGGCGAAGGGTGTGCAGGGCGCGATCAATGACTCCTGGCAGAACGTGATTCCGGGGACCGACAGGCCCGGCAAGTACCTCGTGCTGGCGCCCGGCCAGCAGGTACCTAACGACGCAGTCGGGTACACCGTGCGACAGTCGCCGACCGTCAACGTGTTCCTCGGCGTGCGACTGACCGACCCCGATCCCGAGAGCGCGAAACAGGCGCTGGCGCAGCTGAAGATGTATCTCTACGCGCAGCGCGGGAATCCAGCGACGATGGATGTCCTCGATGCGGGCACTACGAAATGGAGCGGGCTGCCGCCACGCGGGATGGAATACTGGGAGCGGCTCGACGACGTGATCCAGAGTGAGCCGATCGAGCCGCGCGACACCTTCTTCCACGCGATGCTGCGGCCGCTCGGCCTCGAGAAGGGCAAGCCCTTCAAGCCCGACGCGCGCCAGACGAAGATCCTGACTGACGGCGCGCTGGTCGGCGAGGCGATGGCGAAGGCCAACAGCGCGGACCGACGGTTCGCGGGTGGGAAGTATCGGCCCGACGTGCACTGGGACTTCGCGCTGCAGCTGGACGCTGACGATCCCAACGCCTTCTGGAATCTGCTCGACGAACGCGCGTCCTGGTTCTACGAGGCGGTTGGCGCGGGCGCGGCGATGGCGCCGAAGCGCCCCGGCCCCTCCTCGGCGTATCTGAGCGCGTACAAGGACAAGGCCGGGCACTGGCTGGACGGTGGCACGTCGTATCGCCTGCGCGTTCCGCCTAACGCGCCGATCAAGCTGTTCTGGTCCGTCACGGTGTACGACGTCGATACGCGCGCACTGATCCGGAACGACCAGAAGATCGCCGATCGCTCGTCGCGGATGGATCTCCGCACAAACGCGGATGGCTCGGTGGACATCCATACCGGTCCGAAGGCGCCGGCTGGATTCGAAAAGAACTGGATCCCGACCGTCCCGGGCAGGAACTGGTTCGCCTATTTCCGGTTCTACAATCCGACGGAGGCCTACTTCGCTCGGTCGTGGCCCTTGCCGGATTTCGAGGAGTTCTCGACCTGACGCCGGACGAAAACACCTCACTCGGCGAGCCGGCCTACACGCCGGCCGCCGAGTCGGGCGGAGGTTCGGTAAGGCGGCATTGTCGGGGCCGCCTGGGGCCGAACGGGTCAGTCCCCGTTCCCAAGCTCCCGTTCCATTCCGTCGAGCAACGTTAGGCAGGATGCAGAGGCCTGTCGGCGGATGACCCGACGATCGCCGAGCGGCTGAGGTAGTCGTCGCCGTGTCCCTTGGTCCAATGTCTCGCCGCCGACACTCACCGCTCCTTTCGAGTCGAGACGGCGGGAGGGATCGGCCCATGAGAGTGCCCATAAAGGTTGTCGCGTGCGCCATGGTCCTCGCGGGTTGTCGCGAGAAGAAACAGGAAGCGTCGGCCGGTGACGCCGCCCGCGCGCCCGCGACAGCGGCGATGCCCGTCACGCAAGCCGCATGGGCACCGGATGCCCTGGACGAGCTGGTCGCGCCGATCGCGCTCTATCCCGACCAGCTCGTCGGGCAAATCCTCGCGGCGTCGGTGAACACGCAGGAAGTGCTCGATGCCGGCAACTGGCTACTCGAGCAGGAAAACCTGAAGGGCGCCCAGCTCGACGCGGCGGCACAGAAGGCGGGGTTCGGCGCGGCGACCCGTGCGCTGGTGCAGTTCCCGACCGTCGTCGACATGATGTGTCAGGAGATCGACTGGACGAAGCAGCTCGGCGCCGCGTTCACATCGGATCAGAAGGGCGTGCTCGACGCGATCCAGCGGTTGCGCGCGCAGGCGACGGACGTCGGCAACCTGAAGTCGACGCCGCAGCAGACGGTCGAGCACAAGACGGACGCGGGCAAGGAAGTCATCGAAGTGAAGCCGGCGGATCCGAAAGTCGTGTACGTGCCGCAGTACGACCCGACGATCATCTACACCACTCCGCCTCCCACCCCTGCCCCCGCGCCGGCACCGGCGCCCGCGCCACAACCCAACACAGTCAGCACCAGCACCGCGATCGCAGGCGGGCTCCTCGCGTTCGGCGTCGGCGTGCTGGTCGGCTCCGCGATGAACAACAACGACGCCTACTACCCGCACTATGGGCCGGGCGCGGTCTACTATGGACCGCGTCCGTTCTATCCGCCGGCGTACGTCTACCGGCCGGTCTATGGACCGGCGTTTCATCCCGCGTACCGCTACGCACCGCCGCCGAGCTACCGGTACCGCTACAACAGCCCGACCAACGTCGTCATCAACAACAACAACTATTACAATCGCTTCTCCAACCAGAACAACATTCGCGTCAACAACCAGCGCAACGCCAGCGCCGGGAACCGCGTGGGACAACCGGGGAACGCCCGACGCGGGCAGAACTGGAAGGGGCAATCGACATATGCCGGAGCGCGCCCCGGAGCGGCGGACCGGAAGCCCGGCGTGAACAACCGGGCGCCTAACGTGCCCGACCGCAAGGTCGCGACGGCTGACCGCAACGGAGCGTCGCAGAAGAATCAGGCTGCCGTCGGACAACGATCCGCCGCTGGCACGAAGACGCCGGCACGCGGCGGGCAGCGGCCTAACGAGGTTGCGGCCGCCAATTCGCGCGATCGTGGCTACGGAACGGCAACACCCGCCGGTGGCCGCGATACGCCCAATCGGCAGGTGTCCACGGGCGAGGTCGCCAGTCGCAACGCAGCCGGCGGCAACCGGGCGAAGCCCAATGCCGCTGCATCGAGCACGCCGCGCGACAACGCACTCTCGGGCGCGAGCCGCGAGGGAACCGGCTCGTTCGATCGTGCCGCGAGCGCCCGCGGTCACGCTAGTGCGTCCGCAGCAAAGGAGCGTCCGTCGCGTGGCGGACGCAGGCCATAGGAGGCAGCGCATGTATCGGTTCTCGGACCTCGCTGGCATGTCCCGACTCCCGATCATGGCGTCGATGCTCATCGCGGCGAGCTGTGCCAAGCAAGTGACGGACGACGCCAACCAGCTCTCGTTCAGCACGCCCGACTCGGCGGTGTCCGCACTGGTGGCGTCGCTCGAGTCGCGCGACCTCGTCACGATCCGACGACTCCTCGGTCCTGAAACCGAAGGGCTGGTGTCATCCGGAGACACGGCTCGTGATCGGAGCGACCGTGAAGGTTTCCTCGCGCGCTATCGCGCGCGCCACGAGATCGTCGCGGGCGGGCCTGACGACGCCATGCTGCAGGTCGGCGACGACGAGTGGCCGTTGCCGGTACCCCTCCTGCGCACCAACGGACGATGGCATTTCGACGGGGACGCAGCGGTGAACGAGCTCCTCGCGCGTCGCATCGGTGCGAACGAGCTCCGCACGATCGACGTCATGCGCGGATTCGTCGATGCGCAGCAGGAATACGCCGCCGTGGGCCATGACGGTGACCCGCCCGGGATCTTCGCGCGCGTGCTCCGAAGCGATCCGGGACGTCAGAATGGACTCTACTGGCAGGTGTCAGCGGGCGAGGCCCCGAGTCCGGCAGGGCCATTCCTTGCTGCGGCGTCGGCCGAAGGGTACAAGGCGTCGGCCGGCGCGAACGACGCTGCGCCCTACCACGGCTACATCTACCGCATGCTGTTCGCGCAGGGGCCCGCCGCCGATGGTGGCGCCCGAGAATACGTCGCCGACGGCAAGCTGACTGGCGGATACAGCCTTGTCGCGTACCCGGCGGACTACGGTGAGACGGGGGTCATGACCTTCATGGTCAATCAGGACGGCCTCGTGTGGCAGCGTAATCTTGGGCCAAAGACGGCCGAGCTCGCGGCAGCCATCACGCAGTTCAACCCCGATAGCAGCTGGACGGCGATTCCGCGCGACGGAGCCCCGTAACCGACGTGCTGCCTAACGTCTGAGCCTCGGGCCGCCTAACGCGGCGTGGCCGTCGTGCCCGGCCTGACCAACCATGTTGCGAAGGTCCAATGGACCCGTCCCGTCGCTTGCGCATTCGTCAGCGAGGTGATGGCACTATCGCGGAGGGCGGCCGAACAGGCCCCCCGGATGGGCCCGGTTCCCGTACAATCGAGAAGCAACGTAAAGGAGGAGTCATGCACGTCACACGAAGCACATCGGTCGCCCTGTTGTTCTCCGCCCTGGCAGCAAGCTTTGGCGGCGCGCAGGAGACCAAACCGGCGGCAGCCGCCGCACCGTCGGCGGCGCAGATGGAGGCGGCAGCCGCCCAGTTCAAGTCGCTCGGCCTCTTGGCCTACCCCGCAAAGGGTCAGTCCGCGGACAAGCAGAAAAAGGATCAAGCCGAGTGCTACGCCTGGTCGAAGGAGCAAACCGGCTTCGACCCGGCAACGGCGGCGGCGCCCAACACCGACTCGGCAGCCGCGGCAGCGAAGGAGCAGACGGCGACGGCCACGCAGGGCGCTGCGGTGAAAGGCGCGGCGAAGGGTGCCGCGGCAGGCGCGCTCATCGGCGCCGCCGCTGGCGATGCAGGCAAGGGCGCAGCAGTGGGCGCCGCCGCCGGTGGCGTCGGCGGGCGGTCCGCGAAGAAGAAAGCGGAGAAACAGGCCGGTGCCCAGGCCGCGAACTCGGCCACAGCTTCGGCGAACCAGCAGGTCGACAATTTCAAGAAGGCCGTCGGCACGTGCATGACCGGCCGAGGGTACACCTTCAGCAAGTAGTTCCGCGAGCCAATCGCGGGCAACGGGTTCGCATCGACGTTGGACCGGTGGCACTGATGGCAGCGCGGCCTCGCCCTGGCGAGGCCGCGTGTCGTGGTAGGCCCTTCAGGAGCAACGATGATGCTGCGAGCGTTAGGACGTCTGGCCATCGCCTCCGGCGCTCTCGTCCTCGCGAGCCCCGCGGCGGCACAGAACCAGGACACCACCGCGCGATCCACGGGACTGCCGAAACAGATTCAGTGGAAGTTCAACTTCGACGCCGGACTGGGTGCGTTCGGCTTCGGCAATTCCCTCTACACCCAGGCACACCCCGACCCGTCCGGCAACCTCGGCGACGACTGGATCGAGAGCTATGCGAAACCAGCGCTTTCGGCGGTATACCCGCTGACCACCGGCGCGGTGTATGGCGCGGCGAGCGTGGTAGGTGAGCGGACGTTTGCCGCGCCACCGTCGATCGTCGGCGAGGACGCGTCGTCCTTCCAGGTCGAGGACCTCTACATCGGTTGGCGCTCGGGGAAGGCACTCGACGTTGGCGACGATGCGCTCGACGTCAAAGTCGGTCGGATGCCATACGAGAGCGGCCGCGGCTTTCTGCTCTCGGACGGTGGCGGGGAGGGT
>Ga0068857_100002439_pt1 | contig 15178 bp, 12 predicted proteins | sample KBSCornC72_FD_66591 | JGI IMG/M metagenome (GOLD analysis project Ga0068857, IMG submission 66591) | Corn rhizosphere microbial communities from Kellogg Biological Station, Michigan, USA - KBS Corn C7-2 | ecosystem: Host-associated > Plants > Roots > Rhizosphere > Soil ...
GCCCTTGTCCTTCCAGTCGGGGATCAGCTCGTTGAGCGCGATCGGGTCGATCACCGCGCCTGACAGAATGTGGGCCCCCACCTCGCTGCCCTTCTCGAGGATGCAGACCGAGACGTCGCGCCCCTTTCCGGCTGCGAGCTGCTTCAGGCGGATTGCTGCGGAGAGGCCCGCCGGGCCGCCCCCGACGATGACCACGTCATATTGCATGGATTCGCGTTCGCTCATGCTCGCCTCTCTTCGCCGCGTTACCCACACAATTCGACTCGACCGCCCTGCCAATTCCTTGACCGCTGCGTCAATGGCGCGAAGGAAAGAGACGTGGGCGGGGACTTGGATACGATCGGCATCGCCGAAGCACGCAGCGCATTGGCCTGGTGGCTCGAGGCCGGGGTCGATCTCGCCGTGCAGGAGGAGCCGCGCGACTGGCTGACGCCGGTGCGCAAGCGCCCGCCGACGGAGCAAGCGCCTGCCCCAGTCGCAAATATCGCCGAACCCACCCACGAGACCCTGGCGGAGCTCCGCACTTGGCTCGAAACCAGCGCGCAGCTTCCGCTCGCCTCGGCGACTGCCCGCCGGATCCTGCCGCATGGTCCGGAAGATGCGGCCGTCATGCTGCTCAGCGACGCCCCGGCGCTCGAGGATTTCGCGGCGGGTCAGCCGATCGGAGGCGAAGCCTGGACCCTCGCCGGGCGGATGCTCGCCGCCATCGGAATGTCCGCGGATGAAGCGTACAGCGCGTCCTTGTCCTGCTTCAACACGCCCGGCGCTAGGATGAGCGACAAGGATCGCGAGGCCTGCGCCGAGATTGCCCGGCAGCACATCCGGCTGGTCCGGCCGAGGCGCCTGATCCTGTTCGGCGACGGCCCGAGCATCGCACTCCTCGGCAAGCGCCTGGTCGAGGCTCGCGGCCATGTTCACAAGGTCGAGGGCATCCGCACCATCGCGACCTTCCATCCCCGCCATCTGATTAAGCGGCCGTTAGACAAGTCCTTGGCATGGCGGGATTTGCTGCTTTTGACGGAGGATGAATCTTGAAGGCTGGGCTGCTCGCGTTCGGAGTGTTGATCTCGTCCGCGCCGCTTGCCGCACAGTCGGCAAGCGACCCGCTGGCGCCGTTGCCGTCGGGAACGTACCAGCTGACTCCGCCGCCCCCGCCCACCCAGTCGGCCCAGCAGCCAACCCCCCAGCCACAGGCCGCCCAGGTGCAACCGGCGGTCGTCAACGTCCAGGTGCCGAAGGACTGGCGCGGCGTGTTCGACGCGATCGACGCCGGTAATTGGGTATCGGCGCGGGCCGGAATCGCGATGCTTCCCCCAAGCATCCTGACTCCGGTCGCGAAGGCCGAGCTCTACACGGCAAAGGGTTCGCCGCCGGTCGACCTCGCCTCGCTCCAGGCGCTCCTCGCCGAAGCGCCCGAATTGCCTCAGGCCAACCAGCTCGCGGCAATGGCGGTGAAGCGCGGCGCGCTGGTGCCGCTGCAGATCATTCCCGAGAAGCCGACCTACAATCTCGGCTCGGCCCCGGTCCGCTATCGCGCCAAGCCCGTTCAGGGCGAGCCCTATGCCGACGCGCTCCGCGCGATCCTCGATCCTCTGGTCAAGGCGGACGACGCAGCCGGCGCCGAAGCGCAGCTGCTGACCTATGCGCCGCAGCTCTCGGCCGAAGCGCGCGCGGAAGCCGCGACCCGAGTTGCCTTCGTCTATTATGTGCTCGGTCTCGACATGGATGCGCGGCGGGTCGCCGACACCTGGCGTCCCGGAGCGACCGGGGAGTGGGCGTCGCAGGCCGCGTGGGTCTCGGGCCTAGCCTCGTGGCGCCTCAACGACTGCAATGCGGCGGCGGCCGCGTTCCAGCAGGTTACCCAGCTGGCCCAGCAGCGCGAGCTTCGCGCCGGCGGCTATTATTGGGCCGCCCGCGCGCAGCAGGCGTGCCGCCGTCCGTCGGCAGTCACCCCGCTGCTCAAGGCTGCAGCCACAACCGACGAATCCCCGGAGAGCTTCTACGGCCTGCTCGCGCGCGAGACGCTCGGCATGCCGACCCAGCTGCCCGCGGACCGGTTCGCCGGCTACGATCCGCCGGTCGAGCAATATCCCAACGTCAGGCGCGCCATCGAGCTCGCCCGGATCGGGGAACCCGGTCTCGCCGAAGAGATGCTCCGCCACCAGGCGAAGATCGGACTCCCGGCCGAGCACCACGCACTGATCCAGGTCGCCAAGCGGCTCGACCTTCCCGCGGCGCAGCTGTGGCTCGCCAACAACGGCCAGTGGGGCGCGCGGTCCGATGCGACCGACCGTTACCCCAATCCGCGCTGGAGCCCGCTACGGGGCTGGCGGGTCGATCCCGCCCTCGCCTTCGGCCACGTGGTCCAGGAATCCGCGTTCCGCCGCACCGCCGTCAGCACCGCCGGCGCGGTCGGATTGATGCAGGTGCTGCCGGTCACGGCCGAGCTCGTCTCGCGCAACCGCGGCGTGCCCTTTTCGCGCGCTGCGCTCACCGACCCGACCTACAATCTCGAATACGGCCAGAGCTTCCTTGAGATGATGCGCGGCGACCCCGGCACCGCCGGCCAGCTTCCCCGCGTGATCGCTTCGTACAACGCCGGTCCAATGCCGGTCGCGCGCTGGGCGGCGATCAACGACCACGGCGATCCGCTGCTGTGGATCGAGTCGATCCCCTATTGGGAGACGCGCTATTACGTGCCCTCGGTGCTGCGCAACATGTGGGTATACCAGGGCCTCAACCGCGAGAAGACGAGCACGCTCCAGGCGATGGCCGAACATCGCTGGCCGGCGTTCCCGACCAGCATGACCCGCCTATCCCACTAAAGGAAGCTCCCGGGCGCTGACCCGGGAGCTCCTCGATCAGCCGCGCTCGCCGCTGTTGGCGGGCGGCGGCGGAGGTGGCGGCGGCGGCTCGGGGCAGCTGCTCGTCGCCAGGATCACCGATCCGTCGGAGCAGGTCTGCGTCGCCGGTGCTGCCGGTGGCGGCGGAGGTGGCGGCGGGGGCGGAGGCGGCGGCGGTGCTGCCTCGGCGGTCGAGTTGAAGTTGTAGACCAGGCTCGCAAGCACGCTGTGCGAGGCGTAATGGCCCTTCGCTTCGGTGGTGAACGGCGTCGTCCCGGCCGTGAAGCCGTCGTTGAAATCGAGGTTGCCGGTGCGGAAATAGCGGTATTTGACCCCCGCATCGACGTTCGGGGTCAGTGCGTAGCGCAGCCCGGCAATGCCCTGGTACGCCCAGGCATTGTCCTTGTCGCCCGCCATCGACGCCCAGGCCCGCCCGGCGCCGCCGCCGATATAGCCACCGAACCCGCCGCCGAAATTGCCGTCGAGCAAGGCGTTGGCCATCAGGCTTGCGATCCCGATGTGGTTGCCGACGCTGAAGTCGGCGGCGGTCGCGGTCGTGCCCGACGCGGTGCCGACGTCCGTGATCAGCGGCGTGCTGACCCCGAGGCTCTTCACCTTTGCCCGCTTGTACGCGCCTTCGGCCTCGAGCCGCACAGGCCCGAGCTTGTAGCCGGCGATCGCGTCGACGTCGTAGCCGTTCTTGTAGTCGACCTTGTAGCCGTCGTTGTACGTCGTCGTGTTGTTTAGGATCACGTCGAGGTCGGAGTTCTGCGGCAAGGTGATGCCGCCTTCGACCCCGACATAGGGCCCCGGTGCGCCGGCCAGAGCCGGTGCAGCGAGCGCAACCGAGGCCGTCGCTGCCATCAGTAGATTTCGCATGTTCATTCCCTTTTGGCTGTTGGCCCCTGTTGCGCGCGTCTGTCGGGCCGCGAACTTGGCTGCCCGGTGAATGGGAAATTACATTTCGATGGAGAGATTCTGACCTGGGTGTTCTTGTTATGTTCTTTTTATTGGCGTAAGCCGCTCATATGCCGGTTGAATCGAGTCACGGACGCGGGGCGACCCGCAACGCAACCTCGACCAGATTTAATCTTCAGGAGCGCGTCGCCGAGGGCGAATGGCTCGACCAGGTCGAAGCGCTGGACGGCGTCCCGAAGCGCCGGACGACCGTCACCATCGAGCACCCGAAAGCGATTCTGACCCGCAACAGCTCGCCCGACATCGGCTTCGACCGCTCGATCAACGCCTACCGCGGCTGCGAGCACGGCTGCATCTACTGCTTCGCCCGGCCGACCCACGCCTATCACGATCTGTCGCCGGGCGTGGATTTCGAATCGCGCCTGTTCGTGAAGCCGACGGCTGCGCAGTTGCTTCACGCCGCGCTGTCACGGCCGGGCTACGAGTGCCGCCCGATCGCAATGGGCACCAACACCGACCCCTATCAGCCGATCGAGGAGCGCTGGCGGATCACCCGCTCGGTGATCGAGCTGCTGGTCGAAACGCGCCACCCGTTCACCATCACCACCAAGTCCGACCGGGTCGTGCGCGACCTCGACCTGCTGAAGCAGGCCGCGGACCTGCGCATCGCCTCGGTCGCGTTGTCGGTGACCTCGCTCGACCCGAAGATCGCGCGGACCCTCGAGCCGCGCGCCCCGCAACCGCGCAAGCGCCTCGCGGCGATGAAGGCGCTGAACGACGCCGGTGTACCCTGCTACGTCGCGATCGCGCCGGTGGTGCCGCAGATTACCGATCACGAGCTTGAGCATATCGTCGAAGCCGCGGTCGCGGCCGGGGCGCCCGGCGGTTTCTACCTCCCGGTGCGCCTGCCGCACGAGGTCGCGCCCTTGTTCCGCGCCTGGCTCGACGAACATTTCCCCGACCGCGCGGCCAAGGTAATGGCGACCATCCGCGCGCTTCGCGGCGGGCGCGACAACGACCCTAATTTCTTCAGCCGGATGCGCGGGCAAGGCCCATGGGCCGAACTGCTCAGGACCCGGTTCGAGATCGCTGCGAAGAAATACGGCCTGCGCCAGGCCAAGTTCGCGCTCCGGACCGATTTGTTCGAGCCGCCCGAGGGCGACCAGATGCGCCTGCTTTGATCGATCAGCGGTCAAATTTAATCGACCGGGGATCGTGACTCCTTTCCCTCCGCTGCCCTAGGCTTTTCGGATGAAATCTCATCTTCTCGCCCCGCTGCTGCTGGCCTCCGCTACGCCCGCCCTCGCCCAGACCTCGATCGCCACGCTGCCCCCGCCCGTCGTCGCAGACCCGAAAGTCGCGGCGCTGCGCGACAATGCGCTCGAGAACGACCATTATGCGTGGGACATCGTCGAAGGGCTGACGACCGAGGTCGGCCAGCGCCTCGCCGCCACCGAAGCCGAGGCGCGCGCCCGCGACTGGGCGGTGAAGCGCCTGACCGCGATGGGTTTCGTCAACGTCCACGTCGAGCCGTTCGACATGCCGGTGTGGGTCCGCGGCACCGAAAGCGCGGAGATCGTCTCGCCCTTCCCGCAGAAGCTGGTCATCGCCGCCCTCGGCTACAGCGGCTCGACTCCGCCCGAAGGCGTCACCGGCGAGATCGCCTATTTCGACAGCGTCGATGCGCTGCGCCTCGCCCCCGACAGCGCGGTCAAGGGCAAGATCGTGTTCATCGACCATCACATGATGCCCGCCCAAGACGGCTCAGGCTACGGCCAGTTCGGAGCGCCGCGGCGCCAGGGCCCGACGATCGCTTCGAAGAAGGGCGCGCTTGCGATCGTCATCCGCTCGATCGGCACCGACCATCACCGCAACCCGCACACCGGCGTGCAATATTTCACCGACGGCGCGACCCCGATCCCCGCGGGCGCGCTGACCGTGCCCGATTCGGAGCAGCTCATCCGGATCCTCAAGCGCGGCAAGCCGGTGGTCATGCGCCTGACCCTGGTCAGCCAGAAGAGCGAAGGCGGCCATTCGGGCAACGTCGTCGCCGAAGTCCCGGGCCGCGATCCCAAGGCACCGATCCTGCTGGTCGGCGGCCATCTCGACAGCTGGGACCAGGGCACCGGCGCAATCGACGACGCCGCCGGCGTCGCGATCACCACCGCCGCGGCCAAGCACATCATGGACGCGGGCCGTCCCCTCCGCACCATCCGCGTCGTCTGGTTCGGCGCCGAGGAGCCGGGCGGATTCGGCGGCGCGGCGCTTGCCAAGGCTCATGCGGCCGACCGCTACGCCATCGCCGGCGAGAGCGACTTCGGCGCCGACCGCATCTGGCGCTTCAGCTCGCAGGTCATGAAGAGCGACCCGGCGGCTTACGGCCAGCTCACGGCCGCGCTCGCGCCGCTCGGCATCACCCGCAACGACAAGGGCGAAGGCGACGGCACCGACGTCGACCCGACCATCCAGGCCGGCGCCCCGTGGATCTCGCTCAACCAGGACGGGACACGCTACTTCGACTATCATCACACGCCCGACGACACGCTCGACAAGATTGACCCGGTTCAGCTGCGCCAGAACGTCGCCGCCTGGACCGCGGCGCTCGCCGTCCTATCGGGCGGAATCGAATCGGAGCCGAAACGCCGCTCGCGGCGTTGAGGCCGAAAAGAGGGAGGACCCAATGCGCATCCTGCTTGCCATTCCGCTGCTTCTGGTCGGCGCCTGCAACGTGTCGAAGGACAGTGCCAACAACACCGTCAGCCTGACCGTCAACGAGGAACAGGCCGCCAACGCCGCGAGCAATGCCGGCGACACCATTCAGAACATCGCCAAGGACGTCGGCAACGAAGCGTCGAACCTCGGCGACAAGGTCCAGAACACCAGCGTCAAGGTCGACACCAACGTGAAGACCGGCAACGCGGCCGAGAACAAGACGAAATAACGGCAGGCCAAGGTCGCAAGCCTGAGATATCGCGTAGGACCGACAGCCTGCGCGAAGGTCTTGGCGTGTCTTCCAGGTTGCAACGACCAGCGGAGAGCGGATGACGATATCGTTCTACGACCTCAGCGTGCCGACCTTCCTGCAGACCGTGCGCGCTGTCGGCGGCTTCCTCGATCGTACGACAGCTCATTGTGCGGACGCCGGCATCGATCCCGACGACCTCGTTGAAGCGCGTCTGTTCGACGACATGGCCCCGTTCCATTTTCAGATCGAGGCGGCGTGGCACCACGCAGTGTGGGGACTGGAAGCCGCGAAGACCGGCGCCTTCGAACCCCCGGGGTTGGTTGGCCCGGTCCCGTTCGCCGAGCTGCGAGCTATGATCGCCAAGGGGGAACGAGCACTCGCGGGCCTCACCCCGGAGGAGGTGAACAGCTGGGCGGGCAAGGACCTCGACCTTCAGATCGGTCCGCGGCGCCTCGCCTTCACGTCGGAGACCCTGATCCTGTCCTTCTCGCTGCCGAATTTCCATTTCCACGCAGTCACCGCCTACGACATCCTGCGCTCGCGCGGCGTGCCTCTCGGAAAGAGTGACTACGAGGGGCGGCTGCGCACCCGATCGCGGTGAACCAACTTCGTTGTTAGGCCCTGTTTGCAATGATCGGGCCGATGGTCGGGGAGACAGGATTCGAACCTGCGACCCTCTGCTCCCAAAGCAGATGCGCTACCAGACTGCGCTACTCCCCGACGTCGGCTGACGGACCGGCTGACCGTTGGTGGGCCCGGAAGGATTCGAACCTCCAACCTAGCCGTTATGAGCGGCCGGCTCTACCGTTGAGCTACAGGCCCTCACCGGTCCGGTGCCAGATAGACTCGGGCGACGCCAGCGCCAAGTCAGGCTTGCGGCATCACCAGCGCAATGGAGTCGGCGGTCGCCGTCAGGCTCGCGCCGGCGATCCGGGCGAGGCCGCGGGTCAGGCGGAGCCAGAAGGTCGGCGCCGCGTCGGGCTCGGCGGAAGCGAATAGCTCGCTCTCCGAAAGGCCGCGAAGCGCCTGCGGCCGGGTGATCACAACGCGGCAGCCGTCCCGCGGGCCGCGCTCGACGGAGAGCTTCAGCCGCTCCCCTTCCCCGGCGGCTTCGATCACTGCGGATATGAGGCGGAAGATGATCCGGTCGGCGAGCTCGGGCTCAATCGCAACGCGAAGATCCTGGGCGGTCCGCGCGGTATTCAGCCCGACCCCGCGCTTGTCCGCCAGCTCGCGCAGCGACGGCGCCAAGCGCTCGACCAGTTGGCCGAGATCGACCAGCTCGTGCGACGCCTCGGCCGAATGGACCTTCGCGGCAAAGTCTAGGTCGTCGATTGCGCCCAACAGCAGATGCGCCTGGCCGACGATATCCGATGCGCGCTCGCGATAACGGCGGTCGGCAGGCCCGAGATACTGGCCGTCGATGATCTCGGCGAAGCCGATGATCGCGTTCAGCGGAGTCTTGATCTCGTGGACCAGCTCGCGCAGCGAATCCGGGTCGCTTAACATGTCGGGGCCTGCGGCGCGTTCGGGTGGAGGCGGCAGATCGCGCAGCGCGATGCCGCGATAGCCCCGAAACCGGCCGTCGGCCGGGTCGAATGCAGGGACGCCGCTGAGCCTCCATTCGCCCGAAACCAGCCCGTCGCCTGGGACGGTTAGCGCCGAGTCGCGGAACGGAGCGCGCATCGCGAAGGCGCGGATGACGTCCTCGGCGACGCGCGAGCCATTGTCGTTGCGGGCGATCGAGCGGCCGATCAACGCGCCGCGCGGCGCGCCTTCGATCCAGGCGATCTCGCCCGAAGGTCCGCACTCCCAGCGGAACAAGGCCGGCGCTCCCGGCGGAGCCGCGGCGCCTTGCTGTGCCGTTGCCCCAGGCTGCCCCTCGCGGCTTCGGCGGCGCCGTTCGATTCGTGCGACGACGTCGCTCAGCGACGGCCCGGCTGGGCGCCGTTGGCGGCGCTCGGCCGGCTTGACCGGCTCCGGCGCCGACGGCCCTTCGGCCGGGGCCGGTTCGACCAGCGAATCGGTGAGATCGAGCGGCGGCGCTGGAGAGGCGAGTTCGGGATGCAGGGTTTCGACGAAGCGCTTCGTCTCCGCGTCGGCGCTTGCGAGCAGCGCGCGCCACTGGGCCGGGTCGAGGCTCGCAGCGGCGAGCACGGGCGCCGAAACCGCGAGCTTGTCGGCCGCGAAACATTCGAGGAGACCGAGCGGCAGCGGTAGCGCTGCGACCGCGCGGGCGGCGGCGGCGCGCAGCGATTCGTCGACGTTGGCGGATTCGGCGCGGATCGAATCGAGCGCCTGGACGACGACCGGGCTGGAGCTGTTGGGGCCTGCGCGCGCGACGAGGTCGACCAGCTGCCGCCACCGGACCGCTGCATCGTGGCGATCGCTGGCGGGCTGATTCAGGACAGTGAGCAATCGATCGTCAAACCGCACCGGCTGTTCCGCATCCCTCTAGACGCAATGAGCAGCTGCACTACGCGGCTGTTTACTTCGCGCTAAGTAAGGATCGCTTAACCATCCCGAAACGGGACAGGCGCGGCAAGCCGGCAAATCGACGGCGGCGCCGCAAAAACGGCGCCCCCGATTCGAGCTTAGTGGCTGTTGACGTACAGCAGCCAGTATTTGGCGATGTCCGCCCGCTGGCCGGTGACCGCGTTGAACGCCGCGGTCGCGCCCGCCTTGTCGCCCGAGCGGGCAAGCGCCATGCCGAGGTGGAGGTTGGCGACGTTGACATCGGTCACGCCCTTGGCGATCCCCTGCCGGTAGAGCTCAGCCGCCTTGGCATATTGGCCCATGCCGTAAGCGCGGTCGCCGACCCGGACGAGGGCCTGGCCGGTCGTCGCCGACTTGACCGCTTCGGCCAGCGCAGCGTCGGTCAGCTTGGGCTTGGCGCGCAGGCCCGCGATCGTGTCGCGGAACAGCGGGCTGGTCGGGTCGACTTGCTTGGCGGCAATGCCGGCGTCGATCACCGCCTGGGCTTCGGGATAATTGGCTTGGTCCGCAGCGGCGGTCGCGAACAGATTATAGTCCGCCGGGCTCGTCAGCGCTCCCGCCGCCTGCATCAGGCGCAGCAGGTCGAGCGTTCCTTCGACGTCCTGGCTCGACAGGTTGCGGAAGATGGCGATCGAATTGCGCCAGCTCTCGGTGCTCGGATAGGCCGCGACCCACTGCCGGGCGAGGTCGATCGCCGCCGGTTGCTTCGCGTCATAGGCGATGCTGACCGCGCGTTTGTAGAGCTTTTCCTCGGGTTTGGTGCCGCCGGCGCTCGACGCCTGAAGCGCGCGCTGGAACAGGCTCACCGCTTCCGGCTTGCGGCCCTGCGCATTGCGAGTCTCGCCGAGCATGATCAGCGACTGCGCGTCGCCCGGATTGGCTGCGACCGCTTTCTCGAGTGCGCTCCCGGCGAGATCGAGCTGCTTGGCATTGTAGAAAGTCGCGCCGAGGCTCTGATACAGCTCGGCCGTCTTGGCCTTGTCGAGGTAACCCGAGGCCGCGACTGCGTCGATCGCGGTCGCCATCCCGGCATTGTCCTTGGCGGCAAGCGCAGCCTTGAGCTGCAGCTGGGCGATCAAATACCGGTCGACCGGTGTCTTGGCGACTTTCGACGCGGCGGCGACCTTCGCGGGTACGCTGGCGTAATCGTTGGCGTTGACCGAGTTCTGGAGATCGATGATCGGTTTCAGCGCGCCGTTCGACGGGCGCAGCTGGGGCTCCTTGCTCGTATCCTTGTCCTCCGCCTGCGGCCGATCGACCGCCTGCGGAGCGGCCTGCGGAGCGTTATACATCTGGGCGGCTGCAGGAACGGCCACGAAAGCGGCGCCAAGGCTCAGCGCAGCGACGGTCATCTTCATCGTTTCTCTCTCCCCGTGGAGACTGGTTCAAAAGGAAATATCGCGCGAGCGCGCTTAGTCGTTCGCCGCGAGCACGCCAAGCTCTATGGCGAATCCGGCCTGAACCCCTTTTGAACCGCTCTCTCGCGCGTGCGTGCGTGCGCGTACGGGCGCGCGGGGTGGCATTGGCGCGCTGCTTGCCTTAGATAGGTGGCTGGGGGGCGCGGCATCCGCTGCAATCCCCGCGTGCATCCCCAATCACAGGATTTTTTCTTGGCCACCGAACCGCCGGTCATCGACCGCAACGACGACATCGCCCCGATCTCCATCGTCGAGGAGATGAAGACTTCGTACCTCGATTACGCGATGAGCGTGATCGTCGCCCGCGCGCTTCCCGATGTGCGCGACGGGCTGAAGCCGGTCCACCGCCGGATCCTCTTCGCCTGCCAGGAAGCTGGCTATGTCGCCGGTCGGCCGTACCGCAAGTCGAGCCGCATCGTCGGCGACGTCATGGGTAAATATCACCCGCACGGCGACAGCGCGATCTACGACGCGCTCGCCCGGATGACCCAGAGCTGGTCGATGCGAGTGCCGTTGATTGACGGCCAGGGCAATTTCGGCTCGATGGACCCCGATCCCCCCGCCGCGATGCGATATACGGAAGCGCGGCTGGCCAAGGTCGCCAACTTCCTACTCGGCGACATCGACAAGGACACGGTCAACTTCCAGCCGAACTACGACGCGTCGGAGAGCGAGCCCCAGGTGCTCCCTGCCCGCTTTCCCAATTTGCTGGTCAACGGCGCCGGCGGAATCGCGGTCGGGATGGCGACAAACATCCCGCCGCACAACCTCGGCGAGGTGCTGAACGCCTGCCGCGCCTATATCGCCGATCCGGCGATCAGCTCGGAAGGCCTGATGGAGTACGTCAAGGGCCCCGATTTCCCGACCGCTCCGATCATCCTCGGTACCTCGGGCATCCGCAGCGCCTACACGACTGGGCGCGGGTCGATCATGATGCGCAGCCGCGCGCACGTCGAGGAAGGGCGCGGCGACCGCCGCTCGATCGTGCTGACCGCAATTCCCTACCAGGTCGGCAAGTCAGGCCTGGTCGAGAAGATCGCGGAAGCCGCCAAGGACAAGCGCATTGAGGGCGTCAGCGACATCCGCGACGAATCCAACCGCGAAGGCGTGCGCATCGTCATCGACCTCAAGCGCGACGCGACCCCCGATGTCGTGCTCAACCAGCTGTGGCGGCACACGCCGGCACAATCGAGCTTCCCGGCCAACATGCTCGCGATCCGCAGCGGCCGGCCCGAAACCCTGACCCTGCGCGACTTCATCGAGGCGTTCATCCGCTTCCGCGAGGAAGTGATCACCCGCCGCTCGAAGTTCGAGCTGTTCAAGGCCCGCGAGCGCGCCCACCTGCTGCTCGGCCTGGTCGTCGCGGTGACCAACCTGGACGAGGTCGTGAAGCTGATCCGCGGCTCGGCGAGCCCCGCGGTCGCGCGCGAGAAGCTGCTCGAGCGCGAGTGGCCGATGGACCAGATCCGGTCCTACATCGCACTGGTCGAAGCGGTCGAGCCACAGAAGAGCCACACCGCCTACCGCCTGTCCGACGCGCAGGTCCGCGCGATCCTCGAGCTGCGCCTGCATCGCCTCACCGCGCTCGGCCGCGACGAGATCGGCAATGAGCTCGAAGGCCTGGCCAAAAGCATCGGCGAGCTGCTCGAAATCCTCGGCAATCGGGTCCGCCTTTACGAAGTCATGCAGGAGGAGTTCGACGAGGTCGAAGCCGAGTTCGCCACTCCGCGCGTGACCGAGCTCGCCGCAGCCGCCGACGGCATCGAGGACGAGGACCTGATCGAGCGCGAGGACATGGTGATCACCGTGACCCTCGCCGGCTACATCAAGCGCACCCCGCTCTCGGTGTTCCGCGAGCAGCGCCGCGGCGGCAAGGGCCGCGCCGGGATGGCGACCAAGGAAGAGGATGCGGTCACCAACCTGTTCGTCACCTCGACCCACAACCCGGTGCTGTTCTTCTCCAATCTCGGCCGGGTGTACCGGATGAAGGTGTGGCGGCTGCCCGAGGGCGGACCCAACACCAAGGGCCGGCCGATGGTCAACCTGCTCCCGCTCGCGGAGGGCGAAGTCATCTCCACGGTCCTCCCCTTGCCCGAGGACGAGGAGACCTGGGGCGGCCTGCACATCATGTTCGCAACCGCCCATGGGACGGTCCGGCGCAACAGCATGGCGGCGTTCACCAACATCCCGTCGAACGGCAAGATCGCGATGCGTTTCGGTACCGGGCCGGCCGAGGAGGTCGAAACCGAGGACGGCGACGAACAGGCCGATCCGACCGACCGCCTGATCGGCGTGTCGCTGCTGACCGAAGAGGACGACGTCCTGCTCGCGACCCGCAAGGGCAAGGCGATCCGCTTCAAGGCGACCGACGTGCGCGAGTTCCAGTCGCGCACCTCGACCGGAGTCCGCGGCATCCGGCTGCTCGAAGGGGACGAGGTGATCTCGATGTCGATCCTCCACCGCGTCGGCACGACGCAGGAGGAGCGCGAGGCGTACATGCGCTGCCCGCCGTGGCGCGAGCGCGACGACGTCGAGTGCACGCTTGCGCCCGAGCGCTATGCCGAGCTGCAGGAGAACGAGCAGTTCATCCTCACCGTAACCGAGAACGGCTACGGCAAGCGCTCGTCGGCCTATGAATATCGCCGCACCAACCGCGGCGGCCAGGGCATCACCAACATCGATACGTCGGAACGCAACGGCTGTGTCGTCGCCTCCTTCCCGGCCCAGCCGGGCGAGCAGCTGATGCTCGTGACCGACCAGGGCAAGATGATCCGGACGACGGTCGGCACGATCCGTATCGCCGGACGCAACACCCAGGGCGTGACGATCTTCCGCGTCGCCGACAATGAGCATGTCGTCAGCGTCGCCAAGATCGAGGAGAGCGACGAGGAGGATCTGGAGCTCGAAGGCGACGACGAGACTGCCCCGATCCCTGACGCGGTGGTTGGCGAAAGCGAGCTCGACAAGCCCGCGGACCCGGAGGCAGAATAGTCCCGGTTCCTCCCCATCGCGAAGACGATGGGGAGGACGACCATCCGCCGAAGAGCGGATGGTGGTGGGGTAAGTGACCCGACTAAGTCACCCCTCCACCATGCTGCGGGGTTCCCCTCCCCACGCCTGCGGCGCAGGGAGGAACGGCTTGCGACGAGCGGCGGAGCAACCTGGCCGAAGTCCGCGTTCTCCCAGGCAACCACCAATCAGGAGGAACCGCTCATGTCCCTTCCCCACAACGCGCTGGTCCTCGTCGCCGACGGCCGCAAGATGCTGTTCTTCCGCAACCACGGCGATGAAAATCAGATCGACCTTCGCACCGAGGCGCACGACGCGCGCGACCATCAGCGCAAGGACCGCGAGATCAAAACCGACGCTCCGGGGACGGTGAAGCAAAGCTTCGGCTATGGCCGCTCGACCTACGAGGAGCCCGACTTCCAGCAGCAGGAAGAGGACCGCTGGGTCAAGGACGCGGCCGACGAGCTCAGAGCGCGGGCGCTGCGCGGCGATTTCGAGGCGCTGGCCATCATCGCCCCGCCGAAAGCCTTGGGCGTTCTCAAGAAATGCTTGCACGGCGAGGTCGAGAAGCGCCTCGTCTGCACCGTGAACAAGGAAATGAGCGGGCGCCCCATTCCGGACATCGAGGCCCTTCTCAATGGCCGGACCCGGGCAGAAGAGCTGCCCGCCGTCTAGGCGCGACGCGGTGCTCCCAGTCTATACGATCGGCCATTCGACCCGCACCATCCCGCAATTCGTCGAGCTCCTTCGCCTCGGGCCGGTGGAGAAGGTGATCGACGTCCGGACGGTGCCGCGCTCCCGCACCAACCCGCAGTACAATTACGATGTCCTCGGCGAGGAACTCGCGCCGTACCAGATCGGCTACGGTCGCATTTCGGAGCTCGGCGGGCTGCGGGGCCGCGCCCGCGACGTCGATCCGGCAACCAACGCTTTCTGGGAAAACCGCAGCTTCCACAATTACGCAGACTACGCTTTGTCACAGTCCTTTGCCGAGGGCCTCGAAGCGCTGATTGCCGAGGCGGACGAGCGGCCGATCGCGATCATGTGCTCGGAGGCCGTATGGTGGCGCTGCCACCGCCGGATCATCGCCGATTATTTGCTGATACGCGGTCGAACCGTCCTCCACCTGATGGCGAAGGACCGCGTCGAGCCCGCCCGGATCACCCCCGCTGCACGGGAATCTGACGGCCGGATCGTCTATCCAGCCGTCGAAACCGCGTCCTAGCCGCGCTCGCCGGCACGCCCTGGGGCAGGAGCCGGTGGCGGTGGCGGAGCGGGCGGCGCGACATTCAGCATCTGCGCCTGCTGCAAGTGCATCTGCATCATCGGAATCGCGCCCGCCGCAGCGTTGCGCAACGCCGGCACGTCGCCGCCGGTCGAATAATTCTGCATCAGCGCGATCGCCTGGTTGTGTGCGTCGATCTGCGCCTGGCGATAGGCCATGTCGAAGTTCGGCCCGGTCCCGGCGGCGCGGAGCTGGTCGAGCACCGCCTGCTGCGCCGGGAGCAGCCCGGGCGGCGGCATGGTCA